>Ga0302319_10020519_pt1 | contig 11945 bp, 9 predicted proteins | sample Bog_T0_2_FD_203319 | JGI IMG/M metagenome (GOLD analysis project Ga0302319, IMG submission 203319) | Peat permafrost microbial communities from Stordalen Mire near Abisko, Sweden - Bog_T0_2 | ecosystem: Environmental > Terrestrial > Soil > Wetlands > Peat | place: Sweden: Abisko, Stordalen Mire...
GCCGCAATCGGTTCGCTTCTCGCCGTGTTGGGGGCCTATCTGTGGCTGCGCCACCTGCCCGGCGCCCGAACCGCTCAAAACGGCCTTGTCACTCCGCCTCTGGCCGATCGCCTCATCCTGATGCTGCGGGCGCTCGGGGATTACACAAGCCTCATCTTCTACCCGGGCAACCTGCACATGGAGCGCGAGGTCTGGAACCCGTCAGCCTACGGCAGCCTCCGCGTGTGGCAGCAGAATCTCCGCCAGGAATATCTTTCCCTCATCGGCCTGCTCACGATTGCCGGTTTCGTCTTCGCGTGCCGGAGCCGGCTGCCCGGCCGCAAGATTCGCATCCTGGGCGTGAGCTGGTTCGTGCTCGGCTTTCTGCCCATCTCGAATCTCTTCCCGCTCAACGCCCAGGTGGCCGAACACTGGATTTACATGGCAAGCGCCGGTTACCTGGTGATGCTGGCCGGTTTTGCCTGTGCGATCCCCGCGCGCTTGCAGTGGCGCCTGGCGGCCATCGTGCCGCTGGCTGTCCTGGCGCTGGGCGTCCGCACCGCCTGTCGCGCCGCGGATTGGGCGGATCCCGAAACATTCTTCAGGCGGACCATCGCCGACGGGGGATTCCCCGAGCGGGTAAGCCTTAACCTCGCCGAAGTCTGCGCCGGCAAAGGCGATCTCAAAGGGTCCGAGGCGATCCTCCGCGACACGATGTCGCAGTTCCCGGACTTCCCGCAAGCGCGCATCCAACTCGGGATGAACCTGCTTCAGCAGGGCCGCAAAACGGAGGCCGAGAAATACCTCGCATTCAGTCCGCACGGCGCCGACCTGATCGCCGCGACGACACCGCAAAGCTGGCACGCCGCCCTTAACCTCGCTGGGGTCCGATACAACGGACACCAGCCGGCGCCGGCGCTCGCCGTCCTCGACGATGCCATACGGCGCTACCCGGATATCTGGGAGCTGGTTCAATACCGAGCGGAAATTCTCGGCGCGACCCAGGGGCCCAATGCCGCGCTGCCCTCCGTGGCGGCCTTTGCCAACGATCACTGGTGGCATATCGACTCCCGCCTGATGCTCGGCCGCCTCCATGCCGACGTCGGCGATTACGCCGCTTCGCTGGCCGATTTCCAGGAAGCCGCCACGCTCGACATCCACAGCGCAGCCCCCTTCGATCAGGCCGCCAAGACGGAGGTCATGGCCCGGCAATGGCCGGAGGCCCTCGATGCGCAAACCGTTGCCATCGCACGCGGCCCCGCCCAACCGGAGCAATACATGATGCTCGCCGCCATCCTCGACCAGATGCACGACCGCGCCCGGGCCATGGCCGCCCAGCGCAAGGCCGCCCTGCTGCGCGCCAGCGGCACCGGCGGATAGGTTCGGATAAGTCCTTTCTGGCGGTCCCGTTCTTTCGGTTCAATATCCTTCATAACCAATAGAAAGCTACGATGCGCCAAGATGCGGGCCGCATTGTCGCTTGAAAACCACCGGTGTGATCCTACGATTGTCTGGTTATGGAAGAAGAAGTTATCATCAGCGTTCTTGTCCCGCCGAACAGTCCGACTTTGTCACAAGCTCTACGGGACAAATTTGCGGAAGAACACCTTGCGGACAAAATTGCCTTCAAGAAATCGCCAGACAAATACTGCCACGTCCATGTGAACGGCGGCATATGCGGCGCCGATACGTGGTGGGCCGTTAATAAGCTTGTATTGCAAGTCGAGCGCCGGCATCGCCCACGCAAGAATGTAGGCGCCGCTGCATAATTGGCGTTAGCGGCGGCAAGTCCGCCGATCCCGCCCCGCGGGAATTCCACGAAACCGCTGGACCAGAGGTGCGCAAGGGAGTTGAATCCGCGAAATTCAATCTCCTCGATGGCTTTCTCACGTCTAATCTCCCGCGCGGCGCTGGCGCTCCTGTTTCTTATTGCGCCCCCGGTCTCGCCGGGGGCATCGGTGTTCAAGCCCGGCGACGTCCTGACGATCTGCGGCGACTCGATCACGGCGCAGGGCGTCTATTCCGTGTTTGTCGAGGATTACATCCTCATGTGCCAGCCGGTCGGCGGTATCAGGACGATCCAATGCGGATGGGGCGGCACCACGGCCTCTCATTTGGCCGATCACATGAAGGAGGGCGCGCTGACCTTTTCTCCCACTGTCGCCACCGTCTACTATGGGATGAACGATGGCGAGATGTCGCCTCCCTCCCCCGAAAACGAAGCGCATTATCGCGAGGGTCTTTCGAAGGTCATCGATAATTTTCAGCGCGGCGGGACGCGCACGGTGATCGTCGGCTCTCCGGGCGCGGTCGATTCGTTCTACTTCAAAGGCCACAACGCGACTGCGGAGGTTTATAACCACCAGACGCTCCAGCGGCTGGCGGACATTGCAAAGCAGGTTGCGGCTGCGAAGGGAATGCCGTTCGCCGACCTGCATACGCCAATGATGGAAACGATGGCGAAAGCCAAGGCCGCGCGGGGGGATAAGTTTGCGGTGTTCGGCGAAGCGGACGGCATTCACGCGACGCCCAACGGCCATCTCGTCATGGCTTACGCGTTTCTCAAGGCGATGGGATTCGACGGAAATATCGGGACGATCACTTATGATGCGGGGAGCGGCAACGCGGAAGCGACGGAGGGCCACCGTCTCGTGTCGTCGAAAAATGGAGAAGTGACGATCGAGAGCATGCGTTATCCGTATTGCTTCACGCACGGCGACAACCATCCATTCGGGCCGACCCCAAGCATCCTGCCTTATCTCTCCTTCAACGATGAGTTGAACCGGTATATGCTGGTAGTGAAGAACCTGAAGTCGGCAAAGGCGAAAATCACATGGGGGAAGGAATCGAAGGAATTCACCGCGGCGCAGTTGGAAAAAGGAATCAATCTTGCGGCGGAATTCCTGGATAACCCCTTCGCGCCTGCGTTTGCGGAAGTGGACAAGGCGGTGACCGCCAAGTGCGACTTCGAAGTCCTGGAGGTGACTACTTATATGGGCAAGACGCTGCCCGATATCGTTCCGATTCTTCCCGCCAGCACCGCGAGTTTCAAGGCGCTCGATGCCGGATTTCGCGAGATCAACGGGGAGTTGCAGGAGGCTTGTGCAAGCGCGGTCAAGCCGGTAACCCATACCATCAAAATCGAGCCGTTAAACTGAATCAAATACGCCAATTATATTATGCCTCAAACAAACCAGCAAAAGATAGGAGTCGGGATTCTAGGTGCCGGGGGAGCCGGCAGGACTATCATGGGAAAAGATATCGCCGAGCATGCGAAGCTGTACGACTTGATAGGGTTCCACGATCCTTTCCCAAAATCGGTCGAGCAAGCCGCGGCGCAGTATCCGGGCCGCAAATTTTACGAAAGCTGCGAAGCGCTGCTCGATGACCCGGCGGTCGAGCTGGTGCTCGTGGCCACGCCGCATCACGCCCACTATTCGAACGCGATCCAGGCCTTGAAGGCGGGCAAGCATTGCGTGGTTATCAAGCCGTTTTGTTACACCGTGGAGGAGGCGGATGCGATGATCCGCGCGGCGAAGGATGCGGGCCGGCTGGTCTCATGCTTTCAAAATGTCCGATGGGCCATGGATTTCCTGCTCGCCATGGAGACCATCCAGGCTCGCGACTTCGGAAGGCTGCTTTACGTCGCCTCCCATCCCGGGGGCGGTCACGGCCCCAATGACAACCTCTATACGTGGGGCAGCCATTGGATCGACCAATTGCTTCTGCTCGCGGGCAGCTACCCCGTCGAGGTCTCCGCCACGTTCTGGAGCCCGGAGGAGACCGACCCGGACAAGCAGGGCAGTTATGCGATCCAAATGCGGATGAGCAGCGGCGTCATGACTTCCCTGAACATGCTGCCTCCCTCCCTCAACGCAAGCTCCCGCAGGGACCTTGGGGCGAGGTACCAGATCGTCGGAACCAAGGAGCACTATATCGGATGGCGGGTCGATCAACTGGTCGATCTCATGCGCGAGCATGGCTATGTGGGCTCCGAGCAAGGACAGGTCCCTTACTATGCGCCCCGGCGCCCGCACTTCCTCGAGTACCGCTGGAAAATCCCGACTTACTGGGAAAGCCTTGCCGCCAGCATCCGGGACGGCGCGCCATTGCTTATTCCGCCGGAGCACACACGCCAGATCGCGAAGATTTACGAGGCCGCCACCAAATCGAGCCAGACCGGCCGCACGGTCGCTCTCGTAGACGACGGCCCCCGGCCGTTCCCGGTCTTCAACGTCCTGGGCGGAACCCAGGATACCTGGGTGAACACCTATCCTTTCTAACTTACTTTTGACTTATGGACAAACCTATGAAATTCGCAATCTCCTCCCACCTTCCCGGGATGACGCTCGAAGAGGAAGCGCCCATCCTTCAGCAGAACGGTTACACCGCATGGGAAATCGGCCTGCCGGTGCTCGAGCTCCGCGCAAAAACCCGCTCGATCGAGCAACTGCGCGAGGAGGCCCGGCGCATCAAGCGCATCGGCGACGATCACGGCATCGTGGCCGAGGCGGTCGGTGTCGGGCTGACCCCGCGCCATATGACTGCGGATATCGGCTACGTGCGCCAGGTCTTCGAATTGGTGCGCGAGACAGGAGGCACAGGCGTCCGGATGTCGGGCGTCCATTATAACGATCCGCCCGCTCCGCCCGCGCAATTGGCAGGCATGGATGACGTTTGCGCCAGTTATCATCGCGGGACCGTCCGTTTCCACGAGTTATTCGCGGAAAGCCGCGAGCTGCTCGCGAGGATGGCTTCCGAAGCCCACGCTTACGGAGTCCGTCTTTTGCTCGAGATTCATCCCTATTACATCCACAACAGCCCATCGGCGATGCTGCGGTTGATCGAGCATTGCTCGCCGGCGGACGTGGGCGCGCTGCTCGATCCCCAGGGCCTCGCAATGCAGGGCCACGAGGGCTCCAAACAAAGCGTCGATGTTCTCCGGTACTATACCGCCCATATCCACGTGAAGGATTCTTATCTGACGAAGAACGATGCCGGCAAACGCCAGCACGGCAAGACGCCCCTCTGGGAGGGAACCACCCAATGGCCGCTCTTTGTGGCAACAGTGAAATGGACCGGCTTCGACGGCTACTGGTTCGACGAGGACTTCCGCGGCGTGGGAATCGAGGAAAAACTCAAGACAAAGCGCTACCTCGAAAAACTCTGGGCGGAAGCCCCCGAGGAGCCCGATCCCGTATTCTGCCGCAAGTGCTTTATGGAGCACTTCGGCTAGGCCGGGTTATAGCGTCGCCGGTTTCAGGTTGAGAGGAACACCGGGCCAGAACATCCGCGTGCGTTGGGATTGATGCTCGGCCCACGAGAAGTGGTCCAGACCGGATACGTCGCCGGTCAGCCAGGGAAGCGTCTCCGGACTTACCCCGGTGCAGGCAAACTGAGGCGTGGGATAGGCGCGGCCATTCAAGGCGCGATACATGATGTTATCGGCCCAGACCTCCCACCGCATGGCGAGGTCAAGGCCTTCGCGATGATAGCGTACATGCCTCATAAAGTGGCTCTGCTCATCGACGATCCTGCCGCGGCGAAACCATTTCTTGAATTCAGGGAGCGAAGGGAAATCGTCGCGCGTTGCGACCTCGCAGAGGAAGCCGCCGCCCAGGCGGCAAAGATCGACTTCCTCCAATTCGAGAGCGGGCCCCCGGTAAGTGTAGAAATGGACCGAACCCCAATAAGGCTCCTTCTCGAAACGCACCCGGATATCGGCGGGCAGGACAAGCGGGATCAGCGGACGAATGGCGATATAAAGCGGGCCATCCTGGATAAAGAGATCCGAGAGGGAATCCGATTCGCCGGTAAAATCCTCGATCACGCGGTCTCCAAGCTCGATGCGCTCGATGCGATTCCCGAAGCAAAGCGGGAACACGATAGTCGTCGCGTAGGCATGAACGGCGTGGCGCTCATGGATACGGGGCCGATACAGCAAGATCGAAGTGCGTTCGTGCTGGATGCCTGCATAGCGTCCGTTGTCGAACCAATGCTCGACATCCTCGCGGTTCCTGGCGAGCGGATCAGCCGGGTCCATGACGAAAACGTGATTTCCCGTGGTGCTCTTCTCGTTGATGGTGAATGAGGAAAAGACCAGTCCCTGGTCCGCTGTCTTTTCCAGCGGCGCCGCCTTCCGGTAATAAACGCCCCAGTTATTATTGCCGCAATTGCCTATCATGCGCTGGCTGGCAGTGCCCATTGCCCAATCCTTTTCCTGATATTGGTAAGTGAATATCTCCCGCGCGGAGAACGGGAGTGCGCCGGGGAGGAGCCGCGTCCCGGTTTTCTCGGCGCCCTTGTCGTCGCGCGTCACCGCCGCGGTGCTTTCGACAAAGTTCCCGGTCTCGTGGGTGCCGCAAATGATATGGGGATAAGTCTTCTCAAACATGAGCGCCGCCAGTTCCGGGGATAGATGGTAGGGCTGAGTCGCCATCCGCGTCAGAAAGCCGAGGTTCCAACTTCCATCGCTGGGGTGCCCATTGAACCCGAACGAGCGCTCGGGAGGCAGCTCGGGCAGGAAGGAGTCCGCCGGCGGATAAACCGGCTGTCCGAACCCCTCCCCGAAAACCGTCCAGAGCGCCGTGCTGAAAGTGAGGGCATGCAGGCGGCCATTGGTGTAATCCCGCGCGCTCGGGCCGGGTTTGCGGGAGAGGTTGACATGCCAGTGACCTATCCAGTCCGCCCAGATGCGCGCTTCACAGTCCCTGGCGAGTTGGCGAATATCTTCGTCCAGCGCCCATTCTGCGACGGCGGCAATGGGATAGAGCGAATGGGGAATATAACAGTCGTTGGTTTCATGCATGAACCCGCGGCGCAGGAATGTATCGCGAAAATTTTCGAGATTGGCCCGCCCCTCTTCGATCGCCTCGCGGTTGCCGGCAAGTTGTCCGCCCAGGACGAGCGTCGAAGTGGCAAGCGTGACATGGTTGTCATTGTAACCGTGATGTCGCAAACTTCGGTTTGCAAAATAGAGAAGGTTAGTCCCGATCCGGTCCACGAGAGTGGCCCGGAGCCCGGCAGGCACCCGATCCCCCGCCGCCAATAACACAATGGCAACATACTCCGCCGTAAAAGCGCACCGGTCGGCGCGCATAAGTCGATCTGTAACTTCTTTGGAAAGAAGGAGGCGCCCAGCCAGCTCCCGGTCCTTTTCGTCGCCAAGGAGATACGGCAGAGCCACCTGGACATAGACGCGCCCATCGGGCTGCGCATTGCTGGCGGGGGGCGAGAGCCAATTGGCGTCGTCGTCCACGAAGCGGCGAAAACACCGTCTTACCTCGGTGAAAATCCAGTCGCGCCGCGGGCGCATCCCCTCCGCGCTCCAGGGTAGCGGGGCGCCCGGTTGTGTGGTTTTGTCGTTGTTCATAAATGCTAAAACACAAACGGCACGTTCATCTGCTTGAACGCCGCCTTTTGCTCGGCGAGATAGCGGTCTCCCAGTTGCTCGAAGCCGCCTTTGGACCGGTAATTCTTCAAGAAGGCGTTTACCTTCTCCCGCAATTCGTTGTTTCCCTGCCGGATTCCGACGGCCCAGGACTCGGCCTGGAACGGGCGCAGGATTGGCCGCGTCCGGTCCATGTTGCGCTTCCAGTTGGTGTAAGTGGACATCTGGTCGTAAATAAATGCGTCGGCTTTGCCTTGCGTCACCTCGAGCACGCAGGCGGTCTCCTTGTCGAGCACCAGCACGCGCGCGGCCTTCAGGCGATCCCGCGCGTAGGCCTGCCCGGTGGTCCCCTGTTTCACTACAATGGTCACGCCCGGGCGATCCGCATCGCTGATCCCCTGGATGGGCGATTCTTTTTTCACCAGCAGGCAAAGCCCGGTGCTCAGGTAGGGATCCGAGAAATCGATCGATTGCGCCCGCTCCGGCGTCTCGGTCATCGAGGAGATGACGGCGTCTATCTTCCCCGTCTTGAGCGCCGGGATCAACCCGCTGAAGGGGATGGCTTCGATGGTGACCGGCTCATGTAAATACGCCCCCAGCGCCCTTGCGAGGTCCACGCTCACTCCGGCCGGGTTGCCCTGCGGGTCCTGCATTTCGAAGGGCGGATAGGCCAGCTCCATCCCCACGCGCAATCCGTCCGGCTGCCCCGGCGTTCTCGAACAGGAAGCACACAGCCACAGCGCAACGCCGGCGAGGGCAAGGAACCTGATGAAAAATTGGGGCATAGTGGCTGGCTTTGGCCGCCCACCATGCTCACTGGATCGCCGAAACGCAAGAATCAGCGGACTGCGATAGAGCCCTAATTTAAATTTCCACACAGCAACTAATCATGATTTTAGGATGCGTTTACGATTTCTCGCAAACAAAAAAAGGTGCATTCAAGCCGGGCTGCCCGTCCAACATCAGGTCAATTGTGCGCACCCCATAGGCGCTCCCCATAAAATCAAAGTTCTATCCCACTTATCGCGAAGAGCCTCATTTCCCGATCAAAAGACAAACTCCAGCAGCAATGGCGAGTATTGGAATCACCACGCTTAGGGATCCAAGGGATACACCTCCGAGCGTCACCACTCCTACCACGATGAGATAAATGGAAAGCAAAAGCATTCCGATGTTTTTTGGTTTCATTTAAATCACCATTCCGTTTGTAAATTAATACGCTTTGAAGAAATCACCGTCCTCTAGCCCCGCCCGATATGCGTCTTCCTGGAGACTGATGAGATGTTGTTTTGCCGTGCTTCGCGGTGATGCGATCTCCTTTGGGATTGGCATTCTTTGCAATATTCTGGCCACTACGGGATTTACTAGGACGGTTCGGCATGCAGGCAAGATACGGCACGTATGCATGCTTATCGAACAATTCTTTTGCGCCGGATTCCTGCTGGAAGGCTCCATAACGCTGTGTCCAAATTTCCAGCCCGGCCCCATGCGTTCCCTTTTTTCTGTGCTCGACCGCCTGGAACGGGAAGATCAGCTTTCGTCCAACGCTGCCCGGATGACTCTTAGCAGAGTGCCCGCGCTGTAGGGTTTTCCAAGGAAATGTTTGACGTTCGGCCCGGCTCCCCTGGCTGTGGTGGAATTTGCGCCAAGGCCGCTGGCCGCAATAATCTTGACGGTAGGACTGATTCGCAACAGGGCGTTGATCGTGGATGCGCCGTCCATGACCGGCATGGACATATCGGTGAGGACGGCGGCGATATTATGCCGGTGCTGCGCAAAAATGGCGATGGCCTCCGCCCCATCCGAGGCAGTTAGAACCGAATAGCCGAATGCCTGCAAGGTCTGCGTGGCGATGGCGAGGATCGAGGCTTCGTCGTCAACCACCAATATGGTTTCATCTTTCCCTCTCGGCATGCTGTTTTCATAAGCCTGTTCCTTTTGTGCGTGGGCGGACATTTCCATCGAGGGAAGATAGATGTTGAAAGTCGATCCTTTGCCGGGTTCGCTATAGACTTTGATGGTTCCATCGTGACTCTTTACGATGGCCATGACCGTCGACAGGCCCAGGCCGGTGCCTTTATCGAGATCCTTGGTCGTGAAAAAGGGCTCGAATATCTTGTCGAGGATATCCTTTGGGATCCCCGCTCCCGTATCGTTCACACTGATATGAATGTAGCGTCCCGCCTTGGCCGGGATATTCATCGTGGGTTCGTTTTCGCCGATCACGCAATTCTCGACGCCGATAGTCAAGGAGCCGCCGTCGGGCATCGCGTCCCGGGCGTTCACGCAAAGATTCAGCAGGATCTGATGGACCTGCGTGGGATCGCCCAGGATTGTCCACGTATCGTTGGGAACGGATAACCGCAGCCTGATATTTTTCGGGAACGTATTCTTGATGATGTTTTCGAGGTCCTTCAGCAAATGTTTTGGCTGCACTTCGATTCTTTCGCCTTCGATGCCGCGCGCGAATGTCAGCACCTGCCTGACGATATCTGCGCCGCGCTGGGCGCTTACTTCGATGGTTTCAAGGATGCTTTTTGCCTGTGGATCGCTCGACGTGGACTTGAGAATTTCGATGGCCATCATGATGGGCGCCAGGATGTTATTGAGATCGTGCGCAATGCCGCCGGCCAGGGTGCCGATGCTTTCCATGCGCTGGGCACGCATGAACTGGGCTTCGATATTCTTCTTTTCCGTGACGTCGGTATTGATGATGAGCACAGATTTGGGATTCCCTTCGTCGTCCCGGATCAGCGTCCACCGGCCCTCGACGGCAATGGAGCGCCCGTCCTTGGTGAGATGACGCAACTCACCGTGCCATTCTCCGTCGCGGATCGTAAGTCGGTTGAACTCCTCGAATTTTTTGCGATCCGTGCAATAAAAATCGGACATATTCCCGCCGACGATCTCCTGGCGCGCCCATCCATACATCCGCTCCGCCCCTTTGTTCCAGGAGAGGATTGTTCCTTTCAGATCGCGGACAAGGATTGCGTCCCGCGCCTGGTCCAGGAGTGTCGCCTGCTCGGCGATTTGCCCGGCCGCGCGCTTCCGCTCGGAGATGTCGCGGATGTTGCATTGGATGAACCGGTTTTGGCCGACCATATAGGCGTTGCTGATGAACTCGACCTCCACACGCCGCCCGTCCTTCGTCTCCAACGGTAAACCTTCGTAGCGAATAAGGTCCGTGCGTTGTAATTCGGCGAATGTGATCTTGGAAGCCGCCTCGCCTTTGAAGGGACCGATCTCCCACAGTTTGAGCCCCAGCATTTCCTCCTGCGAATACCCGAGCAATTCTTTCAAGAACGGGTTGGCGTCCATCACCTGCCCGGTTCCCGCATCGAGGATGAGAATGCCGTCCCGTGCGGCGTCGAACTGCCCCTTGTAACGAAGATTGGAAAGGCGCATCGCTTCTTCCCCGCGCGCTTCGGCCTGTTCAGTCCGCGTATTGGCCTGCTCGGTTTGTGTATTTGCCTGGACAGTCTGCGTGTTGGCCTGAGCCGTTTGCGCCTCCGCCATTCGCCGGGATTTTTGCACGCGCAGCATCAGGAGGGTGACGCCCATGATCAGCGCAATGTCCGTCACAACCAGACCGAACATTGAATCATTTTGGATATTCTCCCCAGAGGCAGCCGTTCTTTCGCGCACCGCGAGCAGTCGAGTCTCCTCGGCTGTCATGGCATTCACCTCGGCCGCTATTTCGTCTTCAAGCTCTCCGCGGCCTTTTGTTAGAATCCGGACGGCTTCGGCGTTTTTCCCTTGTTGTGCCAGAGCCACCGATTGCGCCGCTGCCGATAATTCGGCGGAAATCAGGCCTCGGAGATGTTCGGCTGCCGCAACTTGTTTGAAATTGTCCGCAACGAGAACCGCGAGAGTCCGGCTTTGGCCTGCAATCTCCGGGAGGGTTTTCTCAAAGGCCGCTAGAAAGCTGGTATTCCCGTCCAATAAATAACCCTTCTGGTAATTTTCGATGTCCTTGACCCGAGAGTTCAGGTCTTCAAGCTGATCCTTAACCTCGAGGGTATGTAATATCCACTCGGTATCCCCGTCGTGGGAGATTCGGTCCCGATAAGCCAAAAAGGCCAGAATCACCGTAAAGAGCAAAGGAACCCATAACGCGGCTATCAATAACCAACCCGTACCGCCCATTTCCTTCCTCTTAAACATTAATGGGGATTTCCCATTTGGCTTCATATTCATGGCGAGTCGGGGTGGTTTTCTGCGAAATACTCTCCGCCAAACGGCTTTTCAAGCTCATCCCGTGCCAGCACTGCCGGTACTCTCGACCCGAGTGGCATTGAGAATGCGATCAATTTCGCTCGAGCCGGAATATTCTTTGCCTCCTTCATTTCGTCCGGCGGCACCAGGCGCAGCGATTTTCAAAAAAAAGTTCTAGGTAGAGCACCGTTCCACCTCCTCATAATAAGAGAATGAATGAGACCCTCGTGAATCGTGCGGTTGGCCGCAAAAGTCACTCGCTCGCCGATCCAACTTAAATTCAAACCTGGCCAGACTAATTCAAGGTAATTCAAGCCAAATCAGACCAGAATCATGCATCGTGGCCCTGCGGATCCTGCAT
>Ga0302319_10020520_pt1 | contig 11945 bp, 4 predicted proteins | sample Bog_T0_2_FD_203319 | JGI IMG/M metagenome (GOLD analysis project Ga0302319, IMG submission 203319) | Peat permafrost microbial communities from Stordalen Mire near Abisko, Sweden - Bog_T0_2 | ecosystem: Environmental > Terrestrial > Soil > Wetlands > Peat | place: Sweden: Abisko, Stordalen Mire...
ATTCCTGCATCCACTCCATGATGCGCCCGTCGGAACTAACTTGGGTCGGTGCCAACCGCGCGCGTTTGGCGATCAATTCATTCCGAAAACCCCCATCAACACCCAGGATTTGTGAGGATTCGATACATGCACCAAACAAATACCGCACCAGTTGCTGCATCATGGTTGGAGCCATGCAGACCGAGGCCTGGCGTCCATCCGCCAGGCGGAAGGAATTTTCTGGTGAATTGGCCGGCGCGATGACAAGCCAATGATGGGCCGGTTCTTCAATCAACAGATCTGAGTAAAATTGCGCCGCCCCCTTCATGATCGGATACGCCCATTGCAAATAATTCCGGTCCTGAGTGAACAAATAATGATCCCACAAATGCTGGCACAGCCAGGCTGATCCACCGCTGAACGCGCCCCACGAGGCTCCTTCACCGGGTGAGGTAAAACCCCATGGATTGGTGATGACATGGGCCACCCAACCGCGCGCATGGTAATAATCCTGCGCCGTCTTCGCGCCCGGTTGCTGCAACGATGAAATCAGCGCGAACAAGGGTGAGCTCAAATCCGAAAGATTGCAGACTTCGGCCGGCCAATAATTCATCTGGATGTTCACGTCCAAATGCCAGTCGCCGTTCCAAGGGGTGCGGGTTTCTTCAGCCCAAATGCCCTGAAGGTTCGGCGGCAACCCGCCCGGTCGCGAGGAGGAAATTAAGAGGTAGCGACCAAAATTAAAATGCAGGGCGGCCAGACTCGGATCGCCCGGACCGTTTTGAGCCGTTTTGAGCCGTTCAAGGATGGGTTGCTCCGCCCCTCCGGTGTCAAGCGGATCAAGCTGAAGCGAAACTCGCTGGAAATATTTCTGATAATCCGCGACCTGTGCCTCACGCAAGGCACGGTAGGATTTCTTTGCGGCCCGCTGCAAATCATGCAAGGTTGCCGGCCACGGATCTTGTGTTTGGCGGCCCGCAAAGCCTTGATAATCTGTCCCCGCTGCAATCAGCAAAACGACCGCATCAGCGTTGCGCACCCGCAAAACATTCTCGCGAACGGAAACTTCGCCGCCTTCATTCAGAACGCGGAGGCGCGCGACATAGCGGACGCCCTTGCCGTCCGTGCCATTATCAAGCTGGCCCGTCATCAACAAGCCGTTGTCCCCGTCGGGGGTGGTTCCAAATCGCTCCGGACGGTCGAGTCGCGCATCAAAGGAAATTTGTCTGGATTTGTCGGCGCTCAAACGCAAGACCATGACTTGATCCGGCGCGCTGGAAAACATTTCACGATAGAACTGCACGCCGCCGCGACTGAACTCTACGCGGCCCACCGCGTCGTTAAGATTCAGTTCGCGCCGGTAATTTGAGACCGGTTGATTTGTGTCACCGGATAAAAATGACAGATGCAGGTTGCCGAGCACCTGGTAACAGCCATACTGCCCACCGCTCGAACCGGGTCCTTGACACGTAAAGTTGGTGTTTACCAGCGCCTCAGCTTCGGGATTCTTCCCCTCAAGCAGCAACTTTTGGATCTCCGGCAAAACTCTATAGGCATCGGGCCGGTCGGCGTCCTGAGCCGAGCCGGACCAGACCGAACTTTCGTTCAATACAATCCGTTCCTCATCCAGGCCGCCAAACATCATTGCGCCCAGCCGCCCATTACCCAAAGGTGTCGATTCGGTGAAATTCTTCGCCGGACGGTCAAACCAGATGGTGGTTTCCGACAGGCTGCCTGAATTATCTGCGGCCAACAAAGACCCGGTGAATGCCAGGATCGTAATTGAAATCCAAAATACCCACTTTGAAAAATTGATCATAAAATATGGGGTGCGCCGGCTTTGCTCGGACTCAAAAACACGCAGGGATTGTCGGCTTCGAGTTTCAGCTTTCAAGGACCAAGTTCAACCACGCACGCCTCCATGGCATGCGAGCAGGAAGGCACCACGCCCTGGCTCATCAAGGCCGCACCGCTAAGGTGTTCTCCTTCCTGCCCCATGGCGGCGCGCCCGGGGGCGGGATTCAATTCGTGAATGACATAAATCTTCGCCGGGTCAAGCCCTTGCGGACGCACCGGCCGTTGCGGGCCTTCCGCGATTTGAAAGGCAAACACGACGGCGCGAGCCGCGTCGGGGGAGACGAAATTGATTGCACCGCGAAAATTTCCGTGCGGATTTTCCAGTCGGTATAAATCGCCGGGCAGCGTCACGTCGCGGATTTGCTTATACGCGCTGATGGCTCCGGCACAAACGGCCTTGTCGGACGGCGACAGTTTATTCAGATCCAAATCCATTCCAAACCGGGCGCTCATCGCCACGCTGCAAGCGAAGTGCATCGGGCGATTGCCTGAATGGGTGACGTGACTGGCAATGGCCATGGGCGGGAAAAAATAGGAATAGTCCCATTGCATCAGCACGCGCTGGACCGGGTCGGTATTGTCACTCGGCCAGAACTCGTGAAAATATTTCAACGCACCAAAGTCCACTCGTCCCCCGCCGCCCGAGCACAGCATCAATTCAGTGCCGGGAAATGTTTTTGCGGTTTTGTCCATGAGTGCGTACAACGCGTTCACATAGTCAATCCAGAGATGGGATTGCAGGTCCGGTGCAAGCCAGGACGAGCCCGGCTGGGTTACATATCGATTGCAGTCCCATTTTGCATAAGTGATATCCGGCACGCTAAGGATGTTTTGAATGGACTGCCACTCGAACGCCTGCACTTCGGGTCGGGTAAGGTCAAGGACGAGCTGGTGACGTTGAAGTTCCAATGAGCGCTTGGGCTGGGCGATCACCCAATCAGGATGCCGCAGGTATAATTCGCTTTTGGGATTCACCATTTCGGGCTCCATCCAGATGCCAAATCGCAAACCGCGTTTTACGGCTTGGCTGGCGAGCGGCGCCAGACCGTCCGGCAGCCGTGCGCGGTTCGGCCGCCAGTCACCCAGGCCGGCATCGTCGCTCACGCGCGGAAACTTGTTTCCGAACCACCCGTCATCCAATAAAAACAATTCCGTGCCGATATCCCTCGCCGGATCGTAAAGACCAACGATGCGATTGAAGTCAAAATTAAAGCCGGTTGCCTCCCAGTTATTCAACAATACGGCGCGGGTTTTATGTCCGTCGCGGATGCCAAAATCGCGTGCCCAACTGTGGAACTTGCGGCTCATGTCGCCGAGGCCATTCGCGCTCCAGACCCAGATCATTTTTGGCGTGGTAAAAATCTCACCCGGATTCAAATGATATGCCGAGGCGAAAGGGTTCACGCCACACAAGGCGCGGATGCTCCGGCCATTGTCGTCAAACGCACACTGGAAGCTGCCGGACCATTCGAGCGAACCAGCCAGCACACGACCACGATTTTCCAGCGGTGGCCCGTCGAGCGAAAGCACGAAGGAGGGATTTTGAAACTGGTCTGCGCGCACACCCAATTTGGAATCCAAAACCTTTAGGCCAGGCGTCAACTGCTCGGTGATCGGCCCCAGCATTTCCTTCGACCAGTCCCCAAAGAAATGTGTCAGGTAGATATTCACGGGAGGCAACAGCAGCGCAGTCGAAGCCATGCGTTCCAACGTCACCGGGGCGGATTCGTGGTGAACGATGGTGATCCACTGCTCAATGACGTCGCGCTCGCCATCCGCCAGAAAATTGAGCGTGACCGCCAGCGGATACGCAGGATCGTGTAGCTGGATTTGAGTCAGTTGACGGCCTGCGTCGTCGTTCGTCCGGGTGACTCCGGCAAAAACCAATGACGTCGAAGTATTGCCGTCGGCATGGACAACCTCCAAGGCCGGTTCCCAAACATATCCGTCACCCGCCTGCGGATAACTTTCGTCATCCCGCTGCAATTCTCCGCCGGTGAGCCCCGCCCCGGCAGCGTGCTGATAAAGCCTGCCATCATTTCCCACCGCAAAGTTCAACGCGAACGTTTTGGTCTGCACGCTGAAATTCCCATGCAGACCAGGAACGGCTGCCTGGTCTGCGGTGACGAAAATTAATGATGTCAGCATGCCTATCACCAAAGCAATCGGGACAATTCGAGTGGAGCCAACGGATCTCATGGGCCAATCATCCCAGATGCGGGAATCCGTCGTCGAGCAAGATTCTTCGGCGAAGGAAATTACACATTTAACCGGAGCCCTGGGAGGGTTCCAGATGTGTTCAATCTTCTTCGGCGAAGAAACCTGAAAGATCGGCGCGCGAAGATGAGCTAGGATGGTTGCATGGTCCCCTACATGGCATAAAGCAACCACATAAACTCTGCGTGGCGTTAATCAGCAGCTTTTACAGCCAAAAAGGCGGCCAGACAGCAAATACATACCAAAAAAATCAACAGCCAAGACTAAAACCTAATATGAAGACAATCCTCGTAACCGCGTCAATGGCCGGCATGGTGGCCCTTGCTGCGAATGCACAAGATCCAACCATAACTTGGGGAACTCCCACGACTATTTCCGGCACTTCTGATGTAAGCACAGAAGGAACGGCAGTGGGGACCTGGGGACCAGGAGATGATTGGGGTGGCTCCGACCGTTCAGACAACTATCCGGTGAATGGTGTGACTTTTGCAGCGTATGGCAGCGGGCCATTCGCCTCGTGGATAAGCACTTCCGGAACCGATGATCGCTTTGAATACTATGCGAACCCGAACACGTCCGATCCCAATTATAATTACGACTTGCAAACGGCGATTTATAGTTATGGGGAACCCATGTCACTTACCTGGGGCGGCATGACTCCAGGCGACTCGTATCAACTTGAATTCTGGGTTAATGACGGGCGGAATAGCGTCACCGCCGAAAGAAGTGAAACGCTCACCGGCGGGGCCAATACTTCCGCCGCCCTGGCCTTCGGCACCGGCCCCAATGGCAGTGGACCCGGGCAATTCATTATCGGCACGTTTACAGCCGACACCACCGGAGACGAGACCCTGACGATCACTCCCTATGGCGGCGCCGACATCAGTGCCTCCGCCCAAATCAACCTGCTGGAGCTTCGCGACATCACGGCCGTCCCGGAACCCGCCACGTTTGGCGCCCTGGCCGGCGGTCTGTGCGCAATGGCCATCGGCTTCCGCCGCAAGGCCAGCTGATCGGGCAGTCCCCTGCCCTAACGACTCAAACAAAAGCAAGCAATGAACGGCGTGTGTGAGATGTCACCACGCCGTTCATTCATTTTCGGAACAGACCAGGTAGAGAACAGCTTGCGTCCGATTAAAATCAGGCAAAAGAAGGCGTCCTCCAACCTCAATTTCCTGACGACCTTAAATCGCTATCGCAGCAGTCCTTCAATGTCGCCCGCAACTTGTTCAGCCTGGATTGCGATGCCTTCACTATTGAAATGCACGTTGTCGCAGTGAAATTCCGGATGGCCGCGCATCGGTGCATTTAAATCCTCCACCAGAATTCCCCGCGCCTGCACAAAGGCCAGCGCAATGGCATTACGCGCGGCAATGCGCTCATCCGTCGCTTGCACATGGTTGCCAGCAGGTAAACGCGGAGATACTTTGAGGGGAGTGGTATTGCCCCAAATCAAACTGGCGCTGGGCGCACTTTCCCGGATCGTTTTCAGGTAGAGCGGGAAGGCGTCTGCATATTCCTTCTCGGTATGCTGCCAGCCGTGCATCCCGTTGTTCAAATGAATGACCGCGAATTGATACTGACTTAAGACCATTTTGATTTGGGTGAGCAAAACGGGATCGGAGATGAAAGCTGAGCTGGCCAGCCGGCTGACGTAGGCTTTGCCCGCCAGGCGTTTTTCGACTTCAGGGTAATACGCCCGGGTGATGGAATCGCCAATGAGCAATACCCGCGGCAGGTTGGTTTCATTCGCATGGGAAATCCAAATGTCGCACCACTCGATGGCTTCACGCGCGGCCGGCGGATAAATGTCGGCCCGCCCGTTTTCCAAAACGGCAAAACTGAAGAATACCAGCAGAAGAAAACAAACCGGGCCTAATTTAAATTCCGGGACGGTCGTTGTCATGGCTGCTTGATCGTATAAAACTGCTGGGAATCCTCGTCGATCAGCAGATTGGTGGCACTAAAGTTTCCGCTGGCGTCATCAGCGTTGGTGGCAATCGAAGTCCAGTTGGCCAACGGCAAGGCTAAATTGGTGCTCGTTAACACGCGGTAAACCCCCGAGGCCCGGCCACCGCTGCCGCCGAAAATCAGGCTGCCGCCCGAAATCTGCGCACCGGCAATCACCGGAAGGGACGCCGCCGCAAGGGTGATATCGCGAACCTGGAAAAGGTTGACTTGGGGAAAATTATCGGCCGGTGCCCCATTGAGCGCAATCGTTTCCGCACCGGGCGCGTTGGCGACAAATTGCCCCACGATATACTGTCCGGGGTCATCATTAATCGTGGCCGACGTGTGGGTGCCGCCGGAGAGGGTTTCCGTGCGCGACGAGTCATTGCCGTTGACCCAAAATTGAACGAGATACGTGTGCCCCGGCGTCATTCCGCTCCAGCTTAAAGTGCAAGCGGGACCGGGATATTCATACGCACCGGACTCCAAAAGCGCGTCATAGTTGTTGTCCGCCGTCCCGGGATCGGGGAACGAATTGTAGCCGGCATTGAACCCCGAATAGTTACAGCCCGGCAGATCGGTGAAATTTTGGAAGGTGACGCCGTTAACGGTCAGGGGCGAAGCCGAATACGGCGCCCACGAGCCAAAATAAACTCCCTGGGTGCTGACGTCCGAGGTTCCGGAAATGTTGGCGGGCATTTGCCAGGTGATCGGCTCGATACCCAATTGAAATAACTTTGCCTGCTTGGCATTTAAACTGACGTTGAATGAGCCGGACACATTCGTGGCGCTTCCGTCCCACAGGTTCTCGGCCACATAATCTCCCGCCGGCAGCCCCGCGCGGGCCAGGTCAATTGCCAGGTTCGTGGCGCCGCCGGTATAATTGAAAACCGCAATCGACCACGCCGCTCCGTCCTGCCGGACAAAAATATTGGCGGCACCGGTTCCCGTGTTGCCTTCCACCGGAGCAAAGGTGCGGCCCACCCGTGCCACGGTGTCGATGACCGCATTGGTCAGGCACGTCTGGGCCGCCAACTGGCCGTTGGCGGACGTCAAATCATCCCCGTCCAGGAAAATGCCGGTCACGGCCCCGCTGATCAGCCGGCTTTGATTCTCATTGATGGTGGCGCCGTAACCATTGAAAACCATGATGTCCGGGTCGTTGAATTGGTATAAATCGTCCAGCCACCAGCCGTAAGTCACCGAATTCATGGTATACGCGGTATTGGCAATCAGGGACGCTTGGGCGTCGCACGCAATCCGCCGGCTGTCGGCATATTGGTATGGGAAAAGCGGCGCAATGGACTCGCTCATGAACATGCGGCCGTTGATCGCGCGGACCACATTCGACATCCCTCTATTGTAGGCTTCGATCCCGGTGGTCACATTGGGGTCGTGGTGAATGCCTTCCAAGGCACCGTGCGACAGGAAATCCAGCTTGATATAATCAAATCCATAATTCGTGTAGAGATTCACGTAATATTGGATCAAGTCGTTGTCCCCGGGATGCGTCGGATCAATCGCCAAACCCCCATCCAGCGATTCGAATTGCCCGTTTTCGTCCCGCAACAATATGTCGCTGTAATGGTAGGCATTGGAACTGCCCTCCACAAAAGTATTGGTGGCATTGGTAACGGATCCGAACCAGACAAAGGGACCGAAGTAAATCCCGGCCTTCTGGCCGAGTGCGTGGCAATGGTTCACGAAGCTTTGCAACTGAAACGCATTCAGGTTGTTCCAGAAAGCATCGAGATTGATATAGACCGTCCCCTGGTTGGTAAAACCGTTCGGCTCCAGATTGGTGTGGAGAAAGTCCGAAACGGCAATCGCATCGTTATAATTGACGTTCTGCTGGAGGACGCCCCAACTGTTCCAACCGAAGGGCACGCCGTTGGTCCAAACCATGCGCGGGGCGAAATTGGTGTTTTCAGCGGCAAAATCCGCCATGGTCTGCCGCCAGTCATTGCCGAATCCCACAAATATCGTGGGCGAGGAAACTGTATTCCCGGTCACCGATCCGTGCGGCATGACATCCGCCGGGGCCGTCGCACCGCCATAAACATTCAGCTGATCCAACCGGTTATTCGAACCGTCAAAATAAACGCCGCTTTTCCAAACATCATGCGTGACCGACCCCACGACCAGTCCGTTTCGGGTGGTGTTGTCGTAAAAGGCACCGACCTCGTAACTGTTGCCTGAATTGTTGATCGACATGGCGTTGTAGGAAACGAAACCGTCGTTGTCGAACGGCACGCACAACGCAATATCGTCTCCGTAACTGCCGAGATCCACACCGCCGGCGGTGTCCACCACAACCGGTCCCATCCAGTTGGCGCTCACGCCGGTTCCGCTCATAGTGACCCGGGTCAGAAAGCTATCGGTCTGGTCCAGGGTGAAGTATTGGATCATCTCCGGCAGCCCCGCAGCATACGCGCTGATGGCGACTTCGTTACTGCTGACAACCGACCAGGTCCGGTTGCTGAAATCGACACTTTCCAAATAGCTACTCCCCAGGCTGACGCCGGCATAGAAAGCCGAGATCTTTTTGGATTGCTGCCAGTAAAAGCTCGCGGTGCCGGCGCTCAAATTGTAGTTGATGGTTACGTCGGCGTTCGACATCACCAGGGTGTTGCCGGATTGCTGAAAGGAAGGATTCGCCTGGCTGAGGCAGCTTGCAAAGGTCAAAATCAATGTCAGGCTGCCGGCAATAGGGCTCCAAATCGCGCTCCATTTTGGCATCCCGCATTTACGGCTGATTTTCATTGATTGCTTAAGGCCATACCAATTACCCAAGGTGACAAACCGCCGGACCATGCTGCAGGTCCGGCGGTTCTGAGTTTGCCTGATCGAGACTGTTTCAGAATGCTTATTTTACGGTTGCTTGAGGAGATAGAAACGTTGCGGGTTTCCAGCGGTGATCCCGGTGGTTACGCTAAAGTTGCCATTGGTGTCAAATGAACTGGTGGCGACGGTTATCCAGTTGGTTAAGGGGGTGAGCAGGTTGGTGCTGGCCAACACGTAGTAGGTGCCGCTGGGGGTGCCGCCGGAACCGCTGAAAATCAGGCTGGCGCCCGACAAGCGGGTCCCGGCAATGGTCGGTCTGCCCGCGACGCTGATGATGCCACTGCCCAGTTGCCTCGCATCCCAAGCCAGGCCGGGGCCCGGGGTGGACGGCGCAAACCCCGCGAAGGAACCGGTATAGTTCGCCGCACTGAAAATCTGGAAGCTATTGCCGGCCGCCAGCGGTGAACCGCTGATATTCGCCAGATTCAACGTCCCGCCATAGGTGATATTCGCCCCGGCCGCGACCACATCGTTACTCGCTCCGTCCAGCCTTAAGATCGTCTGCCCGGCGAGCGAAATGTTGTCCGACACCGCAATCGTGCCCACCGCATTGCTACCGGTGGTGATGCCAATGGTCGTGTTGGTGCCGCCAGGCGATACGATCGCTCCGGGGGAAACCAGGAGGCTCCCGTTGATGCCGCCAATACCCGCCAGTGTCTGGCCCATGGCCAGGGTCAGCGTCTGGTCGGAACGCCCGGTCACATCGACATGCGTGACCGAGGGGCTGTTGCCGCCAAAGAAGAGCAAGGAGCTATGGGAGATCGACCCATTGCCGGTCAATACCACCTCCGGGCTGTTGCCACTGCTGCCAATGATCGTCGGGCCTGAATAAGTGTTGCTCGCCGATAACGACATGCCGTGGTTGTAGTAGTCCAACACGAACCCGCCGGAACCGCTGATCACATTGGAGTAATTCAAGAAACGGTCACCGACCACAAAGTGGGCGATGCCGTTCAAGCTGACGGCGCTTTCAATGGGAGTGCTGACGCCGCCGTTATAAAAGCTCTGCCACGAGGCGCCCGTTTCAAAAACAAGGTTGTTGCCATTGAATACTCCCGGCGCCGGATTATAGATGTAAACCAGGCCGCCATTGAGCACGTGGACGCTGCCATTAAATCCGCCGTTATACAAAATGATCTGGCTGTTGGTGGCCACGGTGAAGAGGGTGCCGGGATTCTGGCAACTGGTGTCCATGGATGAGAACCCGAGCTGACTCCCGTTGGTCACCGAAACTCCCAAAACATTGGCGCCAATCGTCATTGAGTTCCATTGGCTGTAGCCCGCGCCAGCCGACCAGTCAACCGTTAGATTATGCGGGCCGCTGATGTCTGACCCACTGGCCAAATCCCAACGGGCGGATCCGCCAAACTTTGCATCGCCTGCCAACGTTATGTCCAACAACTCAGCTGGATAGTCGACGTAACTATTGTAAATGGCGCCTTCACCATTCAGGCCCGGGCCGGAAACGGTGACCGGAGTATTGCCGCTAAAGGTGCCGCCAGCCAGATCCAACGTGGAATTGTTGGTGATGGTAATCGTAGAAATTGAATTCAGGCAGTTGTTACCGGCATAAAGTGCTCCGCCGCTGATGGTTGCCGAGCCGGTCAAACCACCCGCACTGGTGATGGTCAATAGGCTCGTGCCTTTTTTAACCAAACTGCCCGCCCCACTGATGGTGCCCGAACTGATGCTGAAATCATTGGTGGACGAGTTGACCGTGATCAGACTGGGCTCCACTGTCCCGCTTACCGTTACCGTGGTGGGCACCCCAACCGTATCGTCGAACAATACGGCGTCAAACTGGCTGAATACCGTCTGAGTATCATTGGACTCATTGATCCAATTCGCGGAATTAGTCACGTCCCAGGTCCCGTTGTTACCATTTGCGCTCCATTGCAAGGTGGTTGGCGACGTAACGGTCAAGGCGGCGGAGACGCTATTGGTCGTGCCGTTGGCGTTGCCAACCACCACCCGGTAGGTGTTCCCCTGGCCAAACGCCAGATTGGTCACCACCAGCGTCGAATTAGTCTGGCCCGAGAGGGAGGTATTGCCTTCGAACCACTGATTCGTCACGGGCAAGGCACTGAGCACACTGACACTAAAGGTCGCCGAACCGCCGATAAAGCCTGCTTCCGGCTGGGGCTGGCTGACAATAATCGGCACGGAGGCGGACGGCAATGCGTTCAATTCTGCCTCGTAATAATGAGTTGCGATTTGGGCCGGGGTCAGGGCGTAATTGTAAAGCGCCACCTGGCAGATGTTGCCCTGGAACACCCTGCCATCGCCACTGATGGTGCCGTTGCCAATGGCCCACGGCGCCTGCCATTCGATGGCGCCGACCGTGTCCGCCGCATGCCCGGACAATATACCATTCACATAGATGTTCCAATTTGTGCCATCATAGGTGGAGACGACATGCGTCCAACTGGTGGTTTGCTGGCCGCCCTGGGCGTTGGCTCCATTATCGCTGCCATTGTAGGTGCCCCCATAATAATTTCCGCCGTTGGCTCTTAACGAGAGTTCATCGTCATTATTGTTGCCGTCATAACCTTTGGCGAGGATGTCCGCAGGAACTTCCGTGGTATTGGCGGGTTGAACCCAGGCTTCCATCGTGATCGGACCACCGAAATCCAGCAGCGTTGGATTGCCTCCCGAACCCAAATCAACCTCGGCACCATTGAAACTGGCGGCGTTGGTCAAATACGGGGTCGGGCCGGCCACGAGATTACCTGATGAACTAATGCCATAATAAACGCCATTGTTGTTGCCTGATAAATCCGTGGCGATGCCGCTGGCGGCATTCGCATCGGTTAAATCCAGGGGCCAATAGCCCAGGGGACCGTCGGCCAGAACCGAGCTTTGATAATTGCTTACCACCGCCGCTGCGGTCAGATCGCGAACCTGGAAAAGATTGACCTGGGGAAGGTTGTCTCCGGAGGCTCCGTTCAAGGTGATCGTCTCCGTTCCACTGGTCGCGACAAAAGTTCCAGTAATCGACTGCCCTGGCTCATAATTAATGGTGGCGGAGGTGTTGGCGCCGCCGGTCAGGGATTCCGTCCGGGCTGCGTCGTTGCCATTCACCCAGACCTGGACCAAAT
>Ga0302319_10020521_pt1 | contig 11944 bp, 6 predicted proteins | sample Bog_T0_2_FD_203319 | JGI IMG/M metagenome (GOLD analysis project Ga0302319, IMG submission 203319) | Peat permafrost microbial communities from Stordalen Mire near Abisko, Sweden - Bog_T0_2 | ecosystem: Environmental > Terrestrial > Soil > Wetlands > Peat | place: Sweden: Abisko, Stordalen Mire...
AATCGAATCCAAAGACATAAATGAACGCCGGCATCGGAGGCTGTTTGGATATCGTGTCCGCATCTCCAACCATCTTCACGTCATATTGCATATGGGGCGGCAGAGGTCCCGCTGGCAGCGGGTCATCGCTTCCGTGCTTCCTCACGGCCAGGTGATAGGGCCACCCACCGTCGAGGCCTGGCGCCTCGGCCGAGGTCTTGAGCCATAGGCCGAGCTTACCTATCCGCGCCATGCGGCGAATCAACGCCTGAGCCACATCCGCCTCATCCGTCTTATCGTCATTTTCATGAATCCAGGTTGTGCGCACGGGACGGGAATCGCTGGTGCGGCAAACAACATCAGGATTGTTGCTGTAACTCGAGTCGACCGGAGATGACTCCTTCTCGGTGCTGGTAACATAGGCATCCGCAGCGTGCGGTGTCGTGACTTCCCTGCTCACCAACGAAAACTCGGCGGTGTTTGATTCACCAATTCGTGTCACAAGAATGTATGACGCTTCCTTGATCTTCTGGGTGAATGTGAAAGCCCCGCTTGAGAAGTTACGGTTATTTTGGATGTCATTCACAAGCCATTGCGGTGGCGCGAGCGATAAGAATGCCGTTCCCTTGATTGAGTCTCCGGGCTTTACGGCGACTCCATCCTTGCCATAGGCAACCCATCCCCTGGTATCGGGAAGTACAAGAAAGTCGATGGGCGAAACAGCCGGATCGTCGACCCACTGCAAGCCCGGGAACATCGTCTTAATGTTCGCAATCGCCGCCGCATCGGGCAGCGTTGCAGCCGGAGGTGCGAAGACCACAAGACGCGCTGCCTTGGGATAAACCATTCTTGAAAGCTGATATGTGTCCCCGGCCTTGATGCGCGCGAGCGCCGCCTTGGCCTGCGCCGCCGCATCCGCTACCGCTTCCGCAGAACTATCCTTGGGGGTCGGCTTGACCACAGCTGTCGAGCGCAGCGGCTCGTCCACCGACTTTACCTGGAGCACTATGTTTTGCCCGTCCGGACCAGCTTCAAGAGAAGTAAACTCTGTGCCGGCATCAAAGCCCGCGGCATTGCCTATATCGAGCGTTACTGTCCTGGCGGGGTTTGGCATCGGGACCTCGACCACTCTCACTCGGATAGGGTGAGGAGGCACAGGCTCGCCAAACAGAGTCTTTTGCACAGCACCTTCCAGATTGGGCTGCTGATAGGGCACAGGCGTCGGCGAATCCGCGTGTAACATCACCGAAACCTCCGCTACAACCTCCTGCGCACTTAGCGGTTGAGTGCTCGATCGCATCACCTGCACCAGCGCTCGCGTGAATGCTCCGTGAGACAAGTGGTCATCGGGATAGACGGCCTCTTGCGCAAACTCGTCGGGAAGCGCGGCGGACAAAATAATCGCGTCGCCATCCTTTGGGCTCTGTTTGAAATCGCTCTCGACCGGGACCTTTGGGTCTTTCTTCCTGTCAAGGGCCACATCGCGATCGTCGTATTCCAGTGCGCGCGGCACCCCTGCCGTAATGCCGCGGGCCATCCCTCCGCTGTTACAGCTGTCGTAGATTGCAGTCAGGTGCGCACGCCGTGTAAAGACAATCTGGTTAAAGCGAACCTCTATCTCCTTATCGCGGACGTCCATGTCGCCCTTCCACGCGTCCACGGGCACAATCGTGTTGTCCAATCCATTCTTTGATACAGACAGCGAATCCACACGCCTCGATCCATGACCGGAGTAATAGAAAACAACCAGGTCTCCCGGTTTGGTATCTGCGACTAACTTGTCAAGCGCCGAGAGAATTCCATCGTGCGTCTCGTCCTTCTCAGTCAACACCGTGATATTCGCCTCGGGAAAGGCGAACTTATCGGTCAACAGCAGTTTCATGCTCGCCACATCCTGCGTAGGGCCTTCGAGGCTGTGCCACGTCTTTCCGGGAGCAAAACGGCTATCAGGCTTATGAGAGCCTGCGGGCACTGCAATGGCCGCCCCTGCCGGAGGGGAATAGTCCGTGATCCCGATCAGCAGCGCGCGCTTCTCTGCCGCGGCCGAGACCGCTGTGCCCGCAACCAGGCAAAAACCAAACAACGCTCCGATGAAATTGATGCAACGATAGCAGCGCATACAAGCTCTCCTGAACGAGGACCTGGTCTGGATATCGATAACTTCAAGATACGGACCGGTCATCCTTTATAGACCGTAAATCTCCCAGGAATTCCTTAAATCACCGTCCGGGGTTGTCCCTACTCGCCCCTGCAGCCATTGCCGTCCGACCTATGCCTTGTCCGCGTTGAGTTGACAGTGTAGCGCCGCCTGGGATGATATCCGCTCAAATTTTTTCTATCGCTCGCCGGCAGAGCAGCCGCGTGTGACTCTGTTTTCGAGCAGACCAGGCACCGGCAATGGGATAAATCCCGGCCACCCCGCGCTGTGATTGACACTCCCCAAACCATGTGGAAAAATCATGATTCTAAAGGCTTGCGGGCATCACCACTGGAAGAACCCCGCCGCGAATTGGAGCGCAGATTATCCCGCCAGGCCGATAATCTGCCGGCTTCTCGCCGATAATCATTGCAAAGCATAATTTCGATAATGGAAGTAGGATGCATGTCGCTATCCGGTTCAGGTTCCCAGGCAAACAGTAACGCTGGCGGCGGGTCGACCTCGGTAATCGCATTCTGGCAAAGAGAATTCGGAAGGGCCGATCCGACCCGATTGGGAGATCTGGTGGTCTTTCCTCTGGCTGTTTCTGCGACCGTTGGATTAATTGCAGGCATGTGGGCCGAGGCCACGAGACGGTTTCTCGATCCGGAATTTATCGCCTACTCGATCGGCATCGATGTGGCCGTTCAGATCCTCATCCTTTTGCTCGCATTGACGCTCGCGTTCATCACCCGCAGAAGGATCTGGTCGGGCACTTTGTTTGCCATTGGATTCTTCTGCTTTCTGGCGATTCCAGAGTTTCTGCGGCTTGCGCTGCCAGGCGTGCCGCACATGTTGGGGTGGCTCATCGGATTGATTGGCGCATTCCAAATCGCCCGGGCCGTAAACCGCCATCGACACAGCCGATTCGCACTATGGATGATTGGCGTTCCGGCGCTAACGACTCTGCTCGCTTTATCCTTTGGCCAGGCACGCGAGTTCTCCGAGCTGAGAGCGCTGCCGCCTCCACCGAATTCGCCCAACGTCCTCATCATCATTGTCGATACCCTGCGCGCAGATCACATGACGCCTTATGGGTACACGCGCGACACGAGCCCTTACCTGAACCAGCTCGCACAGCAGGGCGTCGTCTTCGAAAATGCAATCTCTCCGTCTTCCTGGACTCTACCTTCCCATGCATCCATGTTGAGCGGGCTCTACCCTCAGGATAGCCACGTGGAAACAGAAAGAGATGTTGTCTCTGCCGGCCTGCCGATTCTCGGCGATGCCATGCGGAAGCGGGGATATCGAACCGCGGCATTTTCAGCCAACTATTTCATGTTTAGCCGGGTTCGCGGCTTTGGCTATGGCTTTTTGCACTTTGAGGATTACGTGCAGACCGCCGCCGGGATCCTTCAAGAGGTCCCTCTAACCAAGTTGATCTTCGGAAAACTATCCCAGATCACTCTCGGCGGGCCGGACGCATTCTTCGGCGTGAAGAATGCTGCCACTGCTGCGACGGTCAACGAAAATGCGATCGACTGGATCGAGCGCGGGCGTCGTCCCTATTTTGTCGTGCTCAATTACCTTGACGTGCATCAGCCCGTCCTTCCACCCGAGCCTTACCTGCATATGTACAGCACCGACAAAAAAGCTCTGGATCGAAATATGTATGTCGACGGCAACTGCGACCACGAGAAGGACGCATGCAAATCGGAAGTGCCGCGTTTTATTAACACCTACGATGGCGCGCTTCACTTCGTGGACGATAGCGTGCAGCATCTCCTATCGCAGTTGAAAGAACGCGGCCAGTTGGCAAACACGGTGGTCGTGTTCACTTCAGACCACGGAGAGGAGATCGGAGATCACGGAATCTATGGGCATGGCAAGGCGCTCTACAGGCAGGAGATTCACGTTCCCCTGATTTTCTGGAGGCCTGGCTTGATTCCTGCATCGGTGCGGGTATCGACGCCGGTCTCTACAACTGACCTCCCCGCCACCATTCTCGATCTCGCTACTTCTGAAAATCAGGAGCGTCTGCCTGGCCGTTCTCTCGCGCCCCTCTGGCGCTCCGGCCAGCCGCCCGCTGACTGGCCCGAACCGATCTCAGAGCTTGCCAGACTTCATTGGTTTGATAAGTCCGCTCCCAATTACAACAACCCCGTTCTGTCGATGGTATCTCCCGAGTGGCACTACCTCAGCCAGGAAGGCAAGGATGTCTTGTTCGATTGGAAGAACGATCCCCTGGAGACGAATGATCTGTGCGCTGCTCAACCCACGGTCTGCGCCAGCTTACACGCCCGCGCTGAAACAGCTCAAGGAAGTCATCCCCAGGCGCGATAACGGTATCGCATAACCATGCTGGACTTCGGCTCAGACGACCACGAATAAGGGACAGTAACGCCCACAGAATCTTTGGCCACCTATTCGAATTGACTTGATATCTTTCGTATGAAAAACTCGTGAAGAAGTAGTCCTCAGCCGATCCACTCCCCGCCTCATCCCGGGAGCCCAGCTGCTAGCGTTCGAACCAACAGGACCGGCAGTCAGAGTCCGATAAATTCTTAGCTTATGATTGGCAGCCTGGCTGCCACAGGAGATGTGTCTTTGTCGGATTCCGCGCCCGGAGCACAATCAAACGCTGGCGCGGCAGGCTGGACAGGCTCTGTGCTTGCATTTTGGCGAAAGTCTTTTGGAAAAGCCGAACCGACGCGGTTGAGCGATCTGGTGATCTTCCCCGTGGCTATTTCGGCCACCGCCGGCCTGATCAAGGGCATTTCGATGGCGGCCCACCAACACTTTCTCGATCCTGCATTGGTTGGATATTCGACCGCCATCGATATCGTTATTCAGGTCGCCATCCTGCTGCTGTCAATTACGCTTGCGTTCGTTACCCGATGTCGAATCTGGTCCGGCACTTTGTTTGCTATTGGAATTTTCTGTTTTCTCGCCATCCCAGGCTTCCTTCATATTTTCCTTCCCGGGGCCGGCTACCGTTTAGATCTGTTGATCGCGGTGCTGGGAGCTTTCCAGATCGCCGCGACAGTCAACCGCTATCTGCACACCCGCCTCGCGCTTTGGATGATCGGCGTTCCCGCACTCGTTGCTCTTTGCGCTCTCGCCTATGGCGGCGCGCGCGAGTACTCTCTCCGCAACGCGCTGCCGCCGCCACCGAATTCCCCCAACGTCCTCCTCATCATTGTCGATACCCTCCGCGCAGATCACGTGTCGCCCTATGGATACACGCGCGATACAACCCCATACCTGTCTCAAATGGCGCAGCAGGGCGTCCTTTTTGAGAATGCAATCGCACCCTCCTCCTGGACTCTGCCCTCGCATGCCTCGATGCTCACAGGGCTCTACCCTCACCAGGACCGTGTGCAGACTGAAAATGACAGTCTTTCCCGAATTCTGCCGACTCTCGGCGAGGCGATGAACAAACGCGGATATCGCACCGCGGCGTTCTCTGCCAACAACATGTACTTTTCCAGGGACCATGGATTAGCGCGTGGCTTCATGCACTTTGAAAACTACGAGCAGACCTTCGCCGGAATCCTCGAGAAGGTTCCCCTCAGCGCTTTGATTCTGGGTAAACTATCCCAACTCACAAGCGGTGGGACAGGCGCGTTCTTCGGCGAAAAAAATGCTGCCACAGCTGAACGGATTGACGAAAACGCGGTCGACTGGATCGAAAGAGGGCAGCGCCCGTTCTTTGTGATGCTCAACTACTTTGATGTGCACGAGCCCGTTCTTCCGCCCAAGCCCTACCTGCACATGTACACCACGAACCCTGAAGCTCGGAATCAAAATATGCACTTCGAACAGAACTGCATCGATCGGGACGAAGCCTCGTGTACCGCCGATCGGCAGCAGTTCGTTGATGTGTACGACGGGGCAACGCGCTACGTCGACGGGAACATCCAGCATCTCCTCTCTCAGTTGAAAGAGCGCGGCCTGCTTGAAAACACAATCGTCGTCGTGACTGCGGACCATGGGCAGGAATTCGGAGATCATGGCCTCTTCGGGCACCATGAGTCGCTCTATCGGGGAGAGATCCAGGTCCCGCTTATTTTCTGGAAGCCAGGGCTCATTCCCGCATCCGTCCGCGTGGCGACGCCGGTCAGCACCAGCGACCTTCCCGCTACAATTCTTCAGATGACCGGCCCCGATGCTGCGCAGCCCCTTCCGGGCCATTCCCTGGCTCCGTTGTGGCTCTCGAGCCCACCGGTTTCCACCTGGCCCGAACCAATCTCTGAGCTTGCAAAGCTTCACTGGTTCAACAAGTCGGCCACCAATTACGACCACCCGATTCGATCGATTGTGACGCCGGAGTGGCATTACATTCAGCAGGAAGATCAGGAGTTGCTGTTCGACTGGAAGACCGATCCCGAAGAAGCTCGCGACCAATGTGCCGCTCAGCCCTCGGTCTGCGCTACCCTGAAGGCAAAGCTTGAAGCGGCTTCGGCCCGACAGCCCGTGGCACACTAAGACTTGGAATTATCCTTGGATTAATTACCCTGGGATTGAAGATTGAAACCGGCGCAACTTCCCGTTGCCGACCCGATCCATAGCGATCAGGAATTAAAAGAAGGCTGAGATAAACGATGCCAGACCCAACCAAGACCGGCGTCACCGTGCTCCTCACAGGATTTTCTGCGGCCGGAAAATCCACGATCGCCAGCGCCCTTTTGCGCAAGCTCGAAGAGCAACCTGGGGATCGCAAACCCATCCTGCTCGATGGCGATGTAGTTCGCAAGATGCAGTCGGCCGGCCTCGGCTTCTCAAAAGACGACCGCAACACCCACATTCGCCGGGTTGGAGCGTTGGCCGCGGAGCACACCGCCAAGGGCGACTTCGTGATATGCGCCGTGATTGCTCCTTACGATGACGTCCGCAAAGAAGTGCGCCAAATGGTCGAGCAGGTTGGCCGGTTTGTCCTCGTCCTGGTCGACACCCCCCTGAACGTGTGCGAAAAACGCGATCCGAAGGGGCTCTACGCCAAGGCTCGCGCCGGCGTGATCGAACACTTCACCGGCGTGTCCGATCCCTACGAGGTTCCGACCGATGCGGAGCTCGCCATCGATACCACCAAGACCACTCCCGACGAAGCCGCCATAAAAGTGCTTGAGTATTTGACCTCAAATTGAAATACTTGCCTTAGCCGCCATTACTAAAGTCCCACCGCGGCACACCGAATTAACGCATATAATCTATCTGGAAGCATTTGTAGAAATTTGGGCGATTGGTGTCCGTATTCCTTGTGGCTGCTTTTCAAGTTCCCCTTCGAGGCGATTCGGTGTCTCGACTTCCCTAACCGCAAGCGATTCAAGGAGCGCAGATGACCCCTCGATGTTTGGCTTTTTTCTATGGCGGCCCCGATCAGATCCTTCCTCTGCAAACTGGATTGGCGGCGCTGATCGCCGTCGGTCTGATGTTCTGGAACAGGCTCGTAGCAACTTTCCATCGCCTGTTTTCAAAGGCCAAATCGCAACCTGAGCAGATTGTCTCGGCAGATGCGACAGTCCCGGCCAATGGCGAACATATCAGTGAGCAACCTTAAAGCTATAGTCATAGGCCTTGACGGGCTGGAACCAACGATCGTTGAGTCGATGCTTGAGGCCGGCCTTCTGCCGAGCTTCAAAAAGCTGCGCGATTCCGGCAGCTACCGGCGCCTTAGAACGACATACCCCGCACAAACACCCGTTGCCTGGTCAACTTTTGCTACCGGGATGAATCCCGGCGGCCATGGCATCTTCGATTTCATCTGCCGCGATCCGCAGAACTACATGCCAGGCATGGCGCTCAGCCGTTTCGAAAAGTCCAAAGGTTTTTTCGGCAGCCCTAAACTCACAAATCGCCGTCGTGGTGTTCCCTTCTGGCAGACGCTGGCGAAGCAGGGCGTACGCAGCACGGTCCTTCGTTGTCCATGCACCTACCCCCCCGACACGGGCGAAGGCACAGTCCTTGCCGGTGTCGGTGTTCCCGACATACGCGGCGGCCAGGGGACGGGCAGCTTCTACACCCGCGACCGCTCCGTCAAAGCAAAAGAATTCGAACACGTCATCCAGCTCGACTCGGGCGACGAGCTCACCACCCGCCTCATCGGTCCTCGCAACACCAAAACAAATCCCATCAGCGATCTGACCATCGACCTCAAAGTCCGCGTCGACCGAGCGGCCCGCACTGTGCGTTTTGAAGTAGCCGGCTCGCCCGCTGTCGACGTCCCCGAGGGTGGCTGGAGCACCTGGGTCAAGGTGCAGTTCAAGATGTCTTCCCTGCAAACCATCAATGGCATGGTGCGGTTCCACGTTCCGCAAATCGACCCTTCGTTTGCGTTCTACGTCTCTCCCGTCAACTTCGATCCCGATGCGCCCTTCTTCCCCATCTCAGCTCCACCCGCTTACGCCCAGGAATTGCAGCAGCTCATCGGCCCCTATGCAACGCTCGGCATGGCCGAGGATCACACCGGCCTCGAAAACGAGCGCATCGACGAGAGCGCGTTCCTGAGCCAGTGCTACGGCGTTTTTGAAGAGCGCGAAAACATGATGCTTGCCGAGCTCGACCGCGCCTCCGAGGGCTTCTTCTTCATCCTCTTCGACACGCCCGACCGCATGCAGCATATGCTCTGGCGCTTTCGCGACAAAGAGCACCCGCGCTATGAAGCCGACAAAGCCGCGCGCTTTGGTCCTGAGATTGAAGAGATGTACAAAGCCTGCGATCGCGTCGTCGGCAAAGTCCTTGAACGCGTCGACGACAACACTTTGCTCATCGTTCTCTCCGATCACGGCATGGGCACTTTCCGCCGCAGCTTCGATACCAACTCCTGGCTCGTTCAGCAGGGCCTGCTTACCCTCAAAGGCAGCGCCAAGCCCGGTCTCGACGTCGACTTCGGCCAAGTGGATTGGTCAAAAACGTCGGCCTTTTGCATGGGACTCGGCGGCATTTATCTCAACCTGCGCGGCCGTGAATCACAAGGCATCGTCGCCCCCGGCGCTGAAGCCGAACGAGTCTCAAACGCGATCATCTCCGGCCTGCCGCAAGCCATCGACCCCAAGACGCAATTAAACGCGATTGCCAACGTCTCGCCGCGCTCCGCTATCTATTCGGGCCCATTTGCCGCCGAGTCGCCCGATCTGCTCGTCAACTTCAATCCCGGATTTCGCATCTCCTGGCAGAGCACTGTCGGCCACTTTGCCACCGACCTTTTCGAGGACAACATGCGCTGCTGGAGCGGCGACCACATCTTCAATCCCGCCGCCATGCCCGGCATTCTTCTAATGAACAAACCCATTGCGAGCACCGACCCGCACATCATGGACCTCGCCCCCACAATCCTCAAGTTCTTGAATGTCCGCCCCTCCACCGCGCTCGAAGGGATTACTCTTTTCTGATGATCCCGATGGATCGCATGACAGTCCATAGTGACCAGGTTTTAAAGGGCCACTCGCGCCGGATGCGCAGCGTTTGTTAGCCCCGCGCTTCAGCGTGGGGAGCGCAGATTCCAAAGAGGGACCCCGGAGTCCCGTAGGGACGGCGCAGCGACATTTCTCAGGCAGGAGCCAATGGCCCCTGAGGTATGTTTTCATTAATTTGGACCTTTACCGCAGGCAGCTAAACTCCCATTCTGCGCACTGGGAGCCATGCTGATACGAATACCCACCAGGAGTGACCCATGCGAATCTGTGTTCTCGGTTTTGATTGTGCCGCGCCCGAAATCATCTTTAATGACGAGCGTCTCATCAACATCCGAAGGCTGATGGACGTTGGAACCTACGGCCGCCTCAAGTCCACTGTCCCTCCCATCACTGTTCCCGCCTGGGCCAGCATGACCACCAGCCAGGACCCCGGCTCGCTCGGCATCTACGGCTTTCGCAACCGCGCCGACAACGGCTACAGCAATCTCAAGTTCGCAAACTCCGCCTCCATCAAGGCCATGGCCATCTGGGACTACCTCGCCCGCGAAGGCAAAAAGTCGGTCATCATCGGCGTTCCGCCAAACTTCCCTCCTCGCAAAGTGAACGGCGTTAGCATCGGCTGCTTCCTAACGCCCGACACAACCAAAGACGAATTCGTTTACCCGCCCGAGATGAAGGCAAAGATTCTCGAGGTCGCCGGCGGTGACTATCCCGTCGACGTTGCCAACTTTCGTACCGGCAACAAAGACTGGCTGCGCGACGAAATCTTCGCCATGAGCCGAAAGCAGTGGAAGGTCGTTCACCACCTGCTCGAAAATCAGGAGTGGGACTACTTCCACTTCGTCGACATCGGCATGGACCGCGTCCATCACGGCTTCTGGGACTTCTTCGACAAACGCCACGTCGACTACGTTGCCGGCAATCCATACGAGCAAGTCATCCCCGACTACTATCTTTGGCTCGACGAACAGGTCGGCAAGGCGCTCGAAATTCTCGACGACAACACCGTCCTGCTGCTCGTCTCCGATCACGGCGCGCAGCCGCTCGATGGCGGCTTTGCCATCAACCAGTGGCTCATCGATGAAGGCCTGCTGGTCCTCAACAAGCCACCAGTCGGCGTTGTCCCCTTCGCCAAGCTCGACGTCAACTGGGCCAAAACAAAGGTCTGGAGCGAGGGCGGCTACTACGCACGCATCTTCTTCAACGTCGAGGGCCGCGAGCCCGAGGGCGCAATCCCAGCCGCCGAGTACGATTCATTCCGTGCGGCCTTCAAGGCCAAACTCGAGGCCATCACCGACGCCGAAGGCAAGCCGCTCAACTCGCTCGTCTTCCTGCCCGAAGAGATTTATCAGAAAGTCCGCAACGTGGCTCCAGATCTGATCGTCCACCTCGGCGCGCTAAGTTGGCGCTCCATCGGCACCGTCGGCCACCCCACCATTCATTTGCGCGAAAACGACTCGGGCCCCGACGCCTGCAACCATGCGCAGTACGGCATGTTCGTGCTCGGCGCCTCCAACCTTCCGCTGCAAGGCGAGTATGAAGGCGCCAACATTCTCGACATCGCCCCCACTCTCATGGACCTTGCCGGCTACAGCATTCCCGAAAGCATGCAGGGCAAGTCTCTCGTAGCCGGGATGGAAAAGCGCGACACCAAGAGCGGCGGCGAGGGTGGCTCCGACGGCGAAGACCTCATCTTCGAACGACTAAGCGGCCTCGGCTACATCTAAAAGTAATCCCCAGGCCCGTGAATTCAGGATCTCCACCCCGGCGACGAAGACCTGTCTCCGGGGGCCCCGAACCTGGGGAACCCAGTGTTGAGAAGCCCCCCAGAGCTCTTCTCAATCTGGAATCGGAAAATCATCCGCTATTTACGCCCTAGAGCCCGCTAACCACAACCGGCTGCGGCGCACCCTTCGGAGTAGACAGATACCCCGTCACTGTATTCTTGGCGCTCACATTGTTGACCACGATCTCAAACAACGCGGGCTCCTTGCCACTGTAGAACTGAAGCGGCTCGTTCAAGCTCTTGTCCCTCTTCTCATACTGCTTGTCATCGGAGTAGACAGCGAGTGTATACCTGCTCCTCTTCGAGTCGGCTCTCTTCAACTCAAGACTCACAGTCCCCACCTGCTGCTTCTCGCCTCTCAACAGCGTGAACTGGTAGTAGTTCCTGTCGCCTTTGTGTTTCAGAATCTCCAACTCCGCGCCATTCCTCGCAATCAGTGAGCTGTGCCCATTCAGATCGCCCTTCATTGACGTCAATTGGATATTGGTGTCGGCCAGGTCGCTCTGCGTCTTGGCCACGTCCGTCTTCACGCCGCCGACATCTGTCTTCACATCGGTCACGGCGTTTGAAACTTCAGCCACCTGACCCTCGGTTTCCTGTTGCGAGGTTGCCAGCCGGGCAGTCTTC
>Ga0302319_10020523_pt1 | contig 11944 bp, 16 predicted proteins | sample Bog_T0_2_FD_203319 | JGI IMG/M metagenome (GOLD analysis project Ga0302319, IMG submission 203319) | Peat permafrost microbial communities from Stordalen Mire near Abisko, Sweden - Bog_T0_2 | ecosystem: Environmental > Terrestrial > Soil > Wetlands > Peat | place: Sweden: Abisko, Stordalen Mire...
TCATACAGGCGCTCATTGATGCGCCTTCCCAAGGGCTCTACTTCAATACGGCTATCCGAGGGCGCTTTCCATGCCGCCGTTTATCTTAGCGCTTATGGGCGGCAGCCCCTTGTCTAGACCGTTATGGCCGCCGCAACGAGAATTTTGTTCTCGTAACGGAGCCGCGGCGGCCATAACAAGCGGGGATACCAAGGGGCGGCAGCCCCTTGTCTAGTCAGAGACACCCGGTTCGAATCCGGAAATCCATTGGAACCCCTCATCGCGCGTTACAAGAGCCATGTGGATGTGTCCGCCGATAGTCTGGCAAAAATCATCCAGCTCAATAGCCATAGAATCGGCAGAAGCTCGCACGTAGGCGCAGCTGTTTTCCATAGCATCCTGAGCCGTCATGTGTGGACCCATATCCCGCAGCGGGTACTTCGAAAAGCGGGGGTCGTGGTCAATGAACATCAATCGAGCTATTACGTCAGAACCGTGAATGTATGGCGAGCCAGGAAACGTGTGGGGGATCTTGATGTCGGCGTCCTGCAAAACTCCGTGCTCATAAGATATCGTGGCTGTCGCTGAGGAACAAATCGCCGGAAACGCCGGAAACCAAAGTTCACCTGCAGCCGTCCTGTTAACCTTAGGATTTGTTGCAGCCGACCGCAATGAAGAACCGTGCTATTCTATGAAAATTCTTCTTCACAATCCGGACCATCGAATCACAGGCAGGTTCGGCGGCCTGTGTTGATGTTTGTGCTGCACGCACCAACGCCACTGCCGCACGAAATCATCCTGCCGGAAGCTTTTGGACTTTGACACCTGCGCCGGAAAAGCTCGCAAAAATAAACCTGAATCAATGAACCTGCAGCGACTGAATATCGGCATCATCGGCGGTGGAATCGGCGGCGTAGCCGCAGGCGTCGCGCTTCACCGCGCGGGCATCCACGCGACCGTCTACGAAAGGGCGAACGAGCTTCGCGAGGTGGGATCGGGTATGATGCTTTGGCCCAACGCCACCCGTGTGCTGAAGGAACTGGGTGTGCTCGGACGAGTGGTGGCATTGAGCGGCCCGAACCGGCATTTCCTCGTTCGCTCCAGTGCTGGCTCGACCCTGATGGATATTGGACTGGGCCATTTCGACGTACCCGCCCTGTGCACGCGCCGCTGTGATCTGCTGGACGCCCTGATTTCCGCGCTGCCGGCGGGGCGTGTCCGCCTCGGCCACGATTTCGAATACCTCGACCGGCAGAAATCCAGCGTAGGAATTCATTTCGCGGGTCAGGCTTCGGTGGAGCATGACGTCGTGATCGGCGCCGATGGCATTCGCTCGCGCGTCCGCTCTCAAATACTGGGAGTTCACGCGCCAATCTACCGCGGCTACACCGTCTGGCGGGGGCTGGCATCTCTCCGGGGAGCTGTTCCTTCGGGCTCGAACAGCGAAACCTGGGGGCGAGGAAAGCGTTTCGGCATTCTCGGTACCGGAGGCGACCGGTTCACATGGTATGCCACCGCGAATACGGATTCCGACCACGCCGACTCATCGGAAGGTCGCCGGTACGATCTGCTGCGGATGTTCGCGGGCTGGCACAAGCCTGTAGAAAGCCTGATTGCCGCGACGGAAGAAAATGCGATTTTGAAAAATGGCGCATACGATCTCGCCCCCCTGAAACGCTGGGGCTCGGGGAGGGTGATGTTGCTGGGGGATGCCGCTCACCCTTGCACGCCGAATCTGGGCTTGGGTGGCTGCATGGCGCTCGAAGACGCGCTGGTTCTGGCCAGGTCGTTTTGCAGAGAGGCAACTCCCGAATTGGCCCTGCGCCGCTACGAATCGCTGCGTCGGGAGCGAACACGCCATGTGCAGAAGCGCTCCCTTCTCATGGGGCATATCGGGCAGTGGGAGAACCTGTTGATCGCGGCCGGGCGCCAGGCGGTGACAGGCATGCTTCCGGCGAAAATCTTTGAACGGAATTTAAGGAGGGTTTATTCTTATGCGGCTTAGCACTCTTGTGGTCTGCACGGCGGCTGTCTGCACGGCGATTGGCGGGACAGCGCCGGTCTTTGCTCAGGAAAAAGCCGCACAGGAAAAAGGCGCTCAGGAAAAAGCCATCGACACCCAGCGCAGTACCATCACGATTCACGTTGGCAAGTCCGGGCTGTTGTCAGCTGCCGCCCATGACCATACCGTCAACGCGCCGATATCCTCCGGCACCATCCAGGAGTCCGGCACCCAGCGCATTGAATTTCGGGTTGAGACCGCGAAGATGAAGGTGAAGCCCGACCCCAAAATCGACGCGAAAGATGAGGCAACGATCCAGACACATATGGAGGAGATGGTACTGGAGACGAAGAAGTTTCCCGAGATCACCTTCCGCTCCTCGCGCGTCCAAAAACTGGCGGACGGACAATGGAAGGTGGATGGCGAATTGTCTTTACACGGTGTCGGCAAAGCGGTCAGCCTGACCGTGAGACAGACCGGCGAGTCCTGGACGACACACGCCGTTCTCAAACAAACTGATTTTGGCATCACACCCATCAGCATCGGTGGCGGAATGATCAAGGTGAAGGATGAAGTACAACTTGATTTTCAGATCTTCGGTCGTCCCAACTGACATCCCGCGTTTGCCGAATGAAGCGTTTGTCTAATGAAATGCGCGCAGTCTCCCTTGTTTCGTCGACCCATGTTACGTCCGCCCGCCCGGAAGGCGAACAAATGGCATCTTCCACCCTGCTGACACCTTTCACCCGGTTTAGGCAAAGTTCCGGACGTTCCGGATTCGAAACCCTTCTCTGGATTTCTCTGGGTCTTACTACGCTCTTTGTCTTCATCACATCGGAAGTTCTTCTCGTCACCGATTACCCCCTGTATCACGCCTACCGTCTGCAGGTCATTGCCGACCGCCATATCCTCATCCCCCATGTACTCGCCAGCGTCATCGCTCTCCTGGCCGGCCCGGTGCAGTTCTGGTCGCGCTTTCGCCAGCGTCACCTGAAATTCCATCGCGTCCTCGGCCGCATCTACGTTATTTCCGTCCTTATCGGCGCCTTGACCGGGATCGCCCTCGCCGCCGGCCGTCCTGGCATGCCAGGAACCTGCGTGCAGGCCGCCGCCTGGGTCGTCTGCACCGCCGCCGCCCTGATCACCGCACGTAACCGCCAAATCGCCAGGCATCGCCAATGGATGGTTCGCTCCTATGCAGTCACTTTTACGTTCGTCTCCAGCCGCGTGCTGAATCCCTGGCCCCTATACTGGAGCCATCTGAACGACAGGCTCGCCGCCGTCGGCCTGATCGTTTTCACGCTGGGCTCCCTGGCGGTTGTCCAACTCGGCCTCAACTGGCGCGAACGCACCACTAGTCGCGCCTGATGGTCGGCGGGCTTCTGAATCCGCAAGCTTCCCTCTCAGACATGGCCGGGGAATCTGCTAAAAGCTGACCCGCTCGTCCCGAATCTTGTGGGCGAATCCAATATAGGAAAGCATGGTCGACCGAGTCAGGCGGAAGGCAAAGCTGTCAGCCACGGTGTGGAAGGTAAGCAGTTTCCCGAACGCCGCGGAGAAGACCACCGGCGCCATGCCTTGCACGCAATCCACTGCGAGACCGGACCGGGCGCACAGGGAAGTCAACTCTTCCGGTTTGATGAACAGACGCAGAACGTGCAAATTGGGCGGAGTGTTGCGCACGAACCACTCCAGTCCTTTGATTGCCACCAGCCAGGCCAGCCAATTGCGGTTGAAGGTATAAAAGATAAACCCACCGCCGGGCACGAGCACGCGGGCGGCTTCACGGATGGCCAGTCCCGGCTCCTCCACGTGCTCGAGGAAGTCCAGGGCGCAAACGGCATCAAAGGTTCCATCCGGGAAAGGCAGCCGAAAGGCATCGCCTTCGATATATTCCACGCGCCCGGTGGCGTCATGCAGGCGGGCGACTTTCAGCGCATCCGAAGCTAAATCCAGACCGGTGACGGCGTGTCCCAGGGGGGCCAGATAGTTGGTAAGGAAACCGCCGCCACAGCCGACGTCAAGGACGCGTAGTTTGCGCCCTGCGAAACGTGCGCGGAGTTCCTCCGCGACCCAGGGGTTGCGCAGCCGCGACTCGGCGCGCAGTAACGCCACAGGATCATCCTGGGCTTTGTACCAGCGCTCGCCAAGGGCATGGTAGATGTCATTGTTGACGGATTGTTGTGAAACGCTCGTCATCGTCTTGCACCGAATCCGATGGGCCTTGCCCCGACCCCGGTGGCTGGCGCCCCGAACATGACTTGTAAGCCGGCCGGGTTCATTGTTCCACCTGGAACAACCCGCCGCATATCGTCAGGCCGGGACCAAACGCAAGGCTTGCCACTAGTTGTCCGGGCTCGGCCGCACCCGATTCCAGAATCTCATTCCACACATGCGGCAGAGTTGCGGACGACATGTTCCCGTAATTGCGCAATACGGTGCGACTGGCTGCGGATTGTTCCGGACGCAGGCCCAGCGCATCGGAGACTTGTTCAATGATCTTTGGTCCGCCGGGGTGGATGGCAAAAATGGCATCCTCCTTCTCCGCTTCATAATCGAGCCCGGCCTGCGAGAAAAGCCTCACCAGAAATGCGGGCAGTGCATTGCCGATCTTTTCCGGCACGTGCTGGGTGAGGGCCATGCGGAATCCCCACTCGCTGACACTCCATTGCATGTCGTCGGTCGAGTCTGCCAGCAACTCGTCCGCGAGGGTAAGGACGCGGTACCCGGAATGAGCCATGTTCGGCGTGGCGGCGGGAGCCGGGCCGGAACCGTCGCTCAGGGTGTAGCGGATGTGACCATCGGCGAACAGGCTCTGCACCACAAGTTGTTCGGGGCTGTGGTCTGAAGGGTCAAGGTGCAACGTGCAGAATTCGGTGTGCACAATGTCCACGCGGTGCGACGGGCAGGTTGTGGAGGCCAGAAAGCCGCTTCCCATGCGGATGGCCGGCAGTGCGGCATAACAGCCCATGTGATAAGCGTGGGTGACGCGTGTCCGCTGTCGCCAGCCTTTTTCCACTACCAGTAACTGTGCCGCGCTGGGGGAGACGTATCCGGTACAGGTTACGTGAATGAGGTCGTCCGGTGCATTGCACTCGTTCGCAAACATCGCATTCAGAGTTCGGTGCGCGCCGCGTGCAAAGACTTTCGAGCGTACCGACATGCCGGCCCCTCTGGAACTCTCCGCCAGGCGATAAACCTCCATCTCCTCCCATGCCGTGTGCAGGTGATCGTTCAATTCACATCCCCGCGCGGAGATCTTGCCGGGCGAACAGCCGTATCGGTGCAGCAGCCTCGGCATTATGGCCGCAAAACCGGGATTGACCGGCGGATGGCCGTTGTGCAGACGCTGGGTTTCTTCCGCCCGGATATGGGCTTCTGCCAGCCAATTTAAGGATTCTTCCTGTCTTGCGGAGTGCGGAGGACGGACAATGCAAAAGGAATGCAGACGCACGGCGTTTGCACGGGAAAGTCGATCGCGAACAACATGGGGCTGAATCAGAGTAGCCATAGGAAGCCGGAAATCACTGTAGACGATTGGACGCGGCGCGCAGAATAGAAGACCGCCCCATTGTTTCGGAGTTCAAGACGCCAGCCAAACAGAACAACGGTTTCGTGGCGCGGATATTCTGCCCGGAAACCGGCCCGAGGTTCATTAATTGGAACACCACATCATCGCCCGCGGCCTGTTGGCAATCCTCTGCGCACGCCAGGGAATTGCAACACCGCAATCGACCTGACCCGCACGCACGGCAGCAACTACGCCCGCTTTCATCCAGTATGGCAGGCCGCCACCGTTGTTCTGATGTCCGTTCTCAGTACCGCGGAGCATGTCCACAATACACTGTTATAGCGTGGGCCGATTTCGATCAACTCCTCCGGAATGCGCTCGGAATCTGAGAGACTGAGAGACGCCATGCAACTGAGATCTTTCCGGGCAACATCACGGATGCGCCAGTTACCGGAGTGGGCACAATATTGCTTCTCACAAAGTGAAACGTCGGAACGGGGGACTCGGTGAAACGAACCAATTTCTTGCTGGCCGCTTGTTTGGCGATGGCGCTGGGCAACGCGGCGCAGGCACAACCAATGCCAGTGAGACACGTCCAGCGCCCGATGCATGAGTTCATGGTAGCGCGATCCGAGACCGGTGCCGTCCTCGCCAGAACCGAATTTTCGCAGGTCGTACAAGGCGATGAAGTGACACTGCGCCTCACCTATCGTTTTGTGGATGGGTCGATTGATGATGAGACGACGACCTTCCGTCAAAAGGGCACGTTTCGGTTAGTTCGCGACCACCACATCCAAAAGGGGCCATTCTTCGCAAAGCCGGTCGACTTTGCGGTGGAAGCCGCAAACGGCACGGCGACCACCCGCACGACCGATAAAAACGGCAAGATAGACGACGAGAGCGAGCACATGGATCTGCCGGACGACCTGGCGAATGGCTTTATTGGCACGTTGCTGCTGAATGTGCCGCGGAATGCGAAGGCGTTCCGGGTCGGCTTACTGGCACCAGTCGGCAGTGGACGATTGGTTCGGCTGCTAATCTCACCGGATAGCGTGCAGCCGTTCCAGTGGAACGGACAGACGCTGGGAGCAATGGTGTTTCGTATCCATCCCGATTTGGGCGGCATCGTTGGCGTGATTGCACGACTGCTCGGGCTTCAGCCGAAAGATGTAATGGTGTGGGTGCTGGACAGTGAGGAACCTGCGATCGTGAGGATAGTCGGACAGCTGGGCGGTTACGGGCCTGTAGTCAGCTCGGAAGTGGAAGGAGCCAGCTTCGGCAAATAACGACACATCCTTCTGCCCGCGCTCCTCACACCTTCCTCGGAACGCGCCGCCGAAATTCCTCGAATGCGGGCGGTGATCGCAAATCGGCCCTCGTCGTTCAGGCTCTCCGGCACCTTGGCAAGGATGGCGTCGACGACCGGGCGCTGTCAGTACTGAGGAGTTCGCTGTCCGACTCCGAAAGAAAGCAGCTCTTGAAAAACACTCGCCTCGGAGTCGACTGGATCTATGGCGTGGCGAAGAAACTCGTGGAGGTCCACAGTGGAACCGTGTCGCACGCCTTGACCCTCCCCGCCGGACGGAACTGTTCCGCGAGACCGCCGACCGCATGGGCCCCTCCGAGGCGGGAAGTTTTGGCAGGGCACCCTATGCCAGACTACCGCTCGTGTTCCCGCGACTGAAATAGGGCCAGAAAGTCTGATGGATTCATGACGGGCATCCCGTCGTACTGCCCGAGGCGCAGCAAATCGTTATCACCCGAGACAATGTAATCCGCCCCTGCCGCGACCGCGCATTCCAGGATCCGGTCATCCGCGGGATCTTCCTTAATCACGCTGAGCTGCACCGCAGGCGTAGTCGTCCGGGCTATCTCAGTAATCCACTTTCGCGCCTCCGCAATATCGTCGGGCTGCCAGCCGAACTTTCTCGCCGGCACGCCGCCGATTTCATCCAGGATCGCTTCGGACACAGTGAGGTTGATTTTACCCGCGCGTGCCAGTTGCAATAACTGAAAAGGCTTCCCGCCCGGAAACACGAGAGACGAGATGAAGATATTTGTATCTGCAGTGACGCGCAGCACTCAGCGCCCGTGATGCTGTTTTTCGGAGCGGTACTCCGCAATCAAGCGATCGACATCGCCTTCCGTGATGCCCATATCCCTCGCCCTGCGCTCGTTGCGTTCGACAAATTGCATCCAGCTTTGCTCTTTGAGGTATTGGCGAATGGCGTCCGCAGCCAGTGCATCGGCAGTGCGGTGCTGCGCTTCTGCTGCGGTCTGGATCTCCGCAAGCAGCGGTTCGGGAAGCGAGACATTTCCAGCGGCCATGCCCATGTCGTTATTCTAGCTGACGGCGCTCGTTTTGAACGCCCTTTGAGCGAATCGAGTCCGCAAGGAGCGGAGCCAGTGCGAGGAACTGCGGCGGTTGGGGCCCGCCGCGCATGGGAAAATAATGCCAATGCCAATGCCTAAAGAAACATTCTCGAAGCGTCTCGGCTTGCGGCCCGAAACGCAGGAGGTGGGGCCAAATGAAGTGCCGGATGCTGTTCGGGTAAAGCTGATCCCGCTCATTGATGGGTACCGGGGCAACGGCCTTGCTGGCGCGACCACTCTGGGCGTCAATTTGTACGAGGCAATCGGTAAGATATCGCCGCAGGCCACCGGCTTGCCCATGCCGATACGCGCTTGGAGAGAGATGAGCGAGCCGGTTTCAGCATCGTTACGGCTTGCTGATGTTCCTCTGCTATTTCGGTGCAGACGTTGCACTGAACTGGCGGGAAATCAGCACCAAACGTGCTGCGTAGAATCGAGTCGTTTTGTCCCGGGTGCCTCGCAAAGAGTTCTGCTGTTGTCGGGGGCCCAGCGGTTGGCCCTAATCGTGGACCTGCGCCAACCCCCGGGATGCTTGATCGCCGGATGAACCCGTTGGCAGTTCGAGTCCATGTTGGGGTCAATGAAAAACGGATCAAAACCTGACGTAAATGCTCAATGCTGTCTCATGAAGTCAACGAGATAGCGCCGAGGGCGAGAATTGAAAACTGGCTCCCCAGTCTGGACACGTTTCGAACTTTTGCGGCCTAAAACGCGATCCGTTCGAACCGGTCCAAATTCTTTGAAATCAATACAATCCACGCAACATCGACACTTCCATCCAGACTGGGTACCCAGCTGAGACCGGTCTCGAACGATGCTGGAATAGGCACCTCCACGTCTGGAGCCCGAATTCCCCGAGTTGGCGCGGCCGATACGCGTCTCGTGTTCCGCGCCAAGCGCTATGCTCATTCCAGGAGGGCTGCGGGAGTGCGAACAGTCTGGATTCTGGGATGCGGTGCGTCAAAGGCAGCCTACTGCGGAATGCCGCTCGTGAAGGACTTCATGGAGGAAGCGTTTCACCGTTTGCGTCTCTCGGGCAACCATCATTGTTCCTCCGACGTTTGCCAAGGATGCCTTGGGGGGTAGCCCCATGGGGAAGCTCTGGCTTAAGGCCAAGGAGGCTCTTGAGACGTGCGACCGCGTAGTGATCATCGGACTGTCTTTGCGCGAAGCTGACTATCCGACGCGATGGCTGCTTCGCACTGCGCTCGCGGCCGCTCGCCCGCGCGATATCGAGATCGATGTGGTGAACCCGAGCTCTGAAGATCGAGGTCGCCTTCAGATGTTTTTCCGGGACCTGGGCAGGGTTGTTCCCTTCGAAACCGTAGACAAGTTTCTCGGCGGACGGCCGACGATGTAGGCGCGCGTTGCCGATACCGCGCAACCCTTGTGGATGCGAGGCTTGCCTGGATACATGCCGGCTTGGATACATGGCCCCGCTCCGCGGGGAATCGTATAGACTGAATGCAGGAAGACTCATGAGCAGGGAATTCGTTGAGCGCCGGGATGAGAGCTTCTATCTGATCGGAAGTCGTGTGCCATTAGCCCACATTGTGCGGGAATTTCAGCGCGGGGAATCCCCGGAGGCCATTCGGTCACACTATCCGGCACTGAGCTTGGAGCAGGTTTACGGCGCGATCACCTTCTATCTGGGAAGTCAGAAAGATGTGGAAGCGGACATTGCGGAACGCGAGCGCGAAGAGGATGCTTTCACTACAGCGCATCCAACGCCTCCCGAAGTTAGGATGACGTTCGAGCGCATGCAGCAAAGCGTCTCGCGGCGAAGCTGACTGATGGTCCGTTTCCTGGCGGATGCCAGTCTCCACGATGCGATTGTCACCGGGTGCCTCCGCCGTGAACCGGCAATCGATTTTCTTTCGGCCCATGAGGCCAGGCTGGAAGGAGTTCCCTATCCCAATGTGCTGGCCTTCGCCACACAGGAGAATCGGATTCTTGTCACTTCCGATCTTCGGACGATGCCCCGCCACTTCGGCGACTTCCTTGAGGCGAACGGCCAGTGTGCGGGTGTCTTTCTCGTCAAACAAAGAGCGCCCCTGGCGGATGTCATTGAGGCTCTCGTGATGGTATGGGCCGCTTCGGCAGCAGACGAATGGAAGAATCGGATCGTGGAGATTCCTCAGCCGTAACCACGGGCCGCTGCCCCTGCAACTGCGAGTTCGAATCCCGTCTGAGGTTTTTGAAATTTGCCCCCCTTCGTGGACAGCTATCGAACTTTTCTAACGCGCACTGGAAGTCTGGATTTCGATGAACTGGTGAGACTTGCCGCGTGAAGGCCGATCCAAAAATAACCGTCGGCGCAGCGAGTCAACGTTTCGAACAGCTCGCTCGTCATCTTCGCATGAGCCGCCAAACAGAACTGAATGTACGTATTGTGCCCAGACCCAGCCTCAGAAGGAAACATGCCTTCAAAGTTGGAGCTGCTGGGGTTATGATCGCAGCGTTTGGCATGATAAGTTCGCACCTGCTCCTGGCTCAATCTCCGCCAGCATCTATATCAAAATTCGAGGTGGTCTCTATCAGGCCTTGCGCTGAAAGTGGAGGCGGCGGGGGCGGCAGAAGTGGTGGGACTGGGTCGTCCGGAAGCTGGTCTCCAGGAAGGTTAACTCTGAATTGCCAGAACGTGATGACACTGATTCGACAGGCATACCTTGAATTTGCAGATGATAAACCAACTTCACCCGAATCAATGGGAAGGATGATAATGGGTCCGCTTATCGAGGGCGGCCCGGCTTGGATCAATTCCGATCTCTATACTATCGAGGCAAAAGCGGAGGGTACTCCAGGTGAGGGTGTAATGAAGGGGACGATGATGCGCGCACTTCTCGAAGACAGGTTTAAGCTGAAGATCCACGTCCAGACCACAGAAATCCCGGTCTACGTGCTTACTGCGGCAAAGGGCGGAGTAAAAATGCCGCGCGCGCAGGAAGGAAGTTGCACTCCCCTCGATATCACACAATTTCCGCCCCCAGAGCTTGGGGCAGGCGCAAGATATTGTCGTACAAATCTCGGCCAAAGGAAGGGGCGGAACGTCACGGTGGATATAGAGGCGATGACTATCGACGACTTTTGCAAGACATCGCTTATGTTCATGGACCGCCCGGTGATCAATAGAACCGGGGTCCTAGGGCTATTTGGCTTTCAAATGCTTTATGCCATCGATGAAACCTCATCGAGGGGCTACCGCAATGGCCAGGGCATATCTGACCAACCAGCCGATGACCCTCCCGCCCCATCGATTTTTACAGCGCTGCAAGGTCTCGGGCTCAAAATAGAACCGGCCAAAGGGCCCCGCGAATTCCCTTTCATCGATAGCATCGAGAAACCCTCCGCGAACTGAATCATGTGCAGATCGGACATCCATCCGCGTGAGCCCGTGTCGCCAGAAGCGTGGATTCGTGGCGCGGTCGGCAGCGCGCGGCGACTACGCAAGCGCCTCGGAACACCAGACAGACGGACTGCGGAACAGATGGCTCGTAAGTTTCAGGCGGTGTTGTGTCCGCGAATGGTTGCGGGCAGGAAGGCCGACGCGGTAACGCTGCGGGCCGCCGAAATCTGGACAGAGGGAATGAATCTCTATGCCGGACCTCGCACGCGCCCGATGGTCAGGCAGTACCAGCGGCAGCTCTGGCAGATGATCTATCGAGAGGTCTATCCCGAACTGGGCTTCATGGACCGATTGACGCGCCAGTACCAGACGCTTTCACTGCGCCGCAATGTGAAATCCCTGTTGCGGCGCAGGGGCAGGAAAACAATTCTGAAATTACGTCGTCACACAAAAACGCCAGAATGAATGTGTAGTTTCGCGCCACGGCGCTCTCGCCCCAATATATGTGTGGGCGCAGGAGAGCCCGGAACATGGCACGACCAACATACGCAGATCTTAGAGACCGCATTTCAGAATTGGAAGACGAGAACCAGACCCTTAGCGACAAGCTGGATTCAATCCTCGATATCGCGTCGTCGGAAGGAGCCGACGAAGACGATGACGAAGACGACGAGGATTGAGGCTTTTCCTCGCTTCGCCAGAACCACGGAGCCCCGGGCCGGAAACCAGACAA
>Ga0302319_10020527_pt1 | contig 11941 bp, 9 predicted proteins | sample Bog_T0_2_FD_203319 | JGI IMG/M metagenome (GOLD analysis project Ga0302319, IMG submission 203319) | Peat permafrost microbial communities from Stordalen Mire near Abisko, Sweden - Bog_T0_2 | ecosystem: Environmental > Terrestrial > Soil > Wetlands > Peat | place: Sweden: Abisko, Stordalen Mire...
CAACCTGCGACCCAACGTCTGGGGAGTGCAATTGCACCTGTGACTCGGCTCAGCAAGGCAAAACGAAAGCAGAATACGAGGCGCAAATATTCTCTAAGGTTCTGCACACCCAGGTCAACGTGGACGAACTATCCGATCCGCAATTCAAGAAGTTTGTCTCGTCGTTCCATAAGGACGAACATGATGTGGGCACATTCAAGTTCGACAAAGAAACTGGCGCCAACACCAAGAAGAACGGCCAAGTGGAGGTGGGAGTCCCTGGCTGGCTAGAGGAAGTACTGCGGAGCAACGCCCCGACGACCTTGGGCCCAGGAGCATCGCTTCAAAACTGCCCGAATGGAATTTGTATTGGCGGAGATAATATTGGAAACCCCAGCGTCACGAACAATTACAACGCAGAGCCCGTGGAGCGGAAGCTGTCGAAGGAGCAAGCTGTTAAATTAGTGGAAAAGCTGTCAGCAACCCCAGCACCATTCTGGATGATGATTGGAAGCACGATTCACGGACACGAAGGGCACATCCAAGAAAATGTAGACGAGCAGGGTAAGTTTGAACTTCTATTAGAAGGAATCCTTACGGCCGCTCAGTGGGAAGATTTCCTCCAGACTTCGTGCAAGGACGTTAAGAATCTGATTAATCCAAACCCGGCAGCCAGCCAGCCTAGAGGCGAGATTCCATTAGCCAGATGGCCCTTAAGAGGTAGCAAAATTGACGCCTCACTGTTCCCGCCCATCGCTGGGTGTCCATACCCAGTTTACGAAGAGCCGGAACATGGAATACTTATCGAGTCGCCCGAGCAATTCCTAGGGGCCGCCGAGTTACTGAACGCGGAACTGGCTAACCTACTGATACGAAGTTCCGTAAGACGGGCCGACGTTTTCGATACCGGAGGAAAAGAATTGAGATTCATCATTATCCACATAGGAACAACCTGAGCGACAACTGGCTCTAACGATATACAGCCTCATTGTGACAACCAACCATCCCCACCCGGTGCAAATCTTCTGTCAATCAAATTATCTAACCCCCGCCGCCTGAACATCCTACAGCTATTCGTCAACCAGAAACCCCAAACACCACTGCTATAATGCATTAAACATGGTTAGCAATCAGCAATACGACGACCCCGCCGCCGAAGCCGAATTCGACCGCGTCGCTAACTCCATTCTTTCGAATATTTTAGCCGCAAACCCTTGGATCCAAAGATTTTGCACGCGTGGCGCCCACCTCCTTTACGCCAAGTCCAACAAAGCCAATAACTTAACCGAAAGGTATCCCAGTTTTCCAGGTGTCGACCTTATGGCCATCAACCCACACGTTCGTTTCTGCACTCACGTCAAAGTCAACGGAGTCAAATGCTCCTCTCCCGCACTGCGCGAGAAGCACTTCTGCTACTTCCACCAGCGCATGATCCGCGGCGTGCCCACTCCCAAGCGATCCCGCATTCACCCCATCGCACTCATCGAAAATGAGGAATCCATCCAGGTCGCGCTCATGGAAACCATCAACGCCGTAGTGCGCAATCACATTGATCTCCCGCGCGCCGCCATCATCCTTCGCGCCCTCAACATCGCCATCCGCAACGCCAAGCGTGTCCACTTCGACCTCAATCACGGCGAAATGGTCCGCAAAGTCCCCGAATTCGAATCCGAATCCGAACCGGAACCGCTAGCACCCTCACCCAAGCCAGCAGCGCAACCCGCCCGAGCCCCGCTTCCCGAAACAAAACGCGAAGCGGCAAAACCCATAATCGAGGCCGCCATAATCCCGCGCAAACTCGCTGCCAGCGTGCCCTCATCAGCCACTGCGCAACCCGCGAAAGCCCGCCCCCTACGTGAATGAAGTGAACGCGCACTTGGCCAACTGCCAATTGCCAACGGCTTATTTGCGATTCCACTGGTAATTATCCCCGGACGGTATGTATAATGGCCCTTAAGCAACATCTCGACAATAGGATTGGTGGAAGGGTACGGTATGTGTTGCTTGAGGAGGGCGAGACCTTGGGCTATTTCCCGGACGGGTTGAGAAAATGCGTTGTCTTTTTGGGGTATGAAGACCGTAATGGCGACCCGCATGGGGTCGGCTCTGCATTCTGGATTATCAACAGTGGGCAGAACTATCATCCAGCTTATCTCGTTACCGCCGCTCACGTCCTTAGAGAGATACGGAAGCATGGCGAAGGCGTGATAATAAGAGAAAATTCTGCCGAGGGAGCGAGCTGGAAGCGCGGTGCCAATATAAATCATTGGAAAATCCATCCAGACAAAACCGTCGATGTGGCCATGCTAAAACTTCCAATCGAAGGCGATCACGGCGGTTGGTATACGGGCCAGTTCGTTACCAAGGAAAGCGCCAAGGTAGACCTAAAGCATATCGATCTTGGCGATGAAGTATTTTTCCCTGGCATGTTTTGGCATCACAAAGGTTCGGCGCGAAATATTCCGATAGTCCGCACAGGAAATATTGCGGCATTGCGAGAGGAAAAAATAGACACAGGCGACGATGAGTACGGGCCGATAGATGCCTATCTAGTCGAGTCACGCTCTGTCGGGGGGCTGAGTGGCTCTCCTGTGTTTATGGATATAATCGCAACCCGATTGGCAAAGGAAATTACGCCAGACCCCCCAATCGCAGGTTGGGGACGTTTTAAGTTGGTTGGAGTGGTGAGCGGACATTTCAAAGGAACCGACAGTGAGGAAAAGACTCTAGGTCTCTCTAAGGCAGACTTGGAAAGACTCAATATGGGCATAGCTTTTGTTACGCCGGGAGAAAAGATATTGGAGGTGCTGGAATTGTTTGCAGATGAAGAGGAAAAGGAAATTGAGGAAAATCGGCAGCGCAGAAGATCGTTCATTTCACTCGATAGTGCGCCTAGCTCAAACGTAGCGATTCAAATTACCCGCGACGGGGCGGAGATACCAGTCCCATCGCAGGAGCAATTCATAAGCGATCTAAAAAAGGCGAGTCGCAAGAAGGAAGAATAGAAAAGCCCGGATGCCAGTCCGGGCCGAGCGTGACGCGCTCATGCCCACATTAGGGCCGGAGTGTGCTTTGTGTCAAGTTCTAAGCCTCGTGTGTCCCGCCGTGTTTCCTTGAAAGCTTCACAGCTTCCATCATCTCAGCGATTTCTTTCCGCTGTTGCTCGTTTGGGTCGGAATCTAGAAACTGCTTCTCAAGCTGAGCAAAGAGCGCTAAAGCTTTTTCAGGATGATCCCTATTCATCTCGCCTGCTAAAGCAAATTTCAGAACAGTTACGGAAGCCCGTAGGCTCGCAATATGACCGCCGAAAATGACGATCTGTTCGTTTGTCGAGGCGATGAATTTGTTTAGCTTTTCGTCGTCCATGTTCGCTCCTCTATCTCAAAACGGCTCTGGGATGCTTTCGGGCTGAAGTTTATTCGCAACAACATCGCGCTTTTCAATCTGCTGTAGGAAACTTAGAAACATGGGCTGCACATCAAAGCGCCGATTGTACCGGAAACTGTACTCGTTCAAATAGGTTTGCAAATAGTTTTGGCCAACAGAATGGTAGACGCCACCGATGCCGCGCTTGATCAGGCTCCAGAATCCTTCCACGGTATTCGTGTGAATGTCTCCGACAACGTAGACCTTGGAACTGTGGTGGATGCGCTTGTGAGTGTAGCGCCGATGCTCTGCAACGGTATTGTAGGACTGCAATTCATCGGTAAAAACAGTGGTGGACGGAAGAACAAACTCGCGCACCGTCCCGCACAAGGTTGACGCGGTAGTGTCTGGAATCGTCTTGGCGATTACCCTGCCGCTGCGCTCTACCATTCCGATAACAGGACTCTTGGTTTTGTCGCCGCGCATGGGTCGGCCCGTTCCGCGTTTGCGGCGTCCGCCGTAATACATTTCATCGACTTCAACAGACTTTCCCGATCCACCGATAGGCTCATCCTCTTGCAGCATGGAACGAATCTGCTTGAACATTCTCCACGCGGTTTTGTACGTGACACCCGTCTCCCGCTGAATCTGTTTCGCGCTAATTCCGCAACGAGTAGCTGACATTAGGTACATCGCATAGAACCATGTCGTTAGTGGAGTGGGAGACTTGTGGAAGATCGTCCCAGCCGTGGGATGAACATGGTTTCCGCAATGGTCGCAGCAATAAGACGGACGGCTAACGACGCGATGATGCTTGGTCACGCGCTCACACTTCTTGCAATGGATGCCATCGGGGTAGAAGTAATTACGCAACCACTCAAGGCAGGTCGCGTCATCTGGGAACTGTTTCATGAAGTCTTTTAGCGTGAACGGCAGCATGTTGGGCTTGCGGTTGTTATGAGCCATAAATTACCTACCTTGACTCCACAACCTTACCAAATACCTCTACATACTGTCAAGGGATAATTACCATTCCACTTGACATTTCGCCTTATATTCGCCAACAATGTGCACCATGGCGATCACACGCAGGCAGCGCGAAGTGTATGACTTCATCTCCCGCTTTGTGGCCGAGCACGGCTACTCTCCCTCCTTCGAGGAGATCGGCACCGGCCTCGAACTAACGTCGCTGGCCACAGTCCACAAGCACATCACGAACCTTGAGAAGAAGGGATTGCTCACCCGCGACTACAATCGCAGCCGCTCCATCGACCTGTTGCCGCCCAAAGGCCGCCTCAAGCAGGCCATGAGCGTGAACACCGGCCTGGTACTGCCGCTCCTCGGCCGCATCGCCGCCGGCCAGCCCATCGAGGCCATGCAGACCAATGAGACCATCTCGCTCGCCGACTTCGTCCGCTCCAAAGAAGTCTTCGTGCTCGAAGTCCGCGGCGATTCCATGCAGGACGAAGCCATCCTCGATGGCGACTATGTTCTGGTCGAGAAGTTGAAGACAGCCCACAATGGCGACATCGTGGTGGCTCTGGTCGATCAGAGCGACGCCACCTTGAAGCGCTTCTATCGCGAAGGCGACAACATCCGCCTGCAACCCTCGAACGTCACAATGAAGCCGATCATCGTACCCGCAGGTTCGGTAGAGGTGCAGGGCCGGGTGATTGGAGTGTTGAGGAAGTATTGAGATCGTGATCGACGAAGTCGCGAAACAGGAACGCCCAGGATTAATCCCGGGCGTTTGGTTCCTTCGCTGAAAGCTGATAGCTGACGGCTGAGAGCCGATTACCCGACGTGCTTATCAATCGCCTGCGCGATCGCGTCTTTCGGACGGTAGCCGACTAGTTGTTCAACCACTTGTCCGCCCTTGAAGACCAGCAGCGTGGGGATGCCGGTCACTTTATAGCGCATGGGGGTGGAGCTGTTGGCGTCGACATCCATTTTGGTGACTTTGAGTTTGCCCTGATAGTCCTTGGCCAACTCTTCCACGACCGGAGCCAAAGCGCGGCAAGGGCCGCACCATGTCGCCCAGAAGTCGACTAACACGGGCGTTTCCGATTTCAGAACATCCTGGTCGAAGTTTGCATCGGTGACTTCGACGATTCCGTTGCTTGCCATTTTAGTTTCTCCTCGTTGTAAACGTCGCGCGGTCGGCGGTCGCTCCGTGTCTTGGAAACAACGAGCTATCTTGCCGGTTCTGGCGATCTGTATCGAAATATGTGCTTGACCCGATCGGGCCTGTCTATTATCGCACTCCGGTTTGATGCCGGTCGAACAGCGGAAGTCGCAAAACCAAAGGGCAGGTCCGAGTTGGGCCATGCAGTTGCAAGGCCCGTCGCCGATCGCCTAGAAGGTGAACTTGACGGCGGCTTGCATCAAGCGCGGAGGAGCGGCACTGACCACCTGGCCGAAGGTCGAGCTATTGATGTTGCCGTTCACCGCGGTCGGTCCGTAAAACTGAGCGTGATTGAAGACGTTGAACCCTTCGAAGCGGAATTGCAGAGACTTGGATTCGGTGAGAGGCACGTTCTTAAGCAAGGCCACGTCGTAGTTATCGATGCCGGGCCCATAGAAGAAGCGGCGCTTGGCGTTGCCAGCCTGCCCCAGAGGCTGAAGGCTGAAGAGGCTGGTGTTGAAATAGCTTTCGCCGTTACGAGGATTGTGATTGAGCTCGAGCGGTCCGGGCGTGTATTGCGGTTCGTCGACGCCATAGTTGTTAATGCCGTTGGGCTCCGCTCCCAGCAGAGAGTTATCGCCATAGTTCAGCAGCGTTACTGGAAAACCGGTGCTGAAGCGGGTGATGCCGGAGAACGTCCAGCCGGTGGTCCATCCGTTGGAACGGCCAAACACGCGGCCGAGAGGAAGGTCGTAGGCGTAGCTCGCCACGAAGTTGTGTTTTACATCAAAGGCGGAGAGAGCGTAGCTGAGCGCGGGGTTCACGGGATTCACTTCTTCGCCGACATTGGAGGATTGATCCATGGACTTGCTGAAGGTGTAGCCGGCAAATACCTGCAAGTGCTTGCTGGTGTGGCGAAGGCTGAGTTCAAGGGCGTTGTAATTGGCGTTCCCGATGGTGGACTGGTTCGTATCGCTACCGAAGTTTGGGCCCAGAGTTTGGCGGGTTCCGTTGATGGTTTGTCCGGCGGCGGATGTGTAGACGTTGCTCTCGCCGAAGGGACCGCAAGTGGCCGATCCGGGAGCCACTTGGCTTGTTTGGCTCAGGCTCAGGCAGAGCGCGGGATTCCCTGGATTCGATTCCACCAGCACCAGAAGGCGGTGCGATTCGTTGCCCACATAGCTTGCGCTGATGACGGTGTTCTGTCCGAGCTGGCGTTCGATGGAAAACATGTATTGCTCGGTATAGGGAATGCGATTGCTCACGGGATAGGCGGGAATGCCGCTGATCGGTTCGTATTGCGACCAATCGACGCGGGGGTCGGGATGGCTACTGGAGGAATTCAGCGGCGCGAAGCTCACGGGGAAATACTGGCCGAGATTTTGGCCGTTGGAAGCGGTGATGAAGGGGTTCGAGAATAGCGGGGGCGCGGGGCTGGTGTAAGTAGTTCCGTAGGGCGCGTTGGCGGCGAGCACGCCGATGGTGAGAGCTTCAATCGATGTGTAATACATTCCAAAACCCGCGCGCAGCGCGGTTTTGCCGGGGCCGCCCATCAATCTGCCGAGGAAGCCGTCGGTCGAGGAGTTCGGCGAATAAGAAAGACCGAAGCGCGGCGAGAACTCATCGCCGGGAGGCGCCAGGGTGCGGCGCACTCCGGGATCGGTGGGGTACAAAATTCCAGGAGGCGCGCCGGGAAAGACGACCGATTGCCTGCCTGGCTGGGTGGTTGAGATTTGGTTGTACTTTTCATACCAAGGCTCGATTCGATCCCATCGCAAGCCATAGTTGAGGGTGAGGTTCGTTTTCAAATGCCAGCTATCTTGTCCGAAGACGCCGGTGTATTTGTTCCGGCCGTAAAACGGATTGAGCTGGCTCTGGTTGAACTGGCTGGGAATGCCGAGCAGGAAATCGGCAAAGTCGTTCCCGGTCTGGCTTCCGGTGAAGAGGAAGTTGCCGTTGAACTGGGCGATGGGATGGACGTTCACCTGATCGTAATGAAACTCGGCACCGAGCTTGATGGTGTGCAGTCCAACGACTTTCGAGAAATCGTCGAGCCATTGATATGTGTTGTTGGCCTGCTTGAGTTCGTTGGTATTGGTGCCGGTAGAGAAGTTGTTGAAGACCAGGTTTTCCACGCCTTCATTTTGAGGGGCGAGCGCAACGATGGTGGGGGCTCCAGAGGCAGTGACGAAACCTTGGGAGGCGAGGCTGACGCCGAGTCCGCCTTGGGGTTTGCCAAGATCATTGAAGGCACGCAGGTAACTGAAGTGGAGTTCGTTGACTGCCGTTGTGCTTAAGGTTTTTGTGTCTCCCAAACTCAACAGTTGGGCGCGCCCCAGATATAGCGCGTTGAAGCCGGGGACGCTGGCTCCGCCCTGGGCGACGGGATAGGGATTGTTGAGCGAGTAGTCGTCCAGGAAATAGTAGCCGGAGATCAAGCCCCAAGTTGTGTTGGCATCGATGCGTGACGCGCCTTTGTCGTCGCGCAGCGCTTGATTGAAGGCGGCGGTGGAGAATTGATTGGATGACGCGTTGGGCGCGGGAATGTATTGCAGTAAGCGTTGGGCGGGGACGGCCCAGGCGGTGTGTGGAATCTGCAACGTGGGAAGGACGCAGGCGGTCGTGCTTTTGCAACCGGGGAAGTAATAAGGTTCGCCGGTGGTGACGGCGTATCCCAACTTTTGGGTGAGCGTGTTCGCCCAGGCTGGACCGCTTACGTTTGTCCCGGACAACGAGCTAGCCAGAGCAGGGTTCGAGAAATCGCCTGCGCGCTCGGCGTTTGAAGGGACGGGGATCAAACCTGTGTCCACGCCCTGGCGCTGGCGGGTTCCCTGATAGTCGGAGAAGAAGAAGACTTTGTTCCGGCGGATGGGGCCGCCCACGGTGCCGCCGAATTGATTTTGGATAAAGGTGCCACGCGTGGGCGAGAAGTAATTGCGCGCGTCGAGGTCGGTGTTGCGCAGGAACTCGAAGAGATCTCCGTGGAAGTTGTTGCTGCCTGATTTGGTGATGACGTTGATCTGGCCGCCGCTGAATTCGCCGTATTCCGCGTCGAAATTGCTGGTGAGAATGCGGAACTCGGCGATGGAGTCGAGATTCGGGATAATGGCAGTGCCCATGTTGACGTCTTCTTCGGAGTCGCTGCCGTTGACGATGAAGGCGTTGGCAAACTCGCGCTGGCCGTTGATGGAGACGGTGCCGGGATTCAGATTGCCGGAGGGCGAGAGCGCGGTCGCGCCGACGTCCTGGACGGTGTTGGAATTGATCGAGGTTTCGGGGGCGACGCCGGGTTGAAGGGACAGCAGGTCGGTATAGCTGCGGCCGTTAAGGGGCACGGCGGTCATCTGATCACTGTCGATGACCTCGCCGACTTGACTGCTGTCGGTTTCGAGATGGACGGCGCTGTCGTTGACGGTGACGGCGTCGTTGCGGCCGCCGACTTTGAGGACGGCGTCGATGAGCAGGGCGCTGTTGGTATCGAGCACAATGCCAGTGCGGCGGTAGAGGTCGAAGCCGGGATGGCTGACTTCGAGAACATAGTCTCCAACCGGGAGGACGGGGAAGCTGTAATTGCCCTGGTCGTCGGTGGTTGTGGACTGGCGAACTCCGGTGTTGGTGTTGAGTAGGGTGATGGAGGCGCCGGCGATGGCGGCGTCCGAAGGATCTTTGATGGTGCCCGAGATTCTGCCGCCGACGCCGGCCCAACTGGTTGGCGGGAGACCAAGCAGGAGACCGAGAAGGACGGAACCGCAGAACAGCGAGTTGAAAAGACTTCGCATGGTGTGAACGGAACGAGCAGTTGCAACCGGGTCGCAACTAGAAGTACGATGACAGTCTCGAGGGCAGCAGCCGCTACCCGGGTATGCTAGTTGCAATCGAGTCGCATCTAGCTTTGAAAGATAAGTTTGACGGATTTCAGCATACGCCGTCAAGAATCCACGGAAGATTCCGTCGCAATGTGTTTGCGACCAGTTGCGACAAGAATGGGAGATATCGCTTCATGCCATTACCTCAAACCGAAATACCGGGGCGTTTGCAGGCACATTTTGCGGATCGCGGCATCCGCATGACCCAGCAGCGGAAAGCGATTTTGCGAGTAATGGAGACCGCGAGCAAGCATCTGGATGCGGCGCAGCTTTTGCGCAAAGCGCAGAAGCTGGACGCCAGCGTGGACCGCAGCACCGTCTACCGGACGCTGCAATTGCTGAAGCGGCATGGTCTGATCGACGAACTGGACTTGATGCACATCCATGGGGAAGGCCATTACTACGAGCGCAAAGTGAACCGCGATCATATTCACATGGCATGCTTGCGGTGCGGAAAAATTATGGAGTTCGTCAGCGACGTCTTCGACAAGCTGAAAGGACAGGTGGAAAAAGACTGCCAGTTTCGCATTGTGGTGTCGCGGCTGGAAATCGGCGGTTATTGTGCATCGTGCCGGGGGTCGAAATAGCCGGGTGACGCTCTCCCCATGGAAATCCGATTTCTCACGCCAAAGGACGCAAGCAAGTACTGGGATATACGTCTGGAAGCGCTCCGGTGCGAGCCGGAGGCTTTTGGATCATCCCGGAAGAGCATCTCGCTTCGACGCTGGAAGAAGTCACGACGCGGATCTGTTCTCCGCCTGACAACTTCACGGTCGGAGCATTCGAAGGCGACCGATTGGTGGGTACGGCCGGGTTCTTCCGTAATAAGGGAATTAAGGAACGCCACAAGGGATTCGTATGGGGCGTTTATGTGACGCTCGACCAACGCGGGAAGGGAGTGGGACGGAGCATGTTGCGCCTGCTTCTGGCGCGCGGCGCCAGCACGGAGGGGATCGAGCAAATCCAGATCTCGGTGGCAACTACGCAGGAGGCCGCGGTCAAGCTCTATCGATCGTTGGGGTTTGCATCCTACGGAGTTGAGCGCCGGGCGCTGAAAGTCGGCGAACGATATATCGATGAGGAGCACATGGCGCTGGACGTCGCTCAGTGTAGCGTTCAGCAATTGGGGGGTGGCTCAGTTTGAAGAGAGGCGGCTGCGCGGGAGATCCCCTTCGACCAGCTCAGGGCAGGGTCGAGGCTAAAGTTCGTAATCGAAAATTGCGTGCAAAAAAAAAGCGCCTCGGACTTTGCAGTCCAAGACGCCTCGGCAGCCCTCCCCCAGAACTGCCAAACCACTTCTGGAGTGTAGGGGCGGGGCTTTTTCTTGTAAATGTCACTTTGGTAATTGCGTAGCGGGTGGTTGTGGGACGAGTGCCAAGTCAGGAATGGCGGATGTAATTATGCGCTCATTGTGGCCTGCGCCAGGAGAGGCCGGCGTTGGAAGTGATCCAGCGTTCTCCGGTGGAGGTTCTAACCTCGCCGTTCTGCGAGTCGGAGAACTGAATGGCGATAATGTCGCCGGTCAGCGTGCTTACTGAGTCTGTGGGCACGATGCGGGCCCAGCGATTGCCGCCATCCGAGCTGTGATAGAGGGCTGCTCCGCCGGCCCAGACTTCGAGGCCATTTGCCGCGACAGCTCGAAAGGTGGCATTCGGAATCGGCGGAGTTGGACTGGAAGAAGCGGCGGCCCTCGCATTTTTGTTTTGTTGAGTTTCATCTGCGCCGGTGGCAACGGGAGCCGGGCTTGCGGCCGCGGTCACGGCAACGGTTGTAGTCTCAATTGTGCGGGAAGGTTCCACGCTCTCCCAAGTAATTCCTCCGTCGAAGGAGCGCTGCAGGGCGCCGGCGGAAGTGACCATCCAACGGGGCGAGGCGCGCAGCATCATGGAGGGTGAGGTTTGCAAGGGCAAGGTGGGGGAGGCGACGGGCGGGGCCGAGGAAGCTGGCGTGGGCACAGGATCTTTGGCTTTGACCACATCAAGACTGGTAAAGTTGCGCCCTTGAAGCGGCAGGTTGGCCCGATTCTGAGCGAGTTGGGTGCCGGCAGTTTCGGTTTCGATCGTCGAAGCTGCGGACTCCACTGGGACGGTTTGAGGATTGCCACTGACCATAACTTGTTGGCTGGATCGGGGAATCGCGTTTTGCGCGCGGGCGGCTGCGGAGTTGTCGGGTTGCGTCGATTGCGGTGTGCCGCCAAGTTGCGGAAGCTGCTGGTGTGCGTTCGATCTGAAAGAACGGACTGCAGGAGCTAGTGGTTCCCGCAGTTGCTTGCGCTGCGCCGGCGAAGTTGTGACTTGTGGGGAGGGCTGAGACTTCTGCGCGGAGGGCGACGCGGAAGAAGCTGGGGCCGGGGAATCCGCCGGCGCGGAATTCGAAGCTATCGTTTGTTCGCGATCTTTTTCCTGCGCCTGATCGTGATCGCGACGATGGGAATACTGCATGACGCCAACGGAGGTTACGGCGATGACGACGGCGGCCGCGGCAGCCCAGCGCAGCGTGGGCCAAGTTAGCCAGCCGATTCGGGCGGGGCTGGACGCGAGCGTCGGGCTGATTTCTGTTGCGGGAAGCGCCAGTGCGACGACGTCTCGGCAATCGCTGCAAGCGG
>Ga0302319_10020530_pt1 | contig 11940 bp, 13 predicted proteins | sample Bog_T0_2_FD_203319 | JGI IMG/M metagenome (GOLD analysis project Ga0302319, IMG submission 203319) | Peat permafrost microbial communities from Stordalen Mire near Abisko, Sweden - Bog_T0_2 | ecosystem: Environmental > Terrestrial > Soil > Wetlands > Peat | place: Sweden: Abisko, Stordalen Mire...
AAACCATCCCATGTGACGCCAGAGGTGGTGACAGTCAGGGAGGGCTGCGGTCGGGAGGCCCACTGTCACCAAAATGTCACTACAGAGCCGTCAAATGGGGTAAAAATGCGTGAAACCAGGTGAGACCAAAAACAGCCGCAAGTTGTTGGCTGGCCTCAGGATTTGCTTGGTTTTGAGAGACTTGCCGGAACGGGCCGGATCGGATTTCAAGACCGCCGGTTTCAACCACTCACCCATTCCTCCGTTCACTATCCTACCGTATAAGCCAGAGCCGTCCCAGAAGCGAGGCCTCGAGCAACAAGTGTTTCCAGAGAAATTTCAGCCCAAACTGAATCTTCTGCATTGAGCTTTTCTCGAACCAGACCAAGCCTCGCAGGCCTCCGACAGAACGCTTTGAGAACCCAGGGATTTCAGACGTCGAGCTTTTGCATCCGGCGTTGCAGGTAGCCGCGTTCCACTTGGTTGCCGGCGAGGGCAATGGCGCGTTGGTAAGCCTTGGCTGCTTCGGCGGGGCGGTTGAGGCGGCGCAAGAGATCTGCTCGAGCGGCATGAAAGAGATAGTAGTCATTCAATCCGTCGAGCGCGTCGATCAACGCTAACCCTCGTTCCAGTCCTTCGCCCATGGCGACCGCGACAGCTTGGTTCAACTCGACGACCTTGGACGGTTGGAAGCGCTGCAACTCTCGATACAGGGCGGCAATCTGACGCCAATCCGTATCGGCTGCAGTAGGCGCTTGGGCGTGCAGCGCGGCGATCGCGGCCTGCAACTGGTAGGGCCCGGGAGCTCGCAGACGGAGCGCCCGCTCAACCAGGTTCAGACCCTCCAGCGCCTGCTGCCAGTCCCACAGCGAACGATCCTGTTCCTCAAGTGTGATCAATTCGCCGTTCGGCGTACTCCGCGCGGCCCGGCGGGAATCGTGGAGCAGCATCAACGATAGAAGGCCGAGATTTTCAGGCTGGTCGGGCATCAAATCGCACAGCAAGCGAGCCAGCCGGATGGCCTCCACACATAAGTCGCGGCGCACCAGTTGGTCGCCCACGGTCGCCGCGTAGCCTTCGTTGAAAACCAGATAAACGACGGCTTGCACGGATGCCAGGCGAGCGGGCACTTGTTCCTTGGGCGGAACTTCGTAGGGGATGCGGGCATCCTGGATTTTACGCTTGGCGCGCACCAGACGCTGCGCGAGAGTGGGTTCGGGGATCAGGAAAGCACGGGCGATTTCGGCGGTTGCGAGCCCGCCCAGCGTGCGCAGCGTCAGGGCGATCTGCGCTTCCTGATTCAACGCCGGATGACAGCAAGTGAACATCAGACGTAAGCGATCGTCGGGGAAGATGATTTCCTCTGAGCTCGTCATTTCATGGGGCAGCGAAGCCGTGGGCAGGTGATGGGCTAACAACTCGCTTTTGCCGCGGCGAGTGGCGGCCCGCCGCAGAGCATCGATTAGCTTGCGATGCGCCGCCGCCGTGATCCACGCCGCCGGATTGTTGGGGATGCCTTGACGCGGCCAGCTTTCGAGGGCCGAGGCGAAGGCCTCCTGCATAGCTTCTTCAGAAAGGTCGAAAGAGCCCGAAAGCCGGATCAGGGCGGCAATGATCCGGCCGGACTCTTCTCGATAGACTGCTTCTGCAACGGAACGCGGCTCAGGCATTCACGGATTCAGCGGCATAGCGCTTAGGCTTGGGCGGCTTGGCTGAAATCCATCACCGGCCTTATTTCGATGGCGCCCCAGGAAGCGCTGGGGATCTTGGCGGCCCATTGGATCGCTTCATCCAAATTCTTGCAATCGAGCAAATAATATCCGCCGAGTTGTTCCTTCGTTTCCGCGAACGGTCCATCGGTGGTTAAAATCTGTCCGCCCTGCACGCGCACGGTGGTGGCGGTCGTGGTGGGCTGCAAAGCCTCTCCGCCTTGGTAAGCGCCCGCTTCCTTGACGGCGCTGGTGAAATCCATATAAGCGCTCAGCACGGCGCCCAGTTTTTCGGGTGGCATCTTGGCCTCCGCAGCTTCGTCTGAACAGATCATGAGTAGATATTTCATTTGGGTGTCTCCTTTATTGACTGACATTGTATCGACGGGCGAGTTCGCGAAATTCGACAGACAAGCTACGATTAAATAGCGATGACTGTCCAACAGTTCGCCCAGATGGAGACTCCGGATACGGAGGATTATGAACTGGTAGACGGAGAACCGGTCTTTTTACCGAGCCGGACCTATGGGCACAACAGACTTCGCGGCTTGATTGGGCATCTGCTGTGGATCTATTTCAAGGGCAATCCAATCGGCGAGGCGGTCGCTAGAACCGATTGCCAGACGGCCCCGGACACGGTCCGCCGTCCGGACCTTTCCATCTTTCTCGGTGAGCGGTTGCAGCACATCGATATAGACACAGTCCGGTTCCTTTCGCGCCGGACATCGCGATTGAAATTGTATCGCCCAACGAAACCGCCATCAGCGTGCGCCGCAAAGTCCGCGATTATCTGGGCGCGGGCAGCCGGGAAGTATGGCTGTTGGACCACGCCAACACCGAAGTGCTGGTTCATGCGGTGGCCGCTATTCGGGTTCTCCAGGGAACGGATGTTCTGGAATCTCCTTTGCTCCCGGGGTTCGCCGTGGCGGTCGCCGGCTTGCTAATGCGGTAATGCGAAAGTCATGAGCGCCGAACCGGAAGGCATAGTCACAAACTGTCGTCCCTTGACTTCATAAGTGATAGCCGCAGTCACTAGGCGATTCCCGGTGTTCACTTTCCACAGATTCTTACCGGTCTTGGCATCGAAGGCCATGAAGTAGCCATCTTCGTCGCCCGCGAAGATCAAGCCTCCGGCAGTAGCCAGAGTGCCGGCCCAAGGAGCGCGATAGAAGCGGAAATCCCACTTAGTCTCGCCCGTCAACGGATCCAGCGCCTTCAAAAGCCCCCACTCCTTTTCTTCTGTCTGGCCGCGCGACATGCTGCCCCAGAAGGCCTTTCCTGCAACATAAACTGGCGGCGCCGAATAATACTCGTCGCATTGCTCGCGAACCGGGAAATAGAACCAGCCGGTTTCAGGATTGTAACTGGGGGCCATCCAGTTGGCCGCGCCCGCCAAGCCTGGACATACGCGATTCCCTTCCGCGGTCGGCTCCGGATTCCCGTTCAAAACCGGACGTCCGTTTTTGTCGAGTTCTTTCGCCCACGTCTGGCGCGCAAAACTGCGTCCCCTCAGAAACTCCCCGGTTTCGCGGTCCAGCACATAAAAGAACGCGTTGCGATTGGCTTGCACCACTACCTTGCGATCCCGGCCCTTCCACTTAAGATCGAGCAGCATCGGAGTTTCGCAGGCGTCCCAATCGTGAGTGTCATGGGGAGTGAATTGGAAGTGCCACTTCAGCTTGCCGCTATCTGCGTCCAGCGCCACCAGGCTGGCCGTATAAAGGTTGTCGCCCTTGCGCCCGTCACCGTACAGGTCCGGCCCAGGATTGCCGACGCCCCAATAGAGTGTGTTCAATTCCGGATCGTAGGTGCCGGTCATCCAGGTAGGTCCGCCGCCCCGCTGCCATGATTCGGCCAGCCATGTGTCGCCGCCCGGTTCGCCCTTGGCGGGGACTGTGTAGAAGCGCCAGACCCGCGCTCCAGTCCTGGCGTCGTAGGCGTCGACAAATCCGCGAATGCCGAACTCGCCTCCCGAAACGCCGGCGATCACCTTGCCGTTTACAGCAAGAGGAGCGAGAGTAGCTCCATATTCAGCGTGGCCCGGAGCCATGGCGGTGTTCCACAACAGCTGGCCGGTGGACGCTTCCAGCGCGACAACATGGGCGTCGGGAGTGGCCATGAATAGCCGGCCATCGAGCATCGCCAATCCCCGGTTGATGGTTCCGCAACAGAGTTTGATGTTGTCGGCCATGGGGTACTTGTACTGCCACAGTTGGCGTCCGCTGCGGGCATCGATGGCATAGGCGAAGCCGCCGGCAGCGGTGAAATACATGATGCCGTCGACTACTAACGGTACGGTCTCGAAAGCTCCCGATTGTCCGGTTTGGAACATCCATTCGAGGCGAAGGTCTTTGACGTTACTGGTGTCGATCTGCTTGAGTGTGCGATAGCGCTGGGCGCTGTAATCGCCCCAGTAGGTGAGCCAGTTCTGTGGTTCGTCCAGGGCATGCACGATGCGATCGAAGGGTAGGGATGGCGCGGGTGCGGCCACGGCGGCTTCGACTGCGCCTTTGAGCGATGCGAGGTACGCGACGAGGCTATCGAGATCGGCGGGCGCGAGTTGATTGTAGGCGGGCATCAGCGATTGCTTTTCGTAGACGACGCCGCTTAACTCATCCTTCTGGAACATGCGGATTTTCTGGGAGGCGTCGCGCAGTTGGAGGGAGAACCCATCCTCGTTGATGCGGATGCCGCGGACGTGGGCGCCGTCCCGCAGCGCCACGGTGACGCCTTCGAACTCTTCGGGGATGTCGGCGGAAGGCTGCACGATCGATTCGCGCAAGTACTCAATGGAGCGGGCCGCGCCGATGCGGGTGAGGTCGGGTCCGAAGATGCTGCCCACGCCATTGATGCGATGGCACCCAGCGCAGCCGTTGCTTTCGTAGAGTTCGCGGCCCTGGCGCGGGTCGCCCGGAATGTGCTGTTGGCGGGTTTCGTTTTTCGAGAGGCTGTGAAGGTATGCGACGATTTGGGCCAGTTCTTCGTCGGTGAATTCGGAGAACGCGGGCATGGTGGTCCCGGGGACTCCGGTGCGGATGACGTGCATGAGCGATTCGTTGGTGTCGCCGTGGGCGAGGGGGGCGGAGACGAGGTTGGGACCGCGTCCGCCGCGGGCATTGCCGCCGTGGCAGAAGGCACAATTGCTGCGGAAGAGGGCTTGGCCTTGCTGGAGGGAGGAGGACGTTTGGGCACACAGGGCCGCGGGCAGGAGTAGGAAGAGAAACGCTTTCACGAGTATGCCGCCATTATAGATCGGGAGGTCTGGAGAGGCGGCGATGGAGCGTGGGGAATGTCGGATTGTGTCGAGTGGGCGATTTGAAAAAACGAAGCCATGGGTGGGTTTGCGGTTGTGAAAGAGTGTCGGATTGTGTCGAGGCTTGCCTCGCACAAGCCCACCGGGCGCTTCGGGGCTAAAATGAAGGCGTGCACAATGAATTCACGGCGATTGTGGAGCATGACGGCCCGTGGTACGTGGCGTATTGCGCCGAGGTCCCGGGGGCCAATGGGCAAGGCAAATCGTGGGAAGACTGCTTGGCGAATCTTCGCGAGGCGATCGCGCTTATTCTGGGACACAGACGCGAGGAATCGCTGAAGGGACTGCCTCCCGACGCTAAGCAGGAGCTCGTTGTACTCGGATGAAATGTGAGGCACTGCTCCGGCACCTTCGCCGGAATGGCTGCGTCTTGCGTCGCGAAGGCAAGGAACACACCCTTTGGGAGAACCCGCTTACGGGCCACGCTGAGGCGGTCCCTCGTCACACCGAGATTGCCAATTTGCTTGCAAAAGGATCTGCCGGAAGCTGTCGATTCCAGGTCCGCCCGGTTAGATCAGACTCGGGACAGTTCGCCCAAACTTTAGTCGATGGCTGGCTACTTCGCCGGTATCTCTATGTCCTCTGGTTTGTGCCATTGACCGACTGCCAGCGGATGGTTTGGTCGAAGGTCACTAACTTTCCGCCGAACGCGAGGGCGAGGCCCAACAAATAAAGATCCGTGAGATGCTTCGGTCCCGCTGCGGTCAGATCGAAACGGTTTGCTTCCAACATGCTGTAGGAGTCGGGTCAGAAACGATGCCCTTCCACGTTTACCAGCTCGGACAGGATTTCGCGGACCCCCTTGACCGTGAGGCCGGGGAATGGGTAGCCTGGACTGCTCATGATCCGCAGGCAGCCGTTTTCGGTGATCGGGCAGGTGGTCGGGGTCAATGAGGGCTATCAGGACGTCGACGTCCAGCAGGCTGACTTTGGGCAGCCGGGCTTCACTCGTCTTCATCGCGGAGCCGGTTTACCAGTTCGCTCGTGATCACGGACCGTTGGGCCGGCGCGGCAGCACCGGAACACCGTCACGGTATTCAAGCTTTAGTGTCCTTGGCTGGAGAGACTCCCGAATCAAAGCGGACACAACATGGCCGGCCGTGGTCCGGCGTTGTTTGGCAATCTCCTTGACGGCCAAGAGCAACTCCTCTTCGATGTCTAGTGTGGTCCTCATAATCTAAGCCTACAGCATCTGATGCGTAATGCACCGGCATGGCCCTTGGTCTCCACTGTGCGACTATCGCTGGCTGGCTTCACCGGCGAGCACGCGGTGATTGAAGTCCGCCGATTGCCGGCGAGGTATGGTCAACGATTGCCAGTCGTCATGGGTCCAATGCTTGGCGAGGAAAACAATCTGCCCGCAATGGTAAGAGTAGTGCGCGATTTGACGATTGGTGGCTTGCATCACGGAGTGGGCTTCGCCGCGAATAGTGACGGTCCGTTGCAAATCTTCTTCGCCTAGCGGCTCCAAGGCTTGGAACAGGTACTGCCAGCCCTCGTTCCAGAGAGCCAGCAAGGCGTCACGCGTGGCGGGCGGGTCCATGAATTCCGCGTCGCGATTGCGGTCCGCCTTCTCGCCATCGCTGGTTAGAAAATCGGTCCAGCGTGAGCGCATGTTGCCCGCGAGATGCTTTACGATGACGGCGATTGAATTCGCTTCATTGTCCAACGCTGTGAAGAGGTGTTCGTCTTGCACCTGCGCCATGGCCCTTTCGGACTGGGTCTTGTAGTAACGGAACAACTCGATCGAATCGGTCAGATAAGAAGTCGTGAACTGCAGAGCCATGCGTCCATTTTAGATTGAATCGTCTAAGCAAGCAGGCGGCGGTGCTCTTTCAGGATGCACCGGTCCATCACCACCGTCAGCCCCGCTTCTCTCGCTCGCTTCCCAGCCGCCTCGTGGATCACTCCCTCTTGCAGCCAGATCGCTTTCGCGCCCATACGGATCGCCGACTCGACAATTTCCGGCACAAACTCCGGACGGCGAAAGACATCGACAATATCCACTGCTTCCGGGATCTCTTCCAAAGTGGAGTAGGCTTTCTCTCCCAATATTTCCTGTTCCAGCGGATTCACGGGAATAATGCGGTACCCGGCATTCTGCAGATACGCGGCCACTCCGTAACTGGGACGATCGCGGCGGTTCGAAAGGCCCACCACCGCTATCGTTTTGCCGGCGCGGAGCAATGCCGCTATGTCAGGATGCTCTTGATTCATCGTCTAATTTCAGCAGCTTGCGAAAACGCGCGATCTCGCTGGGCGTCAACGAGCGCATCTGGCCCGGCTTGATGGGACCCAGCTCAAGAAAGCCGATCTTCACGCGCCGGAGCTTTTCCACTAAATGGCCGAAATGTTTAAACATTAAGCGGATCTGATTTTGGCGCCCTTCGATCAGCCGCACTTCATACCACGGGTTCTCGCCCTGCCGGATCAGTTTCAAGCCTGCCGGAGCGGTGCGTTTGCCACTCAGCGGAATGCCGTTGCGAAACTGCTCCTCCTGGTCAGCCGTCAGGTGACCTTTCACCTTCACCACATAGGTCTTGGTGACGTGTTGTTTCGCGGAGGTAATGCGGTTTGCGAACTCCCCGTCGTTGGTCAGGATCAGCAGTCCTTCGCTTTGGTAGTCGAGCCGGCCGACGGGATAGATGCGGCCTTTGACGCCCTTCACCAGATCCATCACCGTGGGCCGTCCTTGCGGATCGTCCATGGTGGTGACGGTATTCTTCGGCTTATTCAGCGCATAGTAGAGCAGGCGATCCGGGGCCTTTAGTCTCTTGCCGTTGACTTTAATGTGGTCTACATCCAGATCGGCTTTGCTGCCCAACTCGGTGATCACCTGGCCGTTGACGGTAACGGCTCCGGCGGTGATCAAAGTTTCGGCCTTGCGGCGGCTGGCCACACCGGCATGCGCGAGAATCTTTTGCAGTCGCTCCTCAGCCATCTAGAACGCTCAGCCTTCCACCGGATGCTCTTGCGGATCTTCCGCCGGACCAGGTTCCTCTATCGGATCGGGTTCATGCACCGGTGTTGGCTCGGGCGAAGGCTCTTCCACCGGGAAAGAATCGGGCGACGGATCGCGTTCCGGCTCAGGCGCAGGCGTGGCCACAGCCTCGGGCTCGCTCAGCGCCAGACGGCCCAATTCTTCGAACTCTTTCAACGTTGGCAGTTCGCTGACATCCTTCAATCCAAACTGAATCAGGAATTCTTTCGTGGTCTTGTACAGAATCGGTTTGCCCACCACCTGCTTCCGCCCAGCGGTCGCAATCAGCTTGCGATCCAGCAGCGTCTTCAGCACGCCCGCGCCTTGCACACCGCGAATATCCATGATCTCCGGCGCGGTAATGGGCTGTTTGTAAGCAATCACCGCCAGCGTCTCCAGAGCCGGCAGAGACAACTTCAAAGGCGGCTTCAGATTTTTAACAAAGGCGCGGATCGATTCGTGATGCTCCGGCTTGGTCGCCATTTTGAAGCCGCCGGCGACTTCGCGAACCGTCAGCCCGCGATCTTCTTTCGCGTAATCGGCCGTCAGTTCGTCCAGCAGACGCCGGATCACTTCCACTGGCTGCTGCAGCGCGGACGTGATCTGCGCCAGCGTCAGCGGCTCGTCCGTGACGTAGATCACCGCTTCCAGGACGGCTTTCAACTTGGCGTCGGCCGACTCGCCGGCAGTCGCGTCCGGTACGATGAACAACTGCTCGGTAATCTCTTGTGAAGATTCTTCTTGCTCTGAAGCCGGAGTCTCTTCGACGGCGGGCGTCGCTTCTACTTGTTCCATTCTTTAGCTGTATTCCTGTTCGATGGTAGCGAGAGATTCATTCTCCCGCACGACTTCCTCAAAGCCGTCCCGCTTCTTCAATCCTATATCGCCGAACGCATCGCGCTGGGTGAGTTGGATAGCCTGCCGCTTCACCAGTTCCAGGATCGCCAGGAACAGGCAAATCATGGCCCGGCGGCTCTTTTGACGCTCGAAAAGTTCGATCGCGGAGATGGATTCGGCCTTGCGCGATTTCTTAAATACCGACTCCAAATACCGGATCATATCCGGAACGCTGACGCTTTCCTTCCCGATCTCATAAACCGGCCGGCTCTTGGCGCGATCGAGAACCGCCTGAAAGCTATTCACCAGATCGATCAAACTAACCGCCAAACCCGGCGATTCGTCTTCCGACAGAAACTGCTGGATGGTAGGGTTCGACCATACGGCCTCCTCCACCAAACGCTTCTGCTGCAGCATTTCGGCGGCGTTTTTGAAACGCTCGTGTTCCAGCAGCCGCTCCACCAGTTCCTGGCGCGGATCCTCCTCGGCTTCTCTCTTCTCCAGCTCCGGATCGCGCGGGAGCAACAGCCTTGATTTAATATGGATCAGCGTCGCCGCCATGAAGACGAACTCGGCGCTCAGTTCCATATCCAGTTCCATCGCCTTTTGCATATAGGCGAGATATTGGGCGGTAATGGAAGCGATCGGGATGTCGTAGATGTTGATCTGCTGCTTGCGGATCAGGTCCAGCAGCAGGTCCAGAGGCCCATCGTATTGAGCTAAATGAAAATTGAACGTCGACGACACTTCTTTCAGCATAGCGTGCGGCAGGGGGCTGGCCTTCCGACGTCCAGAACTAAGCTTGTCTCTTCCAATTCAGTCCTCTCCGGGCCGTGGTATGCTGTTTGCCTTCCGTGCAATAACAATAGGCGAGGTCCCATGAGATCCAATCGTTTGAGGACAACCGTTTTTTTCGGCCTGCTGGCCAGTGTCTGCGCCTTGCGTGCCCAGCCCAGTCGCATCTCTGGCTCCATCAATGGCAACCAGCCTACTGAATTGCCGGGAAATACCGCTTTCAAAACCTCGCCTCAAGACGATCGCGGTCCGGTAGATCCCTCCTTTCCGATGACATACGTGACGCTTTACGTCATGCCAACGCCAAGCCAGCAAACAGCCCTTGACCAACTACTCGCCGCCCAAAAGGACCCTTCCTCGCCTCAATATCACCGTTGGCTCACGCCCGAGCAATACGCCGCACGCTTCGGACTAAATTCCGCCGACTTAGAAAAGATCGCCAACTGGCTCCAGTCAGAGGGATTCACCATCCGCTACAAGGCTCGTGGCAGAAATTGGATTGCATTCAGCGGAACGGCAGGCCAGATGGAACGGACCTTCGGCGCGGTAATTCATCACTATTTAGTCGACGGTGAAATGCATTTCGCGAATGCCACAAACGCGTCCGTTCCAGCCCCTCTCGCTGGCGTTGTTGGGGGACTGCGCGGGCTGAACGACTTCCACCCCAAGCCATCCTCGCGCAAGCCGGCTCGGGCGAAGCCCAGTTACACTGGCACCCTCAACCTGATGAATTATCTGGCTCCAGGCGACATCGCTACCATCTACGACCTTAACCCGCTGTATAACGCCGGTATCTATGGCGCCGATCAGACGATCGTAGTCGTCGGGCAGAGCGACATTTATGTGTCCGACATCGCCGCCTTCCGTTCCGCATTCGGCTTATCGCCACAAGTCGGGCAACAAGGGCCGAATTGCGACCCGGGGAGTCTTTGCCTGGTTCTCTATGGAGACGATCCGGGTTATACGGATTCGCTCGACGAAGGGGAATTGGATGTGGAGTGGGCTGGCGCGGTTGCCCGGAACGCGACAATTCTTTATCTCTATTCGACCAGCGCCCTGAACGCCGCCTACTACGCGATAGATAGCGACCTCGGCAAGGTTCTTAGCATGAGCTATGGCGATTGCGAGTCGAAAGATCTTCAGCTCGGCGAGAGCCTCAGTTATGCCCAATCCGAAGCTCAGAAGGGGAATTCGATGGGCATCACATGGCTGGCGTCATCCGGTGACACGGGCGCCGCGGATTGCGATGGGCAAACCGCATCGCAAGCGACGCATGGGTTGGCCGTAAACGCTCCCGCTAGCACTCCGGAAGTCACCGCGGTGGGTGGAACTGAGTTTAATGAAGGCGGCGGCAGCTATTGGAACTACTTCAGTGGCTCAAATGGCGGCTCGGCCAAATCCTACATACCTGAAACAAGCTGGAACGATACTGCCGCCGACGGGACCCTGGCAGCAAGCGGCGGGGGCGTAAGCTCGTATTTTCTTACACCGGTGTGGCAAAGCGGACCAGGGTTCCCAAACGACGGTGGACGGGATCTGCCGGACGTTGCCCTGTCCGCTTCGGCGCAGCACGACCCTTATATCTACTGCTATAACAACACCAGCTGCTTCAACATATTCGGCGATCCGAATTATGCTGTCGGCGGAACATCCGCTTCCACTCCTGTCTTCGCGGGAATCGTGGCCCTGCTGAACGAGTACCTATTGTTGAGTGGATCTCTAAGCCAACCGGGCCTGGGCAACATCAACCCCACGCTGTATTGGCTAGCCGATCGATCCAGTTGTTCGATCACACCACTTATGTTTCACGACATCACCTCCGGGAGCAACATAGTCCCCTGCCAACCCGGCTCTCTGAACTGCGTCAATGGGAATCTGGGCTATACTGCCCAAACCGGCTACGACCAAGTCACCGGGTTAGGGTCGGTTGACGGGTATGAGTTAGTCACCGGTTGGGCCACGCCGCCGGCTCTGACCATCACGAAAGCCCATACCGGGAACTTCGCCCAAGGTCAGACCAATGCGGCTTACACCTTGACCGTTTCGAATAGCGCCTCGGCAGGAGCTACCAGTGGGCTTGTTACTGTCAGTGAGAACGTTCCGGCGGGATTGGCGCTAACGTCCATGACGGGTTCGGGGTGGACTTGCAGTGGGGCAAATTGCACGCGCTGCGATGCGTTGAATCCAGGCGCGAGCTACCCGCCCATAACAGTGCTGGTGAATGTGGCCGGAAACGCGCCGTCGCCCCAGATCAACCAGGTTACCGTTAACGGAGGCGGCACCATCGTCGCTACCGCCTCCGATTCCACGTCTATCGTCACCGGACC
>Ga0302319_10020534_pt1 | contig 11938 bp, 10 predicted proteins | sample Bog_T0_2_FD_203319 | JGI IMG/M metagenome (GOLD analysis project Ga0302319, IMG submission 203319) | Peat permafrost microbial communities from Stordalen Mire near Abisko, Sweden - Bog_T0_2 | ecosystem: Environmental > Terrestrial > Soil > Wetlands > Peat | place: Sweden: Abisko, Stordalen Mire...
CCGCCGAAATCAATGCCATCAGCCGTATGATCCTGCTGTGCGAAGCCTCGGCGCTGCTTGAGCCTTACGTTCACCGCCGCGCGGACTTCGGAGCCGACGTCCTTGCACTCCTCGATCAGGGCCGTCTTCTGGCTGCCGCCGACTACATCAACGCCCAGCGCCTCCGCCGCCTGTATCAGGGCGAATGGGCTAAGGTCTGGGAGCATGTCGACTTCGTCTTCACGCCGACGGCCCCCATTACTGCGCCGAAGATTGGCCAGACGACCGTGGAAATCGACGGCGTCGCGGAAGACGTTCGCCTTGCCACCACACGCTTTGTGCGAGCCGCGAACGTAATCGGGCTGCCTTCGCTGTCTGTTCCGCTCGCTTCAGAATCGTCTTTACCGATCGGTCTCCAGATCATCGGTCCGCCCTTCTCCGAAGCATCCGTTCTTGCCCTCGCAACCCTGCTGGCAAAATAGGAGATCGGCCTATGGCGGATTCTCCCTTCCTTCGAGCTGTTCTCCTGTCCGCTGGTTTGCTCGGCGTGTCTTTAGTTGCGGTGGGAGCCGGGCTGGGCGGCGCGATGGCGCGTCCTGAAGACGCGGCGCTCGCCGGATTGCCCGACGCTGCGCGCAAACAGGCGAACGAACTCTATTCATCGGTCCGATGGAAACCCTGGAGCAGCAACGAGTACATGCGGCTGGGTGAGTTCTTCCTGGCTAACAACAGGCCGGCCAAAGCGATCGAATGGCTGCACCGCGCAACGGTGTGGAGTTCCGGCGCGTACCAGCCCTGGTATTACATAGGTCTTGCCCAGCTCGCGTCGGGCCGGACGTCTGAAGCCCAGGCCGCGTTTCACAAGGTGCTGGAACTGAACCCGGACTACATCGCGGCGCGTGTCCAGTTGGCGAACATCATGCTCGACCACGGCCAGGCGGACGATGCCGCAAACGCTTATACGAGCCTGCTGCGGGCCGGTGCCGATCAGACCCGTATTCAACTGAACCTCGGGAAGGCACTGATGCGCATGGGCGATAACGCGAGTGCCGGTCTGGCGTTTTCCCAGGCACTGGCGCGCTTCTCCGCATTTGGAGAAGCGCATGCGGGCCTTGCGGCGGCCCTCAAAGCTCAGGGTGAAGAATCCCGCGCCGCACGCGAAGCGCAATTCTCCTTTAACTTTCGTAACGTCGTGCCGCTGCACACCGACGACCCTTTGCGCGAGCGCATGGAACGGGAATTTCCCACAGCCCTGACGCTGTTCCAGGAGGCCGCGCGAACCCGCGACACGCATGCCGCCATCGAGATCATGGAGCGGGCTCTTTCGCTCGACCCTTCGATGACATTCGGCTGGGAGTACATGATCGCTTTGTATGGGCGCGCTCATAGACCCCAGGACGCCCGGCGCGCGTGGGAAAGCCTGCGGAAACTGGAGCCCAACAGTGTTAGGGGGCGCTACGAACTGGCCGTAGCGCTCACTCAGGCCGAAGATCGCGCCCCTGCTGCTGAACTCCTGAATCAGGCCATTACTCTCGACCCCGCATACGCGGAGGCGCACCGCATGCTGGGTGTGGTGAACCAACTGGAGGGTAATCTGCCCGACGCCGATCGCCACTTTCGCGCCGCGCTCGAGATCGACCCGGCGCTGGCCGAAGCGCATGTCGATCTGGGCATGCTTCGGTTGAAGGAAGGCCGGACAAGCGCGGCACAGGCAGAGCTTCTGCGCGCTCTGGCGCCGCCCTGCGAGCAACCCGATCGAATCCTCATTCGCGAACTGGCCGCGCTTCAGAGCAGTCCCATCGTGCCGTCGTTTGAACAGGCTGTCCGCACTCAGGCCGCGGAACAGAACCGGCTCACGCTGATTACCCTGCTCAACAACCGCTGGACGCGCGCTCCCACGCCGTATATCGGGCTTCCCGACATCATGGAACCGGCGCCGGTCACCAAATAAAGCAACTTGCCTAATTGCCGCGAGGGTCGGCCTTCAAGACAGCGGGCTGGGTAAGAGTCGTTCCGTTGGCTGTCAACCTGACGGTATAGAGGCCTGGCTCAAGGCCCTGGGCGCCACCGCGGCCCCCGCCACCACCGCCTCGTCCACCGCGTCCGCGTCCCGCTCCACCGGCTGGGGCAGCGACGGCTCCGGTGCAGGCGTCCTGGACGGCGGGCGCCGCGGCGCCACGGCCGAAGCCGCCGCCTCCTCCTCCTCGTCCGGCAGATCCGCCGAGGGCGAAGCGATGCATCCCTACCGCAGCCGAAGGCGGGGACGCGGGAACTTCCCAGTAGGCCTGAACGTTGATGGCTTCGGTATCGACCGGACGGATCGGCGTGTCGCTGGCGGCGCAGGCGCGAACCGAACCTGCCGGGTCGACCAACTCGAGCTTCAGGGGGCTGGAAGCAGCAGTCTTGAGCGCGTAATACGTCACGACGCCGGAGGGCGGATTCAGTTCAGTGGGCTCCTCATGCGGCAGCGGAGTTCCGTTCATGCCGCCCTGGCGCACCGCAATGGTTTCGCCGGGCTTGAACAGATAGGTATCGGAGGAAAGGATCTGGTTGCCATGCTGGGCGATTTCCCGCAAAGGCGTCATTTGATCGAGAACCCAGAAGCCACGGCCATGCGTGGCGATATCCAGGTCTTCGCCGTGAACCACGAGGTCGCGAACCGAAGTTACCGGCATGTTGTTCTGGAGCGACTGCCATTGATCGCCATCGTTGAACGAAACGTAAACGCGTAACTCGGTGCAGGCGAAGAGAAGCCCTTTTGCCTGGGTATCCTCTTTGACCGAGTTGACATAAGCGCCTTCGGGAATGCCTTCGACAACGTTCTGCCAGGTCTTGCCGCCATCGTGCGTGCGGTAGATGTACGGCTTGTTGTCGGCGATGCGATGGCGATCGACTGAAGCGTAGGCTGTTTCCGGGTCGAAGTGGCTGGCTTCGATCTGCGAAACCTTGCTCCACGCCGTCATGGCAGGGGGCGTGATGTCTTTCCACGTTTTGCCATCGTCGCGAGTGACATGGATCAGACCGTCATCGGTACCGACCCAGATGGTGTTTGCCTGCAGAGGTGACGGGCCGATCGAATACACTACGCCGAAACGCGAGACCATCTGCTGATCGATGTCGGTCGCGGTGATTTTGTCGAGAGTTGAGGGAACGGCCGGATTCATGCGAGCAAGATCGGGACTGATCTTTTCCCATGTCTTGCCGCGGTCGCGCGAGCGCATCACGAACTGGTTCGAGTAATACAGGGCTTCATCTGCCTGCGAGAAGACCTGAGGCAGCGTCCATGTTTTGCGGTTCGGGTCGCTGTCGTCGGCGGGCGGCAATTGGCCCTGGCCGGGAAGCGCGACATTCAGGTTCTGGTCGCACTTCCCATTGCCGCTGCCGTAGAGGATGTTGCCGTCTTTGGGGTCGGGAATGACGGTAGCGCTTTCTCCGGCGAGGCAGGTGGGTTCCCAGTTGCGGAAGCTGAGCACGCCTTCGCGCGACATGGTGCTGACGCCTACGCCTCCGCTGTCCTGCTGGGCGCCGTAGAGCCAGTAAGGGAAGCGATTGTCTGCGGCTACGTGATAGATCTGGGCGGTCGGCTGGTTGTACCAGGTGCTCCAGGTTTTCGCGCCGTCCACACTGACGACAGTGCCCTGATCGCTGGAGAGGACCATGCGATTGCCGTCTTTGGGGTTGATCCAAAGCTGATGATAATCGTCTCCGCCGGGGGCGCCCTTCACAGGCACCCATGTCTTGCCGGCATCGAGAGTCATATAGGTCGCGGTATTGATGCAGTAGGCGCGGTCGGGGTTGGTGGGGTCGACTGAGATCTGGCCGAAGTACCAGCCGCGCCCCCAGAGGCGGTTCTCGGTGTTCACGAGTTTCCAGGTGGCCCCGGCATCATCGGAAAGGTAAACGCCCCCGCCGGTGCTCGGCACCGCGCCTCCGCGGCCGCGTCCTGCGCCGGCGACGGGGCTTCCGAGATCGTCAACCACGGCCCAGACGCGGTTTGGATTGCTCGGCGACACAGCTACGCCGATACGCCCGACAAAATCGTCAGTCGGCAGGCCACCCGAGAGTTTCTTCCAGGTATCGCCGCCGTCGGTGGATTTGAAGAGACCTCCGCCGGGCAGATTGCTGGGCGCATAGACGGACCATGGTGGGCGGCGCGTACCCCAGAGGGCGGCGTAGAGTTCTTTGGGGTTTTTGGGATTGAGAGCGATATCGATGGCGCCGACGTTGTTCGGGTCAGCCGTGTTGAACAGGATCTTCTTCCAGGTTGCTCCGCCATCGAGCGAGCGGTAGACGCCGCGCTCGGGATTGGGGTCGTAGACGTGGCCCAGGGCTGCCACGTAAACGCGATTAGCGTCGGCGGGATCGACAACAACGCGGCCAATCTGGCGAGTGGCGTCGAGACCGATGTGCGTCCAGGTCTTACCGGCGTCGGTCGATTTGAACATCCCGATGCCATAAGAGTGCTGGCTGCGGATGTCGCTTTCGCCCGTGCCGACATAGACGACGTTTGCATTCGACGGAGCGACGGCAATGGCGCCGATCGAGCCGATAGGAATGCCTTCGTCCGAAATGGGATACCAGGTGCGGCCCGAGTTTTCCGTTTTCCAGACACCGCCGCCCACAGACCCCATGTAAAAGGTGTCGGGCTGATCGGCATGCCCGGCTACTCCGAAAGTGCGCCCGGCGCGCATGGGACCGGCGTCGCGCCATTGCAGGCCGGCGAGAAGGCTGGGGGGGAATTGGCCTGAGGGAGTCGAGCGCTGGGCGATGCCGAGGACGGTGAGAGATGCGATGGAAATCAGAGTGCGGCTGAGGCGTGCCATAGGTAAGCTCCTGTCGGCATGGCTACGCGGACTTGCCGAAGGATTACTGTAACATTCGCTGGAGTACCAATACCTTTGTCAGGTTCCGGGGCGGCCCGACCATGCCTGCTGCACCTGTTTGCGGGTGAATCCAAGGTCGTTCGCCATGGCTCCGGGTTCGTCTTTGGGAGCGTATTCCATGGCGATCGAGATCGGGCCGACAAACTTAGCGGCGGCCAGGATCGTGAAGAACTTCGGCCAGTCGACCATGCCTTCACCGAGCGGACACTTGCGCGGGTACCATTGGGCGCCTTGTTTGTCCCAGTAGAAATCCTGAAGCGAAACGGCTTTCAGGCGAGGCAGGGCGACGCGAAGAGCGGCCTCCCAACCGCCGGCGCCGCCTTCGATGGTGGCTTCACCGACGTCGAACATATGACCAGCCCATTTCGGGTCGATCGGTTCGAGCACGGATTGCGCGTCCCACGTGGCTTCACCCACGTACGGGCCTGCGTGATTGGGGATCATGGCGCAAATGTCGCAGCGCTGGGCGAGCGAGACCACCTGCATCAGGTCGCGCTGCGCCATGAAGATGCGCTGGCGGACAGGGGTTGCGTCGTCATAGCCCCAAAGACCCATGCGGAACAGCGGCACCTGGGAATGGCCGGAAAGGTACATAACGGGATAGCAGGTGTTATCGGCAATGCTGGTGATCGAAGTGGTGATCATGGGCACTTCGAGGTTGGAAGAGCGAATGCTCTCGAACGCACGGATGAGGTCGACATTGGTGACGCGGGGATCGACGTGGCCTCCGATCATGACGGTGAGATCGATTCCTTCGAATCCCATCTGGGCGGCGATGTCGCCGATCTGGAAGTAAGGTACTTTCGCGAGGCTGCGTGAGAAGACGCAGAGCATGGGCTCAGTGCGGCGCGGGGCAGAATAGCCGAATTTCGGTTTCGCCTGTTCGCCGGGGGCGGGCGGGTTTTGGCTGTGAAGAACCGATGCGGAGCCCAGCGCGGCGATGGCGGTGCGGCGTGTCATGATTTATGCCTGTGACTATCGTAGACCGTTTGTATCGGCGGAAGAGAGGCGTGGGTGTGGTAGGGCATCGCGGGTCGCGGGCGACCCATCCGGAGAATACGATTGCGGCGTTTCGTCATGCGATCGATAGCGGGGCGGATGCAGTGGAACTGGATGTGGTGGTGACCTCGGATGGGGAACTGGCGGTAACGCACGATCCTGTGAAGGTGGCGTTTGCGGGGCTTCCGGCGAGCGTTCCCCGCCTGGAGGATGTGCTGGGGCTGGCTGCGGGAAACGACATGGTGTTCGATATCGAGATAAAAAAGTGCGGGCGGTTCACTCCCTCGCCTGCCGACTATGCGCGGATAGTGCTGGACAGGCTGCGGGATGCGGGTTTGAAGGACCGAATCATGGTGCGGTCGTTCGAGCATGAGTTCTTGCGCGCGGTGCATTTGCTGCGGCCGGATTTGCCTTTGGCCGCGCTGGTAGAATGGAGACGGGGAGATTGGGTCGAGATCTGTTCTGAGGCAAAAGCGGTCTGTATTTCACCCCGGTTTCGGGATGTTACGGAGCGACGCGTCGCGGAAGCGCATGCGGAAGGAATTGCTGTGATCGCCTGGACCGTGAATCGTCCGTCAGACTGGGCCCGGATGATCGGGATGGGTATAGACGCGATCGTTACAGACGATCCCGCGGCTTTGGTCGAATTTATTGAGCCAGGCCGATGCTCTTGAGCGCGGTGAAGATATCGCGGGTGGCGTGGCTTCGGTTCAGCGTGTAGAAATGGATACCGGGCGCGCCTCCGGTGAGCAAGTCGATGCACTGGGATGTCGCATGGGCAACGCCGAGTTGGGTGACAGCTTTCGGATCCGCGCGGCGACGGTCGAGTTCGGCGGCCAGTTTGAAGGGTGTGGTGGCACCGCACATCATGTTCATTCTTTCGATCTGGGCGGCGCTGGTAATCGGCATGATGCCCGGGATGATGGGGACTTTTATTCCTGTAGCGCGGGCGCGCTCGACGAATTCCCAGTAGTGGCGATTGTCAAAAAAGAGGTTGGTGATGAGAAAGTCGAGGCCGGCGTCGACCTTGCGTTTTAAGTTATTGAGGTCGACGGCAGGATTGCCACATTCGATGTGTTTTTCGGGGTAGGCGGCGCCTCCGAGCGATACGGTGTTGCCGTGTTTTTCGCGAATGAAGGCGGTCAACTCGTTGGCGTAGCGGAAACCTCCTTCCACGGCAGCGAAACTGGTTTCGCCTTTGGGTGGATCCCCGCGCAGAGCGAGGATGTTGTGGATACCGGCGTCGCGCAGGCGGTCGATGATAGACGCCAGGTCTTCGCGAGTGGCTCCGACGCAGGTGAGGTGGGCCATGGCTTCAATGCCGGCGCCGTTGCGAATGCCGGTGACGATGTCGATCGTCTTTTCGCGCGTGGAACCGCCGGCGCCCCAGGTGACGGAGACAAAGGTGGGGCGCAAGGAGGCGAGGTCGGCGATGGTTTGCTCCAGTTGAGCGGCGGCTTCGTCGGACTTTGGGGGAAAGAACTCGAAAGAGATCGACGGCGCTCCGGAGGCTAAGAGGTCCCGGATCATCATTTCTTCGATTGTAGCGTTCCTCCGGTGGTGGATTCACAGGCCTTTGGAGGATCGGACGTTGGGGAGATTGCACCTGATGAATAACTTATGAGGGTTTGGGAGTGAGAGCTGTAATAATTCGTATGAAAAACTATAAGGGGTCTCGAAATAGCGCTATTATTTGATAGATTCTATACCAAGGGTTGTTGTTAATCGGAGGAGTCGGTCCGCGCTGGATTCAGTCCGGCGGCTACCCTGTTTTGTCAACGAGGACTACTTTCAGTGATTGAGAATCGCACTATTCTGTTGATCGACGACGAGCCGCAGGTCAGGAAGGTCCTCAGAACGAGCCTCTCTTCGCAGGGCGCCAATGTGGTGGATGTGCAAAGCGGCGAGGAAGCTCTGGACGTGATGCGGCATCGGACGGTCGACCTGATTCTGCTCGATCTCAGCATGCCTGGGATGGGCGGCCTTGAGGCGTGCCGGGCGATTCGCAACGGCTGGCAGGTGCCAATTATCGTGGTTTCCGTGCTCAGCAGCGACCAGGAAAAGATTGAAGCCCTCGACGCCGGCGCTGACGATTATGTCTGCAAGCCATTCAGTTTCGATGAGTTACTGGCGCGGGTGCGATCTAACCTGCGGCGGTGCGGGTTTGCGACGGATACGACGCCGAAGCGAGTTTCGGTACCCGGTCTGGAGATCGATTTCGAAGAGCGGCGCGTGATCGTAAGCGGTAAGACGGTCCGGTTAACGCCAACGGAGTTCGATATTTTGCGGTATCTGGTGGGGCAGGCGAACAAGCCAGTCCCGCACAGGCGGTTGCTGCAGGCGATCTGGGGACCGGAGTATGGGGATCAGATTGAGTATCTGCGGGTGTTTATCAATCAGTTGAGGAAGAAGATAGAGCCTGCCGGCGGCAAGCCTACATTCATTACGACTGAGCCTCGTATCGGGTACCGGTTTGTGCTTCCTGAAGCCGTAGCGGACTAGACTCGCGCTACTGGTTGACTGAGAGCGTTTCGGCGAAGATGGACTCAGGCAGGTTGATTCCGCTTACGCGCAGCCTTTCGAGGATCTTCGGCCGGACTCCGGTTCCTCTGAATTTGCCCTGAACCTTGCCGTCGCTGGTCACGCCCGTTCTTTCGAAGGTGAAGACCTCCTGCAGTTCTACCTGGTCTTCATGCGCGGCTACGACTTCGGCGATACTGAGGACTTTTCTGGTTCCGTCCTGGAGACGTGAAACCTGGACCACGAGCTTGATTGCAGAGGCCAACTGCTGGAGGATCACTCGGGCCGGGATTTCGATGTCCGCCATCATGACCATGGTTTCGAGGCGCGAGAAGGCGTCGCGAGGGGTGTTGGCGTGGACCGTACTCATGGAGCCTTCGACGCCGGTGTTCATGGCCTGAAGCATGTCGAGAGCTTCGGCGCCACGGCACTCGCCGACGATGATGCGATCGGGACGCATGCGAAGGGCGGTTCTGAGTAATTGGCGCTGATTGATGCCGCCTTCTTTGTTCAGGTTGGGCGGCCGGGTCTCGAATTTGACGACGTGGCGCTGCTGGAGCTGAAGTTCGGCCGTGTCCTCAATGGTGACGATGCGCTCTTCTTCGGGGATGAAGCGGGAGAGCGCGTTGAGGGTAGTGGTCTTGCCGGAACCGGTTCCACCGGATATGAGGACGGTGGTTTTGGCCTGGACGCAGGCTGCCAGGAATTTCAGCATCGCCGGCATCATGGTTTTGTACTGCAGCATTTCATCCTGCGTGATGACGTGGCGGCCAAAGCGGCGGATGCTGAGGCAGGGACCGTCGAGCGCCAGCGGAGGGATGATTGCGTTGACGCGGGAGCCGTCGAGCAGACGGGCGTCCACGATGGGCTGAGCTTCGTCGATGCGGCGGCCCACCTGAGACACGATCTTTTCGATGATGTGCAGGAGATGAGCATTGTCGCGGAAACGTACCGAGGATTCCGAGAGGCGGCCGCCGCGTTCGATATACACTTTATCGAAACGGTTGACTAAGATGTCGGAAATGGCGGGTTCTTTGAGAAGGGGTTCCAGCGGGCCGAGGCCGAGCACTTCGTCGAGGACTTCCTCGACAATGCGGTTTTGCTCGGCGGCGGTCATGGGTACGCGTTCGTCTTCGAGCAGGCGCTCGACAACGCGGCCGATTTCGGCTCTCAGGCGTTCCTTGGGAAGCGACGAGACACGCTCGAGATTCAATACGCCGAGCAGTTTTTTGTGAATCAGGGATTTGAGTTCAAAATTCCGGTCGGGGGGGCGTGTTGTGGCGGGAGCGGTGCGGGACGATGAGGGGGGAGGAGGCCTGTAGTTTGTGCCCACGGGTTGTGCGCACAATTATAGCGAGGCTTTGATGGCGGGCGCGAATCGGAAGACAATAGTAGCGATGAACGAGTTTCCGGCTTTGGCGGGCGCGACCGCACCTGCGGGCGATATTCCCGACAAGTTGTTTTTCCGAATCGGCGAAGTGAGCCAGATCCTGGGGGTGGAGCCCTATGTGGTTCGCTACTGGGAGTCGGAGTTTCGAGGAATTTCACCTAAGAAGTCGAGCAGCGGGCAACGGATGTTCCGGAAGAAGGATGTCGAGCTACTGCTTCGCATCCGGCATTTGCTCTACGATCGGAAGTTTACGATTGAGGGTGCTCGGAAGGTGATTGCGGATCGAAGCGATCCGGAAGTAGTGCGTAAAGAGGTTGTTGTTCGACAGCAGGAGCTGTTTCCCGGGGTGGATCCTTTGCCGGAGATTCGGGAGCAGGTCGCTGAGATCCTCAAAATGCTGAATTAGCGGCACATGTCGTTTTATGCGGTCGATTGTGCGCTACTGGTCGCCCACGATTATGTTATAAATTCGGTCGAGGTCGTCCTGGGAATAATATTCGATTTCGATTGAACCTTTCTCTTTTCCCTTCTCGGTAATGCGCACTCTGGTTCCGAGACGCCGCTCCAGTTCCCCTATGGCGGCTTTTACGTTAGGGTCGAGAAGCGGTCCTTCGCGTTTCCTGTGGGGGGTCGCTTCGGCGTTGGTCCCTTTTTCGTGCCTTGTGTACTCTTCGATCTGGCGCACCGACCAGCCTTCTCGAATCGAGCGTTCAGCCATTTCGCGCTGGGCGTGGGGTTCCTGAAGCTTGAGTAAGGCGCGCGCGTGGCCGGGTGAGAGTTTCCGGGCCGAAACGAGTGTCTGAAGGTCTTCGGGGAGCTGGAGGAGCCGGATGGTGTTCGTAATGGTGGCTCGATCCTTTCCCGTTTTTTCGCCGATCTGGTCGTGGCTAAGTCCCAGTTCCGCGCCCATGCGGTGGAAGGCCTGCGCGAGTTCGATCGGATTGAGGTCCTCCCGCTGTATGTTCTCGACGATGGCGAGTTCGAGAACTTTTTGGTCGTCGGCGGTGCGGGGAATCACCGGAATCCGTGTGAGTCCCGCAGTTTTGGCGGCCCTCCAGCGGCGCTCGCCGGCAATGATCTCGTAATCGCCGTCTGCGACACGCCGAACGATGATGGGCTGAATGATTCCATCCCGCTCAATGGACTGAGTCAGCTCCATCATGGCCCCGGGCTCGAATTCCCGGCGGGGCTGATTCGGGTTGGGCTTTACCTTGTCTATGGGAACGAGAGATACATTCCCGTCGGCGGGGAGTGCGGGAGCAGCGGCGGGAGGGGCGGCTGCACGGGAAGGGAGCAGCGAGTGGAGTCCCTTACCGAGCGCTTTGCGCGGATCGTTTTTGCTCATTGGAGAGGATCTCTTTCGCGAGTTGAATGTAGGCTTCGGATCCGCGGGAGCCGGGGTCGTAGGAGAGGATGGATTTTCCGTGGCTGGGGGCTTCGGCGAGCCTGACATTGCGGGGAATGATGGTTTTTAGAACTTCGTCACCGAAGAATTCGCGAAGGTCGGCGGCAACCTGGCGGGTCAGGTTGGTTCTGTCGTCGAACATGGTGAGCAGAATGCCTTCGATGGCGATGGGATGGCCGAAGGATTCGCGGACTCTGTCAATTGTGTCCATTAGTTCTGACACGCCTTCGAGTGCGAAGAATTCGCACTGAATCGGGACGAGGACGGAATCGGCCGCCATTAGAGCGTTGAGGGTTAACAGGTCCAGCGAAGGCGGGCAGTCGATCAGGATGTAGCGGTATTCGTGTTTGACGGCCTTGATATGGTTGGCCAGGATGGACTCCCGATCATCCACATTGGCCAGTTCGAAGTTGACGCCGATCAGATTTTTGTCGGCGGGGATGACGTCGAGGCCTTCAATATCGGTGTGCTGAATGGCTTCGTGGATTTTTCCTGCGTTCGTAAGGACGTCCCAGGTGGTCAGCATTCCCGGCGCCTTTTGAATTCCGAGGCCGCTGGTGGTATTTCCCTGGGGGTCGGAATCGATGAGAAGAACTTTAATATCGCTGACCGCCAGCGCGGCGGAAAGGTTGATGGCGGTGGTGGTTTTTCCCACACCACCTTTCTGGTTGGTGATTGCTATGGTTTTGCTCAACAGGTTGACTCAGGCTTCCCCATGGACACTCTAACATGTCATCTGTGTTTCACGTGAAACACTCAAAG
>Ga0302319_10020535_pt1 | contig 11938 bp, 11 predicted proteins | sample Bog_T0_2_FD_203319 | JGI IMG/M metagenome (GOLD analysis project Ga0302319, IMG submission 203319) | Peat permafrost microbial communities from Stordalen Mire near Abisko, Sweden - Bog_T0_2 | ecosystem: Environmental > Terrestrial > Soil > Wetlands > Peat | place: Sweden: Abisko, Stordalen Mire...
GCGCAATACTTCCAAGCGCGACGGCAGGCTGCTGGTATCGCTCGATTCCGCTTCCGAAGGCGATACCGCGGTGTGGGATTTCCATTTACTAGACCTCGCCCTGAACCGGCTGGAAGCCGATAATGCGTCGCTCTGCCGCGTTTTTGAAACGCGCTATTTCGGGGGCCTCTCGGTGGAAGAAGCCGCCGAATTCCTGGAGATTTCGCCCGCTACCGTCAAGCGTCGCTGGACCCTGGCCAAAGCCTGGCTGTATCGCGAATTGGGTCAGTCGCGCGCCGGCACCTGGTGATTGGCTCACGCACCACCCCTTTGCGTTCCAGCCCCGGCCCATCGCATGATGAATCAAGATGGCAGAAGCGGAACCACAAGCGGCAGTGGCAATTGTGTTGGCGCGTGAGCCGGAGGAGTCTATTCTCCTGATCCGGCGCTCCCAACGGGAAGGCGACCCCTGGTCCGGCCATTGGTCGTTCCCCGGAGGGCGGCGCGATCCGCAAGATCCCGACCTGTTAGCTACCGCCCTGCGTGAACTGGAAGAAGAGTGCGGCGTCCGGCTGGGACGGGAACAAATGGCGGCGGTCCTGGAGCCGACCAGCGCCGGGCGAAAAATGGGGCGTCTGATCCTGGTCGCGCCGTTCGTCTTTTACGTGGATCGCGAACTGCCGACGGTGGCCGACCCCAAGGAGGCCGTGGAAGCACTGTGGATTCCGGTACGCGTGTTGCGCGATCCGCTGCGGCATGCGGTGCAATCGGTGCCCGGCATGCCCAGCGATATGCAATTTCCCGCGGTGGATCTGAACGGCGTGCCGCTGTGGGGTTTCACGTACCGGGTGATGACGGATTGGCTGGGTGCAAGATGATGCGGCTGCTGCCGATCGGCTTGGTTTTGGCGGGAGGCCTGATGGCGGATTCCGGTTTCGACCAGACCCAGGCGGCGCGGTTCGCCCGCCTGGCGCTGGACTGCGTCCACAAAGAGTATCCCAATAAGATCGCGCACTCCCTGAACTCCGATGCCGACGTGCAGCCGCCACGCCTGCTCACCCCGGCGTTTTACGGCTGCTACGACTGGCACTCTTCGGTGCATGGCCATTGGCTGCTGGTCCGGTTGGCGCGGCTGTTTCCGCAAGCGCCCTTCGCCGCGGAAGCGCGCCGGGCCGTGGCGCAGAGCCTCACGCCGGCCAATATCGCCCAGGAGGTGAAATACCTGGAGGCCGATGGCCGCGTGGCATTCGAGCGGGCCTACGGCCTGGCCTGGCTGCTGCAACTGGCAGCCGAACTCAGGGAGTGGGACGATCCGCAGGCGCGCCAGTGGTCCGCGGCTCTCGCGCCGCTGGAACGTGCCGTGGTCGCGCGAATCACGGGCTGGCTGCCCAAGCTGGAACACCCTATACGCACCGGCGAGCACAACAATACGGCCTTCGCGATCGGCCTGATGCTCGACTACGCCCGCGGGGCGGGCAATGCCGGTTTCGGCAAACTGGTGGAATCGCGCGCTCGCGATTACTACCTGAAAGATAAGGCCTGCCCGCTGGCGTACGAGCCTTCGGGCGAGGACTTTCTGTCGCCGTGCCTGGCGGAAGCCGACGCCATGCGCCGGGTCCTTCCGCAAGCCGAGTTCACGGCATGGTTCTCAGCCTTTCTACCGCGAATCGACCTGGAGCCTACGCGCGTGACCGACGTGACGGACGGCAAGCTGTATCACCTGGCGGGGCTGAATCTGAGCCGCGCCTGGATGCTGGAAGGCATCTTGTCGCGGCTGCCGGCCGCCGACGCGCGTCGCCCGGCGCTTACCGCGCTGGCAGGCCGGTTGACCGCGGCCGGCCTCGACAGCATCAAGAGCGAGCACTACGAGGGCGGCCATTGGTTGGGCAGTTTCGCGGTCTATCTGGTGAGCGGCCGCGGGTTGAAGGAGGGTACACGATGATCCGCAACCGCTCCGCGCCACCGGGGACGATTGTCCCCTGGCTGGTCTATCGGGACGTCGAGCAGGCGATTGCCTGGCTCCGCGGCGCCTTCGGCTTCAGCGAACGGCTGCGCACACCCGCGGAGCCGGACGGCTCCATCCACCACGCGCAACTGGCTGTGGGCGCGGGTGCGGTGGTTTTGACCGGCCAGCCCTCGGCGGAACCACGGGCGCCCATGCCGTCGTTATTCGTGCCGGTGGAGGATGTGGATGCCCACCACGATCGAGCCAGGCAGTTCGGCGCACGGATTCTGAGCCCGCCCAACACCTGTCCGTTTGGCGAAAGGCAGTATTCGGTGGAGGATTTGGAGGGTTACCGATGGACATTTTCCCAGTCCGTGGCGGATGTGAGCCCCGAGGATTGGGGCGCCCAGGTGGGCAAGCTCTAAGCGGTAAGTTTGACACCCCTAATCGGTGCTGCTAGCCTGAATTTTCATGCCCGCAGTTCCATCCCTCCGCGCCACACCCCTGAATTCCCTCCATCGCGCCTTTGGGGCCAAGATGGTGGACTTCGGCGGGTGGGATATGCCCGTGCAGTATTCCGGCATCATCGACGAGCACAACACCGTGCGTCATGCGGTGGGCGTTTTCGATGTCAGCCACATGGGCGAGATCGAAATCCGTGGGCCCGAAGCCGCGAAATTGACGGATCACGTCACCACCAACGCCGTCGGCAAGCTCAAGATCGGCCAGATCCACTATTCCGGATTGCTCTATCCCCATGGCGGCTTTGTCGACGATATCCTGGTCCACAAAGTGGCCGACGACCACTTTTTCCTGTGCGTCAACGCCTCCAACCAGGAGAAAGATTGCGAGCACATCCGCGCGCACAACCGTTTCGACGCAGAGGTGCATTTCACCTCCGACGATCATGCGCAGATCGCCATCCAGGGACCTCACGCGCGCGCTACGCTGCAAAAACTGACTTCCGTGGACTTGGCCGGGATCAAGTACTATTGGTTCGCCGACGGCGAAGTTTGCGGCACACCGGCGCGCATCGCCCACACCGGCTACACCGGCGAGGATGGCTTCGAGATCTACGTGCCGCCCGCCGAGGCCGTGCGCCTATGGAGCGAAGTGATGCGGGCGGGCGAAGAATTCGGCATCAAACCGTGCGGTCTGGGGGCGCGCAACACCTTGCGACTGGAGGCCAAAATGGCGCTTTACGGCCACGAAATCGACGCCTCCATTTCGCCCCTGGAAGCCGACCTCGGCTGGATCGTCAAACTCGACAAGGGCGATTTCCTGGGCCGCGACGCCCTGCTGAAACAGAAGGAAACCGGTCTGAGCCGCAAGCTGGTGGGTTTCGAAATGCGCGGCCGCGGCATCGGGCGCGACGGCTACGAAGTGTTTCTGGATGGCGCGCCCGCCGGCTGGGTCACCAGCGGTTCGCCATCCCCCACGTTGAACAAAAATATCGGCTTGTGTTATCTGCCGACTGCCCAGGCGCAGATCGGCAGGAATATCCAGATTATGATTCGCAACCAGCCCGTGGATGCGATTACCGTGGAAACTCCGTTCTACAAACGAGCGAAATAAAACATGTATCCAGATAATTTTCGTTACACCAAGGAACACGAGTGGGTTCTGGTGGAAGGCGACATCGGAACCGTGGGCATCACCGACCATGCCCAGGAAGAACTGGGCGACATTGTCTACGTGGATTTGCCCAAGGCCGGCGCGCACCTCGAACAGGGCAAATCGCTCGGCTCGGTGGAATCCGTGAAGGCCGTTTCCGACGTCTACTCGCCGGTCAGCGGCGAGGTCACGGAGATCAACCCCCTGCTGGCCAGCCAGCCCGAGGCCCTCAATACCGATCCCCATGGCAATGCGTGGCTGGTGAAGATTCGTCTCAGCGCGCCGGCCGAAGCGAGCGGCCTGATGAGCGCCGCCGATTACCAAGCCTATATAGGAGCGGAAAAGTAGTTGCGCTATTTACCTAAGTCCGATTCCGAGCGTCGCCAGATGCTCGCCGTCTGCGGTGTGTCGTCACCCGAAGAACTCTTCGCCCATCTGCCGGAGGCGGTCCGCTTGCAGCGGCCGCTGGCACTGGCGCCGGGTATCTCCGAGTACGAAATCGTGCAGTATTTCCGCGACCGCGCCGCTGAAAATGCCAACGGCTATGCGTCGTTTCTGGGCGCCGGGGTTTACAACCACTATCGCCCCGTGCTGGTGGATACGGTGGTCTCGCGCGGCGAGTTTCTCACTTCGTACACGCCTTACCAGGCGGAGATTGCCCAGGGCACTCTAACCACCATCTTCGAATTCCAGACCATGATCTGCCAGCTCACCGGCATGGACGTGGCGAACGCCTCCATGTACGACGGCTCCACGGCGGTTCCCGAAACCGCCATGATGGCCGTGCGCGCCACCGGCAAGGGGCGCGTGCTGGTGGCCCGGTCGCTGCATCCCGAGTACCGCGAGGTGCTGCGCACTTATGCGCGCAACCAGGGGATGCCGGTGGAAGAGTTCGGCTACCTGGCGGAAGCCGGCACCATCGATCTGGAAGACCTGGAAAGCAAGATGGACGGCCTGACAGCCGCCGTCATCGTGCAGTCTCCCAACTTCTTCGGCATTGTGGATCAGGTCAAGGCGGCGGCGGAAATCGCCCACAAACGGGGCGCGCTGCTGATCGTGATCTTCACCGAAGCCGTCTCGCTGGGAATTCTGGAACCCTGCGCCGACGCCGATATCGTGGCCGGCGAGTTGCAGTCTTTCGCTATTTCGCCCAGCTACGGCGGCCCGTATGCCGGCATCATCGCCACCAAGGAAAAGTTTCTGCGGCAGATGCCCGGACGGCTGGTGGGCCAATCGGTGGATTCGCGCGGCCATCGCGCCTTCTGCCTGACGCTGGCTACGCGCGAACAACACATCCGCCGCGAGAAGGCCACCTCCAATATCTGCACCAACCAGGCGCTGATCGCCCTCATGGCCACGGTCTTCATGACCGTGTACGGCAAGGAGGGCCTGCGCGAACTGGCCCTGCAGAATCTGGCCAAGGCCCACTACCTGGCGGGCCAGGTGAAGCCGCGTTTCAGCGGCCCCTTCTTCAACGAATTCGTAGCGCGGGTGGATGGCAAGTCTCCCGACGAACTGAACAAAACCTTGCTCAAGAAAAAGATCATCGGCGGCTTGCCGCTCGGCCGCTTCTATCCCGAACTCGCCGATTCGGTGCTGTTCTGCGCCACGGAGATGACAAAACGCGCGGATATGGACGCAGTGGGACTGGCCTTCGGCCCGTCGGAGGTGGCGCAATGATCGACAAGGTCACCGCGCATCTTTCGCAGAACGAGTCGCTGCTCTTCGAGCGCAGTTCGCCCGGCAAGAAAGCCTACCAGCTTCCCGATCTCGACGTTCCCGCGGTGGATCCCGCCGAGGCCCTCGGCGCCGGCAACGTGCGCGCCGCCATCGAAGGCTTCCCCGAAGTGAGCGAAGTGGAAGCCATCCGCCACTTCACGCGTCTTTCCACCTGGAACTACGCCATCGATTACGGCATGTATCCGCTGGGCTCCTGCACCATGAAGTACAACCCGCGCATCAACGAACTGGTGGCGCGCATCGAAGGCCTGGCCTGGGCGCACCCCTATCAGCCGGAATCGCTCTCCCAGGGCGTGATGGAAGTGATGGCGCGGGTGGAAGCCGCGCTGGCCGAGATCACCGGCATGGACGCGGTCACGCTGCAACCGGCGGCGGGCGCGCATGGCGAGCTCACCGGCATCCTGCTGATCCGCGCGTTTTTGGAAGCCAAACGCGGCAATCCGCGCAAGAAGATTCTCATTCCCGATTCCGCGCACGGCACCAATCCGGCCACCGCGGCCATCGCCGGCTACGCGGTGCAAAATATCAAATCCAGCGAGACCGGCGTGCTCGACGTGGCCGCCCTGGAACAGATGGTGGATGGCGACGTGGCCGCGTTGATGTGTACCAACCCCAATACCCTGGGAGTGTTCGAAGAGAACATCGCGCACGTGGCCGACATCCTGCACAAGAAAGGCGCGCTGCTCTACATGGACGGCGCCAACATGAACGCGCTGGTGGGCGTCTCGCGGCCGGGCGATTTCGGCGTGGACGTAATGCACCTCAACCTGCATAAGACTTTTTCCACGCCCCATGGCGGCGGTGGTCCGGGCGCGGGGCCGGTGGCCGTAAAGAAAATTCTCGAACCCTACCTGCCGGCTCCGCGGCTGAAGCGGTCGGGCAAGAAATGGGCCTTCGATTATAAGCGCCCGCGCTCCATCGGCCGCGTGAAAGCCTTCTACGGAAATTTCGGCGTGCTGGTGCGCGCCCTGGCCTACATCCTGGCGCACGGCGGTCCCGGCCTGCGCAACGCCACCGTCGACGCGGTGCTCAACGCGGTCTACATCCGCAAACAACTGGAACCCTACTTCGACTTGCCCTACTCACAGGCCAACATGCACGAAGTGGTTTTCAGCGACGACCGCCAGGCCAAGCTCGGCGTGCGCACCGGCGACATCGCCAAGCGCCTCATCGATTACGGATTCCATCCCTATACCGTGAGCTTCCCGCTGATTGTCCACGGCGCGCTGATGATCGAACCTACCGAGACCGAGGGCAAGCAGGAGATCGACCAGTTCATTGCGGCCATGATCTCCATCGCCAAGGAAGTGGAGACCGATCCGCAGTTGGTCAGGAGCGCGCCTCACGGGACGCGGACCAGCAAGGTGGATGAAGTGGCCGCCGCGCGCAAACCGGTATTGCGATGGAAGCCGGCGTAAGAGCCCGGCCGCTCCTGCTGATTCTGGGGCTGGTGCTGCTGCTGCGGCTGCCCTTCCTCAACTACGCCGTGCAGGGCGACGACCCGGTATACCTGGCCGAAGCCACCCACGCGCTCATCGAGCCGTTGCATCCGGACCACACTCCCTACGTCTTTCATGGCCGGGAATTCGATCTGCGCGGCCTGACGCATCCCCCCTTGGACGGCTGGATCCTGGCCGGTCTGCTGGCGGTTTTCGGCAGCGTGAAAGAGGTTCCGTTTCATGCCGCGTACGTCGGTTTCTCGCTGCTGGCCGCGGCGGCCATGTGGTCGCTGGCGCGGCGCTTTTGCGCTCAGCCGGTATGGGCCACGCTGCTGTTTCTGGCGGTCCCGGTCTTCGTGGTGAACGGCAACTCGTTCGAAACCGACGTCCCTTTCGCGGCCTTCTGGATGTCCGCCATCGCGCTCTTCTGTGCCGGCAGGCTGGCGCCGGCGGCGCTGGCCATGGTGGCGGCCTCGCTGCTCGGCTTTCAGGCGCTGTTCCTCACGCCCATCCTGGCAGTCCACGTATGGCTGTTTCACCGCCGCGACCGCGCTCGCTGGTTCACCATCCTGGTTCCGGGATTGGTCTTCGTCGCGTGGCAGATGTTCGAACGGCTTTCCACCGGCGCCATGCCGGCCGGCGTGCTGGGCGGATATCTGACCATCTACCAGACGGGGCGGATCAAGCTGGTGAATACGCTGGCGCTGGCGGTGCATTCGTGGTTCCTCGTCTGCCCCATCCTGGTTCCCGGCGCATTCCTGCTGGCCTGGCGCCGGCGCAGCGAACCGGGGACGCGGTTTCTCCTAGCCTGGATCGGCATTTTCTTCGCCTGTGCCCTGGTGGTCTTCTTCGCCGGCTCGGCGCGTTATCTGCTCCCCATGGCCGCGCCGGTGGCGATCCTCGCGGCTGGGCTGCGGCCGCGCTGGCTGGCCCTGGGCTTCGGACTGCAAATGGCGCTCAGCCTGGGCCTGGCCGTCATAAACTACCAGCACTGGGACGCCTACCGCGCCTACGCCGCCTCGCTCGGCCCCGTGATCGAGAACCACCGCGTATGGGTCGATGATGAGTGGGGCCTGCGCCACTACATGCAGGATCGGGGCGCTCTGCCTTTGCAGAAGACCACGCGGTTGCGCGCCGGCGATATCATCGTATCCAGCCAGTTGAGCCACGCGGTGGAAGTGAGCGCGCGGCTGGCGCCGGCCGCGCCCACGCTGGAAATTCGACCGGCGATTCCGCTGCGCATCATCGGCCTGGAAAGCCACTCCGGCTTCTCCAGCGCGGCGCTCGACCGGCTCTGGCCGTTCGGCTTCTCCAGCGGCGTGATCGACCGGGTGCGCGCCGATCGTGTGGTGGAGCGGCACCCCACGCTGTGCTACTTTGCCATGAACGCGGCGGAGGCGGCCGACCACATCGTGAGCGGCATTTACGATCTGGAAAACAACAACTTCCGCTGGATGTCAGGCTCCGCCGTAGTCACGCTGAAAAGCCCCTCGACCGCAGCCCGCTTGCAGGTGGAGTTTCGCATTCCGGAGCATTCCCCGGCGCGACGGGTGACGCTGCTGCTGGATGGCCGGTTAGTAGCATCGCAGGCGTATACGGGGCCGGGGGCTTACACGTTGGCATCTGCGCCGGTGCTGCCCGCCGGCGCGGAGGCGATGGTGCAGATTGAAGTGGACAAGACATTTAGTGCCCCGCCGGATGTGAGGGAATTGGGGATTGTGGTTTTGGGAGTGGGGTTCCGGTAGGGGGAGGGGTTTACATAACGTCGGACTATCGGAAGCTGGAGCGGGACGGGCCGTGCGGCGTATTTAGCATAATTCGGCGGGGTTGCTGCATACACATACACTCGGAGACGAGGAACTCGCCTGGCCAGATGTAAACGCCTGTCCGCTATCGTGTCTAACCCAAGACGAAACGCCGAAGTACGATTGGCAGCTAGTTCGCCGAAGGCCTCTCCGCGTGGTCGATGACGAAAATCTCCACCTGTTCCTTCGCCGGTACTACCTTCAATCCAAGCTGCTGTTGGAGCGCTGCGGGAAGCGGCAGTGCTTCACCAGCAGGATAAAGCTCGGCAAGAGCAGCCTCCGTCTCCGGCGACATGTGGGCCGTACCTGGGAGGCTCGGCATATATTCCAGGCTGAAGTCGTAGCCTCCCTGGAGACCGGTTTTATCGAACAGCGGGCGATCGAACTGGGGGCCAATCCCAATCACCAGATCGGATATCGAGAAGTTGATGTAGTCGGTTCGCAACTTCCCGCCGGGTGTCCGCCTGCTCTCCACGCCAGGTACGCTCGGTTTCAGTTTCGGCGGCCGAGGGCCTACTACGAGATCATATGCTGTTAGCTCTTTTGTTTCTCGGTGGTATTTCAACTGGAAGCGCTCGGCCAGGAGCGTCTGAAGCATCCGCCGGACATCGTCAGTAGTCGGCACGCCGTCGCCCGGCGCTCTGGCCTCTACGTCGTAAATCTCGTTGCGATCTGTGGAGTCGCGCCATCCCGGAGCGCCCGAGACCTGAAAGATTCGCAGATTGTAAGCGGCCAGCACCAGCGCCGTGAGATCCCCCTGCGTAGTCACTCTGTTGCCACTGATCCGAATGGCGCTCGACGAAGTCGTAGCGAACCCGAATTGGTTCGGCCGGAACACATGCGGTTTGACCGAGACTACTTCGAAAGCCAAGGACGAGACTTTTGCCGGGTCCTTAGGTTTCTCTATCTGGGCACCAATCGCAGGCGCAAGGCCAATGCCAATCACCAAAGGGGCAGCGAGTGCCGCAACTTCGGCGCCCGCAAGCAAGTATCTCTTTGCGCGATTCAAATGTCGCCCTATGGAATAGATCATATTCGATGATAGCCCCAGGAATAATCGGAAAAGTGGATTTCTCTGACCGTCCCCCGCTGGGCGAATGTCCGCCCCGCTCGGTGCGAGCCTAGAGCCGCTCTCTTTTACTAGACGATAAAGTATGAAATCGTCTACCAGCCGGGCCGGGGGAACAAAGTGGAGCCACCGAAAGGCTGGAGCACGGCCTACGCCAGGCGAATGGAGCAGGCGGGTCGCCTCACGAAACGGAATATAAAGTACGCCAAGGCAGGCCTGGTTTTAGCCCGGATGCGTTTTGACGAACAGGCGGGCCCTGGAGGATTTCATTGGCTACGATGCGGAGTTTTATCGAGCCCTGATTTGGAGAATAGGATTGTATAGGAGATTTTGTTTGCCGGACATCGAGTTCATCAAGGATCTGTTGCAACAAGCGAATTCCCAGTGGTCTCGTTCCACCGCTCTGAATCCTCTCCAGTGGGCCCTCGGAATACTGGTTTTTGCGCTGGTGGGCGCCAGCAAGGCCAATGCTCCCGTATGGCTGCTGGTCACATTGGCGGCCGGCGCCACTTTGCTGTCTTTGGCTTTCTTGGTGCGTACTTCTTCCTGCTGATTAAGGACAGGGATGCCCTCAGATCCGAGAAATACACGTTGTCAAAGTTGGCGCTAGAGCGCAGCATCACCGGAGACAACATTGCCGGATTTCTTGAATCCCGCCAAGCCGGCAAGCCATTCCCCCCTTCGGAGCCCACGGTGGGTGACGAACGATGAGGCGTTTCATCATTTGCACCAACTCCGCGAACGGCCCGCTAAACGGCCTCACGACGCACCAGCGCAACTCGATCACTATGTTTCTCAAATTCAGCGGCTGGGGCACTTGGCACTGGTTCGAAGATCTCTGGCTTGTACTGATCCCTGAGGGGCATCCGATGACGCCGGCGGTAATGCGGCGTGCTATATCCGGCATGGTGGGCGCAACAAAACATGTGATCGTAATGGAACTAGATGGCGACGTTACGTACTCCGGAATGGGCCCCAAGGAAGGCTGGCCATGGATGGCGGAGAAGTGGGGAAAGCCGGAGTAGTCGTCGCGAATGAGAACTGTCATGCCGGATTAAGCGGGAGCCCGATTTGGGCTTGCTTTTAAACACGATAAAATACATTATCATGTTTAAACTGTGTCCTTTAGGTGGTTCAATATCGAGCACGGTCCGACCCAAACGACTGGCCTCACGCCCATGCTGCTCGCCGACCTGAATTCCTCCGCCGAAATTTCGGGACCCGTGACTCGCGCGCATGCAAATGACCTCCGCAAGGCTTTGCCCATTACGTCGGGCGGTCCCTCTTCGAGAACGAGGGTCAATTTCGCCAGCAGGAGGAAAAACGCCGCCGGCTTCTCGTGATGTAGCGGTCACCCAAGGCGTCCCCGCTTTCCTCCGAGAAGATTCAGCGCAGCGGACGCTGCAGAAACGATACCCCAAAAGACATTGCTCCAGGGGCGGTAGTGGACCCTAAAAGTATTTGATGTCGCACGCCAGAGCTTTTCCAGCGCGGACCGGCTGAGTGGGCGCATTAAGAGTAATCATCGCACCTCTACCCCTCCAGATTGGTGGTCCGGCAGCGCTTCACGGAACTGGATGCCCCGAGATTGGCGATAGGGGTTGGCGACTTCTACAATTCCGCGCAGGCCTCAAATCTGAGGCATAAGTCGGTCGGCGCCCACCATGGCTACGCCGCTACTGGACAAGCCGCTAAAGCCGATCCGCCTAGGCCTTCTTCGGGGGTGCAGCCGGTGGTGCCGCTGGAACGCCAGATCCGCCAGTCGGAGGCATCGGTGTGCCCTGTGCCGGCTTTACGTGGGGTTGGTGCCCCTTTCTTAATTCGATGTCTGGCCTATGCCCTTCCTGCAGTGGCAGGGCGGCCTAGCCCTTGCCTGGCTGTACAGCGACGGCGACGCTATGTGCCCGAATGCCACTACGGAAGGGGCAGGGGAGACAGCCCTTGCCAGGACGTGACACGACACCAATATATCCGCTACGCTGATAGGAGAACCAGCCGAAAGGAAATCCCATGGCTATCCAACTGACGCCTGAACAAGAACAGCGTATTCAGGCTATCGTGAACGCCGGCGCATATCCTTCGGCCGAAGAGGCCCTGGATGCCGCCGTCGCCGCCGTTGAGATTGCCGCGGCGCCGGGTTTTGAGGAGCCGCAGGAAGAGTTGGAAGAACTGCTCTTGGAAGGTCTTCATTCCGGCGAAGTGGTGGAGGCCGACGAAGCCTACTGGAATCGCCTGCGCGCGGAAACCGACGCAATGGCGAAAGATCACCTCGCGCGGAAGCCTGCCCGGTGAGAATTGAAATCCTCCCTCGCGCCGGGGATGACATTATCCGCCAGTTTCGCTATTA
>Ga0302319_10020538_pt1 | contig 11936 bp, 6 predicted proteins | sample Bog_T0_2_FD_203319 | JGI IMG/M metagenome (GOLD analysis project Ga0302319, IMG submission 203319) | Peat permafrost microbial communities from Stordalen Mire near Abisko, Sweden - Bog_T0_2 | ecosystem: Environmental > Terrestrial > Soil > Wetlands > Peat | place: Sweden: Abisko, Stordalen Mire...
ATGGCCGGATACCACCAGGCGTGGGATACGGTTTCATGATTTCTTGCCAGCCATGCGCGGCGCGGCCCAGCACCAGCATGTTGTCGACCGTGCGCACGCCGGTGTAGTAGCCGCTGTAGTCGTTCACGCCCTCCTCTTCATTGCTGGACCGAATGATCAGGCCGGCGTCTCCGCTGGTGCCCAGTAGCTTAATATCGGCTTCCACGGAATAGTTGTGCCAGTAGGGCGATCCGGTCAGCAGCTTTGCGCCGCGCTCATCGGAGTCGTTGCGCATCAGCCCGTTCACCAGTTCCCACGTCCCGCCCAGCGCTTTCCACTCATCCGATGTGCCGCCGGCAAAGGAATCGCGATAGGGCAGGCCGCGGCTGGGGCTGTGCAGATAGGCGCGCAGCAGGAGCAGGCCCAACGCCAGAAAAAGCCCAGAAAACAATCCAATCATGATCCGGCGGCCCGGCAGGCGTGGGAACTTCATTGGATTGAACTCCAGCGCCATTGTCCGAGTGTCCAATCCTGCGGTAACATCGCGCGGACTTCCGGCGAGTTCATGTTCTCGCGCGTGAACAGCCTGGGATGAAGACGAATGGTTGCGGGCACGGATTGCCCTCGCAACCGGGCCTGGATCAACTCGACCGCCTGTTGGCCCATCGCCCGAACATCCTGCTGGATCGAGCAATCGAGATTGCTTTTCTGATCGAACGGCGACAGGTTCGCATTGTCGAATCCGATGACTTTGACCTGGTGTCTCCCTGGTGTTGTGTCGAGCGCATGCAAAGCGCCATCGGTGGTAGTTGACATCAGGGCTACAACCGCATCGAGGTCCGGGTGGGCGCGGAGAGTTTCTTCGGCAACCTGTTGCTCGTGCGGAGCGTTGAATGAACCGATCCGCCGTTCGACGATGTGAATGCCGGGATAATTCTGCGCTGTAAACTGCTCAAATGCTCGTGCGCGAATCATGACTCCAGCAATGTCGGGATTGATGCCCAGCAGGGCCACTGTGCCATTGCCTTTGAGCAATACGGCCGCGCGCTGAGCAGCAAGCCGCCCGCCCTCTTCATCGTCGTTCAGGATGTAAGAAAGGTTTCCTCCCGCGGGAATCGGCAGTGGCGAGCCGATGATGACCGTGGGTATGCCATGCGCCAGCGCGCGCCGCACCGGCATGATCAGAGACAGGGCCTGATCCGGAGCCAGCACCAATCCCTGATAGTTGTTCTCCACGACTCGGTCGACCAGCGCGATTTGCGCTTCGACGTCGTCTTCGCGTGTGGGAGCGTTCCAGTAGACGAAGACTCCGGCCGGGTTTGCCGCCTCCTCCGTCCCGGTATGCAGCGCCTCCCAAAAAATTATGCCCTCAGTCTGCGGAATAACGGCGATTCTGACCGGACGATGCGAGTCGCAGGAAGTGGCGAAGACAGCAAATGCGCAGAGCAGTCCAACCAGCGCGAGACGCGGTCGCATGCGGCGCAGTGCGAAATGGTGAAGCATATTCATTGCCGGGCAGGATGGAGTCTACGCTGCAAACCTGCTCGACAGCAAGCGATGCGCGCCTTCTAGTTCATATGGACTATCTCGATGTGGTCATACTGGCTCATGCGCGTCTCATACCTGGTGAGTAGCCTCGCTGTGTTCCTGATTTCGCTGAATTTGCTAAACGTTTTCAGCGCGAGGAATCAGGCATGTTCTCGTCCGGATGACCTCGACCCTTTGGGAGTTGGGGCATTGGGCTTAACTTCGGTCCAGCTTAAACAGTCCTAGAGAGGCCACGATGAAGGAAACCGCAAAAAGATCGATTCAGGCGTTGACGTTGTTCCTGCTGCTGGCAACCGCCAGTTGCTACGCGCAATTCACTGGTGGAGTCCAGGGAACTGTGCAAGATCAAAAGGGGGCCATTGTCCCTCAGGCAAAGGTCGCCTTGACGAACGTTGAAACGGGCGTTACGCAGACGGCGGTCAGCAACGCCACCGGCGTGTACCGTTTCGTCAGCCTGGCGCCCGGCAACTACACGGTTTCGACGGCCGTGCAAGGATTCGCGCAGGCTTCGGTTTCGTTCAATCTCGCCACCAACGAGGTGCGCGACGTTCCGCTATCGCTCGCCGTGGGGAAGGTTGCCTCCACGGTCACAGTGACCACCGAGGCTCCGCTGATCGATACCTCGGACAGCCGCTTCGAGCAGACACTGGACACCGAGGCCCTTACCGATCTGCCACTGCCCGGCCGCAATGCGACCAACGTTATCACCATCGCTCCCGGCGTTACCGGCACGGGAGGCCAAAACTCGCCCGGCTCGAGCACATCCACCAACTTCGCTCCTGAGAATTGGGTCAACGCCAGCGCCAGCGGCCAGGGCGCCACCGGCAACCAGTACATCGTGGATGGCATGGATGTGACCAGCACCATTCGTCCCGGCGTGCTGAACCTTACGCCGAACTCGGATGTTTTGCAGGAGGTCAGCGTTCAGATCAACACCTATTCCGTTGACTACGGCCGTGCGGCCGCCATTCAGACCGCGATGACCACCAAGTCCGGTACCAACCAGTTCCATGGACTGGCCAGTGAATACTACCAGTATCAGAACCTGGCGGCGCGCGGCGAATTCGGTGTGCCTCAACCGACCGCGGTGAATCCGTATCACGTCAACAACATGTCCTTTGCCGTCGGTGGCCCGGTGATTCCGCACAAGGAGTTTTTCTTCTTTGTCGGCTATGAACCTTACCTGTCGCTGGCGTCGAACGGCAGTTCGCTCGATGGCTTCGAGGATCCGGCATTCGTGACCTTCGCCGCCACCGCCGCGCCCAACAGCCCCGAAGTTGCATTGATGCAGAAGTACCCGGTGGCTCGCATGGTAAACACCAAGGTCGCCGCCACCGCGGGGTCGCTGTGGGGCAATACTCTTTCTAACCCGGCGGATCAGCAGGCATGCGCCGGTGGAACTGGAAATGTTACGGCCTATGACAACATCTCCATTCCATGCTCTACGCCAGTCTTCGACACCGGCAATTTCAACAGCTCCAGCTACTACAACGCCGAGCAGTACAACATCCGCATGGACAAGTACTTCAAGAAGGATCGCGTCTACGGCCAGTTCTTCCGCGACACGATCAACAACGGCGGACCGTCTGCCCGTCCGGCGTTTGCCACCACCAGCAAATATTTCACCTTCTCCCTGCAGGGCAATGAGACACACACATTCTCGTCAAACACGTTGAACGAGGCGGATTTCGGCTACAACCGTATCGAGGGGTTCTCACCCGCCACCGGTTTGTTCGACGTTCCGGTCGTGAACGTGACCAACCTGGGCACGGGCTGGGGAGACGGCTTTGCCCAGGGAGACTACATCCAGCATAGCTATCACTGGCGCGATGTGTTGACTCATATTGTGGGCACACACAGCATCAAGACCGGCTTTGAGCTGTGGCGCAGCAACGACATTGCGCTGTTTGCCGGCACCCAGGACCAGCCCAGCTTCCAGTTCAATAACATGATCGACCTGATCGCCAACAACCCGTATACGGAAGGCGGCATCTCGTATAACCCGGTGACCGGCGCATACGACCCTGCCAATTACGGATACAAGGAGACAACCTTCGGCATCTTTGCGGAAGACACCTGGAAGGTCAATCGCAAGATGACCATCAACTACGGAATTCGTTACGACAACTACGGCAATCCCTACACGGCGCTTGCCGGCACCGTGCTGGCCAACTTCCATCTTGCCTCGGCATCCACCTTCGCCGACCAGGTCGCCAATGGCGTGATGAAAGAGCAGTCGCACGTCTTCAACAAGGATATGAACTGGATCTTCAGCCCGCGCTTCGGCGTGGCCTACGACCCGACCGGAAGCGGCAAATGGGTTGCGCGCGGCGGCTTTGGGCTCTTCCACAACGAATTCACATTGGGCAATGCCGAGAACGGCCTGAAAGGCAACCCGCCCGGATACATCGTGCCAACCTTCTATAACAACGGGTCCACGGCGGCACCAATCTTCGGCTACGGAACACAAAACAAACAACCGTTCGGCTTCCCGGCGCCGGCGTTTGTTGGAGCGCCTCTCGACGCCAAGGGCGGCATCGCAGGCGCGCAGAATGGCGTAGGTGGAACGGCCCCGAATATGTCTTCCCCCAACGCGCTCGACTGGTCAGCCGGGCTGGAACATCAGCTCCGGGCCAACTTGGTGGCCAGCGTCGGTTATCAGGGGTCGCATGGGTACAATCTTATTTCGGCGGGCGGCAATACGGGCAACACCACCTATGGCGTGGATGTGAACATATTCCCCGGTGACCTGATTCAGCACCCGGCGTTCAATTCAAGCGGAGTGTGGACGGGCGACGGGATCCAAACGCGCCTCAACACCAGCTTCGGCTCCATCAACTACGCGTTCAACGCGGCGTACTCGAATTACTACGCGTTCATCGTGGCGTTGAAGGGGAAGATTGGCGCCCACGGCTTCCTGACTGCCTCCTACACGCGTTCGGCCGCCAAGGATGACTGGAACAACTATCCCGAAGGCTATGTGGGAGGTGGCGGGACATCCTACAACTTCAAGCAGTTTTACAGCCCCTCACCGTGGGATGCGCCCAACCGCATCTCGCTGGGCTGGAGCTACGATATTCCCGGCTTGAAGAACGGCAACGGCTTCACGCGCAGACTAACCGACGGCTTCAACCTGTCGGCGACCACCATCCTGCAGTCGGGCAACCCGTTCTATGTGGGCGCCTACAACCCGCTCAGCCTTGTTGACACCGCGGGCGTGACGGTGACCCAGGCCAACTACCAGAGCGAATTGGCAGCGGGACACTTTGCCTACGCCGGCAACAGCGGCAACTACTCCGCGGACGGCGACAACAATAGCGCGCCGAGCGTGGTCAGCTACCATCAGAAAACGGACCGGAAGTCGTATCAGTACACCGGCGTTGTCGACTCCGGCATTATCACCCACAGTCAATTTGCGCAGCCGACGTTCAGCGCGTCCGGCACGGAAGGAAACGAGAAGATGAACCAATTCCGCAACCCAGGGTATGCCGACTCGGATCTTACCGTGAAGAAGACTACGCCGATTGCCGAGCATATCAGCCTTGAGCTGAGGCTCGATACATTCAACGTCTTTAACCGCGTCAACCTGAACGGCGTGAACGCCAACTACAACGACACCAGCGCAGGCTTCGGCACCACCAGCGGTACTTCGTCTCCGCGCTACTTGCAGCTTGCAGCCCGGCTGACCTTCTAGGTCTCTGACTGCATCGTCGAGTGCAAACATGGGTTCCCAGGTCTGGATTGTGAGGCCTGGGAACTCATCAATTTACATCGCGGCCGCGGCTACTTCTGAGCGTAGAATATGTCCCTGCTCTGCCTCGAAATTGTCTCTATCCCAATTTGTTTCGTCCGGTCTCATAAGGATGCTATGTCAGCTTCGAGTCGATTTTTCTTGAGTCTTTTGTGCCTTTTCGCATTCGCCGGCGTGGCCTCCTTGTCCCAGACCGTTGAGCTGAAAAACGAACACACAACGGCCAGCTTCGGTCCCGCGGGTCTGGTTGCGGTCGTTGACATCGAGTCAGGGACACGGCTGGACATTGCTCACGATTCCTGGTCGTTGGCAATCGATGGCAGCACCTTGCGCAGCGGAGATTCGCAACCGAAAGTCACAAGAACTGCGGCGGACGCTGTCGCTTACCAATACGAGAACTCCGGCTATCGAATCCAGGTGACCTACAAGCTTGAGGCGAGCTGGAGATTCGTGAGCAAGCAGATCGACATCGTGCATGCGCCCAGGGTGAACTTCACCGTGCATCGGGTCGTTCCGTGGGATATTGCGATTCGCAATGAAGGGGTCTCCGACTATGTGCCGTCAACCTACACGCCTCAATTCGGCGCCACCATCGACCAAAGCCGAACCTCGCTGCCGGGCAAGGATCTGGGTGAGTTTCTGCGCTTCGCCGGGAATGGAGGCGCGCTGCTGGCGGTGCAGAATCCGTATCTTGAAGTGAAGCGCGATGGGCAATCCGTCAGTATCGGCTATGCGCCGGAGATGGAGTGGCAACAGGCCTGGGGAAAGTTTGCGAGCGATACTGCGTGCCTTGGGGTCTATCGGCTCAGTGGGCGCCGCAAGCCGCGAGAGATGTTTCTGGAATGGCATCCCGCGCCCGGGCAACCGGCAGCCGACGGGATGGACGACGCGGAGATAGAGGCTTTCACCGGATGTGTTCGCGCCTTCCTGATCAATCCGCCCGCTGCGCCCATCAGCGTCGAAGTGGGATGGACACTCAACGACTATCAGATCGACGTCGGCACGGAAGAAGGAAATGCGGAATACAAACGCATCATCGACACCGCATCGGCGCTGGGCATTCGCACGCTGCTTTATGCGCCGGCCAATTCCACACTTGCAGATCGCATGCAAAGCACGGATTCGTGGGGTTGGGAGTATGTGTTGTGGCTTAACCTGGGCGAGAAGATACGCAAGGGCGAGTGGGACCCTGCCAAGGACCCGGTTCCGGCGGACGTTGCGAACATGGTTGCCTATGCGCAGCAGAAGCATGTAGGGTTGCTGGCCTATGTCTACCCGTCGGTGCCGTTTGCGGCGAACCCTTCCTGGCTGGTCAAGCGGCCCGCGAAGGACGGCGAGTCGTCCACCTACGCAACGTTGGAATCCCGCGAGCTGCAGGATTACCTGATTCGCAACTTGATCGCTTTTCAGAAACGCACCGGAATCGCCGGATATTCGTTCGACTATACGTGGCTCAATCTTCCCGGCAGCAGCTATGCACAATGGCGCGGATGGCGGAGAGTCATGGAAGCGCTGCGCGCAGCGGCGCCCTCCATCGTCATCGACGGGCGTCAGAGCTATCAGCTTTACGGGCCGTGGTCCTGGCTCGCCGGAAGCTATCCTCACCCCACCGGAAACGACGAGCAGGCGGAGAGTTTCAAGCCTTATCCCGATCTACATTTCGATCGCGTCTCGGCGGACCGTACGCGCTTCGTCAACTACTGGTATCGCAACTATCAGTTCGCGCCGCAAGAGGTGATTCCCGGCTATGCCACACACCAGACCGAGCGCTCGCGCAATACCGTGGGTGCAGATGGCCGGCGGGTCCAGGAGATGATGTATTCGGCCTACCGGCAACGGGATTGGGACTATCTCGGCTACAGATACTCGTTCCTCTCTTCCATTGCAACCGGGGGCTGGAACAATGTCGTCGATATGATTCCAGCGCGCGACGCGGCTGAATACAAGTATTTTTCAGAGGAAGACAAGGCGTGGATTCGCGACTGGCTGAATTGGACGGCGAAGAACAAGGAGTATCTGCGCCACACCCGCACCATTCTGGATCAACCGTCCATGGGCCATGTCGACGGAACCGCTGCAATTATCGGAGATCGCGGCTATCTTTTTCTGTTCAATCCGAATTACAAGCAGTTGCCCGCACATTTTTCACTGGATACAACGATTGGTATCGCGAAGGGCGAGAAGTTTCTGTTGAAGGAGGTCTATCCCAATCAAGGGCGCATTATTGGTAAGTCAGGCGCCGGTGTCTGGAGTCGTGGAGATGAAGTGCAACTGGCTCTGGACGGGACCAGCGCAACAGTGTTTGAACTCGTTCCCGCGAGCGAGATGAGGCAGCCTCTGGTGCTCAATGCCGCTGCTCTCGAAGCTTCCGCTCCCCCGCGTGCGCAACTGAACGGAACCTCTCTGTCGATCGCGCATGCCGCCGGCGAATCGGGCACGGTTCAAAATGTTGACGTGCTGCTTCCCACGGACCGCAAGCTTTCCAGCATGACCGTGAATGGGACTCCCGTCCGGTTCACGCAGTCGGGAAACTATGTCGACGCGCAAGTCGAATTCCAGGGAACACGCTTTGCTCAGGCTCAGGAAATCGAAGTGGCTCTCGGCGCTGAGGGCTCGTTGTCGGGATCATTTACGATTCCGCAGCGCATCTTCGATCAATTAGCCGCTCGGAAGATGAAGTGGCCCATTCCCTGGACACGGGAAGACTATGAGACCACGTGGCTGGCCCCGGAGCGGCTGCTGCTGTTTGTGCAGTTTGCCGATGGAAGCGACGCTACAAAAGTCGAAGCAAATCTCGATGGAAAGCCCTTCGCGTTAAAGCCGGCCTACAGTTCGAGCCGGGTTGATGCGCCTTGTTTTGTCGGCTTCTATGCCGACCTTTCCACGCTCGCGCCGGACGTGCGGCATACAATTGAACTGCGCATTCCGCAGGGGGCGGCGGCCCAGTTGCAGGGCGTTTTTTTTGACAATGTAATCCCGCAACTCACCGAATCGCTTGCACGCTGAAATGGAGCCAAGCCATCTTCGCGAAGCTCAGAGCATTTCAAGATGAATAGACTTGAGAATCTTCTCGCGCACTCTCCCAGTCGCGGTTTGCGTGCGTTGCAAACGAGGGTCTGGCTGGTCTCTCTGTCATGCGCTCTGGTCGCATGCGTGCCCCACTTGCTTGCCCAAGGTCAGGGCGCGAGCGACGATGTCGGCCCGATTGCCAACGCGCTGCGCAACCACGATTTCGCCCATGCGCTCAGCCTTAGTCAAGCTGCACTGATCAAACATCCCGGCGACTTGAGGATCTGGAGTTTACGCGGAATGGCGTCGGCGGGGATGGGCAACCTCCCGCAGGCACTGTCGGCTTACCACAGCGCTCTGAAACTCGACTCGAAATACCTGCCCGCGCTGGAGGGCGCGGCGCAAACCGAATTTCAAATGGGACACAATACGGCAAGGCCGCTGCTCGAGAGTGTGCTGGCGCAACGGCCTGAAGACCCTACGTCGCATGCCATGCTCGGCGTCCTCGATTACCGCGCAAGGAATTGCAGCGGCGCCCTAGAACATTTCCAGAAGGCAGCCGGGGCAATTGCCAGTCAACCCGGCGCGCTGAGTGAATATGGCGCATGCCTTGCACTTCTTAATCGCGAAGAAGACGCAGTCACGGCATTTGCCCAGGCTCTCGCATTGCAGCCGGACAAGCGCGAGGCTCGTTACAACCTGGCGCTCGCGCAGTGGGATGCGCACCGCGCGGACGATGCGCTGGCCACGCTGCAGCCGTTGATGGACGCGACACTGGCCGACGCGGATGCACTGGACCTTGGCGCGGAAATCTCTGAGGCCAGTGGCGACACACCCCGCGCCACCGGGATTCTGCGCAACGCCATCTTGGCCGACCCGAAGAAAGTTGATTCCTATCTGCAATTCGCCATGCTGTCCTACGATCATGCGTCCCCTCAGGTGGGCATCGATATGCTCAATGCAGGCCTGACGCAACTGCCCAATGAGCCTCGTCTCTATCTGGTTCGAGGCATCCTGCTCACGCAACTCGGCGAGTTTGTGCGCGCGGCGGAGGATTTCGATACGGCCAGCCGGATCGACCCGCAGCTCTCGTTCCTTCGTGTAGCCGCGGGGCTGGTCAAATCGCAACAGCACAAGCCAGCCGAAGCGCTGAAAGAGTTTCGTGCCGATGTCAAGGCTCATCCCAATGAGGCGTATGCTCATTATTTGCTCGCAGAGGAGTTGCTTGAGGAGGGCAAGCCGGAGGGTAGTCCCGAGTATAAAGAGGAAGTCGATGCCGCCGAACGCGCGGTAAAGCTCGACCCCAAATTGGTCGCAGCTCACGATCTGCTCAGCGCCGTCTATCTCGAAAATGAACACACGGATCTGGCCATCGAGCACGGCCGCGCTGCTTTGGCTCTCGACCCGAACGACCAGCAGGCTGTCTATCACTTGATCGTGGCAATGCGGAAATCCGACCAGAAAGATCAGGTCCCAGCGCTCTTGAAGCGGCTCGTCGATCTGCGTGCAAATGCCAAGTCTGACCAGACATCCAGCAGGCGGTACCGCCTTTCCGAGGGGCCAGATCCGGCCAACCCAAAGACCCCTGACCAGCGGTAAACTGACATTGAACAGCCTGCCGATGCACCACTGCGACTGCCAGCCAACGCCCAGCAAGACCTTCAGCCTGCTGGCAGAACTGCTGCCGGAGCCAAAGCGCCGTGCAGCACGGCTTGGGCATTGTTGCGCTCGCAGACCTCGCGCGCCAGGTCGGGAGTGAGCGCCTCGTCCGGCTCGCGCTGCATCAGTGCCCGCGTTTTAGTGATTCGCCCTGTAGTCGATCGTTCGGTCCTCATGGCAAAACAAAATGAGCTCTCCATGAATCATTTTGTATGGATCTCGTGTTTCATTCATTTACCTCTATTTGTTGCAACTTGTTAGGAGCCCACCGAATTACCCACCAATCTCCGCGCAGTGGTCACTGAACTTGAATGTGTCTCCAATACGAATTGCCTGCATAGTGGTTGGGCACAAGAACCAGATCGTATAGCCGGAGCACGACAGACTGCCCTTTGTACGCGGTCAGATCGATGGAAATATGTTCCCAGTGACGATCGGATTCATTCCCTTCTGTGAGCGGGTCTCCGGCGATTGATTGGTCAAGCACCCTATCGTTGTTCGCAAAAACAACCAAATGCCAGGTGCGGCCTCGATCGGCGCCCGCATCGAAGGTGAGTGAAGAACGATCGCCGCCTTCGACAGTGCGGCGCAACAACGCTCCACGCACCTCATCGCGCGGCCAGATTGCAAGGGTGTCGCCGTCCAAATAAGTGTCGCCACGTATACCGGCGAGCCCGCCGCCGGCCCCTCCGAAGCCAGCCCGCTCCAGTGTCCAGTCAGAATCCCACCACTTCGTAAGATCGGAAAGCTTGAATAGTTCCGGCTCCTGGGTTCTGGGCTTTTGCCGGCGGATGACGAGTTTGTCTCCATCCACTCTGGCTCCGTTCTCCAGAAGGATCTTCTCGCCAATCGACGCCGTTCGCTCCGCCAGGGCCGCAATGCTCTCGTCTACCGGTGGTGTCAGGTTGATGGGGCCCATCGTCGCACCGTAAATCCTGTCATGCAGGGCCGCAACCTCGTCAGCCGGCAGCGCAGACATGCCATGCATGGCAGCGACAACCGAAGCGGCATTCGCGGCGTTGCAGTCGGTATCCGCAAAGTCCGCCGCTCGAAATGCGAGGTTCTCGGTTTTTGAAAACTCGCCCTCTCCGAACCAGACGCTGGCGGCGACAATTCCCCCGTTCACAACCGCGTTGTTGGTTGCCGGATACTCGATGCCCCAGCGCTCATTGATCGCTCGGAAGATCTCCTCTGGGGTCTTTCCCGCATCAGCCATGGAGATGACCATGTCCAGACACTGGCGGTAGGGCGACAAGGGCGAAATCAGATGTGCGGCCTTGCGGACGATCTCCTTTGTGTCTGTCTCGACAAATCCCAGGCTGATCATGCCGGACACAAACACCGCTCCGTCGGTGCCTTCAGCGTAGCCGTTGATATGCGTCAACCGGCGAGCCATTTCCGCGGCGACATTGGGCATGCCCGGAGCAAGCGCGCCGTAGACATCGCTGCTGAACTGCGGTCCAATGGTCCACCAAAGCTTGTTGTAGCGCGGGCTTCCTGTATCCGGCGGCTTCACTCCACGCTTGAGCAGCAAGAGCGCCTGTTCGCTGGAGCCCCATGAGCCGGCATTGTTTTCAAGCCACTGCGCTCCCAGTTGCTCCACTGTAAGATGGACTCCATATTTCTCAAACGCCCTGATCGCCACCATCTCGTAGTAGTAATCGTCGTCAATCGGCGCATATCCTTTTGCAGGCCGCAGCGGAGTGCGATCCAATACCGAGGCCACCTGATGCTCGAAGAGGAGGCCAGTCCATTGTCCGATCATTTGCGCAGTCCAAATCGCGCGGACGCGGTCCAGGTATTCAGCACGCGATATCACCAGTTGTCGACGTTCCGTAGATTCAGGCTGAGCCGTTGCTGCAAGTGGATGCGCACACAAAACGATAAGCACCACAATCGTAATAAGCGTGAACCCAAGCCGCAGTTCCATCTTCATCGGCAGGCCTCCTTGTCTTCTAGCGAACTGGGTGCTGGGTGCCCCAGGTCTCGT
>Ga0302319_10020544_pt1 | contig 11933 bp, 11 predicted proteins | sample Bog_T0_2_FD_203319 | JGI IMG/M metagenome (GOLD analysis project Ga0302319, IMG submission 203319) | Peat permafrost microbial communities from Stordalen Mire near Abisko, Sweden - Bog_T0_2 | ecosystem: Environmental > Terrestrial > Soil > Wetlands > Peat | place: Sweden: Abisko, Stordalen Mire...
GTTTGAAAGTCGACGCCCATCGGGCTGAAGAAATTACGGAAGTGGGTATTGAGGTCGCCGCCCTGTGCGCGAACGAGGATGAGCTTGCCGGCCTGATAGGTCGAGACGAGGAGGGATATCCCGAGTTCGCGCAGCAGCGCAGGAAAATTGGTCGTATGGCTGCTGCTGAACGAATCGACGCCGGATTCGGCCTCGGGGTTCGCGGCGGTTGAGCCGGTCTTCTGCTCGTCCATGAGGGTGCCAGTAATAAAATCGGGGCGGCCTCCGCTGCAAGCGTTTGATCCCGTATCAAGGGAACAGGCTTAGTGAAGCCCGAGCGGAACGACCGTCAGCCGGTAGGCGTCCGCGTTCGTCCAGTCTCCCGCCGTAAACACCTTGATGCTGGAGCCGTCGGCGGAGGTGAACTTCGGACATACTTCCGGACAATAGAAGCCTTGCGGGCTGAAGGCGTGCGAGCCGATGGTCTGCCACGGTCCCCAGGGATGCGGCGCGACATGGAAATCCCAGTTGGTCGTCGTGTGCGCGTCCGGCATTTTTCCACCGCCTTGCGGGTAATACCATCCGACCATGAAGTAACACTTTTGGGCCGGGAGGTAAACCGCCCCGGTCATTCCCAGATGATTGGGGCTCACGAGAACTGGCTTTGCCGCCGCGGGGTTTGAAGTCCAGTTCGCGTCGATGGCGCCGTCTCCCTCTCGCAGGAACTGCCAATCCTTCGCGTCGAGGCGGGGCAGGTTGGAGCGCAAGACTCTGCCTAGTATCATCGAGTCTCCATTGTCCCAGAATCCGTTGTTGGAAAGGGCGTACACATAGCGATCGCTCCCGTCGGCAACTGCCTCATGGCCATCCTGCCCGTAATTGATGAAGTAGGGTGTGGCAAAGTGGCTTCCCGGGAACATGGGATGATCCTCGCTCTCCTGCGCCGAGGGAACCCATGTCTTGCCGCCGTTCGCGGAACGGATGATGCTGGCGTTGCGTGCCGGTTGCCGCTTCGTCGGATCGCCGCTTTTCTCGCCATATCTATGGCGGGCCACCACAAGATAAAGGTTGCCGTCGATGGCCGCGCATCCGCTCGTTTTCCAGGTGCAGCCATCCGAGCCTTCCTCGCACATCTTGCGATAATCGGACATCGTGTTGACCGTCTCGCCCGTAAGATGGCCCGCATCATCGCCCAGGATACGGTGGAACATCACATTGCCGTTTCCCGCCAGATGAAACCCCTTCGAATCGTTCGACGGAGTGTAAAGGTCTCCGGTGGATGTCCAGGCCAGCATCCAGGTATCGCCGGTATTGTCGGGAACCGGCAATGGAGTCCCGACGGTTACACTGTGAAGGAGGAGATCATTCGCTTTCATTTCTGTAAAAGGAGAGAGGCTCAAGATTATCGGCAGGATAAGACGCAGGGCCGGCTTTTGTGAGATGGGGGGCATGGAATGTTCATCGGGCTTTTAACCGGGATTTTCCAGTTGCTATGTTCACGGCGGGATGGGTTGATTCTTTTAGATTTTCAGTCCGGCCAGCGGTTTGGCAATCTCATTTCGTCTGCCCGGATAGAGCGGACCGGCAGTTTCAAGTTGCCGCGCCTCTGCCCGTGGCATATCGGAGCTCACATTCGCCGATGGCTTTGCCGTTGATTTGCCGCCAGCTTTTGCAATACTGCCACAAGGATGAGACTGCCGTTCCACACTGCGTCCACGCCGCTCAAGGGGAACGAAGCGCGCAGGGTGACCCGCGCAGTGGATGCCGGTCGCGCCGTTTCCAACGCCCGCGCACGAGCATTCGCGGCGGAGTGTGTGTCCCAATGGAAGGCGGAGCTGCATCAAGCCGAACTCCGCGCCGGATGGGACACCCTTCGCACCGGACGCCTGCCAGCCAAAATCGAACCACTCGAATAACCATGCGAAACTATCTCAAAGAAAAACTTCGCGAAGCGATCCCGCTGGAGGGGCATCGCCTCCTCGTTACATTCATCGACGGCTTCTCCGGGGAAGTCGATCTTGCCCCGCTCCTCGATGAGGGGCCGCTATACGAGCCGCTCCGCGATCTGCAAAACTTTCGCGCCGTCACTATTTCCCGGCATGGCGTACCGCAATGGCCGGACGATTTTGACCTTTCGCCGGGCGCACTCCGCGCTTGGTGCGAAGCGGGCAGGCTGTTGAGCGTCGAGGAGACTGATCAGTGGGTTGAGCGGCATTCCGCCGTCCCGGAAAAGGCGGCGTAGCCTCAAAAACGCGTTACAATCGCGTTACACGGGCCGATCTACGGAGTATTTTAATAGGTTCGAGTTCTGGCGCGGAAGCCATCCCGGATTTTTAACAGTCAATGACGATTCCCGCATTCCAAAGTCATTCAACCTATGCATGGCGGCCTCATTCCGCCGGATTTTCTGTCATGTTTTGTCGCCCAGTTTTCATCAGGCTCCGGCGTCGGCGACCCTTCGCTCGGCCCTGTAGCGTTTCACCAGCCACTCGCTGAGGTATCGATCCGGGTTTGCAACGGATTCCTCGGTGAGGATCAGCGGCTCGGTGGTTCCCTCGGCCAGCTTGAGGCCAAACTCGTAATCCTTGAACACTTCCGCGCAGAGGTCGCGCATGTGGATGTTCTCGGCCACGGCGCGCTCGACGAGCTTCGCGATTGCGCCCGCGGTGATCTCGACTTTTATGTTGTGCCGGCTGGCGAGCCGCTGGGCGAACTCGCGCGCCACGGCGGCCAGTTCCTCGGCCAGGGCGCGCTGGCCTTGCTCGAGCAGTTCCGCAAGGCGTTTGGCCGGGTTCTCGATCAGGCCCATGTCGACTGTGAACCGGTTGACCCCGGAGCCCGGCAGCTCGTATTTGAAAGAGCGCAGCAGCAACTCGCACACGGTCAGCAGGCCGCGCGCGCCGGTCTTTTCCTCGGCGGCCAGTTCGGCGATGCGTTTGAGGCCGGCTTCCTCGAAGAAAACCTCGATCCCGTAGGCCCGGAACGCGCGTTCGTATTGGCGAACGATGCTCCCCTCGGAGCGTTGAAGGATTTCGAACAAGTCGGCGACGCTCAAGTCCCGGCACACGACGCGGACCGGAAGGCGGCCGATGAACTCGGGCTCGAGCCCGTACTCGACAAAGTCCGCTGTGGTGACGCGGTCGAGCATCTCCTCGTCTTTCGTCCCATCGTGCGGCGCGGCGAAGCCGATGGTGCCCTGGCGCACGCGCCGCTCGATCACGCCGCGAATTTTCTCGAATGCGCCGGATACGATGAAGAGGACGTGGCGGGTGTTGATGACCTGGCGCTTCGGCTTGCCGCCCGTGCGCTGGAACTCGAGCGCGGCCTGCAATTGGCCCTGGATGTCATTGGGCGCGCGGAGCGGCACCTCGGTTTCCTCCATGAGCTTGAGGAGGGCGGTTTGCACGCCGCGCCCGCTGACGTCCCTGCCCATGGGGCTGGCGGTCGAGGCGATTTTGTCGACCTCGTCGATGTAAACGATGCCGTACTGGGCCAGTTCGACGTCGCCATTGGCCCGCTGCACCAGCTCGCGCACGAGGTCCTCGACGTCGCCGCCGACATACCCGGTTTCGCTGAATTTCGTCGCATCGGACTTGACGAAAGGGACGCCGACCAGGTCGGCGATGTGCTTGACGAGGTAGGTTTTTCCCACCCCCGTCGGGCCGAGCAGGATCACGTTCTGCTTGGTGTACTCGGTCTCGCGCGCCTTCTTTTCGTCCTCGCGCTCGAGGGTTCGCATGTAATTGACGTTGTTGTAATGGTCGCACACGGCGATGGCGAGCACCTGCTTCGCATCGTCCTGCCGGATGACGTACCGGTCCAGGTGCGCCTTGATGTCGCGCGGCAGATGGCGGAACTCGAACGTCTCGTCCCGCTTTGCTGCCGCATCGCCCGGTCCGCCCGTTGCCTCCGGCTCGGCGGTCACCTCGGTGGAAACCGAGACGTGATTGCCAAACTGCGTCTTCATGAAATCCGACAGTTTTTTTTGCAACTCCTCGGGCGTCGGAAAATTCGGTTCGCTCATCGGGAAAAGGATACGACGGAAAATTCGAAATTCGAAGAGGAAAGAACCGCTGGTGGACTTGGTGGACGAGGTAGACGTTGTGGACGCGGATATTTTCGTTTCGAGACTTTTCTTGACCATGCGGCGCCTTTCCGCCTGCCTATCGCCGAAATGAATTCCAACGCTGCTTCCGAGGCTGCCTCGATGGTCAGGCATCCGCTCTTCTTCAACCGCAACCGGGTCTACCGCATTTACAAGGGGGGAAAACTTTTCCACGAATTCTTTGGAGACGCGGATGAGGACAGCAATTATCCCGAGGAGTGGATCGCCTCGTCGACCAAGGCACGCAACGAAGGGCCGAAGAATGAGAAGGAAGGGCTTTCGACCGTCAGGGGGACGGAGACGACACTCGCGTCGCTGATGCGCGATTTTCCAATGGAGATGACGCAGGGGCAACAGTTCGACGTGCTGGTCAAGGCGCTCGACAGCGGGATACGGCTTCCGGCGCAGGTTCACCCGGACAGGGCGCTTGCGCGGTCGCTTTTCAACAGCGCGCACGGCAAGACGGAAACGTGGCTGCTGCTGGCGACGCGGCCCGGCGCCAACATTTATTTCGGGTTCAAGGACGGGGTGACGCTTGCCGACCTCGAGCGCACGAGCGCCAAATCGGAGCATGATCCGGACGCGTTTCTCGAGATTATGCAGGAATACCCGGCGAGGGTCGGGGACGTGTGGCTGATCCCGGGCGGGGCGATGCACTCGATCGGGGCCGGCTGCCTGCTGCTCGAGGTGCAGGAGCCGAGCGACCTGGTGGTCTCCCCCGAGCACTGGTGCGGCCCGCACAGGCTTTCGCAGGACCTGATGTATTTCGGGCTGGAGCCTCAAACGGCGCTGACCTGCTTCAACTTCTCGCTGGCCGGAAACCGCGCGCTCGAGGTGGGAAAGAAAATCCCGCGAATCGTCGAAGAGCGGGCCGAGTATACGAGGGAAGCGTTGGTGACCTATGAGGATACTCCCTGTTTTTCCGTGACCCGGCATACGCTGCGAGGCGGAGAGTGCACACTGCGCGGGCCGGCGATCTTTGTCGTCGTGAATGGGGCGGGATTTCTCAAGCACGACGGGCAGAGGCAGCCGTTAAAGCGGGGGGATTATTTTTTCCTGCCTTGGGCGGCGGGAGAGGCGGGAGCGGAGGGGGAGTTGCAGATTGCGGAGTGTCTGCCGTCGCAGAAATAAAAGGGACTTAAAGGACGAAAGGGACCTAAGGGACGGCGCCTAGCCGGCCAGTGTCTCGCAGGTCCAGAGAGCGCCGAAGCGCTCACGCGCTCTCGCGGCGAGGGGCTCGCCGGCGCCGGGGACCCGCAGGAGGGCGAACATCGTGGAGCCGGATCCGGACATCAAGGCGCCGGCGGTTTCGGGCTGGTCGCGCAGCCATTCCTTCATCGCGGCGAGGAGCAGGTATTTTTCAAAGACGGGGCGCTCGAGATCGTTCTCGAGGCGGCCCCAGGAGAAAGCCTGGGCCTCGTAGCGCACGCCGTCGAGGGGGCGGGAGTCCTTCCAGCGGCTGTAGGCCCACGGCGTCGGCACGCCGAAATCCGGCTTCAACAGCAGGACGGGCAGACGCACGGCGAAGTCCGCCGGCTCGACAATCTCCCCCCGGCCCCGGCACCAGGAGGGCCGCATGTCCACGAACACGGGCACGTCCGAGCCCAGCGTTGCGGCCATCCGCATCAGGCGCTCTTTCGCAAGGGCCGTTCCGTAATAGCCGTCCAGCATCCGCAGCGTGGCGGCGGCGTCGCTGCTGCCCCCGGCCAGGCCGGCGCCGTGCGGGATCGCTTTTACGAGACGCACACTCACGGCTCCGTTGACTCCGGTCTCGGCGAAAAAGAGTCGCGCGGCGCGCACCACCAGGTTCCGCTCGTCGCCCGGCACCGCCGGATCGTCGCAGGAAAAACTCCACTCCTTCGCCTCCTCGATGGTCAGGCGGTCGGCGAGGCCGATGGGGACTATCAGCGTTTCGATCTCGTGGAATCCGTCCGCTCTTTTCCCCAGCACCCGCAGCGTCAGATTGATCTTGGCCGGAGCGGCGATGCCGGTCACGCGGCGGCTCCGGTGGAAAATTCGTCTCTTCGCTCGTGAGGCATGGATTCGTTTTTGCTGGCGCCAGCGGGACGGCAAACCTACCTCTTGGCCATTATGCCGGCGACCAAAAAGTTAACCCTCGGCCACTCACCCGATCCGGACGATGCCTTCATGTTCTATGCCCTTGCGGAACACAAGATCGAGACGCACGGCTACGCGTTCGAGCACATCCTCCAGGATATCCAGACGCTGAACGAGCGTTGCACCCGGGGTGAGCTGCACATCTCCGCCATTTCGATCCACGCGTACGCTTATGTGCTCGAGCGCTACGCGCTGCTGCCGTGCGGCGCCAGCATGGGCGACGGCTACGGCCCGTTGATCGTCGCGCCTTCGCGCGAAGGACTGCCGGAGGAGGCGTCGGATGAGGAGATTCGCGCCTGGCTGCTGGCGCGGCGCATCGCGGTGCCCGGGGCGATGACGAGCGCGTTCCTTGCCCTGCGGCTTTTCCTGGGGGAATTCGACGCCAGCCAGGTCGCGTTCGATCAAATCTTCGGACATGTCGCCTCCGGGCAATCGCAGGCGGGGCTGATCATTCACGAGGGGCAGCTCACTTACGCCGCCGAGGGTTTCGTCAAAATCCTGGACCTTGGCGAATGGTGGCGCCGCACCACCGGCCTGCCGCTGCCACTGGGCGGCAACGTCATCCGCAAGGATATCCCTCCAGCGGAGCGGTCGGTCATCTCATCGATCCTTTGCGAGAGCATCCGGTACGGCCTCGAACACCGGGCCCAGGCGGTCGAGCATTCGATGCCTCTGGCGCGCGGGATGAACATCCCGATGGCCGATCAATTCATCGGGATGTACGTCAACGATTACACGCTGGACTACGGCGACAGCGGGCGCCGGGCCATCCACGAGTTCCTGACCCGGGGGCACGAGGCCGGCATCCTCCCTGCGCCGGTGAAGCTTGAGTTCGTCGACTCCTCTACTTGAGGTGTGCAGGCATGAGCTACGTCGCCAGGCCTGCCCTTTCGAGTCGCTCAGCGAGCCACATCTTGATGAGGCTCTGGCGTGGCACACCGAGGCGATCCGCCGCTTGATCGAGGGACTCAACCATCCACTTGGGAAAATCCACGTTGACCTTTGTCGGAGTAAGATCGAGGCGGTCTGCCTCGCCAGCGGCGAAATGCTCGACCGTGCTCAGATCGAGATGTTCGCTGATGTCTTCGCCGCGGTCGAACCTGGCGTCGAAATCCGCCGTGCGGATTGCCTTGGGTTTACGGTTTTTTATTGCGCTCATAGATTTCGATTTCATTTTTCGAGGAAGGGCGCGCGCTGATGATGCGGACGGTAGCGCCGCGATAGGTGACGATCACCGTATAATGGCGGCCTTCGATGTTGCCGATCAACGCCCAGCGCGCTTCACCCTCGACCGCTTTTGCCGAGAGGCGAATGCGATCTCCTTTCCAGAGCGCCTGGGCTTCGACAAAATCAAGGCCATGTTTGGTCTTGTTGCTGGCGCTCTTGGAGGGATCGAATTCGAACCTCATTGCGCTTGCAACCTCGCAAATCCGCGCGAATCCGTCAAGGGCAGCGAATACTTTTTCAGTATTGTTTCAATATCTTTGCAAGGTATTCCGGTCAGGGAAAAAACCGGATGCCGGGGCATCCACGAGTTCCTGACCCGGGGCATGAGGCCGGCATACTCCCTGCGCCCGTAAAGCTTGAGTTCGTGCAATCGTTATGAAATCCATCCGCGTCTCCTGTTTCGGCGATCCTCCGGTGCTTGAACTCCGGAACGTGCCCTCATTAGCTCCCGCTGCGGGCCAGGTGGTCGTCCGTCTTCACGCCGCCGGCGTCAATCCCGTCGAAGCGTACATTCGCGCCGGAAAATATGCGCGCCTCCCAGAGCTCCCATATACACCCGGCGCCGACGGAGCGGGCGTGGTCGAGCAATCCGGCACACCTTCACTTTCCGCCGGCACGCGGGTTTACGTCACAGCGTCGCTTACCGGCACTTACGCGGAGCAGGCGCTCTGCACTGCGGACCAGGTATTTCAGCTTCCCGACTCGGTCTCCTTCGAGCAAGGGGCCGCCCTGGGCGTTCCTTACGGAACGGCCGTCTGGGCATTGTTCAATCGTGGCCAGGTCCATTCCGGCGAGACCCTCCTCATCCACGGAGCCAGCGGCGGCGTCGGCTTGGCCGGCATCCAACTCGCCCGGGCCGCCGGGCTTCGCGTTTTCGGCACCGCCGGCACGCCGGAGGGGCTCGAACTCGTCACGCGGAATGGCGCCGAAGCGGCCTTCAATCACCACGATCCGCATTGCGTTGACAAACTCAAAGCCGCCACCGACGGCCACGGTTTCGACATCATCCTCGAGATGGCCGCCCATCAAAATCTCGGCCGCGACCTCACCCTCCTGGCCCGCGGAGGCCGCGTCGTCGTCGTCGGAAGCCGGGGTCCTGTCGAGATCGACGCGCGCAACCTGATGCTCCGCGAAGCGGACATCCGTGGCATCACGCTTTTCAGCGCCACCCCGGATGACCGTGCACAAATCTACCTTCGCATCTCCGCCGGCCTCTTGGACGGCACCCTCAATCCGGTGATCGGCTCCACGCTCCCACTCGGCGACGCCGCGAAGGCCCATGAGCAGATTATGACCTCCAGCGCGCGAGGCAAAATCGTTCTCACCATGTAAGCCTTCTTTCTCACCATGTAAGCCTTCTTTGAGAAGCTGGAATCAAATCGACCTTTCGACCTCCCGAATAACCGCATCCAGCAAGCTTCTCTTCAAGTGCAACGTCGACCGCTGAGGCAGTGACGTGAGCACCGCCAAGACTTGCTTGGCCGTTCGTTGGCGACGACGAATCGACCGGACAACGAGACCAATGGTGCCATGTACCGGGAGGCCCAGATTTCCCGCTGCCAGTCGCGCCGCGGTGTCGTCCGTAAGGAACAGACACCGCCCATGCTCCAGCGCTATCTGTAGCGCCTCCAGTTCGCCGACATGCAGGACCAGCAGCCGGGCCGGAGCTTTCAACGCCGCACCCTCCGGACTGGACAACGGGCTGACTCGAACGAGATCCACCCCTGGATGAGCCAGAGCGGAAGGACGATGGAGATGGACTTCACGCCACACGGCTTCGGGGACGAGTACCGGCGCGAAATCTGCCAGCAAATCAATGCAGTCCAACTCATCCAAATGAATCAACGGCCCGGCGTCGCTGACCACTGCCAGCACCGCCGGATCAGTTGCCGCCATGGAGGCCCCACTTTACGTCGTCCATGACGAACTCTTCCGTCAAGGCTGAGGCGTGGGATTCCATGAAGCGCCCTAACGCTTCAGCAAGAAGTTCATCGAAACCTGCGGCCCATCCCTCGGCCACGAAGCGGCGCGCCTGAGCTACCAACTCCTGAGGCAGTTCAGCCTGGACAGCGGTTTTTGGCATGGTGATACCTTACCACATCGACACTTGTGCTGACGAGGGATTTCCAGCCAAACTCCGGGCTGACGGGTTGCGTCAAGATTCGTGAGAGAGCTTTTGAAGATTCTCGGTTTTTTTCTGGTGGTCGCCATAGCGACTATTTTCTCCGGCGGGGCATCGGTAGCCGGAGCGGAAGCTGGTGGCTGGCAGCAGAGTCAATGGGCTATCATGATCGCCGCTCCCCTATTTTTCGGATGGATCGCGGGATTCATTCTCTCCATTTTGAGCTTCGTGTTCCTGCGGTCAATTCGAGGATATCGCGAAGCCCTAGTCGCTGGGTTCGTATGTCCGCCAGCTGCGACGTTCGCAGGCGCGTTCATTATCTACTTCATCACGCTATTCCCTCATTGGCATGCAGAACAACGGCGTGTGGTGCCCAACACGCCGAGTATCCGGACATCCGGGTCGAGCGAAGCGCCAAGCAGCATTGCGTATTGACGAAATTACTGCTAACAGGAGTCCACACAACATTCTCACCATGTGACCACTCCGGAGCCAGAGGTGAAATCCCAGAGCGCTACCTGGTATTTAACGCGCTTCCTGCTCCTGCGTTGGCTGGGTTTCGTTTACGCGATCGCTTTCCTGATCGCGGCGCGGCAGATCGTTCCGCTCATCGGCGAGCACGGGCTGACGCCGGCGGGGCCGTACCTTGCTTTGATCCAGGATCACTTCGGCTCCCGAAGCCAGGCGGTACTCAACGTCCCCTCGTTCTTCTGGCTCGGACTTTCGGATCGTTTGCTCGCAGGCATTGCGTGGGCCGGATTTGCGCTCTCGCTGGTGGTCGTCGCCGGGTACGCGAATGCGATCATCATGGCGCTGCTCTGGGCGACGTATATGTCTTACGTCCACATCGGGCAAATCTGGTATGGCTATGGGTGGGAAATCCAGACGCTCGAGACCGGCTTCCTTGCCATCTTTCTTTGTCCCCTGCTCGATCCCCGCCCGTTCTCGCGCCGGCCGCCGCCGATTCTCGTCCTCTGGCTCTACCGCTGGCTCGGCTTCCGCATCATGCTCGGCGCGGGGCTGATCAAATTGCGCGGCGACCCGTGCTGGCGCGACCTGACCTGCCTTTATTACCATTACCAGACACAGCCGCTTCCAAATCCCCTGAGCCGGCTGCTGCAATTTGCGCCGCATTGGTTCCAGAAATTCAGCGTGCTCTGGAATCATTTCATCGAGTTGGTGGTCCCCTGGTTCTCCTTCGGGCCGCGACTTGCGAGGCACATCGCGGGCGTGTTGCTGATCAGTTTTCAGCTCATCCTCATCTCGTCGGGCAATCTGGCTTTTCTCAACTGGCTTACCATCGTGCCGTTCATTGCTTGTTTCGATGACAGTTTCCTGCGGCGGATACTGCCGGGCTTCATCGTCCGGCGCGCTCTCGGGGCGGCAGCCGAGCCGCGGCCAAACATTGGCTACGACATCGCATCTGCTTGCGTCACCCTCCTTATCGCCTACCTGAGCATCGCGCCTTCGCTCAACCTGGTCTCCGGCGCGCAGATCATGAACGGCTCGTTCGATTCGCTCGATCTGGTCAATACCTACGGCGCATTCGGCAGCGTAGGCCAGGAACGCAACGAGATCATCTTCGAGGGCACCCGGGACGATCTGATCACCTCCCGCACGGAGTGGAAGGCATACGAATTTCCTTACAAGCCGGGCGACCCGATGCGCCGTCCGCCAATCATTACGCCGTATTATGGGCGCCTCGACTGGCAAATCTGGTTCGCGGCGATGGCCAGTCCCCAGGAGTACCCGTGGACGCTCCACTTCGTGTGGAAGCTGCTCCACAACGACCCCGGCACGCTCTCGCTGCTGGCGAACAATCCATTCCCCGACGGGCCGCCGCATTATATCCGGGCGAGGCTTTACAAGTATGAGTTCGCCCCGCCCGGGGAGCCGGCGTGGTGGCATCGCACGCTGCTTGCGGAGTGGCTGCCGGCGCTGGAGATCAGTGACCTGGAGGAGGCGATCAAGAGCGAGCCGTGGCTTGGGGAATAGGCGCGGTTCCAATAGTCGCCGATTTGTAACATGCGACACTGCGGTTCTCTGCTATTGCTAGCTGTACGATGCATGCGGTAACTGCAGAGCCCATCCCCTTCCTTGTGCCCAAGGGGGAAATTGAGAAAACCGATCTGCGCGACCTCGTCGCGCATTCCACGGCGGTCAGCGCCTGCTGCACGCTCGAACAGGTTTACGACCTATTCGCGGCGCAGGCCCTCGAGTTCATGGCTGTAACCGATGAAGACCGGCTCGTCGGAATGTGCGCGCGGCGGGAGATCGGGATGCTGCTGGGCTCGCGCTACGGTTTTTCTCTATTCGGACGCCGCCCGGTTTCCAGATTCCTTTGCAACGATGTTCTTCGCATCGTGGTGGGCACGCCGATTT
>Ga0302319_10020547_pt1 | contig 11931 bp, 7 predicted proteins | sample Bog_T0_2_FD_203319 | JGI IMG/M metagenome (GOLD analysis project Ga0302319, IMG submission 203319) | Peat permafrost microbial communities from Stordalen Mire near Abisko, Sweden - Bog_T0_2 | ecosystem: Environmental > Terrestrial > Soil > Wetlands > Peat | place: Sweden: Abisko, Stordalen Mire...
TACTCGTCGGGCCGGTGGCTGACGCCGCCGCGGCATGGAATGAACAGCATGGCCACCGGCGCGATGCAGGCCACGAACGAAGAATCGTGATAAGCGCGCGCCACCATTCTCTTCGAGCTTCGCCCCGCGTCTGCGGCAGAGGCGGCCATCGCCGTCAGAATCGCCTCGTCGCAAGTTGTCGGCGGGTCGGCGTTGACCAGCTCCGTGGTCATGGTGACGCCGCGCCGCGCCGCCACCTCGCCGCACGCCTCATGCAGACTTGCCAGCACGCGGTCCCGCCGCGCGCCGTCAATGTCGCGAATGTCTGTCTCCAGGCGCACCCGCGACGGGATGCTGTTGACCGCACCCGGAAACACCTCGCAGACACCAACCGTGCCGACGGTGTCAATCGCACCGGTCGATTTGGCCGCCGCTTCAAGTGCGAGAATGAGCTCCGCCGCCGCGGCCAATGCGTCCTTGCGGCCCGGCATCAGCTTGCCGCCGGCGTGACCGCCCTCGCCCTCAATCTGAATGCGCAGGCTGGCCGGCGCGGCGATGTGCGTCACCAGGCCAAGGTCGATGCCCTCCTGCTCCAGCAGCGGCCCCTGCTCAATGTGCAGCTCCACAAACTGGTTAAAGCGCCCTCGCTCCACGGCGACCGATTCCAGCGCGCCGGCAAATCCAGCCGCGGCGCGCAACTCCTCCAGGCCATGATCCTGCTTGTCGCGCAGCGCCAGCGCCGCCTTCGGCGTGAGCACGTGCCCCATCATGCGGCTGCCCAGGCAGCCAATGCCGAAGCGCGTCGGCTCCTCCGCGGTAAAGATAACCAACTCAATGGAGCGACGCGGACGAAAGCCCGCTCGTTGCAACGCTCGAATTGCTTCCAACCCGCCCAGCACGCCCACTGTTCCGTCATAGGAACCGGCGTTGGGGATCGCATCAATATGCGAACCGGTACCGATGGATGCAAGCTCCGGCTCAGTGCCTTCCCACCGCGCAAACATATTGCCGATCGCATCCACCTGCAACGTGAGTCCGGCATCGGCGCAAAGGCCCCGCACATAAGCCCGTGCTCGCAGGTCCGCTTCGGTAAAAACGACGCGCGTCACCACCGGCGGCTCGGCCTCAGAGATCCCTGCCAGCGCGGCCAGTTCCGCCGTGAGCCGGTCGATATCGAGTTGGGGTTGAACCGAGACGGTGCCCATCACTCCCCCAGCGGATGCCTGCGCCAGTCTTTGTAGATCAAGTATTTCGCCGCCCGCTTGCCCAGCGCGCCGAACCACTGCGGACAATAGGCGCCCATCCAGATGAAGTCGCCCGCCTCGACCGGATACCACGAGTCTCCCAGTCGATAGATGCCGCCGCCCTGGAGCATCAGCAGGCCGTGCTCCATCACGTGCACCTCCACCATGCTGAGCGCCGCGCCCGGGTCGTAGGTCATTGTGTTCACCGCAAAGTCATATGCCGGTCCGTCGGGCATCAGCGAGCGCACACGCAGCGCCTCATCGCCCATCAGAGCAACCGGCGCAACGTCGCCTTCCGTTCCCACCACGATCTGTGCTGGCTCGCTGCCGGTCAGCCGCTCATACGGCTTCTCGATAATCGCTGCACGCGCCGCAGTCACCGCACGCACCGTATGCACCGCACCCTGCGGCAGAAATGCAAATCCGTCCGGCTTCAGACTGTATTCCCGGCCGGCCGCTGTCAACGTGAGCTCGCCATCCAGCACATAGAGAAAACGCTGCGCCGGCGCGGGTCCCAGCGTTCCATCCAGCGCAAACTCCGCCGTCATCTGCGTGAAGCGCGCGCCCAGCTGCGGCGCAACGTGGACCACAAACTCCACGCCCGCGGCGCCCGGCAGCGGCGTGCGGATGAAGGTGTCCGGCGTGTGCAGCAGGTGATCGTGCTTCAGGCCGCTGCGCGTCAATCCCAGATGATGCAAAGTGGACCTCGTTTGAGCATTCTACCCAACTTCGCCCGCCAGCCGCAGCAAAAACCCGCGGCCCACATGCAATGCGGCTTCCACATCCTCTTCGAGAACCGTCTCCGCCGGGTGATGGCTGATGCCGCCCGGGCTGCGCACAAACAGCATCGCCGTCGGCACCCGTGCTGCCATCACCATCGCGTCATGACCCGCGCCGCTGGGCATCGTCTTAGGTGAGAATCCCGCCGCCTCGATCGCATCGGTAAGAAATGCGGTCAGCCGTTCATCCATCGGCACGGCCGGTTGGTCCAACCGGTCGTCGCGCGTAAAGGCCAGCCCGCGCTCGGCAGCAATCGCACCGGCCTTCGACACCAGTTCCTCCACGGCAGCTGCGCGCACCGCATCGCGGGCGTGGCGCAGGTCCAGGCTCACTTGCACAACTCCCGGAACCACGTTGCCCGCGTTCGGTTCCACCTTCATGCGGCCCACTGTGGCCACCAGGCCGTCCGTCTGCCGCGCTAGCCGCTCAACCGCCGTGATCCACTCTGCTGCCGCGGCCAGCGCATCGCGGCGCAGATACATGGGCGTCGTCCCGGCGTGATTGGCCTGACCGGCAAACGTCAGGTTCAGCCGCGTCTGGCCCACAATCGCAGTCACCGCGGCAACGCGCAACCCCTCCGCCTCCAGCACCGGCCCCTGCTCGATGTGAATCTCCAAGAACCCAAGCGCATCCGTATCCATCGCAGCATCGCCGATCTGCGCCGGGTCCAGCCCAAAGCCGCGCATGGCCGCTTCCATCGAAATGCCTTCACTGTCGGCGAGTGCGAGCAACGCCTGATCGAAGCGCCCCGCCACAGCGCGGCTGCCCAGGAACGGCGCTCCATAGCGCACGCCTTCTTCCTCTGAAAAGGCGATCACCTCCAGCGGCAGCGGCAACCCAACCTCCTGCGCAATGCCGACTAACTCGAGTGCCAGCGTCACGCCCAGCACGCCGTCAAACGCGCCCCCATCGGGCACCGTGTCAATGTGCGATCCAAGCAGCAACCGCTTGCCTTGCGCTCCCTCCGGCTGACACAACCCGCGCAGATTCCCGGCCGCGTCCACCTGCACGGCCATCCCCAGCGCCTCCATCCGCGCGCGCAAATGCATATAAACCTCCCGCATCGGCGCAGTGAGAAACCGCCGCGTAATGCGGCCTGGCTCCTCACTCATGCCGGCGATCAGCCGGCACTCGGCAACGGCTCTCCGCGCGCGATCCCTCATAGCCGCACCAGCTCTCTGCCGCGCGGCGCACCGGTCAAATTCCCATCAGAGAACACCCACTCCCCGCGCAGCCATGTCCCGCGTACGCGTCCGCGCAGCGCCGCGCCCAGATAGGGCGAGAACTTGTGCTTAAAACGCAGGTCTGCCGCCCCAACTATCCACTCCGCATCAGGATCGAAGACTGCGAAATCTGCGTCCGCTCCGGCCGTCAGCGCGCCCTTTCTTCCCGCCAGCCCCGCCAGCCGTGCCGGACCAGCCGCCATCCATCTGCCCACTCGTTCCATTCCGCCTTCCAATCCCAGCCCGCGCCGCGCCATCGCCGTCCACAGCACCGGCAGCGCCAGTCCCAGGCTGGCAATCCCACCCCATGCGGCGTCCCAGCGGCCTGAGTCGCGGCGTTTCATCTCCGGCGGGCAGGGCGAGTGGTCCGTCGCCACCAGATCGATCAATCCCGACTCAAGCCCATCCCACAGCACCTCGCGATTGGCCGCACTGCGAATCGGTGGCGCGCATTTGAACTCCGTCGCCCCATCCGCAATTTCTTCCGCAGCAAACCAGAGATACTGCACGCATGTCTCTGCGCTGATTGCGACGCCTCGCCCGCGCGCCGCGGCCAGCAGCGGCAGTGCCTGTGCGCTCGCCAGGTGCACAATGTGCACCGGCGTCTGAAACTCCTCGGCCAGGCGAATCAGTAAAGCGATCGCCTCCGTCTCCGCAGCGTCCGGCCGGGAAGCCAGGTAGGTAGAATATTTCCGCCAATCCGCACCCGCCGCATTGAGCTTCGCCGTCGCCGCGTCCACCGGCCCGGCAACCTCCGCATGCGCCAGCAGCGGCAGCCCAGTCGTCTGCAGCTGCGGCAGCGCCAGCCGCAGATCGGCTTCATCCACCCAGGCAAATCCGGCAATGCCGGAGTGGATGAGAAAGCACTTGAATCCCGGAATCCCCGCCGCAGCCAACCCGGCCAGCGCATCCGCATTGCCGCGAACCACCCCACCCCAGGCCGCCCAATCCACCCATGCCTTGCCCTGCGCCGCCGCGCGCTTGCTCTCCAACGCGGCACTATCGGTCGTTTCAGGAATGCAGTTCAGCGGCATATCCACTAGCGTGGTCACACCGCCCGCTGCAGCCGCCTCGGTGGCCGTCCGAAACCCCTCCCACTCCGTGCGCCCCGGCTCGTTGATATGCACATGCGAGTCCACCAGGCCGGGCAGCAACACCGCATCGCGAAAGTCGTGCAGCTCCACTCCGGCCGGCGCGCTCTCCCAATCCAGCAGCGCAGCAATCCGTTCGCCCTCCACCAGCAGCGTCGCCGGCCGCAATCCTTCAGCGGTCAACACACGCGTCGATCGGAATGCCTGTGCCATACTGTCTCTACTTTCCCCTTTCAGGGAGGTTATCAGCAAGTTGGCCCCGTCCACTCCACCCAATCCCGAGTTTCTACGCCGCGCCATCGCTCTCGCCGTCGAGAACGTTCAGAGCGGTGCCGGCGGCCCGTTTGCCGCGGTTGTTGTGCGCGACGGCCAAATCGTCGGCGAGGGCGTCAACACCGTCACCACAGGCAACGATCCAACCGCCCACGGCGAAGTCAACGCCATTCGCGCAGCGTGCAGCGCGCTCGACGCCTTCACCCTGGCCGGCTGCCAGCTCTACACCAGCTGCGAGCCCTGCCCCATGTGTCTGGCCGCCTGCTATTGGGCTCGCCTCGACTCCATCTACTACGGCTCCAGCGCCGCCGATGCCGCCCGCGCCGGCTTTGACGACGCGTTGCTCTATGCCGAATTCCGCAAGAGCCCGGTGGAGCGCACGCTGCCCACCACGCCGCTTCTCAGCAACGAGGCCTGGGCTGCCTTTGCCGCCTGGCTCGCTTCCCCCAACAAAATCGAATATTGATCCCAACTCCGGCGACGGCAACTCAGGCGGACGCCGGCAGGCGGATCGCATCGCACATGCAGCAGTTTAAGCCGAGTCTTTAGGCCGAGTGGCTTTGACCGCCGACAGGATGCCGAGCCCGCACAGCACAATGGCGCCCGCAGCGATCCAGTGCGAGGGGATATGCATCAGGTGAGCGGCGTAGATGAGCCCACCGATCAGGATTGCGAAGCCGGCGGCATAGATTCCAAAAGACATTGGATCCCCTTAATAAGGCCGATCGTGAGGTCGCGGCCGGCAAACCGTGCGGTTATCTGCTGTTCATAGCAGCTTGGCGCGCCGGGCATCTCGCCCCTTGCTCGGCGGCGGGTCCAGCAGTTCCGGCCGCGACGCATTCTGGCCGGGCAATTGATCCTGAAGCACCACGTTGAGCAGCGATTTGTTCACACGGATGTGTCCGTTGTACTCGATGTAGCCGAGTTTGCGGAAGCGATTCATGAAGAAGCTCACCCGCGACCGCGTGGTGCCGATGATCTCGGCAAGCGTCTCTTGCGTGACCGGTGGAATCATCGTCACCGGCTCACCCGGTTTGCCGAAGTCGGCCATCAGGAGCAGTGTTCGCGCCAGGCGTCGCTCGCTGGAGTTGAAGAGTTGATCAATCAGGTCCGCCTGAGTTCGTATCCCCCGCAACAGCATGAGGTTTAGAAAGAATTTAGCGAAATTATGCTCCTCGCGGAGCATCAGCAGCATCTGTTTTCGCTCGATCCTGAGCGCCACGCAGGTCACCAGAGACGATGCCGTAGCGGTGTGGACCCTGCCCACCGTGGCCAGCGATTCCTCGCCCATGAAGTCCCCGGCCGCTAGCAGGGTCACGGTGGCTTCCTTGCCCCTCTTGGAGACGACGGTCAGCTTGGCCCGGCCCGATTGCAGGTAGAAAACCGCGTCAGCCGCTCCACCCTGGGAGAAGAATCTCTGGTTCGCCTTCAAGTTGACAATCCTGCGACCCTCGCCCTCGCTGGCAAGATACCGGGCGATGCTGAATGCTCCCTGGGTACTCTGATCCATGGAACGGCCTCTTCCTTCTTGACGCGGCGCGGTGTTTCGGCCGTGTGCTGGCTGCAATGAGCGTTGGCCGCCCCTGCCAGGGCCTCCATCGCGGCACATCAACCTAGTGTGGCATTCCACAACTCCCCAGACTGAGCAGTCCCGCTCACAGCGAGCCCGCGCTCTTGGCGTTTGCCTCCTCTTCCCTGCCGTCATGTCCCTGTGCCGGGCACTGCGTTTTCGCACCCCAGCTATGGGTACAAAACATGAGTCGATGCAAATCTCCAAAGTGCCCGGAACCAAGATTGCAAACAACTCATTAGTGCCAGTGCCCATTCCGCTGACGTAGCACGCCACGCCCTAAACCTCCGCGGAACTCCGCCGATGTTCTGAAAGGAACTTCAATTCAGCACCCTCAATCAACCACAGGGAATAGCGCGGAGCCGGAGATGAACCAGTTTTGGGGTCGCAAGGTGGCCTTTCGAACATACGTACTGGGTCTCTGGGCGCTGGTCTCGGCAGGCTCTCCGGGCATCGCCCAGGTTGCCATTCCCTCCTGCACCGCCATCGGCGGCAGCTTCTGCTCGCAGCCGGTCGGCCAGATGTCCGGCGAGCAAAACGTCACTGTCACCGCACGGGCGGCCGGAACTGTGGCCAGCGTGCAGGTGCTCACGATGGGCGTCACCGGTCGCGACTTTGAGCCGGTCAACGGCCAGTTGACCTGCGACCAGGTGGCGCTCAATCCCAGCGGCAACGCCAGCTGTCAGGAATCCATCACCTTCAGCCCCGCTTTTCCCGGTCCCCGGACTGGCGCGGTTGTTCTGTTCGACAGTGCCGGCAATGTTCTCGGCATGGCTCCGCTCTCCGGCACCGGTATCGGCGGACTCGGCGTTCTGGTCACCGGCAACATTTTGCCCGTCGCCGGCGATGGCAGCTCCGGGGTCCCGGTGCTCGACGGCGCTGCCGCAACCTCGGCATCGCTCAACAACCCCACCGGCATCGCCGTCGATGGCGCGGGCAACCAGTTCATCGCCGACCGCGGCCACAATCTCATCCGCAAGGTCACCGCGGCCACCGGCATCATCTCCACACTGGCCGGCAACGGCAATCCCGCCTACACGGGCGACGGTCTGGCCTCAACCGACCCCGGCGTCAGCCTCGACGTACCCTCCAGCGTGGCCCTCGACAGCCTGGGCAACGTCTACATCGCCGACACCGCCAACAACGTGATCCGCAAGATCACCGCGGCCACCGGCATCATCTCCACGGTCGCCGGAACCGGCCAGCCGGGCAGCAGTGGAGACCTCGGCCCTGCAACCGCGGCCACGCTCAACCAGCCCCAGGGCGTCACCGTCGACGCAACCGGCAATCTCTACATCGCCGACACCGCCAACCACCGCATCCGCCGCGTCGACGTAACCGGCACCATCACCACCATCGCCGGCACGGGCGTCCCCGGCTACCAGGGCGACTCCGGCCCAGCCTCCGCAGCCGAACTCAACCTGCCCCGCGCCGTCGCCTTCGACCCCGCCGGCAACATGTTCATCCCCGACTCGGCCAATAATGTCATCCGCGAGGTCGTCGCTGTCAACGGAGTCATCACCGCGGCCGGCACCATCAGCACCTTTGCCGGAACCGGCGTTGCAGGCTACACCGGCGACGGCGCGGCCGCCCTCCACGCCACCCTCGTCACCCCGTCCGGCGTCGTGGCCGATGCGGCCGGCAACCTCTACATTGCCGACACCGGCAACGCCAGCATCCGCAAGGTCAGCTCAGCCACCGGACTCATCTCGACCATCGCCCGCAACAACACCGGCGTCTACATCTACAACGACCGCGGCCCTTACACGGTCAGCATCTGGGGGCCGACCGCGCTGTTTCTTGACGGCGCCGCCAACCTCTACTTTGCCGACGCGCTCAACAACCGCATCCGCGAGATCCAGAGCAACCAGGGGTTTCTCAACTTCACGGGCACGCTGGTCGCCCAGGGCGCCCAGTCCTCACCCCAATATCAGGCCATCGAAAACGACGGCAACGCCGCGCTCCGCCTGACCTCCATCAGCACCGGAAACAACACCGTGTTCGCCGTCGCCGAGCCCGCCTGCACCGCGATGGCGCCGGAATCCTCCAATGCAGTCGTGGCCTCCTCGCTCCCGGTCAACGGAACCTGCGCCATCGGTGCGATCTTTGCGCCGATGGAGGCCGGCGCGCCGCTCTTTGGCAACGTCGATGTCATCGGCGACATGCCCAACTCGCCACTGGAAACGCAGATCATCGGCGGCACCTCAAACCAGAACTCGACCACCACCACGGTCACCTCCAATGTCAATCCCTCCGGCTTCGGCCAGGCCGTCACTTTCACGGCGACTGTCGTCAGCGCGGGCACCGCCGCTGCCACAGGCACAGTCACATTTTTTGATGGCTCCGCGGTCCTCACCGCTCCGATCACCCTGAACGCCGCCGGCCAGGCGGCCTTTACCACCTCCGCCCTGGCTGTGGGACTCCACGCCATCACTGCCTCGTACAGTGGAGACAGCGCCAGCCTCGCCGGCGTCTCCGCGGTTCTGACGCAGACCGTGCTGGAAGCCACCAGCACCGCCCTCGTATCGAGCATCAATCCCTCGGCCGTCGGCCAGAGCGTCGCCTTCACTGCGACCGTTACCGCACTCGCCGGCGGCGTCACTCCGGATGGCACCGTCACCTTTACCGACGGCGAGTTCACCCTCGCCACGGTCCCGGTCAGCGTGGGCGGCGTCGCCGTTTACTCCACCGCCGCGCTCACCAATGGGTCCCACGCCGTCGTCGCCAACTACATCGGCGACGCCGCTCACCAGGTCCTGGCCAGCGTCTCCAATCTGGTGCGCCAGGCGGTGTTGGTCGACTCGCAATGCGCTGTCACCTCCGCGCCCAATCCCTCCGCATACGGCAGCGCCGTTGTGTTCACCGTTGCCGTCGCCTCCAGCGGCAACAACCCGCCCACCGGCACCGTTGCTCTGCTCGACTCCGGCGCGCCCATCGGCACCGCCAGCCTGGTCGGCTCCGCCGGCAGCGGCGCCTTCATCACCAGTTCTCTGTCCGTTGGCTCCCACATCATCACAGCTGCCTACCCAGGAGACCTGAACAACGCCTCCTCGACCTCCACCGCCCTCGTCCAGGTGGTCAACAAGTCGCTCAACCCAACAGCGACGACTACTACCCTCAGCGCGTTTCCCGAGCCCGGCGTCGCCGGCGGCCCGGTTGCCCTCACCGCGGCCGTCGAAACCACCCGCTCCGGCGCAACGCTTACCGGCACGGTCGTCTTCACAGACACCTTCAACGGCACCACAGTCGCCCTGGGCAGCGCACCTCTCGCCGCCTCGGGATTAGCCACCCTCAACGCCGTCTTCGCGCCCGGAACGCACTCCATTACGGCAGCCTACGGCGGCGATAACGCAGATGCCGCCAGCGCCTCGGCCCCGCTCACCCTTCCCGTGCAAATGGCCACCTCAGCCACAGCGCTCACCTCCTCGGCTGACCCATCCGCCGCCGGCGCCGGCGTCCTGTTTACAGCGACCCTCGCCAGCAACGGCGGCATTCCTACCGGCACAGTCACATTTACTGCGGATAACGTCTCCCTCGGCTCTGCGCCCCTGAACGCCAGGGGCGTGGCCACACTGAGCAGCGCCACGCTCCCGCCCGGCACCCACGCAGTCATCGCCAGCTACCCCGGCGACGCCAACAACGGCCCGAGCAGCTCGCTCCCCATCAGCCAGGTAGTCGAACTCATCCCCACCACCACCGCGCTCACCCCGTTGCCCACCCCAGCGTTCACCGGCGCAGCAGCCGTGACGCTCCAGGCCGCCGTGACCGGCAATGCAGGCCCCCTGCCCAGCGGCACCGTCACCTTCACGGTGGGAACAACCACGCTCGGCTCGTCCACGCTCGACGCAACCGGAGTGGCCACGCTCACCCCCACGCTCGCCGCCGGAACCTACACCGTCGTCGCCGCGTATGGCGGCGATGCGCTGCACGCGCCCTCCACCTCGCAGGCCGTCTCCGTCGAGCAAGCCCTGAGCACCTTCACTCTGTCGGCCGCGCCTTCCACCGTCGACCTTGAGACCAACCAGAGCGCCACCACCACCGTCACCCTCGCCTCGACCGGCGGCTTTACCGACACCATCGCCCTCGCCTGCAGCGGCCTGCCCACCGGCGTCACCTGCCACTTCTCAAGCACCAGCGTTCCGCTCGCCGCCAATGGCGTCTCCACCGCGCAGCTCACGTTCACCGCGGGCAGTACGGTCTCCTCAAACTCCACCGCAGGTGTTGCGCTTGGCGGCCTGTTTCTGCCCTTTGGCCTGCTCACCGGCTGTCTGTTGGCGCCGGCGGGCCGTCGGCGCAAAAGCCTGCATCTGTTCGCGCTGCTCGCCCTCGGCTGCGCATCCCTGCTCACCACCGGATGCACCACCATCCACCTCAACGCCAAAAACACGCAGGCCTATACCTTCCAGGTAACTGGAACCGGTGCCGCCACCAACGCCACCCAGTCGGCCACCGTAACTCTCAACGCTTCCGAGTAAGCGCGCCGCGCCAAGCCTTGCCTTGCCTTCACAAACAAAAAGCGAGCCACAGTGGCTCGCTTTTTGTTTGAAGAAAACCCCGCCTCGCTGCTATAGCAAAATCACGATAGATATACCCTAAGGCCCATCTTCAAAGTATTGATTTTCCTAAGAAATCAACACCCCGCACACCGCTCAACTGGGCACTGTTATCGTGGTTTTGCTCTAATTCCGGTTCGGCGCTTCTGGATTCGGCGTTGTGGCAGGATCGGCCTTCTCCGGCTGCTCCGGCGTCGCGGCGGCCGGTGCAGCAGCGGGCCCGGCAGAGGTGGGTTGCGCAGCCGGTTGGGCGGCAACAGCAGCCGGCTGCGCTGCCGATTGCGTGGCCGGAGTTACCGGCAGCACCACCGTTTGCACGTTGTCCGGATCGTCGCGCAGGCGCATATAGAGCGTGCCACCGGTTGGATGCGGCACGCTCAACTGTGTACCGGTGAAGTCAACCGGCACGTCCACGGCGTTGGTGAACTCCGCCGAGGCGCTCACTGTGGTGGCCAGGAACAGGTTGTTTCCCGTCAGCGTGCAGGGCTTCACCAACCCGCGCGGGCAGCGTAATTCTTTGAAGGCCGGCAGCCTGACCAGCGTGCCCAGTGGCAGCCAGTCGCCCGTCACTCCGTCAGCCGACATGGCCCGCACCTGCAAAGGCCCGAACGCCGACGCGCCGAACCGCGCCAGCGGTTCCACCGTCCCTACCGCCGTCCGCGCGTCCTCCAGCATCAGGCTTCCGTCACCCAGCGACAGTACCGTCTTGAAGCTGCCGTCTACCGCGGCCACTTCCACCTTCTCAGTGCGCGGAAAGTTCACCGGCACGCGCGACTTGAGAAAGAACACCAGCCGTCCATCCAGCGGCAGATCGTCCGCGCTGCCCAGCCGCACCGGCGACGGCGCCGAGGAAACCTCCTCCTGCACCCCCTTGTTCAGCAGCGTTACCTGCGGCCGCGGTGCGTCCACCGTCACCGGCACCTTCAGTTGCCGCCCATCCTGCAACTGCACCTTGGCCACATAGGATTTGCCGGCAGTCAGCCCCGCGGTCGCGCCATCGATACTCATCGTCAGCTGGTCAAAGTCCTCTACCCGGCTCAGGGTCGAAGGCTTCAGCGCCATCCCTTCGAGCTCGCCTTTGGCCACCTCGTCCAACCGCGTGCCGCGCAGCTCGGCCACCTGGTCTCCCGCGCTCAGCGTCAGCCGGTCCAGCGACGCCGCCTCGGCATAGGCACGCAGCGGCAACCTGTCCGGCTTTTCCAGGCCGTACTGGTAAAT
>Ga0302319_10020551_pt1 | contig 11929 bp, 9 predicted proteins | sample Bog_T0_2_FD_203319 | JGI IMG/M metagenome (GOLD analysis project Ga0302319, IMG submission 203319) | Peat permafrost microbial communities from Stordalen Mire near Abisko, Sweden - Bog_T0_2 | ecosystem: Environmental > Terrestrial > Soil > Wetlands > Peat | place: Sweden: Abisko, Stordalen Mire...
GGCCATCGCCGATGACGCGCGCGCCCGAGGCCTTCAGCTGATCTCTCGCCGCGACAATGTCTTCGACCTCGAAGCACATGTGGTGCATGCCGCCGTCGGGGTTCTTTCCCAGGAACTTCGCGATCGGCGAGCCGGCGCCCAAAGGCTCCAGCAGCTCGACCTTGGAATTGGGCAGTTCGACGAACACGACCGTTACGCCATGTTCCGGCAGGGCCGCCGGCGCAGAGACCTTCGCGCCCAGGCTTTCCCGATAAAGCCGGCTGGCCTTTTCGAGGTCCGGCACGGCAATGGCGACGTGATTGAGTTTTCCGATCATTGGGGCGGGCTCGGGGGGTTGTGGTCGGCAGTCGGCTGTCGGCAGTCGGCAGTCGGCAGTCGGCAGTCGGCAGTCGGCAGTCGGCAGTCGGCAGTCGGCAGTCGGCAGTCGGCAGTCGGCAGTCGGCAGTCGGCAGTCGGAGTAAACGACGCGTCTCCAGCGTCAAGCGGAAGTTGCTGCTTTTCCGTACTATTCAGCGACAGGCCCCGACTGCCGACTGCCTAATCCCGACTGCCGCTCTAAACCTCCACCACCAACACATGCACGACCGGCTTCTTGCCCCAGACGCCGTTGATGGCGTTGCGGACGGCGCGTTCGAGCGTTTCGGCGACGGCGTCGGGGTCGCGGCGTTTTCCGCGCGGCAGGTTCTCGAAGGTCTCGAAAATCGCCCCGTCGACGAGCGCGTCTATCCCGGCGCCTTCCCGCGTCTTGCGCGGCACGCCGGAGAACAGCACGTCGGGATCGCCAACCATGTCGCCCTTGGCGGAGAGCGCCAGGGCGATCGAAATGATGCCGCCGAAGCTCAGCTTGCGCCGTTCGCCGATGCAGGGCTCGTCGGAATCGACGAGGATCTCGCCGTCCTTGAACCGCCGCCCATGCGCCACCTGTCCGACGACGCCGGCCCGCCCTTCGGCAAGTTCGACCACGTCGCCGTTGAAGGCGCGCACCACTTCCTTGACGCCCTGCGCCTTGGCGAACACGGCGTGCTCGGTCAGATGAATGGGCTCGCCATGGGCGGGCACGGCGATCTTCGGCTTCAGCCAGGAATACATCTTGGCGAGTTCGGCGCGGCGCGGATGGCCGGAGACATGGACCAGCTGAGTGCGGTCGGTGATCGTGCGGACGCCCTGCATCGCCAGTCCGTTCTGGACGGCGCCGACCGCCTTCTCGTTGCCGGGAATCGTGCGCGACGAGAAGATCACCGTGTCGCCGCTCGCCAGTTTGGCGTTGGGATGCTCGTCCTCGGCGATGCGCGCCAGCGCGGCGCGCGGTTCCCCCTGGCTGCCGGTCGCCAGCGCCAGCACCTTGTTGCGCGGGATACGATCGAACAGGTCGACGCTGAAGAACGGCGGCAGGCCGTCGAGCATGCCACATTCGCGCGCGACGCCGATCACGCGCTCCATGGCGCGGCCGATGACCATGACCTGCCGGCCATTGGCGAGGCCGGCCTCGGCGGCTGCGCGCAGCCGCGCGACGTTCGAGGCGAAGGTCGTCACCAGCACGCGGCCCTGAGCTTCGCCGACGATCTGCGAAAGGCTGTTGGCGACATCAGTTTCCGACGGGCTTTCGCCCTCGCGCATGACGTTGGTGGAATCGCAGATCAGGGCGAGCACGCCTTCGTCGCCCAGTTCGCGGAACCGCTTCTCGTCGGTGACGCTGCCGACCAGCGGCGTCGGGTCGATCTTCCAGTCGCCGGTATGTACGACGAGGCCGGCCGGCGTGCGAATCGCCAGCGCCAGGCTTTCAGGGATCGAATGGGCGACCGAAAGGAACTCGACGTTGAACGGCCCGATGTCGCGGCGCTGGCCGGCGGCGATCACCTCGATCGGGATTTTCGGCGCGCCGTGTTCGCCCAGACGCCGGGCTTCCGCGAGGCCGGCGGCGAAGCGCGACATATAGACTTTGACGCCGAGCCGCGGCCAGAGCTCGGCAAGCGCGCCGATGTGATCCTCGTGCGCGTGGGTGATGATGAGCCCGACCAGATCCTTGCGGACCTTCTCGATGAAGCTGAGATCGGGCATGATGAGATCGACGCCAGGAACGTCCTCGCCGGCGAAGGACACCCCTAAGTCGACCATCAGCCACTTCCGGCCCTTGGCCGGCCCGAAGCCATAGAGCGCGCAATTCATGCCGATTTCGCCGAGACCTCCGAGCGGAGCAAATACAAATTGGCTTTCATCGGTCATGGAAACGCGGCTTTCATTGGGACGGACTCGACGCGGCAGCCTGAGAGGCGCCCGGATTCGTCGGTATCAGGGTGATGTCTGCGGATTCAATCGTCTCTAAGACCCCATTGCGATCGAGAAGCAAGCGACCTCGCGCGTCCAGACCCGCAAAAGCGCCTTCCCGCACGCCGTGAGCGTTGGAAACGCGAATCGGTCCGCCAAGGCCGGCGGCCGAGGCGAGCCACATTTCGCGAATCTTCGCAAAACCGGCGCCACGGCCCCAGATCACGAGCGCCTCGTCGAAACGGCGCACCATTCGCTCCAGCAACGCGCGCGCGGTGCGCGGCGCCCCCATGCATTGGCTGAGGCAAGTCGTGGGATAGGCGAGCCCCTCGGGCGAGGAGACGACGTTGACGCCGACGCCGACCATCGTCGCCAGCCGCCGCCCCGGCGGCTTGACCCCCTCGACCAGCAGGCCCGCGAGTTTCGCACCATTGAAGACGAGGTCGTTGGGCCATTTGAGCCGCGCCTCGACGCCGAGATCGGCCGTCGCGCGACGAACTGCCACGCCGGCGACGAAGCCGAGTTGCGGGGCGACTTCGGCCTCGCAGGGATCAATGAGCAGCGCGCTGGCGTAAAAGTTACCCGGCGGTGAAGCCCAGGCCCGGCCCTGCCGGCCGCGTCCGGAGAACTGCTCGTCGGCGACGATCCAGATGCGCCCGGAATCGCCGGCGACAGCGAGCGCGCGCGCGCGATCGCTCGTCGAACTCAAAGCCGCCCAGCGCTCGACGCGCCAATCTCCCAGCGCAAAACTCTCGAGCGGGCGGGCCGTAGCGTCAGCGTTCAAAACAGCGACTTGGCCGCGGCCATGGCGGCGTTGGTGATCGGCGCGGGCGCCAAGGCGTAGAAGATGACGATCGCCGTCGCGCCGGCCAGGACGATCCGCGTCGCCGCCCCTTGGCGATCGAAAGCCTTGGCCGGTTCGTCGAAATACATGATTTTTACGATGCGCAGATAGTAATATGCGCCCACCGCGCTGAGCAGCACGCCGATGACCGCGAGCCCGTAAAGATCGGCCTTCATCGCCGCGGCGAACACATAGAATTTTGCGAAGAAGCCGGCGAGCGGCGGAATGCCGGCGAGGCTGAACATCATCGTGGCGAGGAAGAACGCCATCGGCGCGTTGGTGCGCGCGAGTCCGGAGAGGTCGGAAATGTTCTCGACATATTCGCCATTGCGCCGCATCGACAGGATGCCGGCGAATGTGCCGAGCGTCATGACCATATAGATCGCCATATACACGATCACGCCATGCGCGCCCTCGACGGTGCCAGCAGCGAGACCGACGAGCGCGAAGCCCATGTGGCCAATCGAAGAATACGCCATCAGGCGCTTGATGTTGGTCTGGCCGATCGCCGCGAAAGCGCCGAGCGCCATCGACGCGATGGATATGAAGGTGACGATCTGCCGCCATTCCGAGGCGACGCCGGGGAAAGCGGTGAGCGTCACGCGCACCAGCACCGCCATCGCCGCCATTTTCGGCGCCGAAGCAAAGAACGTCGTCACCGGGGTCGGCGCGCCCTCATAGACGTCGGGCGTCCACATGTGGAACGGCACCGCCGAGATCTTGAAGGCGAGGCCGGCGAGCACGAAGACGAGGGCGAAGACGACGCCGATCGGCGCCGGTCCCTTGAGCGCGAGCGCGATGCCGGCGAACGAGACCGTGCCGGAATAGCCGTACATCAGCGACGCGCCATAAAGCAGCATGCCGGAGGACAAAGCGCCGAGCACGAAATATTTGAGGCCCGCTTCCGTCGCCTTCAGATTGTCGCGGCTGTAGGCGGCGACGACATAGAGCGCGAGACTCATCAGTTCGAGGCCGAGATAGAGCGCAATGAAGTCGCTCGCCGAAATCAGCATCATCATGCCGAGCGTGCCCAGCAGCATCAGCACCGGAAACTCGAACCCGCCGAGCTTGTGATGACGCAGGAAGTCTATCGACAGCAGCAGCGTCGTCAGCGAGCCGACCAGCGCCAGCGCCTTCATGAAGCGCGCGAAGGCGTCGTCGGTGAAAGCACCGTTGAAAGTGACGCCTTCGGGACGCGAACCGAAGAGCAGAACCACGAGCGCCACACCGAGCGTCACCACCGCGCCTTCAGTCACCAACCACACCGACTTTTCGCCGCGGAAGGCGCCGATCATGAGCAGCACGAGGATGCCGAAGGCCATGATGGCCTCGGGCAGGATCACCGGGAGAGATAGGGCGGTCGCGATCATGGGTTCGTCAATCCTGAGATAAGGGCGCTCCGCGCGTTCGTCAGAGCGCGGCCGTCTTGGTCGCGGCGACCGCGTGGTTGAAGCCCTGGAGCAGCGCGTCGATCGACGCGGCGCTCACGTCGATGATCGGCTGCGGGTGCACGCCGTAATAGATCGTCAGCAACAGCAGCGGCCCCAGCGTCGCGATTTCGCGCCAGTTGAGATCGGCGATCGCCATCAGGTTCGGCTTGTCGAGGACGCCGAAGATCACGCGGCGATAGAGGAACAAAGCATAGGCCGCCGAGAGGATGACGCCCGTGGTGGCGAAGAACGCCACCCAGGTGTTCGCCTCGAAGGCGCCGAGCAGGGTCAGGAACTCGCCGACGAAGCCGGACGTGCCGGGCAGGCCGACATTGGCGAGCGTGAACACCATCATCGCCACCGCATAGCGCGGCATGCGCTGAACGAGGCCGCCATAGGCCGCGATGTCGCGGGTGTGCATGCGGTCGTAGACGACGCCGACACAGAGGAACAGCGCGCCGGAGACGAGGCCGTGGCTCACCATCTGATAGACGGCGCCCTGCACGCCCTGCGTATTGGCCGCGAACAGGCCCATCGTCACGAAGCCCATGTGGGCGACCGACGAATAGGCGATCAGCTTCTTCATGTCCTCCTGCACCAGCGCGACGAGCGAGGTGTAGATGATCGCGATGATCGACATCGTGAATATCAAAGGCGCGAAATAGACCGAGGCGTCGGGGAACATCGGCAGCGAGAAGCGCAGGAAGCCGTAACCGCCCATTTTCAGCAGCACGCCCGCCAGGATCACCGAGCCCGCCGTCGGCGCCTCGACGTGAGCGTCCGGAAGCCATGTATGAAACGGCCACATCGGCATCTTCACCGCGAACGATGCGAAGAACGCCAGCCACAGCCACTTCTGCGCGGCCGGCGCGAAGGCGGTCTTCAGCAGCACTTCGATGTCCGTCGTCCCCGCCGTCCAGTACATCGTCATGATCGCCAGCAGCATCAGCAGCGAACCGGCGAGCGTATAGAGGAAGAACTTGAACGCGGCATAGACGCGCCGCTTGCCGCCCCAGACGCCGATGATCAGGAACATCGGAATCAGGCCGCCTTCGAAGAACACGTAGAACAGCACCAGATCCAGCGCCTCGAACACGCCGATCATCAGCGCTTCCAGCGCCAGGAAGGCGATCATGTATTCTTTTACGCGCTTCTCGACCGAGGTCCAGGAAGCGAGAATACAGATCGGCATGAGAAAGGTCGTCAGCAGCACGAACGGCATGGAAATGCCGTCGACGCCGAGCTTGTAGAGAATGAAGTGGTTGAACCACTCGTGGTTTTCGACGAGCTGGAAGCCGGCTTTCGCATTGTCGAATTCCGACCAGCCGATCAGGCTGATGGCGAAGGTGAGCAGCGTCGACCAGATCGCGATCCAGCGCGCGTTGGTCTTTGTCGCCTCGCCGTCGCCGCGCAAGGTCATGATCGCCAGCGCGCCGGCGACCGGAACGATCAGCAGCGCGGAGAGAATCCAGTTGCCGGACATCAGTGGATTCCCCCGAACAGATACCAGGTCGCGAGCGCGGCGACGCCGATCAGCATCGCGAACGCGTAGTGGTAGACATAGCCGGTCTGCAGCCGCACGACGTTGCGAGTCACGTCCTGAACGCGCGCGGAAATGCCGTCCGGGCCGAAGCCGTCGATGATGTAGCCGTCGCCGCCTTTCCAGAACAGACGTCCGATCCAGAACGCCGGCCGCACGAACAGGAAGTCATAGAGTTCGTCGAAATACCATTTGTTGAGCAGGAACCGGTAGAGCAGCGGGTTGGCCCTGGCGAGCGCGGCAGGCATGGTCTTGTCGACGACATACATGTAATAGGCGAGCGCGAGACCGCCGAGCATCATCAGCGTTGGCATCAGCGAGACCAGCCAGGGCGCGTGCTCCATCGCTTCGAGGATCGTGTTGTCCTTCGCGAGGAACAGCGACTGTCTCCAGAAGGTTTCATATTCCCCGCCGATGAAATCGTGGCGGAACACGATGCCCGCGAACGTCGCACCGAGCGCCAGCACGGCGAGCGGGATCAACATGACGCGCGGCGATTCGTGCGCCGGACCATGGCCATGCTCGTCGTGAGCGTGCGCGTGATCGTCGTGGACATGACCGTGCGCCGCCGGCAGCGAGCCCTTCCAGTCGCCGCGCTTGCCGAAGAAGGTCATGAACACCAGGCGCCAGGAATAAAACGAGGTGAAGCCCGCCGCGATCACGATGCACATGAAGGCGTAAACTGCGCCCGGCCGAGTCGAAACATAGGTCGCCTCGATGATCGCGTCCTTCGACACATAACCGGCGAAGCCGATCGGGGTGAAAGGAATGCCGACGCCGGTCAGCGCCAGCGTTCCGATCGTCATCATCCAGAAGGTGAAGGGAATCTCGTCCTTCAACCCGCCCATGTTGCGCATGTCCTGCTCATGATGCATCGCGTGGATGACCGAGCCGGCGCCCAGGAACAGCAGCGCCTTGAAGAAGGCGTGAGTGAACAGATGGAATATGCCCAGCCCGTAGCCGCCGACGCCGAGCGCGACGAACATGTAGCCGAGCTGCGAGCAGGTCGAGTAGGCGATGACGCGCTTGATGTCGTTCTGCACCAGACCAACGGTGGCGGCGAAAAACGCCGTCGTCGCGCCGACGATGGTGACGAAGGTAAGCGCGCTGGGCGATAGGTCGAACAGCGGCGACAGGCGCGCCACCATGAACACGCCAGCGGTGACCATCGTCGCGGCGTGGATCAACGCCGACACCGGCGTCGGGCCTTCCATCGCGTCCGGCAACCAGGTGTGCAGCAGGAACTGCGCCGACTTGCCCATCGCGCCCATGAACAGCAGCAGGCAGGTGATCGTCAGCGCGTCCCACTCGCCGCCGAAAATGTGGATCGTCTTGCCCACAAGCCCCGGCGCCGCGGCAAATATATGATCGAAGCTCACCGAGCCGGTCAGCACGAACACCAGGAAGATGCCGAGCGCGAAGCCGAAGTCGCCGATGCGGTTGACAACGAACGCCTTGATCGCCGCCGCGTTGGCTGAAGGTTTTTCGTACCAGAAGCCGATCAGCAAATAGGAGGCGAGGCCGACGCCCTCCCAGCCGAAGAACATCTGCACCAGATTGTTCGCCGTCACCAGCATCAACATCGCGAAAGTGAACAACGACAGATAGGCGAAGAACCGCTGCCGGCTCGGATCTTCGCGCATGTAGCCGATCGAGTAGACGTGCACCAGGAACGACACTGTCGTCACCACCACCAGCATGACAGCCGTCAGCGTGTCGATGCGCAACGCCCAGGAAATCTCGAGCTTGCCGGAGGTGAGCCAGTTCGCGACCGGCGAAATCGTCGCCTCTTCCTGGTGGCTGAAATCGACGCCGAGAAACACGATCCAGGCGATGAGGCAAGAAACGCCCAACAGGCCGGTGGTGAGGCGTTCGGCGTTCTCCGGACCGAGCTGATGCCGGAACACGCCTGCGACGAGGAAGCCGACCAGCGGCAGGAAGACGATGAGATCGTACCACATGCCGAGATCAGCCCTTCAGCGCGTTGATGTCTTCGACCGCGATGGAGCCGCGGTTGCGGTAGAAGGCGACCAGAATTGCCAAGCCGATCGCCGCTTCCGCGGCGGCGACGGTGAGAATGAACAGCGCGAACACCTGCCCCGTCAGATCGCCCGAATGAGTGGAGAAGGCGACGAGGTTGATGTTGACCGAAAGCAGGATCAACTCCACCGACATCAGGATGACGATGATGTTCTTGTGGTTGAGGATGATCCCGGCGATGCCGATCGTGAACAGGATCGCGGCGAGGATGAGATAATGGGTGAGCCCGATGTCCATGGTCTTGGTCCTCAAAGGCCGGCGCGCGAGGCGACTTTGCGCAGTTCGACCGCCGTGGCGGGCGTGCGCGCCACCTGCTCGGCGATGTTCTGCCGCTTTACGCCGACCTTGTGGCGCAGGGTCAGCACGATGGCCCCGATCATCGCGGTCAGCAGGATGAGGCCCGCGGCCTGGAAAAAGTAGAAGTATTGCGTGTAGAGCACGCGCCCGAGCGCGTGGGTGTTGGAGATCATGCCGGCCGGGGCCGCGGCGGCGGCCGGGTTTGGCGAGGCCGTCCAGCCGATGGCCGCATAGCCGAGTTCTAGCGCGACGCACAGCGCTATCAGGCCGCCGACCGGCAGATATTGCACGAAGCCCTGCCTGAACTCTGTGAAGTCGACGTCGAGCAGCATGACGACGAACAGGAAAAGCACCGCCACGGCGCCGACATAGACGACGATGAGCAGCATGCCGAGAAACTCGGCGCCCATCATGATGAACAGCCCCGAGGCGTTGACGAAGGCAAGAATCAGGAACAACACCGAATGAACGGGGTTCTTGGCGAGAACGACCGACAAGGCCGAGCCGATCAACACCACCGAAAAGATCCAAAAGAATACTGCGTCGGCTTGCATCGTCTGATCCTCAACCCCTGCCGTGACCCTTCTCCCGCAAGCGGGAGGCGGTGGCGCGCCGCCCTCACCCCCTGCTCCTCTCCCTCGAGCAGGAGAGGGGGGTCGTCACCTGAACTTCGAGTCCATCGCAATGTTGCGCGCGATCTCGCGTTCCCACCGATCGCCGTTCGCGATCAGGCGATCCTTGTCGTAGAACAGTTCTTCGCGCGTTTCCGTCGCGAACTCGAAGTTCGGGCCCTCGACGATCGCGTCCACCGGGCAGGCTTCCTGGCAGAAGCCGCAATAGATGCATTTGACCATGTCGATGTCGTAGCGCGTCGTGCGCCGCGTGCCGTCGTTGCGGCGCGGGCCGGCTTCGATCGTGATCGCCTGCGCGGGGCAGATCGCCTCGCACAATTTGCAGGCGATGCAGCGCTCCTCGCCGTTGGGATAGCGGCGCAACGCGTGCTCGCCGCGGAATCGGGGCGAAAGCGGGGTTTTTTCGTGCGGATAGTTCAAGGTCAATTTCGGCTTGAACATGTATTTGATGGAAAGCGTCAGCGCGTCGATGAACTCGCTGAGGAACAGCGAGCGCGCGGCCTGATCCAGTCTAAACGCCATGCGAGGGCTCCCTGTTCGAATCTGTCATTGCCAACATCGGGCCCTCACGGCGTCGCCGAGCCGAAGACTTCTATCACGGCGGCGACGGCCACGACCATGAACAGCGAAATCGGCAGGAACACCTTCCAGCCCAGACGCATCAACTGGTCGTAGCGGTAACGGGGCACGAAGGCTTTCACCATCGAGAACATGAACACCACCGACCACGCCTTGAGCAGGAACCAGATCACGCCCGGCACCCAGGTGAATGGCGGAAACGGCAGCGGCGACAGCCAGCCGCCCAGGAACAGCACCGCAGCCATCGACGACATCAACAGGATCGCGACGAGTTCGGTGAGGAATTGCAAAAGGAACAACGAGGCCGAATATTCGACCTGATGGCCGGCGACAAGCTCGGATTCCGCCTCGACGAGATCGAACGGCGCGCGGTTGGTTTCGGCGAGCGCGGAGACGAAGAAGATCACGAACATCGGCAGCAGCCGCAGCCAGTACCAGCCGAGGACGCCGAATTTCGTATCCTGGGCGCGCACGATGTCGCTGAGGTTCAGCGAATTGGCGCACAGCAGCACCGTGACGATGACGAAGCCGATCGAGACTTCGTAGGAAACCATCTGCGCCGCCGAGCGCAGCGCGGCCAGCAGCGGGTATTTCGAGTTCGACGCCCAGCCGGCCATGATGATGCCGTAGACGCCGAGCGACGATACGGCGAACAGATAGAGCACGCCGACGTTGATGTCGCCCACCACCCAGCCGTCGGCGACCGGCATCACCGCCCAGCCGGCCATCGCCAGCACGACGCCGACCAGCGGCGCCAGCACGAACACGCCCTTATTGGCGCTGGCGGGGATGATCGGCTCCTTCAGGATGAATTTCAGGAAATCCGCGAAGGGCTGCATCGTGCCCCAGGGACCCACCACATTGGGCCCGCGGCGCAAATGCACGGAGCCCCAGATCTTGCGCTCGGCGTAGATCAGGACCGCCGTCGACAGCAGCAGGCAGATCAGCAGGATCAGGCTTTCGAGCACGTAGCGGACGAAAATGCCGACCGCGCTGTCATGCATCCAGCGCCCGAATTCACCGGCGTAGCCGCCGGCGAAGAACGTCCAGATCAGGGCGACGACAACCAAGACCAGCAAGACGCCGACGAGGCCGACGACGGCCATAGTGCGATCTGGCGTTACGGGGCGGAGGGGAGAAGCGGTGCTCATGGGCAGGTCCTATTCCGCGGCCGCGGCGAGGCGGCCCTTGGCGAGGGCCGAGCACTCGGCCATCACACGCGAGGCGCGCGCGATCGGGTTGGTGAGGTAGAAGTCGGCAACCGAGGAAACGAACGCGGCTTCGCCGATCGCGCCGCCGACCGCTGCCAGATCCGACAGGCCGGACGCGTCCACCGCCTGCACTTGGTCGATCGCGGCCAGATGCGGATGCGCGACGGCGAGCGCGGCGCGCAAGCCCGAAATCGAGTCGTAGGGCAGCTTCGCCCCCAACGGGTCGGACAACGCGCGCAAAATCGACCAGTCCTCGCGGGCGTCGCCGGGCGGGAATGTGGCGCGCTCGGCGAATTGCGGACGGCCTTCCATATTGACGTAGGTTCCGGTCTTTTCCGGATAGGCGGCGCCGGGCAGGATCACGTCGGCGCGATGCGCGCCCCGGTCACCGTGCGTGCCGATGTAGACCATGAAGGCGCCCGGGGCGATTTCGATTTCGTCTGCGCCGAGGTTGAAGATCAGGTCCGCGCCGCCCGCCTTGGCGAGGCTCAGCGCGTCCTGGCCGCCGGCGCCCGGAACCAGACCGAGATCGAGGCCGCCGACGCGCGACGCCGCGCCCTGCAGAATGTTGAAGCCGTTCCAGCCGTCCTTGACGACTCCGAGCGACAGCGCCGCCTTGACGGCGAGCGACAGGATCGCCTCGCCGTCGGGCCGCGCCAGGGCCCCTGCGCCGAGAATGAACATCGGCTTCTTCTTGTTGGCCGGCGGATGCGCGGCGAATTGCGCCAGCGATTGCGGGCCGGCGCCGAGGTAAGTGTAGCGATAGGTGAGATCGGCCTGCGGGCCGATGACGCCCATCAGGCAATCGCCCTTCAGCCAGCGTTTGCGCAGGCGGGCGTTGAGCACGGGCGATTCGAGCCGTGGGTTGGAGCCGATGAACATGATCGCGTCGGCTTCGTCGATGCCAGCCACGGTCGTGTTGAACAGATAGGAGGCGCGGCCGAACCTCGGATGCAGCTTCGAACCGTCCTGGCGGCAGTCGATCGAAGCGACGCCGAGCCTGTCCATCAGGCCTTTGAGTGCGAACATTTCCTCGACACTGGCGAGGTCGCCGACGATCGCGCCGATGCGCTCGGGCCGAGTCGCCTGGG
>Ga0302319_10020552_pt1 | contig 11929 bp, 8 predicted proteins | sample Bog_T0_2_FD_203319 | JGI IMG/M metagenome (GOLD analysis project Ga0302319, IMG submission 203319) | Peat permafrost microbial communities from Stordalen Mire near Abisko, Sweden - Bog_T0_2 | ecosystem: Environmental > Terrestrial > Soil > Wetlands > Peat | place: Sweden: Abisko, Stordalen Mire...
TCCGGACATACGCGTTGTCGAATTCGCTGCGCAATGATCCATATACAAAAAGGGCGTCGGGCACTCTGGCTTATAGTATTGCGTAATGACCGATTGGAAAGCTCTGGCGGCCGCGCGCTGCCCCGATGTACCGCCCGACGCGGTTGCCTGCCTGGTTCCGGCGCTCGAAGCACTGGAAACGTCGTTTCGTCCTCTGGCGGAACAGTTGACGTCCGACGACGAATCGGCCGTCGTCTTTTCTGACGTCTTCGGGGCGAACGTATCCGGGCGTGCCGAATGACTATCGAAGAAGCGGCCCGCAGGCTGCGCACACGCGAAGTGTCGGCAGTGGAACTGGCGCTGGAATCGCTGCGGATGATTCGCGAACAGCAGCCGCGGCTGAACGCATTCATCACCATTACGGAAGAAGTCGCGCTGGAGCAGGCGCGGCGCGCCGACGACGATTTCGCGCGCGGCTCGGACCGCGGGCCTTTGCAGGGCGTTCCGTATGCGCTGAAAGATCTTTTCGACACGAGCGGCATAAGAACCACGGGCGGCACGAAGATTTTCGCGGATCGCGTGCCCGATCGCGACTGCGCCGTCTACGAACGGCTCCAGGCCGCGGGAGCGGTCCTGATGGGTAAGACCGGCATGCACGAACTGGCTTACGGGATCACCAGTAACAATCCCCACTTCGGCGCCGTGCGGAACCCCCGCGATCCGGCGCGCATACCGGGAGGGTCGAGCGGAGGATCCGGAGCGGCGGTCGCGGCCGGGATTGTCTGTTTCGCCATGGGCAGCGACACCGGCGGTTCCATCCGCATTCCGGCGGCATACTGCGGATGTGTGGGGTTGAAGCCAACGTTCGGCCGCGTCAGCCGGTTCGGGACGCTGCCGCTGGGCGGGAGCCTGGATCACATGGGTCCTATGACGCAGACGGCGCGCGACGGGGCGCTGGTGATGGAGGCGATTGCGGGATACGACCCTCGTGACGACAGCTCGTCGCACAGGCCAGTAGACGGATTCGTGAAGTCCGGTTTTTCAATGACGGGCCTCCGGATCGGCGTGCCGGAGAATTTCTACAACGAACGGATCGCACCGGAGGTGGCTGCGGCCTTCGCGGACGCGCTGCGAAGAGCGGAATCGGCCGGCGCCAGGTTGATACCGGTTCCCGTGCCCGATCCGGCGGCGCTGAACGTGGCTGGCCGGGTGATCCTGCTCGCGGAAGTGTCGGCATTGATGGCGCCGTATGCTGGCCGGCGAGGAGATTTTGGCGCCGATGTGCTGGCATTGCTCGATCAGGGCCGGCTGCTCGCGGCAACCGACTACATCAACGCGCAGCGGTTCCGTCGCCGTGCGCAGCGCCAGTGGGCGGACATGTGGCAGTCCGTGGACGTGATTTTCACCCCCACTGCCCCTATTCTCGCCCCACTGATCGGCCGATCTGACGTGGAGTGGGGTGGAGAAGGCGGGATTGTGGAGGCAGAGGACGTGCGTTTGGCTACCACGCGGCTGGTGCGGGCGATCAACGTGCTGGGAATACCCGCGGTGTCGATCCCTTTACATTGCAATCAGTTACCGGCAGGCCTGCAGATCATTGGAAGACCCTTCGACGACGGTCTGGTGCTGGCAGTGGGAGAGTCGATGGCCTGACGAACGACGTTTCACCCCTCGGAGGAGGTGTTTAGCCACAAAAACCTTGCAGTTCCATATATGTATAAACGAATTTTCGCCCAATGCCGGGCGGAAATATATGAAGTTTAGTATTTCCCGAACCGCGCGGACGTGCTTCCCTGTCGCGAAACGGCTTTTTTTGTGTGAGTTGCACGGTATATGGCAGTATGGACCGAGGCGTGCTTCCCCAGTACCCAAGGCACCCGTCGGTCGTTGGGTAGCGTTGCCACTTCGTGGTGGTGTATGGTACCGTAATCGAAGTGAAACGGTAAATTCGTGTAACGCGCGGCTGAACTTAAGCCAAAGTTGGTGGTCGGAGTGCATGTGGGACCCGCCGTTGGAGCATGTTTGGGATTCAAGACTAAGGAGAAACCGGTGAAGAGCATTCGAACTTTCACGATGTTTGCTGTAGTACTCTCAGGCACGTTGGTATTCCAGGCGTCCGTTATGGCGCAGTCGCTGCTGTCGGGCGATATTTCGGGGACAGTCACCGATCCCAGCAGCGCTGTGGTCGCCGGCGCGACGGTCGACCTGAAAAGTCTCGATACGGGAGCCACCCAGAGCACGAAGACCGAGGGCAACGGCGTATACCGTTTTAGCCTGCTGAAAGTGGGTAACTACTCGGTTTCGGTGACCCACGCCGGTTTTCAAACCGCGACAAAACAGGTGGCGGTCCAGGTGGGCTCGGTCGCTACAGCCGATGTCCAGCTGGTGGTGGGAGCAACCACGACTACGATCGAGGTGACCGCCAGTGAGCCGGTGCTCAGCACCGCGCCGAGTGGCACTACTTCTTTCACTCCTCTTGAAGTGGAACTGCTGCCGAGTCCGGGCGGCGACATCACCAATATCGCCTTCACAGCGGCCGGTGTAGTCATGAATACGGTGGTGGGCACAACGGGCTACGGTAACTTCTCGCTCAACGGGCTGCCGGCGACATCGAATCTTTATACGGTGAATGGCGAGAACGACATGGATCCGTACTTCAATATCAATAATTCCGGGGCGACGAACCTGACGCTTGGCCAGAACGAAATACAGGAGGCGACAGTGATCGCGAGCCCGTACGGCGGACAGTACGGTCAGCTCTCGGGCGCACAGGTGGTTATGGTGACAAAGTCCGGCGGCAACGCATTCCACGGCAATGCGCAGTACTGGTGGAACGGGCGCGCGGTGAATTCCAACGACTGGTTTAACAACTACTACGGCGAGGGCAAGCCGTTCTCGAATGCCAATCAGTGGGCCGACTCGATCGGAGGGCGAATCAGGAAAGACAAGACGTTTTTCTTCTTCGACAATGAGGGACTGCGGTTCGTTCTGCCGAGCACGGTGTCGGCCACGATTCCGACTCCGGCCTTCGCGAATGCGGTGCTGGCCAATGTGACTGCCAAAGACGCAAGCGAGGCGGCGGCCTATAAGACGATGCTGGGACTTTGGGACAGCGCCCCGGGTTCGTCGAGCGCCCAGCCGATTCCGAACAGCAGCTATTGCAATACCGTCGTGCTGCCCGGCTACAACGCTGCCACCACTCCCTGCGCCGAGAAGTTCGAAGCTTCGCCGTCGGCGCTGGCGTCGGAATACGTGCTGGCGGCGCGAATCGATCACAAGCTGACCGAAAAGGACAATATGTACTATCGGTATCGCCTCGATCATGGCACTCAGCCGACGGTTCTCGATCCCATCAATGCGAATTTCGATGCGATTTCGAAGCAGCCTGCGTACGACAACCAGTTGAGCGAAACACATGTGTTTTCGCCGACTGCCACGAACCAGCTTATGGGATCGTTCAGCCACTACGTCGCGCAGTTTGCCCAGAATCCGGCGGCCGTCGCCAGCACTTTCCCCTACGGAATCGTGGATAGCGGGGCGGTACCTTTCACCAGCTTTAATGAACAGTATTCGTTCCCGCAGGGCAGGAACATCACCCAGTACCAGATCATCGACGACTACACGATGGTGAAGGGACGGCATACGTTCAAGTTCGGCGAGAACTATCGCCGCTATGACGTGAGCGATCACAACTTCACTCACAACAGCCCGGAGGTCTACTTCGGTTACGTCGCGGCGGGACTACAGAACTTCGTGAACGGCCTGGGTTACCAGTATCGGGAATCCAAGAACATTGCGAGCGACGTTCCGGTCGCGCTTTGGGGTATCGGCATGTATGCTCACGACGACTGGAAGGTCGCTTCGAACTTCACTTTAACGCTGGGCTTCCGCGCCGAGCACAACTCCAACCCCGTTTGCCAGTTCAACTGTTTCGCGAATTTTAAAGGGTCTTTCGGCACGCTTTCAAGCGTAACGAGCACGAACCCCGGTTCGGTCCCTTACAGCGCCGATATCAACTATGGCCAGCACCAGGCCTATCAGGGAATCGACGCTCTCAATCTGCTGCCGAGCGCCGGTTTCAGCTGGTCGCCGTTTAAGGACGGGAAGACCGTGGTCAGCGGCGGGTTTGGAGTCTTCTACGACAACGCACCAGCTGGTCTGGTGGACGACCTGCTCGGAAACCCGCCGGACGCTGTAGCGCTTCGGGTGCGTCCGCAGTCCGGCATTGCCCCGTTCGACCCAGGTCCGACCGGCGGTGCCGCCGTTTATCAGGCGTCGGCGAATGCCTTCAGCATAACTCAGACATATAGCCAGATTTCGGCAGCACTGGCCAAGCTGGGCGCCATTTTCTCCTCCCCCTCGGTGACCAGTATTGTGGGCACGGTGCATTCTCCCCGTGTCGAGCAGTGGAACGTCCAGGTGCAGCGCCAGTTGACATCTTCGACTTCATTTATCGTCAACTACGTCGGCAACCACAGTGGCAATATTCCCTACACGAACTCCTACGCCAACGCTTACGACGAGTATGGAATTTATCCGGGGGTAAAGGGAATTCCCGCGAGCGCGCCGGATCCGAATTACGGCACGGTGCAGCAGGTCCAGAGTGGCGCACGAGCGAATTACGACGGACTGCAGTTCACCATTCGCAAACAGTTCTCGCATAGTCTGGCCGGGCATTTCAACTACACGTGGTCGCACGCACTGGATGAAGTGTCCAACGGCGGCCTCTTCAGCTACGGAGACTCGCTGCTGAACCAGCTGTCGCCATACGCGCTGCAGGGCACCAATTACGGCAATGCGGACTACGACATCCGGCATGCAATCAGCATCGACTTCGTCTATACTCCGAAATTCAGGACCGGCAACAAGATCGCGGACCAAATCGTGGGAGGCTGGCAGCTCGGGACGAAGGTGATTTACCACAGTGGGTTGCCATTCTCAATCACGGACAGTAACACCGCTCTCGGCAATTTCACGGGCTCTCTGCTTGCGGTTCCGACGGGTAAGCCGGCTGTAGTGTCGGGAGGCTGCGGAGAAGCGGCTGCCACTACTCCCTGTCTGACTTACGCAGGATTCGTCGACGGCAACGCGCCGACGTTCGTAGCGTACTCCGGGTTCTCTCCGCAAAGCCGAAACCAGTTCCGGGCGCCGGGCTATTTCGACGTCGACGTGAATCTGTTCCGGACGTTTCCGATTACGGACCGGGTGAAGTTCGCGATCGGTATGTCGGCTTACAACTTCCTGAATCATCCGAACTTTGCCGCGCCCGACAACGGATTTGGCGACGCGACTTACGGCCAGATCACGGGAACCGTGGGCGCGCCCACGAGCGCGTACGGCAACTTCCTCGGATTCGACTCCTCGGTCCGCGTGATTCAGCTTACCGGTAAGATCACGTTCTAAGATCGGGTTCCAGGAACTCGCCAGGTTACTTACTTACTTCGGGCGGCGCGGGCAATCGGCCTTCGCCGCCCGATTTTTTTTGTTCCCCCGGGCGTAAACTGAAAGCAACCCATGTTGAAGCGCATTTCCATCGTTTTGGCTGCGATCCTTCTGGTCGCGTCGGCGACGCTTGTTTTGTGGCAGGGTTCGTTCAAAGTGGGATCCTTCCTGCAGCCCGACCCGGCGCAGATCAACGTCTTTTTCGCTCTCTCTATCCTGATCTTTCTCCTGATGCTGGGGCTCGGCTACTGGCTGATCCGGCTCATGATCAAGCTCTGGATTGCCGGCCAGGTGGACCGGACGGGTTCGCGCATTCGTACTCGCCTGGTGATGGGCGCGCTGGTTTTGAGCGTCATGCCGGTGTTCTTCATGGTGTTGTTCGGCCACTACGTGCTCAACAGAACGCTGGAGAAGTGGTTTACCCAGCCGGCAAGACACGCTCAGGCCGACTTCACGACTATGGCGGAAAACCTCGAAAACGAAAGGCGCGGCCGCGCCATGGCGGAAGCGCAGCTGATTGCGTCGTCTCCGGAAGCGACGGCGTTGCTGGACGGTTCCGGCGCTTCGCAATTCAGCGGCTGGCTGCCGGCGTATTGCAAACGGCACGATCTGTTCGCGGCGCGAATATTGCCCCGCGGCTCGATGTCGCCGGTAGCGAGTTGCGGCCAGTTCCCCCCGACGACCAACGGGAACGTGGTGACTCCGGTCCGCCGGGGCGATGCCGAGATCGGATTCGTCTACGTGGCGGTGAAGGCTCCCGTCAACGTGATCGCGCTCGAGAAGGACATTCAGGACGATATCGACGAGAACCAGCTGCTGAGCGACAGACGGAAGAACGTCAAGACTACCGGATTGCAGGTGCTGACTCTGATCGCGCTGTTCATCTTCTTCGTGGCAACGTGGCTTGCGCAGTATCTGGCGCGGCAGATCAGCGCGCCGATCGAGCAATTGGTGAAGGCGGCGGGAGAAGTCAGCCGGGGCAATCTGGCTCACCGCGTGACCGTGACGGGCATCGACGAACTGGCGGAACTGGTCGGCGGCTTCAACCGGATGACGGCGGACCTGGAGGCGAATCGCGCCGAACTGGAGTCCCGCCGCCGGTTCACCGAAGCGATTCTGGAGAGTATTCCGACCGGCGTGATCTCGGTGGATTCGACCGGTGTTATCCAGCGGGTCAATAAGGCGCTGACCCGGATGCTGCCGGAAGCCAGAGCGCGCGGGGCATCGAGGCTGGACGATTTGTTTCCGCCCGAAGACGCCACCGAGATTCGCTATCTGATGAACCGGGCGCGCCGGACCGGGCTTTCGTCGCGCCAGTTTGAAGTCCGGACTCCGTCGCGGACGCTGCACCTCGCCATCACGGTGGCGGCTATCGAAGGCGGGCGGAATGCGGGCTTCGTCGTGGTCATCGAAGATACCAGCGATCTGCTGCGGGCGCAGAAAGTGGCGGCATGGAGTGAGGTGGCGCGGCGCGTGGCACACGAGATCCGTAATCCGCTCACGCCCATCGCGCTTTCCGCCGAGCGCATCGTCCGGCAGGCGAACAGGGCGGCCTTGCCAGCGGGCGTGGACCGGGTTTTGCGGGAATGCGCGGGTACGATCCTCGATGAGACCGCGTCCGTGAAGCGTCTGGTCGACGAATTCTCGCAGTTCTCGCGGCTGCCGGCGGCGCAACTCGTGCTGTGCGATCTGAATGAAGTGGTGGCCAGCGGCATCGGCGTCTTTGAGGGGCGCCTGGAGAACATCGAACTTACCGTGGACCTTTCCGCCGGACTGCCCCCGGTGATGGCGGATCCGGAACAGCTGAAGCGCGTAGTTGTGAATCTGATCGACAATGCGGCGGAGGCGATGCAGGATTCTCCGGTGAAGATACTCGTGGTGCAAACGCGGCCGGGGCTGTCCGATTCCGCGGAGATAGTCATCGCCGATTCCGGCTGCGGCGTCACGGCGGACGAAAAGGAGAAACTGTTCCTGCCCTATTTCTCGACCAAGGGACGCGGCACGGGGCTGGGACTGGCGATCGTAAGCCATATACTGACGGAACACGGGGCGAGCATTCGCGTGGAAGACAACAAGCCCAGCGGCGCGCGCTTTACGATTGAGATTCCCGCAGCGGCCTCGGGTGAAGTGCCCGCATCCGGCGATGAAGCGCCGGTCGCGGCCTGACCTGCCTGTCAGGTCGGCACGTATCAGGGAAGGCACACACAAGATCGCCCGCCCCACCATTGCTTCTAAACTGTTAGCAGGCGATCCCCGTCCGCTGTTATGAAATCTTCCCGTATCCTCATCGTCGACGACGAGCCTGGCATCCGCCAGTCGCTCGCCGCGGTGCTCGACGACGAAGGATTCAGAGTCGACTCGGTCAACAGCGGCGAGCGGTGCCTGGACGCGCTGGCGGATGTGCTGTACGAAGTCGTGCTGCTCGATATCTGGCTGCCCGGGGCCGACGGGCTGGCGATCCTCGAGCGCATCCAGACCGTGCCGGCGGCGGACCGGCCGGTGGTGGTCATGATTTCCGGACACGGCACGATCGACACGGCGGTGCGCGCGACCAAGCTCGGAGCGTTCGACTTCCTCGAAAAGCCCTTGTCCATCGAACGCGTTCTGGTCGTCATCAAGAACGCCATCGAGCACCGGCGATTGCGCCTCGAGAACGAACAGTACCGCGAATCCGCCGGCGGGCAGCCCTGGATCGTGGGAGACAGCGTCCCGATGAAGGCTCTGCGGCAGCAACTGGCGCTGATGGCGAGCACCAACGGCCGCGTGCTGATCTATGGCGAGAGCGGTACCGGGAAAGAACTGGTGGCGCATGCGCTGCATGCCATGAGCCCTCGGGCCGCCAAGCCGTTTGTGGAGGTCAATTGCGCGGCGATTCCCGAAGATCTGATCGAGAGCGAACTGTTCGGCCATATGAAGGGCAGCTTCACGGTGGCGCACGAGCGCAAGATCGGCAAGTTCCAGAAGGCCGACGGAGGGACGTTGTTTCTGGATGAAGTGGGAGATATGAGCCTGAAGACGCAGGCCAAGGTGCTCAGGGTTCTGGAGGACCAGCGTTTCGAACCCGTGGGCGCCCAGGAATCCGTTCAGGTGGATGTGCGCGTGGTCGCGGCCACCAACAAGAATCTGGAACAGGAAATCGATGCGGGGAACTTCCGCGAGGCGCTGTTCTACCGGCTCAACGTCATTCCCTTCCATGTGCCGCCGCTGCGCGAGCGCAGGGAAGATATCCCGATGCTGGCGGCGTTCTTCCTCGCGGAGTTCACGCGCGCCTACGGGCGCAAACCGAAGGAGCTGACGCCGGCGGCGCTCGAACTGCTGCGCGAGTACCACTGGCCCGGCAACGTGAGGGAACTGCGCAACCTGATCGAACGCATCGTGATCCTGCATCCGCAGAGCAAAGTGGATGCGCGCCATATTCCTCCGCTACAGGCGCAGCAGGCGCGCAAGCCGGGGCTGGACCGCGGCCCGGAGCGATACGGCAGCCTGCAGGATGTGCGGGAGGCCGCGGAGCGGGATTACATTCTGCGCAAGCTTGAGGAGGCCGGCGGCAATGTGAGCCGCGCGGCCGAGTTGCTGGGACTGGAGCGGAGTAATCTCTACCGGAAAATGCGGGCACTGAGAATTGCGCCGAGAGAATAAGGCCCGCATCCGGGCGGCCGGCGATGCGCCGGGGCAGGCACCCGCTCAGGCGCCTTCGTGCAGCTTGTGGTGAATCGCGTAGAGGGCCAGTTCGAGGCGGTCCGAGACGCCGAGTTTATCGAAAATGTTATGCAGATGGTTCTTGACCGTCTGCTCGCTGATGAACAGCCGTTCCGCCATATCCTTGTTCTTGAAACCCTGAGCGATCAGACCGACGATCTCACGCTCACGCGCGCTGAGCGCCGCGCCCTGTTCGCGAAGTCCCTGGCGCGCCGCCACATTGCCGGGACCCTTCTTCGCCAGACGCCGGATGACGTCCGCGGTGGACATGCGGTCGAGCCAGATCTCACCCGCATGCACCTTGCGGATACTCTTCAGCAACAACTCGGTGGAGGTCTTCTTCGGCACGATGCCGCTGCACCCCATCCGGATCGCCTCCACGAAGTCTTCCTTTACTTCGTCGGAAATCATGATGATGACGCGCGTGGGAAGTCTGCCTTCCTGTATGGCGGCGAATATTCGCTGACTGGCCGGATTGGCGACGGGCCAGCCGAGAAGTACGACGTCGGGCCGGACTTCCCGAATCTGCTCGTTGGCGGTGGCGGCGCTTTCGACTGTGCCAGCCACATCGAGATCCTTTTGCGCGGAAACCAGATTGGCCAGGCCGTCGCGGAAGAGACTTCGGTCGTCGGCGATGAGAACGCGAATGGGGGAGAAGCCCTCGTTGGCCAGGTTCGCAGTGCCTGGTGATGACGCCGATTGTGCTGCTCTTGCCACGCTTTTATACCCCGCCTACAATAGTCTAGAGTTATAGTACCAGTGAGTCAAGAGCTGCCTGGGTATTTAAGTACTGCTGGCCTATTAGTACCAGGCAGAAATACGCGACAATGGTTCCGTCCGGTAAAGGGCAGTTGGGATCGGTTAGAGTAGTTGAGGTATGAAAACGGAGAAAGGTGAAGTGGAGTACCAGCAGTTCTGGATGGGTTTGCAGCAGCTCGGGCTCAATGCCTACGAAGCGAGAACGTATCTTGTTTTGTTGGGCCATTCGCGGTTCAAAGCCCTGGAACTGGCGCCGCGCGCAAGGGTACCGCGGCAGAAAATCTACGAAGTACTGGACAGCCTGGTAGAGCGGGGATTCGCGCGGGTGGTACAGGACCGCACCAAGCTGTTTTCCGCGGTAGAGCCGAATCTGGCGATCCCGTCCTGGCTGGCGCGTAAGCGGCAGCTGATCGAGCACGAACTGGCTGGCCAGTCGCGGTCGGCCAACAATCTGATGGAGGATCTGAACGGCCTGTACTCGGAGGGAAAGGGAGGCCGGGGGACGCTCGACTTTCTGCGAATCGTGGCGGAGCCGTCGCAGACTGCGGCGGAATACCGCCGGATGCTGAGCGAGGTGAAGACCGAGTATCTGGAGTTTTCGCGGCCGCCTTACGCAGTCGACCCGCTGGACGAGAAGCTGGTGAGGAAGGCTCGCGCGCACGGTGTGTCATGCCGGCTGTTGATCGAGACCGGAACACTGGACGCGCCGCATCGTACCAGGCTGACCGAATACGCGCACGCCGGTGTTGAGATCCGGCAGGCGTCGTCGCTGCCACTGAAACTGGCGCTGTTCGATGGCCAGCAGGGACTGATCGCTCTGCTGGATCCGGTGGTTAGTATCCCGGCGTGGACGTCGCTGGTGTTCGATCACGCCGGATTCGCCGAGGCCATGCACCACTTGTTCGAAGACCGCTGGCAGCGGGCGTCGGAGTTCGGCGATTAAGGGGTTGGCGGACTAATGAGGCTGCTGCTCGCGCGGCTGCTGCGTGAGAATGTCGCGCACCGCGTAAATACGCCGGTTCTGCGATTCGAAATAAGTGCGCATCACCAGTTCGCCGATGAGTCCCGTCGAAAACATCATGAGCCCCACGATCAGCAGCATCGCCCCCGCCAGCATGAGTGGACCATGCTCCTGAATGATGTCGATCCTCGTGAACAGCTTCTCAACGAGGCAAAAGCCGAGGATCAGCGAACCGGCGGTGGTTCCGGCCAGTCCGATCGCTCCGAAGAAATGCATCGGGCGGGTGGCGTACCTGAGCAGGAACCGGATCGTCAGGATATCGAACAGAACACGGAAGGTCCGGCTCAGTCCGTAGTGCGAAACGCCGCCGCCGCGAGGCGGATTCTGGATCGGCACTTCCACCACGCGCGCGCCGTAAAAGCTGGCCAGCGCCGGGATGAAGCGGTGCAGTTCGCCGTAAAGGTGCACGTCTTCGAGCACCTCGGCGCGGTACGCCTTGAACGTGGTCCCGAAATCGCGCAGTTCCATGCCGGAGGCTTTCGCCATCATCCAGTTGGCGATTTTCGACGGCAGACGGCGGGTCAGTGCGTTATCGGCGCGTTCGTGACGCCAGCCGCTGGCGATATCGTACCCTTCGTCGATGGGCTTCAGGAGAGCGGGAATGTCTTCGGGAGCGTGTTGCAGGTCGCCGTCCATGGCGATGATGACTTCGCCTTTCGCTTCGTGAAAGCCCGCGGAAAGCGCGGCGGTCTGCCCGAAGTTGCGGCGCAGCCGGACGACTTTCAGGCGGGAATCGGTCTGGACCAGGTTGGCGAGGAGTTCGTGACTGCGGTCCGTCGATGCGTCGTCGATGAAGAGGATCTCGTAGGGGCGCCCCACCTGCGCCAGCACGCCTGTGAGCCGGTCGTAGAGCGGAAGAATGGAGTGCTCTTCGTTGTGGATGGGGACGACGAGTGACAGCATCGCGTAAGCTCTTATTCTAGCGTTGCGGGGACGGGCGAGTCATGGAAAACGAACGAATTCCGTTTCGGGCGACCGAAGCGGCGGTCGCATGGGCGGGGATCGGGCCGTTGCCGGTGAGCGTTTTGC
>Ga0302319_10020555_pt1 | contig 11928 bp, 11 predicted proteins | sample Bog_T0_2_FD_203319 | JGI IMG/M metagenome (GOLD analysis project Ga0302319, IMG submission 203319) | Peat permafrost microbial communities from Stordalen Mire near Abisko, Sweden - Bog_T0_2 | ecosystem: Environmental > Terrestrial > Soil > Wetlands > Peat | place: Sweden: Abisko, Stordalen Mire...
AATTCCCTGGTGAATAGTTATCCCGAGAACAGGTGCTTCGGGACCGAAAACGTGTGAGCCGCAACTGCCTTGCAAAGCCGCTGGGCGGAGAAACAATCGCAGGAAACTACCCCCGACTCGCCATGAACATGAAGCAAAACGGGAAATCCCGGCTCAAAATGAAAGCCTGATTCAATCTTCGGATACCGCCTTCCCCCTGCTGCAATGAAAGCCCATCAAGCCAGACAAGTCCTGCTGGCTTGGATGGTTTCGCCCTTCCTCCTGGTCCTGCTTTTCGCTCCTGTCCAGCGCGCCTCTGCGCAGACCTTTATGCATCCCGGCGGCCTCCACACCATGGCGGACTTGAACCGCATGAAGTCGGAGGTAGCCGCCGGCGCGCACCCCTGGATAGACGACTGGAACGTCCTCATTACCGACCCTGAGGCGCAAAACACCTATACGGCATCTCCGCAGGGGGACATGGGTGCGAACCGGCAGCGGGCGGATGCCGACGCCCACGCCGCCTATCTCAATGCGATCCGGTGGTATATATCGGGGGACACCAGTTACGCCGATTGCGCCGTGCGAATCCTAAGGCCTGCGTGGTCTTAACACGAGTACCGAGATGGCCACGCTCGCCAGCGGGATGCCTCCGGGGCAAAATGCGAAAGTCTCCGGAAACACAACCCTCGCCGGCACCACCTCAATCAACGCTCTCTGGGGCACCGCCGGTGTCATCTCCGGCACCGGCACGCTCGATGTCACCGGCGGAGCGATCGTTTGTAACGTGGGTTACACCATCGGGAACAGCGTGCTTGCCTTCGGCGCCGCGGAGGGAGAAATCAACGTGGCCAATGCGCGGACATTGACCATCAACAGCATGATATCGGGCAGCGGCGGCCTCACCATTTGCCTGGAGAATTACAACGGCAACAACGCGAGCCTCGTCCTTGGTGGATCGAATACCTACTCCGGTGTCACAACCATCGAGGGGAACAGCCCGAGCCTGGTCGTGACACTCACAAATGGTTTCGCGTTCCAGGACACCACCCTCAACTACAACAGTTACGGCGCCTCCTTCCAGTTCGGGGCCGGTGCGGCCCAAATCACCAGCGCCACGCTGGGCGGCCTGGAAGGAGCACAGAACCTTGCGTTGGTAAACGCCGGTTCCGGCGGTGGAGGCGTGGCGCTCACCGTCGGCGGGGATGGCGACAACACCATTTACAGCGGCGTCCTGAGCGGCGCCGGAGGTATCGTCAAGACGGGCACGGGTACGCTTGCCCTCACGGGCACCTGCACCTGCACCGGTACCACCTCGGTCACCTCCGGCGTCCTGTCCGTCACCGGCAGCCTTGCCTCCCCGGTAAGTGTCGCTGCAGGCGGCACCCTGGCCGGCACGGGCAGCATCGGCGGTGCCGCATCGGTGGCGGGCGGCGGCATCCTGGCGCCCGCGGGAACCTTCACATTCAATGGTCCGCTTGCCTTGCAGGGCGGAAGTGCAATCGCGGTCGCCCTCAGCGGTACCCCCGGTCAAATCGCAGTGAATGGAACTTATTCAGGGCCCGCGAGCGGAGTGGTGACTGTCAATGTTTCAAGCGTTGGTGGCGCCGGGGCTTACAGCTTGATTACAGGCGCATCCGGCATCAGCGCGGCGAGCTTCCAGCTTGGCGCCATGCCGGCAGGCTATACTTATGCGCTTACCGCGACCAATGGGACATTGTCGCTGGCCGCTTCCGTTCCCCCGGCGCCCACCGGCCTGGCTGCGACCCCCGGCACCGGAGAAGTGGCATTGAGTTGGAACGCCTCTTCCGGGGCGACCAGTTACGATGTCCAGCGGACGCTCACCAGCGGCTCGGGTTATACATTGATTGCCAGCCTCGTGTCCGGGACCTCCTATACCGATGCCTCCGTGTCCAACGGGACAACCTATTACTATGTCGTTTCCGCGGTGAACAATGGCGGGGAGGGGCCCAATTCAGCGGAAGTAAGCGCGATACCTTCCGTCGCCATCGGTGGCGCGGAGACAACGCCTCCGGCGATCGTCATTAGCGGCGGCGGGGCGAACACCAATCTGGCATTAACCATCCAATCCTCCGTGATTGGACATACTTATCAGGTGCAATACAGCAGCAACCTTGTCAGCGGCTCATGGACGAATGTCGGTCTGCCCCAGGCCGGCACCGGGAGCAACCTCGTCATCAATATGCCTGTCAACTCCTCTTCCGTGTCTTTTGGTTTCTATCGGATCCTCATTCAGCAGTGAGCCGGGTTGCAGCGCTTCAACCACGAAGTGTTTCGGGCCACCCCGTAGCATCGCAAAAGCCGTAAAACACCCCTCGCTTAGCTAAGCGCTATAACCCTGAAGGAGCGCCACAAGCTCTCGAACAGCGGATAACCCCTTCAGCCTTGATCAGTTCTAATATCCGCATCCCCTTTTTCCACTTCCCCAATCCCAAGCGGCGCTCCGCGCCGTCAATGGAAAGCCCCAACGAGGGGACCTCAAGCCAGCCCAGGGCAGAGCGCAGTGACGCCCTGGGTACCCAGACCTCGGCGGTCACACTATCTCGATTTTGAAGGCCTACTAACTCCCTGCCAGCCAACCCTCCAGAACTGCTACGAGTTGAACGCATTCCATAATGCATGGCAAAGAATGCACACAGGAACAGATTCCGTCACCGCAAAACAGGCGCCACATAAGAGCCCCAGCAAGCTCAGGCCGGTGACGGAAATCCAGAGGATTGAATAATGTACGGAGGAAAAAATGAACGCGGACAATATAACCGCTGCCCAGCGGTGACGCGGCATCGATCGAAAGAGGATGTTAAGGAAAAGCCCGCGAAAGATAGGCTCTTCATTGAGAGGCGCAACGATGATCCCATCTCTCACTGAAATCCAGGTCAACGGATAAATCCGCAGATGGAAGTAAGCGTCTACGATCACATGCGTCAAAACCGTGAGGAAAATAAATGTCAGCGCCGAGATCACGGATCGCGGTAGCCAGCGTCCAAAAAAAAGCCGGGGAACTTCCCGCAGTTGACCCCGGAGAATGAGCAAAGCGCAAATGGCCAGAGATAAAGCAAGGCGCAGTTCAAGAAAGACAGACGCACGATTGGGAAAAAGCTGAACGCAAAGGCTGGTCGCTACCAGATAGAGGATAATCCAGGTAGGCGATAGTGCCGGTGTGCTGTCAGTTGATGGTCGTGGGGCTGTTTGAGCCCGAATTTCAAATGTGCTATTACATTCCTCGCAGGTAAACGTATCCGCTTCCGATTCTCGCGGAGTCAATTCCCAACTGATCCCACACGTGGGGCAATCGACCGTGACATGCGACTCTGAGGGCATAATAACTGGAAGTTTCCGTCCGATGGTGGGGAATTCCCCAATCGGTATCCACGTCGCCGTGCTATGGCAACGAAAGCCTAGGCGAATCAATGAGCCGGGATCCGACCCATGAATCCGTTTATAGACCGCTCGAGCGCCCCTTCGGCAGGCGACACCCCATTCAGCTACCTTTACGCCATTGCATCCTGAAAGGGTCTCAAAGCCGCCCAAATGGCGGTGAATCTAAGTCCCTCGGCAAGGCCTGCGGTTCCAAATATAGTTCATCAAAAGCAGATTATTGTTGACAAATGCTCATTAATGTGTATGATGACCTTAATGCACACCTCTCATCCCTTGCCCATCCAACCCCTCCAGCGCCACATCCACTGTACACACTGTTCCACATTATTCCCACGATCCCGATTTTTGCCAAGTTTCACCACTCCATTCCACGTAAGACATTCTCCACAAGGCTATTAACCGAATCACATCCCTATGCCAATTGACCGAAAAACCCGATCAGATTCGCTCATGCAGCGTCTCACTTCCGTCCAAAAAGACGCCGCGTACGCCCATTGCCAAACCGTCTCGCTTCGGGAGGCCATCCTCTGGTTGCGCCAACAATTCAACATCAAGATCAGCAAAACCGCCCTGGCTCGCTGGCTCCAGCAACAGCGCATCGAACGCCTCATGGCCGCCGATCTCACCGACATCCGCGACCACCACCAAGCAGCATCCCTCATCCAGGACGCCGCCGAGACCTCCACCCCTCTCACCATCGCCAACAGCGTCCTTTTCGCCAACGCCGTCTTCAAGGAGTTCCGCAAGCCCGATGGCCAGCGTGACGAGAACCGCATGATCCGCTACATGAACCTCGCCCTGAAGGCCCGCGACCTCGAGATCCGCGCCCGCTCCGTCGAACTGGAATGCGAACGCCTCCATTTCACTGCCGCAAAGAAACCAACCCTCGCAGTTGTCGCTCCCGACCCCGACGAATTCCGAAAAACCGAGGAAGCCATGGCCCTCCTCTTCGGCGAAGAGCCCAAAGCCTTCAAAAGCGATTCCGGCCTCCCCGTGGTCGAAACCGAGTACCAGCAGTCCCAACGCCTGAAGGCAGACTCATCCTCACCGGTCGCGAAGCGCCAAGCCTAAAAATCTGCACTCAAAAATCGAAAACTCTTTATGCACTTGGACCCTTACCAATCCCTCGTCTCTCCACCGAAACGCCGCGCCCCCGCCCTCCTCACCCTGCGCCCATACCAGCTCCCGGTCTTCTGGTCCACCGCCGGCATGCTGGTCCTTCATTGGTCCCGCCAGATCGGCAAAAGTCACGTCCTCGCCACATGGGCCATCCGCCGCCTCCTCAAGAACCCGGGTCGCCTCGTCACCGTTCTGAGCAACAGCAAATCCAACGGTATCGAATTCATCCGCAAATGCGCCGACGTATGCGCCCTGCTCCGCGTCGCTTACCAGCAAGTGGACCTCTCCGCCGACCAGAAAATCGAGAACATGCGCATGGAAATCCGCATCAAATCAAACGGCAAGGTCGGACGCATCATCGTTCTCGCCGCCAACCCTCGCACCGCCCGCGGTTTCTCCGGCGACCTCATCCTCGACGAATTCGCATTTCATGAGGACAGCGCCGCCATCTGGGACGCCGCCGAGCCCATCATCTCCAGCAATCCCAATTTCCTCTGCCGCATCGCAAGCACAGGCAATGGCCGGTTCAACATGTTCTACCAGATGGCCAGCGAATCCTCCCCCTACGCCGTCTCCCGCGTCCGCCGCAGCGAGGCATGGCGCATGGGCTTCAAACTCTTCGACCCCGCCACCCGCCTCGAAGTCACCCCGGATCAGGCCCGCGCCGCCGCCATCGATAAAGCAAGTTACGATCAAAACTACGAGTGCGCCTTCAACGAGGAAAACATGGCCCTCCTGACCCACGCCCTCATCAATGCTTGCGAGTACACGGAATCCCCGGGCCCGCCCATTGCAGCCGATCCATCGGCCTCCCAGGAATGCCACATCTGCGCCCAGGACTGGTCCTCCGACTCCCTCGCCTTCGTCCGCTCATGCACCGGCCCCCTCGGCATCGGCATCGACGTCGGCCGCACCCGCGACATCACGGTCATCACTGTTGGCGAGAAAATCGGCGGCATCGTCTTCACCCGCGCCATACTCCGCATCAGCGCCATGCGTCTCCCTCAGCAGCTTGACCTTCTCCGGCCCCTCCTCGGATCGCCCAACTTCGGTCGCCTCTGCGGCGACGCCACCGGCCTCGGCCTTGGTCTCATCGAGTTCGCCCAGGAACTGGCCGGCTCCTACTGCGTCGAGCCCGTCCAGTTCTCCAGCCGCGAACCCCGCGCCATCCGTGGCATCCGCCAGAAGGATACCGCATTGGTCACCGAACTCATGGCCCTCGACCTCCTCGAAGCCTTCGAAAACCGCGCCATCCGCATCCCATGCGAAATGGCCTTGCGCGACAGCCTCCGCAAACCCGAGCGTATCACCACCGCCTCCGGCGTCCGCATCGCCGCCACCCGCGATCCCGCCGGCCACGCCGACGAATTCTGGAGTCTCGCCCTGATGCTCCGCGCCCTCAAAGCCCCTCCCGTCCAAATCGCCTTCGAAGCCATTGAACCACCTCCCGGCGGCAAGTACGCCAGATTCGAAAGAAGGGTTCTTTACTGAATCAGTATGAGCAACCCCATTCCAGTGGCGCCCTCACGGACGCGCCAGCGTGTATCCGCCTTGGGACGGATCTGCCTCAGGCACGACTTGAACCTGAACTTGAACTTGAACTTGAACTTGAACTTGAACTTGAACCCCTCGTTCGGAATCACGATAAGCAACCCCATTCCAGTGGCGCCCGCATCGACGCGCCAGCGTGTACATGAATGGGCCCCGGACCCCGGCTGCCAATTAATCCACGACCAGGCGTTTGCCCATGCTTAGCACGTCGTCCACCGCGAAGCCGAGGCGCTGGTAGAAGGCGATGACTTTACGGTTACTCGAGCGGATCTGGAGATTGATTTTGGGACAATCGCGTTCCCGAAGCAATTGCTCGGCGTGTTCCATGATTTGACGTCCGTAGCCGTTTCCCTGAAGATCGGGTGCAACGGCAAGGTAGTTGATCCAGCCGCGATGGCCCTCGTAGCCGGCCATGACGCTGGCTATGATTTGAGAGTCGAGGACGCCTACCAGGAACAGGTCCGGGGCGACCTTGAGCTTGCGCCGGATATCGGCGACGGGATCGTTGTGGGGAACGACAAGACCGCATTCGCCCCAGAGCGCGATGACGGCGGATTCATCCTCGTTCCGGTAGGGTCTGATCCACATCCGTCCCATAAAATGCGCGGATGGGCGAGAAGGCGACCTGTTTTTCTTGTCACCGTGGATGAGGACGTTAACGTCGCCACTTCCCCCTGCAAAAAATTAAAAACAGAAAATATGCAGCCTCTATTCACGTATAACGTAGTGCCGAAATTGCCAGGGGAACTCGAGCCGTTGCGCGAGATGGTCTACAACCTGTGGTGGACCTGGGAGCCGTCCGCCCGGAAGCTTTTCCGGCACTTGGATACCGCTCTCTGGGAGCGAACCAATCACAATCCGCTGCGGATGCTGCAACTCTCCCGGCAGGCGCGACTGGAAGAGGTGGCCCAGGATGACGATTTTCTGCGCGAGTTGACGGCGGTGCACAAGAAGTACCGGACTTACCTCAGCCGGCCGGATACCTATGGGAAAGGCCGACAAAAGGGAGCCTCGATCGCCTATTTCTCCGCGGAATTCGGGTTCCATGAGTCGGTGCCGAATTACTCGGGCGGCCTGGGGATTCTCGCCGGGGACCATTGCAAATCCGCGAGCGATCTGGACCTGAATTTCACGGCGGTGGGCTTGCTTTACCGGCATGGCTATTTCCGCCAGCAGATCAACAAGGATGGCTGGCAGGAATCGGTGGCCCTGAACCAGAGCTTTCATCATCTGCCGCTGGTGGAGGTGCGCCGGGAGGACACGCCGCTGCTGGTCCATGTGGAGCTGCCTGGCCGGACGGTGCATGCGAAGGTGTGGCAACTGGCGATCGGGCGGATCACGCTCTACCTGCTGGATACGGACATCCACGAGAACAACGCGGAAGACCGGCTGATCACCGCCCAGCTCTACGGCGGTGACCTTGAGATGCGAATCCGACAGGAGATCGTGCTGGGGATGGGAGGATCCAGGGCACTTAAGGCGATGGGCATTGTGCCGGACGTGCATCACATGAACGAGGGGCACGCGGCGTTTCTCTCGCTGGAACTGATCCGGCGCGCGGTCGAGGACCGGAAGCTGGATTATTACTCGGCGCTGCAATTGGTTGCCTCCGGCAATATTTTCACGACGCATACGCCGGTCCCCGCAGGCAATGATGCGTTCTCCCGGCAATTGATGGAGCGCTATTTCTGGGAGTTTCCCACGAAGGTGGGGCTTTCCTTCGATGAGTTTTTCAAGCTGGGCCAGGCAAGCGTGAATCCGACGGACACGTTCAGCATGACGATCCTGGCGCTCCGGACCAGCCGGCATGCGAATGGCGTGAGCGCGTTGCACGGCGAGGTGAGCCGCGGCCTGTGGGAGGATGTCTGGTCGGGCGTGCCGCGCGAGGAGGTGCCGATCACGAGCATCACCAACGGCATTCATACGAAGACCTGGATGGCGCCGGAGTTCTCGGCAATGTACGACAAGTACCTCGGGAACTGGGAGGAGCACCTGGTCGAGACGGAGTTCTGGCGCGGGGTGATCGACATCCCGGACCACGTCCTCTGGGAGACGCATCAATTGCTCAAGGCTCGGCTGATCGACTTCGTGCGGACCCGGGTGAAATCTCAGCGGGAGCGCCTCGGCGAAAGCATGGAGAGCATCCGGAAGGCGAATCTGCTGCTGGACCCGGAGATTCTGACGATCGGATTCGCCCGCCGCTTCGCAACTTACAAGCGGGGCACACTCCTTTTTTCGGATCTCGACCGCTTGCGTCGCATATTGGCAAACAAGGATCAGCCGGTCCAATTTGTCTTCGCCGGCAAAGCCCACCCGAAGGACGACGGCGGGAAGAAGTTCATCCAGGAGGTTTACCGGTTTTCACGGGAGCCGGAATTCGAGGGGCGGATCGTTTTCGTGGAGGACTATGATATCTACATCGGCCGGCGGCTGACGCAGGGCGTCGATTTGTGGCTCAATAATCCGCTGCGGCCGCTCGAGGCGAGCGGAACGAGCGGGATGAAACTGCCGCCCAACGGGGGGCTGAACCTGAGCGTGCTGGATGGCTGGTGGTGCGAGGGTTACAATGGCAAAAACGGCTGGGCCATCGGCGCGGAGATCAAGGATCCGCTGGACCCGAACTTGAAAGCGGAGTTCCAGAGCGAGGTGGATTCAGCGAGCCTGTTCCACATCCTGGAGACTCAGGTCATTCCGCTTTATTATGCGAAGCCTGACGGGCGGCTGCCGATTGCCTGGCTGCAATTGATGCGCGAGTCGATCCGGAGCGTAACGCCGGTATTCAATACGCATCGCATGGTGAAGGAATACAATGAGCGGCTGTACGAGCGGGCGGCGGGCAAGCACCGGGAGCTGCTCTCGGACGGCTGTGCGAAGGCGACGGAGATCAGCCATTGGAAGACGCGGATCCGGCACGATTGGCCGCAGGTGCGCATATCCGACGTGCACCTGGCATCCGAGGATCGGCTATCGGTGACAGTGGGCGAGACGCTGACTGTGACGGCGCGCGTCCACCTGGGAGATATCGATCCAAAGTTCGTGCGCGTGCAGGCGTACTATGGGGAATCGGTGAACACAAGTATCGCAAAGGCGACGATCATTGACCTGGACGATGCCAAGAAAGCTGAGCACGGGGATTACCTGTATAACGGGGCGATCCTGGCGAGCGAGAGCGGCGCCTATGGGCTGAACGTGCGGGTCATCCCGGTCAATGCGACGCTGACACAGGCGCATGAGCTCCGATTGATCACTTGGGCGCGGTGAACAGCGAGCCTGCGGGTATCAATGCAACCGGCAGGCGGGTTTGCGCGATTCTTAGTTGAGTTTCAGCGCGGTGCTCCGGTACGGTTCGCGCCCCTGACCCCCATTGCAGGAGTCGGGGCGTTCCCACCCCAGCCATGAAATTTCCAGCCTATGCCGCCATGGCCGTGCTGCTTTTTGCAGGCACGGCCTGCACCACGTTGCCGCAGCAAAATCCGGTGGCTGCGGTGACCACGCTTGTAAGGCGGGTCACGAGGAGGCCTTCCTATTGGCACGGGGATGATGTGACAGGCGCGCCGTCGATCAAGATCGTCCTCTCGGAGCAACGGGCTTATTTTTACAAGGGAGGAGTGCTGGTTGGGGAATCGGTCATTTCGAGCGGCAAGGAGGGATTTGAAACTCCCCCGGGGCATTACACGGTGATCCAGAAGGACGAGAATCATGTGTCAAATGTGTATGGCGCTTATATCGACAAGGATGGGAACGTGGTGCGGAGAAATGTGGATGTGACGAAGGATCCTGTTCCGCCCGGGGCGACGTTCGAGGGGGCGAAGATGCCGTATTTCCTGCGGTTCACGGGAGGGTACGGGATGCATGCGGGCTATCTGCCCGGGTATGCGGCCTCCCATGGATGCGTGCGGATGCCGATCGAAATGGCGGGGCATTTCTTCGATGCGACGGATGAGGGGACGCCGGTGACGGTGGTGCCGTAGGATGTCCGGCATGCTGAGCGCGGGTCTGCTCGTCTACCGGCGGAGGGAAAGGGTAATCGAGGTGCTGCTGGTGCACCCAGGGGGGCCGTTTTTCGAGAAGAAGGATGAGGGGATCTGGTCAATACCCAAGGGGGAAGTGGAGGGGGAGGAGGATCCGCTGGAGAGGGCGCGGATCGAGTTCCAGGAGGAATTGGGAATTGAGCCGCCGCCGGGGCCGTGGGTGGAGTTGGGCACGGTGAAGCAGAAGGGAGGGAAAGTGGTGTATGCCTGGGCATGCGAAGGGGAATTCGAGGGGCCGGTTAGGAGCAACACCTTTCAAATGGAATGGCCGCCACGATCCGGGAAGATGCGGGAGTTTCCAGAGGTGGACCGGGCGGAATGGTTCGGGCTCGATGAGGCGCGAGTGAAAATGAACGCGGCGCAGGCGGCGTTGATTGATGCGCTTCTGTCGCTTCGGCTTTAGCGGGCGGATAGGATTGCTTGCGTGGGCGGAGGGCCTCTGCTTTGATTTTTCCCCATGCCCACTGAACCGGTCGTTGCATCCGCTTTTTCCAGGAAGAATCCATTTCCCGCCCGCTTGCATGTGAATCGCAAAATGACCGGGGAGGGATCTGAAAAGGATACGCGGCACTTCGAATTGGACCTCGATGGATCGGGGCTGATTTATGAGTGCGGGGATTCGATCGGGGTTTTCCCGAAGAATGACCCGGAACTTGCGCAGGAGATTTTGCATGCGCTCCATGCGACGGGCGATGAGATGGTGCCGGGAAATGAGGGAACGCCAAAGCCGCTAAGGACGGTGTTGATCGAGGATTACCAGATCACGCAGCCCTCCAAGCAGTTCATCCAGGCGATTGCGGAACGGGGAGGGGAGGCCGCGGCATTTTTGCGGGAGATGATGGATCCGCTGCGGAAGCATGACCTGGAGGCGTACCTCTGGGGGATGGAGTACATCGATTTCCTGCACGGGCACCCGAGTATTCACTTTACGCCGGAGGAGTTTGTGAAGCTGCTGCGGAAGTTGCAGCCGCGGCTTTACTCGATTGCGTCGAGCCAGAAGGCGCACCCCGCGGCGGTTCACTTGACCATCGCGGTGGTGAAGTATGAGTCGCATGGGCGGAAGCGCAAGGGGGTGGCGTCGACATTCATCGCGGAACGTGTGGGAGAGAGCGGCCGGGTGCCGGTTTTCGTCCATACCGCGAAGGGGTTTCGGCTACCGGAGGATAAATCCACGCCGATCATTATGGTCGGACCCGGGACGGGCGTGGCGCCTTTCCGCGCCTATTTGCAGGATCGCAAGGCGACCGGGGCGACTGGGAAGAATTGGCTGTTCTTCGGCGAGCAACGGCGGGGATCGGATTTTCTGTACGAAGAGGAGTTCACAGCGTTGCAGGGGGAGGGGGTTTTGACGCGGTTCGATACGGCGTTTTCCCGGGACCAGGCGCACAAGGTGTATGTGCAGAACCGGATGACCGAGAATGCGGCGGAGATCTGGAAATGGATCGACCAGGAGGGGGCGCACTTCTTCGTGTGCGGCGATGCGTCGCGGATGGCGAAGGATGTGGATGCGGCGCTGCTAAAGATTGTGGAGACAGAAGGTGGCAAGACGCCGGATGAGGCGGCGTTGTATGTGGAGGAACTGAAGAAGATGAAGCGGTATAAACGGGATGTTTATTGATCCATCCCTATTGGGAATCCAGGATCAGGGAACCATCTGAAGCGAACTGAAATCCAGGGTTGAATGCAACCTCCCAACAATATCCATCCGGGTCGCTGAAATAGCCGCTGTGGCCGCCCCACGAGGTGTCCTGCGCGACCTTGAGGATGCGGGCTCCGGCCGCCTCGGCCTGGGCCAGAGCCTGGGCTACGTCTTCGCGGGTGCGGACATTATGAGCGAAGGTGATGC
>Ga0302319_10020557_pt1 | contig 11927 bp, 12 predicted proteins | sample Bog_T0_2_FD_203319 | JGI IMG/M metagenome (GOLD analysis project Ga0302319, IMG submission 203319) | Peat permafrost microbial communities from Stordalen Mire near Abisko, Sweden - Bog_T0_2 | ecosystem: Environmental > Terrestrial > Soil > Wetlands > Peat | place: Sweden: Abisko, Stordalen Mire...
TGGCATGATCACGTCACTTTGAGTCGTTGGGCGAGGACCGCGAGCAGATCGACCTGGGCGACGCGATCTTGTGTCGCTCCAAAATCCCCGCTGCGCAGGTCCCTCATCGTAACCTCCCCGGCCGCCTGTTCCTGGGGTCCCAGCAGAAGCGCGAGACGAGCGCCCGACTTGTCCGCCAGCTTCATCTGGGCCTTCATCGAGCGTTGGTCGTAACTGCGATCGACGCTGTAGCCCTCGTGACGCAATCGGTCGAGCAGTACCACCGGCGCGTCTGTACCCACCGTGTCGACAAGAAAGATGTCGAGGTCGCGGCGAAGCCCCGCGTCGTCCTTAATCCCCTCCGCGTCGAGGGTCAGCAACAAGCGCTCAACACCCGATCCAAATCCGATACCGCTCGAGGGCTTCCCTCCGAGCTGTTCGACCAGCCCGTCATAACGCCCACCCCCACCAATGGCGTTCTGCGCACCGTCCAGTGCGTCCGAGATGAATTCGAAGGTCGTTCGACTGTAGTAGTCAAACCCACGCACCAAACGCGGCTCGAGCGTGGCGTCAATGCCGAGCGCACGCAGTCCGCCGCGTACGGCGTCAAAGTGGACTCGACAGGCATCACACAAATGGTCAATGAGCATGGGTGCCTCATTGGTGACCGCGATGCAGCGTTCGTTCTTGCAATCGAGCACGCGAAGTGGATTCTCGCTCCACACCTTGGCGTGCTCGTCACATAGTTCATCGGCGTGATGGGCGAGAAAATCCCGCAACAACACGACGTAGTCCGCTCGGCACTGCGCGTCGCCCATTGAATTAATCAGCAGTCGAAATCGATGCAGACCAATGCCTTCAAAGAACCGCTGCGCCAACGAGACCACTTCGACGTCCAGCATCGGATCTTCAGTACCGAGGACTTCGACGCCCAACTGGTGATGCTGACGGTAGCGCCCCGCCTGAGGACGCTCGTAGCGAAACGCGGGCGTGAAGTACCACGCTTTAAAAGGTGTCGTAGGATTATGTTGGATGAACGCGCGCACAATCGGTGCGGTGCCTTCGGGTCGTAGTGCGTAGGTGCGCTCGCCGCGATCTTGAAAAACGTACATCTCCTTACGTGCGACGTCGCTCTCCTCGCCGATGCCGCGTTTGAACACGCCGACGTCTTCAAACAAAGGTGTGATGGCGAGGTGAAATCCGTAGCGGTGCGCAAAATTAGCGAACGTTGCAATGAGCCCTTCCCAGCGCGCCGATTCCGCTCCCAGCACGTCATGGGTTCCGATTGGTGCCTTAAACGGCGGCGTATCGCTCATGAAGTTTTATTCTGTCCCGGCAACTGGCGAAATGCATCAAAGACGCCGTCGACGCCCTTCAGTGCCGCCAAGAGACTACTCAAGTGCGCCGGGTCCGCAAGTTCGACGTCAAAGACCATGCGAACAATGCGTGCGCCCGACGTCGTTGTCGAACTCGAAATGATATTGAGGTGGTACTCAGCAACGATCTTGGAGACGTCGAGCAGAAGTCTCGAACGGTCAAAGGCCATGACTTCGAGCACGGCACGGTACTGCCCTGTGCTCGATCCATCCCACTCCACGTCGATGATGCGCTCGCCCAGCCTGTTCGCGAGTGCCACCGCGTTCGAGCAGTCATCGCGGTGGATTGACACGCCGCGTCCCTGGGTGATGAAACCCATGATCGGGTCACCGGGAACCGGCGAACAACAACGCGCCAGATGAATCATGACGTCGTCGAGCCCTTCCACGTAGACGCCCGCGCTTCGTCGAGCGGTTCGATTGACACGAGGCGCTCGGGTGACCGTGGTGGGAAGTTGTTCGGCGTCTCCACCGTGCAACTCACGACTTAGGCGCTGAACGACCGCGAGCGCCGAGATCTGATTGGAATCGATCGCCATGAACAGCGCGTCGATGTCGTCGAGGTTGAGTGCCGCAATCACCGCATCGAGGGCGCTGGACGACAGCGACGTCGCGATTGGCAAACCTTCGCGGCGAAGCGCCTTGGTGAATTCCTCTCGGCCGCCTTCAATCGCGTCCTCACGTCGTTCACGCTGGAACCACTGGCGAATCTTGGATTTCGCACGCGACGAGACCGCGATGTTGAGCCAGTCTCTTGAAGGACCGGCGGTGTCATTCTTGCTCGTTACAATCTCGACGACGTCCGCTGAATGAAGGACGGTTTCGAGCGGCACGAGGCGACCGTTGACCTTCGCTCCCACGCAGTGATGTCCGACTTCGGTGTGCACGGCGTAGGCGAAGTCGATGGTCGTCGCTCCTTCGATCAACGCTATGACGCGCCCCTTGGGCGTGAAGACGTAGACCTCGTCTTGTCCGAGGTCGAGTTTTAGTGCTTCGAGGAACGCGATAGGGTCGGCCTCTTCTTCTTCGACGTCCGCGAGTCGCTGCATCCAGGCAATCTCGTGACTCGACGCGCCTTCCTTGTAGCCCCAGTGAGCGGCGACGCCGAACTCCGCGCGGCGGTGCATCTCTTGTGTTCGCACCTGCACCTCTACTGACTTGCCGCGAGGGCCGATAACGGTGGTGTGCAGTGATTGGTACAAGTTGAACTTTGGTGAATTGATGTAGTCCTTGAAGCGACCCTGCACTGGTGACCACAAGGCGTGAATCGCACCCAGCACCGCCCAACAGTCGCGCTCCTCATCGACGATGACTCGCATCCCCACGAGGTCGAAGATCTCGTCGAATTCCTTGCCGCCTACGACCATCTTCTCGTAAATGCTCCATAGGTGCTTCGGGCGACCTCGAACGTCCGCCTTGATGCCGAAGGTGTCGAGTTTCTCGCTCAGCGCGTCCATCACTTCTTCGAGGTACGCCTCACGTTCGGGCTGACGCGCCGCGACCATCTGTTCGATCTCGGCGTAACGCTTTGGGTGCAACGTGGCGAAACTGAGGTCTTCGAGCTGCCACTTGACCTGTTGGACCCCGAGACGGTGCGCGAGCGGTGCGTAGACGTCCAACGTCTCTTGCGCAATGGCCCGTTGACGGTTCATGGGCATCACCGAGATCGTGCGCATGTTGTGCAGTCGGTCGGCGAGTTTGATCAACAACACCCGCCAATCGCGGGCCATCGCGATGAACATCTTTCGAATCGTCGCCGCCTGTTGGGCTTCCTTGGAGTCAAATTCGAGACGATCGAGTTTGGTCACGCCGTCAACGACCGCCGCCACTTGCTCGCCAAACTCCTCGGCGAGCCATTTGGTCGTGACGCCTGTATCTTCCACGGCGTCATGCAAGAGGGCGGCGACGATCGTGGGCTCGTCGAGACCTAAATCGGCGGTGATGTCGGCGACCGCGATGGGATGGGTCACGTAGGGTTCGCCCGTGCGACGAAGTTGACCTTCGTGCGCGTTGATCGCTACCACCCCGGCGCGTCGGATCAATTCCACGTCGCCGGTCTCGTGATGCTCGAGAAAACGCCCGATGAGACGCTCAATCGAGCTCGTCAGCGCGGGGTCGGCTGATGAGCGAGACGTGAGACTGACCATGGAGTCAGCCTACCGGTGACCTAGCGCCGTTTCTGCTTACGAGCACGTGGCGTGACGTACGTCGACGTGCGTGGCGTGCGAGTCGTTGTCGCACCGGTGCCGCGCACGCTTCCTTCCGCTCCCAAAAGTGCTGCACTCGAGGGACTCAAGATCCGGTGATCACTGCGCGACGCCACGCGTGCCGCCAAATCACGGAAGCGAGGTTCACGTTCCTTCATCACTGCGAGTAAGGGACTCGCGATGAAGATCGACGAATACGCCCCGCTCAACAAACCAACGAACAATGCGAGGCCGTAACTCTGCAACGTCGTCGCACCAAGGATGTACGCCCCGACGACCAGGACTGAGAACACTGGCAGAATCGCCACCAACGAAGTGTTAATGGAACGCGCGAGGGTCTGGTTCATCGAGAGATTGACCATTTCGCCATACGTAATATCACCGGACTTGAGGATCCCACCGGTGTTGTCACGAACGCGGTCAAAGACAACGACCGTGTCGTAGAGCGAGTAACCGAGGATCGTCAAAATCGCAATCACCGTGTCTGGGGTGATCTGAAGACCGAAGAGTGAATAGACGCCAATCGTCACTAAGAGGTCGTGCACCATGGCGATGAATGCGGCGAGCGCCATCTTTGGTTCGAAGCGAATACTGATGTAGCCAACGACGGCAATGAAGAAAATAATCAGCGCCTCAAGCGCACGGTCGGTGATTTGCGAGCCCCACGTCGGCCCAACGCTGCTCGTCGAGACTTGGATGGGATTGACGTCAGCGACCTTCGCCATGGCATTGACGACGTTGTTGGTGACGATGGTTTGGTTCGTCGTAGAAAGATTGTTCAAGTCGGCGGTGACCTCGTAGGTGTCGCTGCCGAGTTTCTCGACCGTCGGCAACGTCAAGCCGGCCCTCTCCACTGCGGTGGTCATTTTCGAGATCGACGTGTGCGGCGCGAGCACTTCCCACGAGTCGCCACCTTTGAAATCGATGCCGAGATTAAAGCCGCGAATGCTCAGGGAGCCAATGCCGATCACGATGATCACGATTGACAAGGTGAACCAAATGCGACGACGACCAACGAAGTCAATCGTCGTGAGCCCTCGATAGAGACGCTGGAATCGGTTGGGAGCCTTCTCAACGTCACTCATGAACGACTCCTGGCGTCAAACCAGCGGCCATGGAAATGGCCGACGTACTGTCCGAACTGCGCCGACCGAGCAAGATCACGATCGGACGCGTGAAGTACCACGTGATCGCCACGTCCATCAACGTGGACAATCCGAGGAAGAACGCGAAGCCTCGCACGTCACCGACCGCGATGATATAAAGCAACACGGCCGCCAACAAACTGACCGTGTCCGCCGCGAGCACGGTGCGCCACGCCGACTTGAAACCACGGTCGACGGATGAACGTACTGAGCGCCCCGCGCGCGCTTCATCCTTCAAGCGTTCGAAATACACGATGTAACTGTCGACCGTGATACCAATGGACACAATTAATCCGGTAACACCTGCCAAATCGAAACTCGGGGCGAAGGCCGTATGACCAAGCGCCGAGATGATCGCCCACAGCAATGCCGCGGTGACACCGAGGCCAAGAACGATTACGAGACCGAGCGCTCGGTAGTAGAGGATCGTGTAGAGCAAGACGAGCGCGAGCCCCACGAGGCCGGCGCCGAGACCCGCGACGAGGGAGCTGTGACCCAACGTCGGCGAGACCGTGACGGTGTTGAGCGCCTCTAGGCGAACGGGTAAGGAACCGAACTCCATCGCGAGTGCCAGATTCTTCGCCGAGGACTCAGTGAAGGAACCAGAGATCTCGCCCTGGCCGTCAAAGGAGGTGAAGCTCGCTTGCGACGGCTGGATAAGCGGGGCGGATTGGACGACACCGTCGAGTTCGATCGCAAGTTCAGCGTGGAAGTTCTCTTCGGCGACCTTGTCCCACAAAGGGCTTCCGGCGCCGGTGAGCGTGTAGTTCACGACCCACGCACCGACCTGGTCCTGTTGGGCAACCGCCGACTTGACCGATTTACCCGTCAGCTGCGCGGGTCCGAGCACGTAGCGATCCGACGTACCGAGTCCGGGCAGGATCACCATCGCCGAGGGCTTGTCATTCGCAGGAAGCGTCGACTTGATGTTCGTGTAGGCGGGATCGAGCGCGATGTTGTTCGTTGGCTCACCCGTAGAGGTATTGACGTTGAGATTCGCGGCCGTCAGGGCGTAACTACTGGCGCACGCTGGCACGGTCGAAACTGCCTTGGCCTTCGCCGAGGGCGCGGTCGTCTCGCACAGCACTGGACGAAAGAGAAGTTGAGCGGTTTGACCAACGGCGGCGAGGACTGCGCGAGCGTTCTTCACACCCGGAACGCTCACGACGACGTTTTTGCCTTGTAGGTTCACCTCCGCGCCCGAGACACCCAAACCATTGACGCGGTTGTTCAAAATCGTGACGACTTCTTGCATGTCGGCTTTGCTCGCGTGCGTGGCGGGTTTGTAGACGACCGACAATCCGCCCGCAAGGTCGAGTCCGAGTTTGGGCCCCCAACCGAGTGCGAGCGTCGTGCCCAACGCGCCAAAGGCGATGGCAATCGTCAAAAAGAGACTAACGACGAGCGATCGCCGTGATCCTACCTTTGGCGCCATTACTTCTGATCGCCTTCTTGTGTGTTGTCGTCGGAGCTCTCAGGAGCTGGCTCGGGTACGGGGTCAAAACGTCGGGCGATCGCCGAGGGGATGAAATCGAGTTCGACGCCGCCGGGCGTGCGTAACGTGATGAACTCGTCGGTCATCTTGGTCACGGTGCCCACGAATCCACCGATTGTCTGGGCACGCTCGCCCACGTCGACCTTCTTTACCTCTTGACGGGCGGCCTTTTGACGCTTCGAGCGAGGTCGGAGGTAGAAGAAATACAGTGCTCCAAACACCAGGGCATAAACAATCAAAATGCTTGATGAGCCGCTTGAAGCTGCGAACATGAACGTTTCCTCCGTCAATAGACAAAGAAACCCTAGTCGCTGGAGGGCCCCGCCCTAGAAAAGACCGCCACCACGCGGCGTTATGCCGAGGTGCGCGTAGGCCTTTTCAGTCCCCACCCGACCTCGCGGGGTGCGAATCAACAGACCTTCGCGCAAGAGGTACGGTTCGTACGCATCCTCTATGGTGGCGGGTTCCTCACCACACGCGTGCGCGAGTGTCGTCAAACCAATGGGCTGGTGGGCGAACTGACCGCATAACAAGTTCAAGATCCTCCGGTCGATTTTGTCAAGTCCATACTTATCGACGCCAAAGAGTTCCAACGCCTCGATCGCGAGCGCCTCATCGACGAAGTCGTGACCCTGCACGGCGGCGAAGTCACGAACCCTTCGAAGCAATCGATTGGCAATTCTTGGTGTCCCACGACTTCGCGACGCGATCGTCGTCGCGGCGTCGGAGCGAAGGTCCACGTGGAGAAGCACGGCGGAACGCTCGGCGATGATGCTCAACTCATCGACGTCATAGAGGTCGAGCTGTCCAATGAATCCGAATCGATCGCGCAGGGGTGCGGCGACCAATCCCGTACGGGTCGTCGCCCCGACGAGAGTGAAATTTGGCAAGTCGAGTCGAATGGACCTCGCCGAAGGTCCACGTCCAATCATGACGTCGAGGCGTCGATCTTCCATCGCTGGATAGAGCACCTCTTCGACGGCTCGGCTGAGTCGATGGATCTCGTCGATGAAGAGCACGTCGCCGTCTTGGAGATCGGTCAGCAATGCGGCGAGATCGCCAGGGCGTGAGAGGACGGGCCCTGACGTGATGCGAAGCCCCGATCCCATTTCCACCGCGACGATACTTGCGAGCGAGGTCTTACCGAGTCCAGGAGGACCAGCAAACAAGAGATGGTCCGACGTTTGATTCCTCGCACGCGCGGAACCCAAGACGATCTCGAGGTGGCGAACGAGTTCGCGTTGTCCGACGAAGTCCGCCAAGGAACCGGGTCGTAGCGACACTTCGGCTCGGCGTTCGTGTTCGTCAGCGACTGGAGCGACGACGCTCACGCTCAATTGTTCGAGATCGACGTCGCGCGAGCTCATCGTCGACCCAACAAGTGCAAAGCCATTCGCAGCGCTTGGGCCTCATCGTCGGGCAGGTCCACGCCCTCAAGGGCACCGCGTATCTCCTGACTGGAGTACCCAAGACCACGCAGTGCGTCGTCGATCTCATTGGACACTCGAAGCAACGTGCGCTGAGGGTCGTCCATGGCGTCAAACACTAACTTGCCCTTCAACTCGAGCACGATGCGACTCGCCGTCTTCGCTCCGATGCCCGGAATCGTCGCCACGCGTTTGACGTCGCCGCATTCGATTGCTCCGGCGAGTTCGTTGGTGTTCATGGTGCGAAGTGCCGCCAACGCGGTAGAAGGTCCGACGCCCGGAGTGATGAGTAACAGTTCAAAGAACTCGCGGTCCGCGTAGGTTTCAAAACCGTAGAGCACGATCGCGTCGCTGCGAACGACGGTATAGACAAACAACTCCAGATCCTCACCGCTGCGATAACTCTGCGAGGAACCAACGCTCACTTCGTAACCAACGCCATTGACGTCGAGCACGATCGTGCCGCTCAAGTGCTGGTGCACAACGCGTCCGCGCAACCAACCAATCATGAGGGACTCACCGCGGGATAGCGCTGTTCACTGCGCACGATCATGAAGTAGGTGATCGCGAGCGCGAGCGCGTCGGCGACGTCAGCGGGCTGAGGCACCTCATTGAGCCGGCATAATCGTGTGACCATGCCTTGGACCTGGATCTTGCTCGCGGCACCGTAGCCAGTCACGGCGAGCTTCACCTCTTGGGCCGTGAACTGGCGCACCGGGACACTCAGCGCGCCAGCGAGCGCGACGGCCACCCCACTTGCTTGGGCCACGGGAATCGCCGTCCTCGCGTTTCGCTGGTAGAAGACTCGTTCGACGACCACGGCGTCGGGCGTTGTTTCCTCGAGCAAGGTGCGCAACTCTGTCAAGAGCTGGCCCAGGCGTTCTTCGACCGTACGATGCCGACTGGTCTCGACGACACCCGCTCGCACGGCTCGGAAGGATTCGACGCCTTCAAAAGAGCCTTCCACCAGCCCAAACCCACATCGGGTCAATCCAGGATCGATACCGAGTACGAACATATGTTCGATACTACTTGGCATCGCCCTTGGAACAAGGATTTTGACCCAACGAGGACCCTCTCCCAGGATCAGACGGAATTAGCCCTCGTAGGCGGCGAGGATCTCCTCGGGGATGTCGAAGTTTGCGTAGACGTTCTGCACGTCATCGTGGTCGTCAATCGCGTCCATCAGGCGCAGGATCTTCTTCGCCTCAGACTCCTCGTCCACCTCAATGACATTCTGGGGAACGAGCGTCAAATCGGCGCTGAGCACCTTGATGCCGTGCGACTCAAGTGCGTCGCGCACGATGCCTACGTCGTGCGGCTCGGTAGTGACCACGAAGTTTTGACCCTGGGCGTCGAAGTTCTCACCACCGGCGTCGAGCACCCATTCGAGGAGTTGGTCTTCGTCGAGGGGGCCCTGCACTTCGAGCAGTCCCTTTCGATCGAACTGCCACGACACCGCTCCCGGTTCAGCAATCGTGCCACCGTTCTTGGAAAAGACGTGTTTGATCTCGGCGCTCGTGCGGTTGCGGTTGTCGGTCAACGTCTCGACGATGACCGCTATCCCGCCGGGTGCGTACCCCTCATACGAGATGGGTTCGTAGCGCACGCCCTCGAGCTCACCGGTGCCACGCTTGATGGCGCGCTCAATCGTGTCAATGGGCACTGACGCTTCACGAGCTTTCTGAAACATGGTGCGCAGACTCGCGTTGGACGCGGGGTCGCCCCCACCCTCACGCGCCGCGACCTCGACTTGACGAATGAGTTTGGCAAAAACTTTGGCTCGGGCGCTGTCCTTCGCACCTTTGCGATGCTTGGTCGTTGCCCACTTTGAATGGCCGGACATGGTTCCTCCCGCCCCTTTTTGGGGCGTTCGTATCGTAGTGAAGATTACAGCGCGTCGGTGAAGAGCTGGTGCACGCGGGTTTCACTCGTCAGTTCAGGGTGAAATGAGCATCCCCAGACGTTCTCGTGTCGCACGAACACCGCGTGCGTACCATCACCGTGATCGAGGGTGGCGAGCACCTCGACGTTGTCGCCGACGTGCTCGATCTTTGGGGCTCGAATGAATACTCCGGGCACTTCGCCCACTCCCTTTAAGTCGACGGGACTCTCGAAACTGGCGATTTGGCGCCCGTAGCCGTTACGACGCACGGACACGTCAAGTTTCTTGAAACTCCACTGGTCATCTCGCCCATCGAGCACGACGTCGCTGAGCAAGATGAGTCCCGCGCACGTGCCCAGGACCTTGAAGCCTTCGTCAAGGCGCGCTTGGAGTACTGGTCGGATTCCCGAGGTGATGAGTAAGTGGGCGATCGCTGTTGATTCCCCACCGGGCACGATCAAGCCGTCGATGTCGTCGAGTTGCTCGGGCGTGCGAACCTTTAGGACCTTGACGTCGAGTCGCTCCAACGTCGCGACGTGTTCGCGCACATCGCCCTGGAGGGCGAGTACGCCAACGATCGGCACTACCAGCCGCGCTCGGCGAGGCGAACCTCGAGCGTCGAGTTCTCGAGACCTCGCATCGCGGCTCCCAGGCCAGTCGACACCTTCGCGACGACGCCCGGGTCTTCGAAGTGCGTCGTCGCCTCGACGATGGCGCGTGCCATGCGGCTCGGGTCATCACTCTTAAAGATGCCCGAACCCACAAACACTGCTTCGGCGCCGAGTTGCATGACCAGCGACGCATCAGCGGGCGTTGCAATGCCCCCCGCACAGAACAATGGCACGGGAAGGTTGCCCGTCGCGGCGACCTCTTGGACGAGCGGCAACGGAGACTGGAGATCCTTCGCCAAGGTGTACAGCTCAGAAGGATCCGCAGTCGTGAGACGGCGGATTTGAGCGTTGATTGTGCGCAGGTGCCGCACCGCCTCGACGACGTTGCCCGTCCCCGCTTCACCCTTGGAGCGAATCAGACATGCGCCTTCGCCAATGCGACGTAACGCCTCGCCCAAATTGGTCGCGCCACAGACGAAGGGCACCGTGAACGACCACTTGTCGATGTGGTTCTCCTCGTCGGCAGGCGTCAGCACTTCGGATTCGTCGATGTAGTCCACGTCGAGGGCTTGGAGAATCTGCGCTTCGGCGATGTGGCCAATGCGCGCCTTCGCCATCACGGGGATAGTCACACTCGCTTGGATCTCTTGGATCATCTCGGGGTCGCTCATCCGCGCAACACCACCGTCACGTCGGATGTCCGACGGCACGCGCTCGAGCGCCATCACCGAGACCGCGCCGGCGTCTTCAGCGATTTTCGCCTGCTCGGGGTTGACGACGTCCATGATCACGCCGCCTCGCAACATGTCCGCCAGCCCTCGCTTGACGAGCGGCGAGCCCACCACGGAAGGATTCGTCGAAGAACTCATGCCACCAGCCTAACGGCCCTCACCATTCGTCAAGAGCGAGTGCGCGCAGTTCCACGTCGTCAAGGTCTCCTAAGTCCGGTGTGGTGCGGTCGCTGTAGACGTCGAACCAGACCCAGCGCCACGCGCGATAGTCGCTCGACGAGAAAAATGAGTCGGGACCGGCCACGTGGTGTGAACACTTGCGCAGCGCGCCCGCGATGCCTTGGGGATAACGGATCGCGGCGGCGGCGACCTCGTCAGCACGATACGCACTCCCCGCCCCCGCGAGGTTGCGTCGCAGTTCGTCACTTAGCGTCATCACCGACGCCACCGCCTCTCTGGTCAACAATCCAAGCCGCTGGCGGGCGAGACAGTGCGCGACGACGCCTTCGATCTCGATCAACTCGAAATCGCGCATCATCGCACTGGTAATGAAGAAACTCAACGTTGTCGTGCCCGGCACGAGCGCCGCGTTATAGCCCTCATCGCGCACGATGAACGCCGACACGTCGTCGACGCCGAAGGTCGCACTCAAACGATCGAGCACCGTGACGAGTCGCTGGCGATCCTTGGTGGTTCCACCCGCTTCAAAGCGCTCGAGCATGGCGTCAGCGAGCGACGCGCCTTTTTTCTCATATCGTGCGAGCGAGCGACGAAGGTCCCAGAAATAGACGAGGCCTACGACGACGCCGAGCGCCGGCAACCAGAACATGGCGGCACCGCCAACCAAAAGGGCGAGAACCACGACGCCGACGAGAACGGTCTGGGGAAGTTTGCGACGAAACGCGAAGGCGCGCACGAAACGCAGGTTCTCGTGACGCTCGTGAGTCGAGGGTGCGTAGGGATTCTGCCAGCCCGGATCGAGCACGGGCGCGACGTAGCGTGCTCCGCGATCACGTTCGTTCTGGCGGCGAGACCGCGAGCGTTGCTTAGTTGCCACCTCGCAAGGCTACC
>Ga0302319_10020558_pt1 | contig 11927 bp, 4 predicted proteins | sample Bog_T0_2_FD_203319 | JGI IMG/M metagenome (GOLD analysis project Ga0302319, IMG submission 203319) | Peat permafrost microbial communities from Stordalen Mire near Abisko, Sweden - Bog_T0_2 | ecosystem: Environmental > Terrestrial > Soil > Wetlands > Peat | place: Sweden: Abisko, Stordalen Mire...
CGATCGAGGTACTTCTGCAGCTGTTCGTAATACTTCGCGCGCAGCCATTCATAGTCGTCCCCATTCTGCTTTGACCCCAAGACCGCGATCTGGGCGAGGAACGGCTTGAACATCTGTGTTGGCCTTGGATAGGTTATGCCCAGCGTTCGAGATACAAAGCCATCGGGCTGCTGACGATCAAGAAAGACTTTGAAGTTAGTGAAGTCGTACTTGCTCACGCCATAGTAAGAGAGATAGATGTTCTCAAAATAAAGATCCCAATCGTAGTACTCGCCGTACGCGTAGCCAGTGAGCAGCTTTCCGCCCGCTCCCGGAAAGTCGTGGATACCCTTGGACCGAATGTCGTTGTTCAGACTTTCCAACCGAGCGGCGAGCTCCTCATTTTCGGCGGAGAGCAAAGTTGCCTCAGACTTCGACGCAACCTGCGGCTGGGCGCGAGCGGGGCCAACAATATTCAACAGAGCGACAAGCAAGAGCACTGCTGTCGATATTGCTTTGCGCGGCACTACGCTGGACAGTGGATGGAGAATGCCTTGATGCGTTGACTGACACCGCGGTAAGCAGCCGACCGTCATTTCCTCTCCTGTTAAACGCATGCCTGCATCCTTTCGGACTGCAAGTCGTGGCCAAATCTCAGAGTCCGTGTCTAATACCAGTTGAATACCGGACGGTCGCCTGGAGTTCATTGCGGCTCTTCTCCGGTTAGGTTACAACTTCCTGCCCCTAACCTGTGTACGATAAAACGAGAAACCAAAAGGCTCATCTTACCCGCGGTTTCCGCGTGTTCGGGAAGCGTGAGGTGGAGGAGTGCTCCAGGATGCTGGCGGCTGCGAGCGGATTGCATGAGCCGTAGACGCTCAGTTATCCTCGGGGACTGGGAACCATGATCTTTGCCTCTTCAAGGAGTTCTGCCGAGAATGATCAGCCGCTTCTGGCGTGTGCCATGGCGGGCCTTATCCTGGCGGCCTGCCTTAGTGCGTCGCTCTGCGCAAGGGGGGAGACCTGTTCCGGGCCGGCCCCGCTGGAGGCGCGGCTTCACGCGAATCCCGATGCTGAAGGTTATGCGGCGCTTGGGAGTTGGTTTAGAGGCAACGATCAAACGAGTTGCGCCGAGCAGACCTTTGAGTCCGGACTGAAGGAGTATCCGGACTCAGACATTCTTACCGCGGCGCTGGTGTCTCTCTACGTCCACCAGTCGCATTTCGAGGCAGCGTCTGTGCTTGCGGAAAAGCTGGCGTTGAACAAGCCGCACGACATTGAGGCGCAGCGGATTTATCTGCGGACTCTGATCAATGCTGGAGATAACGATCGGGCTGCGATGCTGGGCCGCAAGCTCCTGGTGCTTGCTCCACATGATGCGGATTTGCTTAATCTGAACGGCTTTCTGGAGCGCAAGGCAGGCAATTTTTCCGCGGCGCGCAAGCATCTTGAGGAAGCCGTGACTGTGAATCCGAACGATTACAACTCGCGCGTCAACCTGGGACTTGTGCTGGCGCAGCTCAAGGATGTGGCCGGCGCGAAGGAGCAACTGGAAAAGGCCGTTGAGCTTGGTGCGACCGAACCACAGGTTCGATTTGAATTGGCCAAGGTTCTGCGCGTATTGGGGGAGAATGAGGGAGCGCAGAGGCAACTGACTCTCTATCAGCAGAAGCTGAAGGAAGAGTCGGATCAATCGCTTGCCGTGCTTAAATCGACTGAGGCAGCGCAGGCTGTGAAAGATGGAGACAACCGGAAGGCTGCGGATCTGTATCGCGAGGCCTGCCGAGCGCAACCGAGCAATGCCGGGTTTGCCTATCGGCTGGCCCTCGTATTGGATGACCTCGGGGATACCGCCGGTGAGCGGCTCGCGCTGCAGCAGGCAATCAGCGCCGATGCGAGTTTTGTGCTGGCGCAATACCAGCTTGGCTACCTGGATTTCCAGGCCGGCGACAACGCGGCGGCGGAACGGCAATTCAGGCTTACAGTGAAGGCTGTTCCGGACAACGTGCAGGCGTGGATATCGCTGGCCGCTACCCTTGGCGCGGAGTCGCGAATCCCGGCAGCGCAGGAGGCTGTGGCCAATGCTCTCAGGCTTGAGCCGAATAATGCAGCAGCCTTGCAGCTAAGCAAGAGACTCGCTGCCGCGCAGGAACCGCGCTGAAGGACTCATGCATCCAGGAGGATGCCTGCTGATATGGGCAACAAGGATACCGGCCTTTGGACGCGCCGCCGCATGTTGCGGACCGCTTCAGCAGCTCTAGCGCCTGCGCTGATACCCGGTGGGCTTGGAGCAGCGGCGCCGACGATCAGGACCGCGCCGTTTTCACGATTTGTGGATGTGGCGCACGCTGCGGGACTGACGGAAACCATGGTGTACGGGGAGCCGGACAGCTTTACTTACATTGTCGAATCGATGGCCACTGGCTGCGCCTTCTTCGACTACGACAACGATGGATGGATGGATATCTTCATTCTGGGCGGACGGCGGCTCAAAGACACTCCGCCTGAGGCGAGCAACCGTCTCTATAAAAACAATCGCGACGGCACCTTCACCGATGTAACGGCCAAGGCTGGCCTGTTGGGCGCCGATTGGGCTCAGGGCGTTTGCGTGGGTGACTACAACAACGACGGATATGAGGATCTGTTTGTTACTTATTACGGACAGAATCGGCTGTTTCGCAACAACGGCGACGGGGCTTTTACGGACGTTACGGCGAAGGCCGGGCTGCTTTACCCAGCTACGCGCTACAGCACCGGTTGCACGTTTATCGACTATAACCGCGACGGCCTGCTGGATCTTTTTGTATCCAACTATCTCGAAATCGATCTGGCGAATGCGCCAAAGCCCTCGCTGGCTGTGCCCAATTGCAACTACGAGGGCGTCGCGACGATGTGCGGTCCGGAAGGTTTGCCCAAAGCGCAGAACTATCTCTACCGCAACAACGGAGATGGCACGTTCACCGATGTTTCAAAGGAAGCCGGCGTTACGGGTTCTCACGGATCGTACGGGCTTACGGCGGTGAGTATCGATGCAGATGAGGACGGCTGGCCGGATATCTTTGTGGCGTGCGATATGTCGCCTTCGCTGTTGCTGATGAACAACCACGACGGTACGTTTCGCGAGGAAGCATTGTTTCGCGGCCTCGCTCTCAGCGGCGAGGGACGGCAGATGGGAGGTATGGGTGTTGGTGTGGGCGACTACAACCTGGACGGCCACACGGACCTGGCGAAGACCCACTTCTACAATCAGCCCACGGGGCTATACCGGAACGATGGCAAAGGTAACTTCGACGATGTCACGATCCAGGCCGGACTCAACAAGGAGACGCGCTTCATCTGTTTTGGCGCAGGGATTGTTGACTTCGACAACGACGGATATCCTGACATTCTGCTGACCAGCGGTAGTGTGTACCCGGAGGTTGCGCGGGTAAGTCCCAGATTTCCGGCGCGCAGCCCGTGCATCCTGTTTCGCAACCAGGGCGACGGAACATTTGTTGAGATGGGTGCGGATGCGGGGCCGGGTATTGACACGCGCCATTGCAGCCGGGGCGCGGCGTTTGGGGATTTCGACAACGATGGGGACATGGACGTGCTCATCATGAATGTGAATGAGCCGCCTACGCTGCTGCGCAACGACGCGCCTACCGGCAACCGATGGATCAAGATTCGACTGGAAGGCACGAAGAGCAACCGCAGTGCGATTGGCGCGCGTGTGCTTGTGCACTACGGGGGCAAGGTGCAGGTTCAGGAAGTGCTGAGCGGGTCCAGTTTCATCTCGGCGAATGATCCGCGCTTGCATTTCGGAATCGGCGGCGCGACCACTGCGGACGTTGAGGTTCATTGGCCCTCGGGGCTTGTCGAGCGAATGAAGTCGGTCTCAGCCAACCAACTGCTCACATTGCGTGAAGGATCAGGGCGGGTGAAGGGCCGGCCATTCCGGTGAGAGGGGCTGAGCAACCGTCACAACAGGCGGCTATTGGGTCGGCAGACCCTATTTCGCCATCGCCGTGGTCAATTCGTCGCGCTTGCAAGGCTGCTTACTTCTCATTCAGGTCGACGCTGTAGAGGTTGACGGTTGAAGTGCGGGCGCTGACCATGGGCAGGTCGCCGGGTGCCAGGCCGATGAGGCGATAGTCGGTGGCGGCAACAGGGCGGAGATTGTCGATGGTGGCTACTTGTTCAGGCTTACCCAAAGGAATGGAGATTCGATAGACAGGCTTTCCCGTCTGGAGGAAATCCTGGAAATAGAGATAACGGCCATCGTGGGACCATGTTGGGTCTCCTACTCCCTGGATGGTGAGTGTGATCCAACGTTCCTGGGCGCGGTCGAATAGCAGGAGAGCTTTCTGGTCCATGCGCATCGCCGCAATGTACTGGCCGTCCGGAGACAGCCTGGGGCTGAAGAGTCCTGCGGAGCCGGGAATTTCAGTCACCTTGTGGGTTTGAAGATTCAAGAGGTAGATGGCCTTGGGCTGGCCGCTGTCCATGCGGTCCGGCAACCGGCCGAAAACGATGGACTGGCCATCGGCGGACCAATAAGGATCGGCCTCGTTGCGATCTTCGTTGAGCAAGGGGGTGGGCTTTCCGCCATCCGCGTCAAGCAGGTAGAGCTTCCACGGCGTTCCCGGTTCTTCCGCCATCAAGGCAAGGCGCTTGTTGTCCGGGGACCATTTCATGCTGAAGATGCGCAGCGGGGGAGTTGTCAATTCGATACGGTCGGTGCCGTCGACGCGACTGCGCCACAGGGAACCGTCGGAGGCGTTGAGCCATGCCACCCAATTGCCGTCGGGTGAGTATTCGGCGAGGTCCGCCGCGCTCAGGCTTTGATCCAGCGCCGTGAAAACAGAAGACTTTGGCAACGCGTGAAACAGCTCAATCTGCGAGTTGACCCCGATAAAGTAAATGCGATCGCTTCCAGGCGATGTGCTGGGAGCCTCGTAGTCGAGCGGGCCATTTGTGATCTGCCTGGGCTCGCGGTCTCGCAGGAACCAGGGGCGCTCTTGCAGCGCCCAAATGTCGCTGTGGCCATTGCCGTTGTGCCAGGACTGGAAGACAAATCGTTTTCCATCGGAGGTCCAGCTTCCGCAGCACTCTGACGCCGGTTGGCTCCAACTGGGAAGGAGGGGGTGGGGGTTGCTGCCATCCGCCGCAACTTCCCACAATTCTGTGGTTTGGCGCTTGGGGTCGCGAAGCGTGAAGCGCAAACGCCTTCCATCCGGTGACCAGCGGAGCCAGAAGGCCAGACCGGGTGTAGAGATGAGTTTGCGCGGGTCGCTGCCATCGGCACCCACAACGGTGAGTTCGTTGCCGTTGGCGAAGAGGACGCGGCGGCCGTCGGGCATCCAGGTCGCGTCGTGAGCCAGCACGTTGGGAACCCGGCGGATATCACCGCCGAGCGTGGGCACTATCCAGAGAGGCTGCTCGGGATCTGCCTGCAAATGACTGTGAATAATAAGCTTGGACCCGTCTGGCGCAAGGAAACCGATGAGCGGGGCGCCAATCTCAGAAGGGAGACGGAGTTGGCTGACCTCGCCATTGGCGGCGAGCGCGACGGCTAAGACCGGGGTGCCGTTATCCATATAGGAGAAGTAGAGCCGGGTGCCGTCGCTTACCGAACTGGAAAAGGTCTCGACGTCGAGGGCGTTCAGGTCGTTGGTCAGCACATGTCCTGAATGAGTGACCTGCACGACGCGATAGGGTCTGTGGGAGGGGGGCCGGAGAAACAGAGCGAGCCCCAGCGCCAGGGAGAGGGAGGCGAGCGAAACAGCTAACCAGCGCCAAACGGCCACTCCGGCTATTTTCCGTGGAGCGGTGGTGGGTAATGAAGACTCCGTTCCGTGCTGGGTGATCTGTGGATCGATCGTCTTGACGGGGGCGATGAATCGGTAACCCCGCTTCGCGAGGGTTTCTACAAAGCGGGGGTTTTCTGCATGGTCGCCGAGTGCGTCTCGGAGCTTGTTCACGGCGATGCCCAGACTGTGGTCGAAGTCTACCGTTGTATCTGAGCCCCAAAGCTGTTGCTGCAGCGCCTCACGGGAGACGACTTCGCCGGGCTCCGCCAGAAGCGCGACGAGCAGCCTGAAGGGTTGGCCCTGGAGCCGGACGCGGACACCCGAGCGGCGCAGTTCTCCAGCCTTCAGGTCGACCTCGAAGAGACCGAACTGCACCCGCTTGGCGCCGTCGCTGTGTTGTTCCACTGCCATGAATGCCCGGCAAAAATCCTGCCCCGTAGTATACCGGAAGCGCTGGGAAGCATTCATTCGTGGGTCGGCGGCCTGATAGACGGCCGAACTTCGTGGAGAGATAACGTCCCAAATGGGCAGAAAGAAAAGATTTAAATAGAGAACGTCAATTGATGGCAAATTGGCGCGGCGTGAATTGACCATCGTTCTCTCTGTAGCGTGTTCTCGGTTGGTGTTTAGGAGGAGAGGCTTGGGTACAGCCGAATCCTTGGACCAAAGCACTGAACCCCAATTAGGAGGACTTTGTGATGAAAAAAGGAAGCACCTTAATATCGAGTGAGCAGCACAGCTTTCGCAGGTTGTTTGTGGCTATTGCGATGCTGCTAATCTGCCTGATGGCGCCACGTCTGTTCGCGCAGACGGATACGGGAACTATTTCGGGAACGGCGACGGACACAACCGGCGCGGTGATCCAAGGGGCGAACGTAACGGCTACAAATTCAGAGAATGGGCTCAAACTCGCGGCCGTAACCAACGGTGCTGGCGAATTCAACATTCTGGCGGTGCCTCGCGGCAACTATACAGTCCTGATTGCGGCAAAGGGGTTTCAGTCGCAATCGGCGACGGTCACCATCACTGTAACTGCTACGCAGAGCGTGGTCTTCCAACTGCAGCCGGCCGGCGGAGCAACGACCGTAGAGGTTTCAGCAAGCGCGCCGATAGTGAATACCACGGACGCGACGATCGGCGCGACGATCAGCGGAGCACAGGTTACCGAACTTCCGTTGAATGGCCGCAACCTGAGCAATCTCGCGCTGCTGACTCCAGGCGTTACCCGGGGCGCTTATGGCGACGAATCCAGCGGCGGCGGCAGTAGCAACACGACTGAAACCATTCGAAATAACGAGAGCGGCAGTGCAGCTCTCTCAGTGAACGGACTCCGCCCCCAGGCGAACAACTACATTCTGGATGGCGTGGACAACAACGACGGCCTGGTCAACACGATTCTGTTCTTCCCGTCGGTGGATGCAACGCAGGAATTCAAGGTGGACACCAGCGTAGCTCCGGCCGAATATGGACGCGCGGGCGGCGCCATTGTTGTGACTTCACTCAAGCAGGGGACCAACGAATTTCACGGCGCGGCGTTTGAGTTTTACCGCGACCGCGACTTCGATTCCAACCCGAATTACAGGTTCAACGGTGCTCCGGCGACACCGGCCGCGGGCTTCCTCCGCAACCAGCCCGGTTTTGCCGTGGGAGGGCCAATTTTCAAGAATCGCCTGTTCGCATTCGGCGATTACCAGGCTTTGCGCGAGACTCTTGGCGTATCGGCTCACTACCTGACGGTTCCGAGCACGCTGATGCGGACGGGAGACTTTTCCGAATTGCTCGACATTAATCTCGCGAACGGGAATGGATTCCAGACGCAGTATCCGCGCTGCTATCCCGGCTACATTCCTGGCACGCAGACCTCAACGAATCCGTTGGGTAAGCCTTATGCCGGCGCAACGACGTTCGGAGCCCAGGCCGGTTGGATCTTCGATCCAACCACCTGCGATCCGGCCGGCATCACTCCGCCCAAACAGTTTTCCTTTAACGGACAACCGAACGTGATTCCGACGGGCCGCCTGAATCAGGCTGCGGTCAACTATCTCAATGCGTATCCCGCAGTTGTGCCTGCAAACGATCCTGGCGGTCGCTATCTGGACAATTACCTCGACACGCAGTCCGAGGCAAACAAGTACAACACATTCGACGGCAGGATTGATTGGATTGCCTCAGCCAACAACCTGGCATTTTTCCGTTACAGCTATGACAACTCAGTGAACACCAAGACCTCGGAGTTCGAGAACCTTCCGGCGGGCGGCGGCACGGGCATCAATCCCACCCACGCGCGCGGCTATGACTTCGGCTACACGCACACCTTCTCTCCGACCGTTGTGAATGAGGCGCACATTGCGTACAACCGCGATAACTACGGATACACGCCGCCGATGTATGGCGACTATGTGTCGAAAAATCTCGGCATCGTGAATGCCAACATCAATCAGGAAACTACCGGCGGCGCACTGATCGGTGGATGGAAGGGCGACCTGGAATACACGGGAGACTACGGCCTGTACGCGGTCCCTCAGAATACCTATGAAGTCACCGATTCCGTGAGCATGCTGCGCGGAACGCATTCCTTGAAGTTTGGCGGAACGTTTGTTCGCCGCCAGGTGGAGTTCTTCAATCCGCAGGAAGGGAAAGGATACTTCTGGATCGACGAAGGTACGGTCGACTTCACGGGCTATGAGGTCTCCGAGTTGCTGGCGGGCGGCATGGATCAGTACGAAATCGGCTCGCAGGCCGGCTACTTCGCCAACATCGGCCAGGAAGACGGGATTTTCGGGCAGGACGAATGGCGGTTCAACCGTCGTTTGACGCTGAACCTCGGCGCCCGCTGGGATTTCCTCTCGCATCCTTATGAAGCACACAATCAGCAGTCCGCTTTCGATGTGAACAACGGCACGGTGCTGCTCGCCGGGCAGAACGGCGTCTCGAAGGCCATCATCAATCAGGACTATCACAGCTTCGGTCCGCGCGTCGGCTTTGCCTATGACCTGAGTGGAGATGGAAAGTCCGTACTCCGCGGCGGATACGGCATCTTCTACTTTCTTGATTACGGGGGCATCAACAATCAACTCGGAGAACAACCGCCCTTCGGTGGCAGCAACGATTATCTGGCCACCAACGGCTATTGCACCACGTTCACCGGGCAATTGCCGACCGTGACGCCAATGGCCAAAGACGGCGGTTACAATTGCACCGGCTATACGAGTCCGGCGACGGTGGTTACGCCGCTCCCGGCTCGTGGATACCCGAACTTCAATCCTGCTGCGCCACCGCAAGGCACCAGCATGATCGCCGTTAATCAGAACAACGAGAACAGCATGGTGCAGGAGTGGAATCTGCAGTTGGAGAGGCAATTGGGCGCCAACAACGTTGTGAACATGGCCTACGTCGGAACCAGGGGCAGCCATCTCTCAACGTATTACCCGTATAACTTGAACCAGTTTGTGACAGGCGCGCAAAACTTCCCGGGATTGGGAAGCATCAACTACAACAACTACAACGGCATTTCCAACTACGACGCTTTGCAACTGCACGCAGAACATCGCGCCAGCAACGGGCTGGTGGGAACCGCGTCCTACGCGTGGTCGCACACGCTGGACGATTCACCGGGAGCCTTCCAGGGACAGAGCGCGGCACTTTACTACGATCCGATGGCGGGCTATGGCAACTCCAGCCAGGACGTGCGCCAGGTATTCAGTTCCTCCATTCTCTACCTGCTGCCCTTCGGCCGCGGTCAGAAGTTCGCGGGCAATGTCTCTCGTCCCGTGGACTGGGTGGTGGGCGGCTGGCAGACTAGCGTGATCGCAATTGTCCAGGGTGGCACGCCAACCGATCTGGAGACGGGAACGGCAGCGCCGGGAAACCGGCCTGACCTGGTTGGTCCAATCTCCTATCCCAAGAGCATTAGCGGTCACTGGTTCGATCCGGCTTCGTTCGCCAATCCACCGACTGTTACGGGCAGCGTCTCAAACGCCGCGACGTACACACGCCTTGGAACTCTCGGCCGCAACCAGATCTTTGGGCCGGGCTACCGCGTGGTTGACTTCAGCGCGCAGAAGAATCTCCATATAACGGAGAAATACACGCTGGAACTGCACGGGGATGCGTTCAACGTTCTCAATTCAGCGGAATTCACGAATCCGAATTCCAACCTGACCGGCGGTAACTTCGGACAGGTTGAGGGAACGCAGGTATACAGCAATCGCGAGATTCAGTTGGCGGCTCGATTCACCTTCTGATTTTTGCATTGCCTGCTCTGTGCCGCGGCGGCTTTCCAGCTGCCATGGCACAGAGCACCCTTCTTTCTTCCCGGCCACGCGCGCACAAACGTGCCGCGGGCATTCTGCTGCGCCAAAACGAAAGGTGATGCAATGAAGCTGCCCAGGCGCTTGCTCTTGATCGCTGTCTACATTTTCGCCTGCGGCTTTTTGAGTTCCATGCCAGCGCAGTCAATCTGCCCATCTCCGCAGGGAGCGAGCGCACCATGCCCGGCGCAAGGCGCACCACGAATTGACAAGATCGATCCGCCCGGGTGGTGGGCCGGCCTTCCCGACCCAATGCTGCTGGTGCATGGCGAGAATCTTCACCAGGCGCAATTCGCAGTGCAAGGCGGGGGCGTGAGGCTGATCCGAACGCAAGCTTCCGACAACGGCCATTGGGCATTCTTGTGGCTTGAAACCGCGTCGGCCGCGGGGCAAACGCTTGGGGTAAGCGCCGCCAACGATCATGGTCAGGCGCGTCAATCGTTCGTATTGGCCGAGCGCTCCCGTGATCCAAATGCGCATCGGGGTTTTTCTTCCTCTGATGTGCTCTACCTCATAATGACTGATCGCTTTGCCGATGGAAATCCCAAGAACAATCAGCCTGGATACGATCGCGCGGCTCCTCGGGGATGGCATGGCGGTGATCTGGCCGGCATTGAGAAGCATCTGGATTATTTGCAACAGCTGGGCGTTACCGCGCTATGGACCACGCCGGTCGCATCCAACAGCGCTATGCCCGAGGCTTACCACGGTTATGCGGCGACTGACCTTTACGCGGTGGATTCGCACTTTGGCACACTCCAGGATTACCGGCAACTTTCCGATGCGCTGCACGACAAGGGCATGAAGCTCGTGATCGACCTGGTGCCGAATCATCTCGGTGTTCAGCATCCCTGGGTGCTCGATCCGCCCGCGCCTGATTGGTTTCATGGGACAGTGGGGAATCATCGCGAGGCGCAGCATGACTTTTATCAGCTCGTTGATCCTCATGCCCCCAGAGAAGCGTGGCGCGATATCACTGCGGGCTGGTTTACCGACGCCATGCCTGACCTGAACCAGGAGAATCCGCTGGTTTCGCGTTACTTGATCCAAAACGCGATGTGGTGGGTTGAGACAGCGAACCTTGACGGCATTCGTCTGGACACGTTTCCCTATGTTGATCGCTCCTTCTGGCACGACTTTCACGCCGCGCTGCACAGTGCTTATCCGCGCCTGACGACAGTGGGCGAAATCTTTCATCGCGACCCCGAGGTTACCGCGTTTTTCGCTGGAGGAGAGTCGCACAACGGCATTGATACGGGGCTCGACACGCCATTCGACTTTCCTGTGTGCTTCGCGTTGCGCGATGTTCTGGCCGGGGACAAACCGATGACAGAGCTGGCCACTGTTCTTCGTCAGGATGCACTGTATCCGCATCCTGAGCGGCTCGTCACATTTATCGGCAACCACGACACCACCCGTTTCCTTACTGAAGCAAACGGTTCCGTGCCAAAGCTCAAGCTGGCTCTTGGGCTGGTGATCACACTGCGCGGCATGCCGCAAATCTATTCTGGAGACGAGGTCGGAATGCCCGGCGGCGAAGATCCCGACGACCGACATGACTTTCCCGGCGGCTTCGCGGGGGACGCACACAGCGCGTTTACAAAAGCAGGCCGCACTGCGGCGGAAGAGGATGTATTTGCCTGGACCGCGGCCTTCCTGGCGCTGCGCGCCGGGCACAGCGCACTGCAAACGGGGCTCGAACAAGACCTTTTTTCCGATGAGCATGTCTTCGCGTTTGTGCGCTCATCGGACGGTGCCGGCTGCTCGACAGATCACTCGAAGGAGCGATTTCTGATTGTCGTAAACAAGGCGCAGCGGAGTGAGCCCGTCACCCTGCCTGTGGAAG
>Ga0302319_10020559_pt1 | contig 11927 bp, 4 predicted proteins | sample Bog_T0_2_FD_203319 | JGI IMG/M metagenome (GOLD analysis project Ga0302319, IMG submission 203319) | Peat permafrost microbial communities from Stordalen Mire near Abisko, Sweden - Bog_T0_2 | ecosystem: Environmental > Terrestrial > Soil > Wetlands > Peat | place: Sweden: Abisko, Stordalen Mire...
ACTGAACCTTATTGGCCTCCTCGGGCCTGACCACGTTTTCGGCCAGGGTCCGATTTACCAGCTTCAGACCTTCCTCAATGGCAACATGGTCTTCAGTCGCGCAGTATTTCCCCAACAAATACTCCAATACGAATACCGGCACGTTAGCACCGAACTTCACCTTCCGAACCAGGTCTTTACGGACCACCTTGCCAGCGAAGTGTTCGTTTGTCTTGGAGTCGAGATCGTCCATGTGAATCCTACATGCTGATGGCGGTGGTGATATCAACCGAGGCCAGCAGGCGTCCGGTTTCATCCAATAGTCGTATCGTGGTCTGCTTGCCGGCCTTCTTGGTCAGGCGGATGGTTACGGCATTGGGCTCAGTCCCGCCGGCATCGGTCGTGGCTTTCATCTGGATCAAGCGACTGCCAGCGTTCCATCCGTGCTCAGCTCCAATCACCTCGCCGATGATCTCTTGGCCATTGAGGACCTCGATCTGGACAGTGGGGCCATCAATTTGAAAAGCGCATTCCCCGGTGATCCGCACACGGGCGACCCGAGTAGTGATGACCTTGCTGGCTGAGATGAGGCTCCAAGTGATGGCTTGACTAGTGCCTTTCCCAAAGCTGCGCTTGGGAACGAGTTCAACCAACGGAATCAGGACCTCTTGAGGAGACAATCCGCCGTGGAAATATGCCAGGCCGCCACCCTTCGCCTTGAAGGCGGCGAAGCCAAGCGGCGCGGCAACTTCCAGATCGCCACCCAGGCCAAAGGACGAGAGCGGTGTCCGAACGATAGCGGGGTCCGCATTGCCGCCAGTTCCAACCCATACCCGGCGGTGCAGATCAGCGGTCTTTCCGCCGGGGGCTTCAACCTTCTGCTCCTCGCCGACCTCTTCGCCAAAGAGGTAGCCATGATCAGAGGTCAGAAAGATCCGAGTGACTCCCTGAGAAGCCAACAGACGACAGGCGCGGGTCAGCATCTCCATCACGCCATCCATGGCCTTGCGAGCTAACAGGACATTACCCTTCTCACACAACTCGTCGATTTCCTGCGAAGTGACGAGTACAAGCTGCGCCTGCTTGATCTGCTCCAGGTCCTTCTTGCTGGGTTTCGGCAGCAGAGATTCTAGGCGGATGTCTGCCATCGGTACGGCGACATGGTCGCGCATCCACTGGATGCGATCAGCCCGAGTTGCGATCACGGTGCCGTTGATAGACAGACCGAGCTTCCCTTTGTCGACCGGCACCACGGCGGGAGAGTTTCCTGCTCCCGGCAGCAGGGCTGCCATCCCGATCTCGGTAATCGTCGGCGGGGTGGCGGTGGCTGCCCCGAGATCACAGGTGAAGTCACGGTCGAGCACTTCCGTGACGAGTTGCCGGGCCATCTCAAATCGCAGGGCGTCAACCCAAACGTAGGCAATCTTCTCTTCGCCAAGACGGGGCTTTATCCAATCATCAAAAATGCCCAATTGGCGGGGCAGATGGGGAATGGCAAAGCCGATGGCCTGCCATGCCCTAGTGAACCGCTCCGCGCCCATGCTACCGACGGTCGCAAAGCGGTGACGAGCATGATTGATCAACAGATCCAGGGTCTGGTGCTGGCCGGCATGATCGAAATCGAAGTCATGCCAGAGCTGCTCCATGATGCGCTGATGGGTATCGGTTAGGCACCACGGCTGTTCGCCGGTCGTATACTTGGCCACGAAGCCGGCAGCATCAATGACTCCGGCGGTTAGCGCCAATTCTTGTTGCAGCGTCCGTGAAATGACCTGTCCAGCCGCATGCACCAAGGCCCAGCGTTGGCTAAGGACAGGATCCTGCTCCGCCCAGAAACCCTCTCGATTGGCAACAGCCGCCTGCAGAAGGCTCTCGCTAGGCTCGCTGACCAGTCCTCGCTCCACCTGCTCGATGAAGGCGATGGCGGCAGATTTCAGGCCCTGCACTTGGCGGGCGTGAGCCGCCGACCACGACTGCGCGGTGAGTGACAGTTGGTCATCAATGGCCACGGCTTCTGCGGCATAAGCATCGCCCGCCGTCGTCGTGCCACGCCAGCGGCTGGCTACTTGAGCACAAGCCGTTCGGCCAGCTGGGGTGACCGCTGCCGGCACTGATGCCAACGATCCAGGTAACGCACCCAGGACATGAGCAATCTCGCTGACGAGGACATGGCGCCCCAGCCGTTTGCGAACGTCAATCAGCATCAGGTCATTCGGGATCTGGGCATCCAAGCCTTCATTGAGCAGGCGGATGACTTCGACTATACCATTCTTCTCGACCAACGCCTGGTCATGCTGTTCCGTCGTCAGCAGCGTCAGTGCGACTTCAGCGGCGTTGGCGGTGCCGAACACCAGGGAAATCACCCCAGCACCAAGGGATCCTCCCTGTTCAGCAAGGCGCTCACAGTCGGCGAGCGAGAGCCGACCAAGTTCAACCTGCTTCTCAATGTCGGCGATGCCGCCTTCGCCAAGGATGGGCTTGAGAGCCTCCCGGACGACCAGTGATAGTCTGGTGTTTCGATTGCGGGATTGGGCGCCTGGGGCCATGACGACGCCCATGGATTCCAGTTCGACCAGAGCATCACCCGTCTCGGCCTTCGACCTTGGCACATAGACAAGGATGTGCGGCGGCTCTGTGCCGTTGATCAGGTGATCCACCTGTTTCCGCAGGGCAAACAGGCTGCCATCGTCCACGGCCACCGTGGTGTGAAGGGGAAGCGATCCCGGTTGTGCCGCCATGTGCTCGGTGACTTGGCGGTAGTGACCCTCGGTGTCATACCAAACCACGACCCCGTGGTCGGTGATCTGGCGTGCCAGCATACCGCTGAGATGAGAGATGACGGCGCCCATGTCAGGATGGTTCTTGGCGCGGATGGATGTCTTCGGGCGCATCCTCCAAAACATCGATCGTCACCACCTCGATGGTGATTGGTCCGTCCTGCCGCGCGCTACGCCGGGTTTGGGTTCCAGTCACGGTCACCCAGCGATCAAGGGCCGTCTTGGCAGTCTCCAAGAGTTCATCTGGCAGGGTGCATTTGCAGTCTGGTTTTTTTGGGTGGCGTAGCGTGAACCCCGGCGTGTCGAGGTCGATCTCGCGGATCTGGCCAGTCACTTCAATCGCTGGCGTGCTACTGGTCCGCTTGATGGCAGAGTCAATGTTGATGCGTGATTCGCGGGTTAACACAATGTCGCCTGCGGCACCAATGCGCCAGCCAGAGAAACCGACGCTTTCCACAGACCCGCGCGGGCGTGGCGCAAGCGACTTCACGGCATTGAGCACCACGCGCCGGTACGTGACCTCGGTAAAGGATTGGTCAACGTCATCTCCCGGCTGATTGATCAAACGGGCCATCTTCAGGAAATCTTCAAGCGCCCTAACCGCATGCACGTCGCGCTCGGGCACGTCCGATCCAACAACGGCGACCGCAGGCAGGCGAACGCCAACACGTAAACTGCCAGGCTTCAATCCCATCACCTGGAAATCACAGGCTGACCGAACCTCATTGGTCGGACGAGAGCTAAGCTGCCCTCCATGACTCAGGAATTCAGTGATCTGCTGAACTCCGGTCCGCAGATCTTCCAAGAACTGAGTCAAGACGCTGGTGGCGGCCTGGGGCCAGGTGATGTTGCGGCCTTCGATATGCATCCACACCTCGGCCTGAGCTTCTTCTGCCGTAGAGACGCCAAGGTATTCATCGACCTCGGCCTGGAGTCGAGCTAGATCATCGAGCGGTCCGCCTGCCATGATGGCAAACCACTGCACGCTCTTGGGGCGCATTTCTCGCTTCAAGCTGGCAATGGAGGAACGTACATGTTCCATCGCCCCAAGAGTGGCTTTGTATTGGACGTCATTCGTAATCATGCGGCCACCTGTAGAATGCCCTTCACCACGCCGCGCTCGACGAGGTGTTGGTGGTACTTCGGGTTCGGCTTGCAGAAGAACTGAATATATTCATTAAGAGGATCGCTGGCATCGGAAAATACTCTAATATCGAAACCGAATCGCTTCTCTAACGATTTGCGATCGACAACGGCGTACTCGATCTGCGGGCGAATGTCACGCGTCCAGTCATGATCCTGTTTTAGGGCGATCAGAATGTCGATATCTCCAGGGTCTAATTTGTCAGTGATGAAACTACCATCGACATAGAACGCAGTGGCCAAGTCGCTTCGTCTCACCAGGGCGAACAGCTCGGTGAGCTTGGTAAACAGAGTCATTCGCTGGTTTGAATGGGCCCTGGTACCAAATGCGGCTCCGATCTCCTCCAGGGTGCAGGTATGCACTCCCGGTGGCAAGACGCCGTCTGTCGTGAGGCTGGGGATGGGCATGTTTAGCTCTTCGCTTTCCGGCTAACACGAGACTTGGTTGGGGCAGCGCTGGTAAGGGTCGACGTGGGCTTGGCAACAAGTTGTTTACCGATCGCCGACCAAGGGTACTTGCCCTTGATCAGATCGTTCCAGGCGGTGGTCGCATCTTTCCAGGGGACGACGGAGTGGAAGGCCGCGATATTGAACAGCACCCCGTCGTTGAGGTCTGGGGTCAGGTTCAAAGCGGCGATCTGACGCAGGTGATCAAGGAAGTTGGCGAGGTCGTCGACACGGATCTTTTGGTCGTTCATGGCTGTTTCAGCCTGGCGGGCCTGGCGACCACCGACCTCCCGGACATCTTCATACCGGAGGCGTACATCAGTGAAGGTCGCTTCTTCGAGCTTCAGTTTTGGCTCGACGTACTGCACGATGGCTTTCTTGATCAGGTCGCCATCCAGGCGGTGGAAATAGAGCCACAGGCCGTAGGTCTTCTTCTCGGACTGGAGGAACCAGTAGAGCGGTGCCTTGCGGCGACTTTTGGAATAGCGATCGAGATGGGCCTTCCAGAAGCCGTTGGATTTGTGCAGGTATTCACGCAGGGACGAAACGTCGAGGGCAGCGCATACGGCGGCCTCTTGGGCGGAAGCGCTGGCACCAAAGATCACACTAAAGACCTGCTCGACGCGGTGGGTCAGATCATCGGGATGTGCTGCCTGGCGCTGGTCGTCGTAATCATCGACGACAATTCCGGTCCAAGCGAGGCGCACTGGATATTCGGCGTCGGGAATGGTTGGCGAGGCAACGAGCTTGGTGGGTGGAAGCGTGATGGCATTGGGCCGGGCCTTGAGCCATGCGGTGGAGACGATGCCGCCGCTGACTGCCGGTAGCCCGTCGATGCCGACCAGTGCGCCAGGTGGACAGACCGGCAAGTGGTCAAAGGGGCCAGCCATGGTGGGAATCAGGCTGTGGTTTGTCGCCATACGCACGTCCCAGCGACCAAAAATTACGCCGACGACGTAGGAGACGAGTGCTGCGGCTCGCGTAGCGGGCGTTTCGTGAAGAACGGCATCATCGCCATCCTCCGCATCACCTTCATCACCTTCGGTTTTTCCTTCAGTGTCTGCGCCACCAGCGTCGTCACCCTGGCTACCGCCGACATTGGCCGCGATGGCTTCGCGCAGATCGCGGGTTAATGCGGCGTACTCATCTGGGGTGAAGCCGTAAGCTTTGGCGACCTCCAAATCGAGATCGTTGCCCAAAATGCTTGACCAATCGAAGGCCAGTGCGTTGGGATCGGGATTGGCGTACACCCAACTCGGCGCGGCGAAGTCGTGAAAAGGCTCGTGGTTTTGATACGCCCGTCGGCGACGAGCTACCTGTCCACGCGCGACAGTTTCCAGTTTAGCGGTGAGAGCGATGGGCAACTCGGGCCAAGGCAGCGTTTTCATGGTGTCGACGAGGAAGTTTGGGAAGGAAAATTTCTCGCCATAAAATCGCAATAAGGCTGAGGCGACATTCGATGCAGTGACACCTAGAGCAGTGAATTCGCAACCGGGATTTGGGAATGCCATGTAACGGCTAGCGGATGGAATGCAGCCGGCTGGAACTGCATACGGAATGAATCGAACTGCTCGACGTGTCCAACTGAATCCCGGCCGGAAAAAGTATGTTTTAATGCTGTCCTTTAACATCCAAATGTTCGAGCGAATATTCCCTTTTTCATTGAGATTGTGGCGGATGTCCCATGCGTCGTCACGCCAGTTAACAACAAGTGTAATCGGCGAAATATAAGGCTGCGAACTGCCGGAGCTAACGTACGGCACCCAAGTTTTTTCTTTGGCTTCCGCTTGCCATAGTAAACGAGCCGGGACCTCCCATATTCCACGAGCGAATCGAGGGTCATCCGCAGTAGCTAGGCCCTGCCTGACGTTGGCAATGTCAGGAATAAAACGGCGTAATGTTTCAGTTTGATTGATGACAGCCGCATCTATCCAGTACGCGAATGGGCTCCCCACGAGATGACTGAACACCTTTGGGTCAGCGTTAAATACATAACTGCAATCTCTGGAGCAAACAATGGCGTCAACCGCCTGATGCAAAAGAGGTTCTCTGTTTTTCTTTCCAAGAAGCCGAATAAACCGCGCTGTGTGCAGTTCATTGTTTTTCTGTAAGACGTACGCGGCCGCCTCAACCATGGCGTCGTCCATGACGGCCTCACCAAGATCAACATAAGAAGTTAGGCAGTTTGCATCTTGTAGAAAGTTTTCTCGCCACTTGGTAAACGAGGTTAGGAAAAATCCTGCTCGACTCGTGATAGCACCAAGTTGGCCATTGTCCCGTAACTTCCCGTGCCAGCGTTCAGTAAACGCCGCAAATACATCGTTGTACGTATTGGGATATCGCTCTTTGGCGATCGGCTTGAATCCTTTTACAAATCCACCGAATGGCGGATTCATCAACACCACATCATACTGTTGTTGGCACACATCAATAAAAGAGAGCCCCTGCCGAGCGTCTCCTGCCCACAACCGCCGCTTATACACTCCAGCCTCGTCGCCGCGTCGCGCGTGTGCAATATACGATTCTAGCGCATTGAACAGAGCGGCCTCGGCTGACTCCCAGAAGTTCGCACCGATGTCATTGACATCGAACATCGTGGATTGTCGACCGGCGTTCGTCGGCTGGGCGGTGTCCCAAATGGTCGTCTGATGCTTCTTGGTGTAATTCTTATCAGTGGTATTCTGCCACTTGTCCCATGCTTCGCGGGCATTCTTTAGATCCTCTTCGATGCGCTCCTCGATCTGCAATAGACTACCGGCGTCGCCGGCAAGGCGCATTTCGTCAAAGATGCGTTTGACTAACTGGCCAAGCACACGAGGCCGAATCCCCTCAATGAATTCCAGTAACTGAATCTGATCGCCGGGCATGGGCTCGGCGCAAACCAGGTGCTTGGTTTGAACGACGGGGCGAGCGTCACGGGGAATGGACACCTCGTGGAAATATCGCTGGGCGCGCATCCACAGTGCGAGACCGGCCACTTGCACTGCCCGGCGATCAATGTCAATCCCGTGGAGGTTATGTTCCAGGATCAGCTCGGGGATAGCTCGGCGAAATGCTGTTGCTTCAGGAAATGCCTCACGTAATGCGAGGTCACCTTCACCCAGCGGGTCATCGTAGGCTTCCTGATAGATGGCGATGAGGAGGTCAAAAACGTACAGCAAAAAATGGCCGCTGCCGCACGCTGGATCGATGATTCGCAGCGTCCGTGGATCGCGTGAGGCTGGCGTTGGCCTATCTTCGCTGGGTGGACGAATGAGGTAGGCGCAAAGCTCAGCAAGAACGGTTTTTCCACCCCGGCTGTCGTACCAGATCTTGCCCAAAGTGTTGTCGGTCAGGAAGGCGACAACATAGCGCGGCGTGAAGAACTGGTTGCGGAATGCCAGTTCGTAACTGGTGCGCGGGGCACCGGGGGCTTCTTTGCGAGAGCGGTCGCGCTGCTCCTTCGGGGTGAAATACTGGTACACCCAGCCGATGGTTTCATCCTCTTTCCAGAATTCATTTAGCACTTCTTCGTTGATCCGGGCCAGGAGGGCATCTAGCGTTGCCGGAGATGGAAAGAGACGGTTGGCAGGGTCGGTTGGGTCAAAGAGTGCGGGCATGCCCTGGGCATGAGTACCCCCCAGCCAGGTCAGGTAGTGCCGATAAGCGCGGTGGGCCTCGCCACCTTGCTCCAGTCGCTCGTCATCGGCATGATCTGCCAGATAGAACTGGAAGCCCTGCGATTTCAGACCTTTGCCGATGGGATCTCGGGCGATGAAGCCACGGGCGAACATGCACTTGAAGGCGATGAGGCGGTTGAGGTGGGTGAAGGCCACCTCGCGCACGAACTGCTCTACAGCTTCGTTTCCAGCGAATCCGCCCGACGTCAGATGTTCGAGCGCGACTTCGACCTGAGCACGAGTAGTTCGATCATCGTCGCTGGTCAGATTCAGACGTTCGACCGATTCGTGGGTGCCATCCGGCAGAATGCCGAAGGTGCCTTCAAGTTCCTTGTGAATATCCTGCTCCAAATCCTGACGGGATTGGGTGACAAGGGCTTTCAAGGCATCGCGGTCATGGCTGTCCATACTATTCGACCACCACGGCGTTTCCTGCCGAGACTAAACCGTGGAGATGATCACGCAGGCGATTCACGGCGGTGTCGACGGCTTCTGGGCTATCGAGGGTCGCCGTAAAGAGAGATGATGCACGAACGCGCTTCACCTGCTGCTCAGGCTTCTTGGTCAGCTCGGCGAGCTTGGCGATGACCTGTTGCACCAGGGCCGACAAGGCCATCTGGTCAGATTGGATCTGACCAATGCTGGCCTTGCAGTCGGGACACACGACAGCGCCTTGCGGAATAGTGGCGTGAGCACAGGCACGCGCAGTCAGGCCAGCGAGGAGGCTGGCGTGCTGATGCGTGGGAACCTGGTCCCATTCCGTCCGTTGGCGTAGTTCGGCCAGGGCGGTGGAAAAGGCCGTCAGGCGTGCGGCATGGATCTCGGCATAGGCATCGCGGTAGGCGTTCTCGATGGCTGCGCACGCAGCCGAAAGCTGCTTCTTCGCCAGGACGAGATCTTCAGAGCCAAGCGTTTCTGCGATGACCTGAGCGGGGGCTTCCACCGGGCCATGCAGTTCATGCTGACGCAGCAGCGGCATCAGGCTGTTGTTGTCGTGACGAGCCCGTTGGAGCAGGGCCAGGGTCTCGTCAGTCATGAGTGGCTTCAAGGCGCGGAAGTGCTCGTGCCCGATTTGCAGGCTGTGAGATTCACCGGACAGTTGCTTGACGACCTCGTCGGGACTGCCCGCAGCCAGCGTTCCGAGGCTGGACAAGTAGCTCGTCAATTCCTCGGTGGTGGCTGAGAGCCCATTGGCGCGAGCGGTGGCCAAGATGGGATGCAGATCGCGGGATTCGACTGCGGCCCAGGTATGTGTCGCGGTGGCGATGGCGCCTTTCTCGACATCCACCGTGCCTCCGCTCAGCTTTTCATAGGCTTCGACCGACTGGGTCAGCGTCTTGCGGTCGAGTGGCTTGGTCGGCGTGAACAACGCCGAGCGGAATGCGGTGTTGCTGGTGAAGGGCTGACGACTTTGCGGGTCAGCGCAACTGGTGAACCTGGCACCACCGGCCATCACCTCGATTGCCCCTGCGCGCAGTAAGGCGGCGAGAACCACCTGCAGAATGCCGCGCTCCCAGCCGTAGCCGAAGCCACCAAAACGGGCCTCGACGCCTTTGCCCGTGCGTGAATCCTTCTCGCCGTATTCCAATTCGCGCTTGAGGTAATCGAGGACCTCTTTGGCAATGTCAGCCTCGGCATTCACGACCCAGGTCGCACCCTGCTTGATGACCAAGTTCAGGCCCTGATCACCAGCATAGAACAGTTGCGCGAGTCCCGACAAGTTGGCGGCCTTGAGAATTTCCTCGGCCTCGGTGCCTTTGTGCGGCTTTGCCCCCATTGGCAAGCTGCGGAACAAATCGGGAACATTCTGGTCGAGCCAGGTCTTCCACTGCTCGGTAAGATTCTTGCCCAAGGCGGTGCCGTCTTTGGCAACACCGCGAAAGACTCCGTGGCCGCCTTCAAGAATGGCGCGGAGCTTTTCACCCAGACGCCCTTGCAAGCGATGGACCTCGATTTGTTCGGACTCCAAGCAGGCGGATTCTGCGTTTGTGATTTTTTGCTGTGACCGCAGACGGCTGAACTTGGCCACCATTTGCTGTGAGGCGAAGAGGCTGGCAACCAAGTCGTCGATCTCTTGTGTACGGGATGCCACCCAGAATTGGTCGTTCTTATGTGCTTCTTGCCGGCTGTCTTCACGCGCCTTGGTCAAACGGGCAGTGAGATCCGCTTCATCGTCAGCGAGATCGAGAGCGATCGTGATCTGCCCACCATCGCCCAGCGGTGAACCGGCCCAGGTGCTGCCCACCGTGAAGGTGCGCAGGGCCAGATAGCGGTAGCTCTTGAGCTTGGGATCACCGAGTAGGCCAGTGAGGCTGTCGCGCAGGATCTGGTTGCGATCACGCTGGCTTGGGGCGAACGTCCGACGCTCAGTTTCCCAGGATTTTTCCTGCGCTGTTTGTAGTTTCCAACCTTCTTCAGTATTGCTGATGAATTTCGCCCGCTGCAGCGTTTCGATCGCTTTTTTTACCTGAGCCACAGGGCTGGGTTGACCAACTTCGTCGATGAGCAGTGCCGCTAAGTTGATTTCGGTGCGCGGAATATCGCGGACGAATTCAAGCAGGCTAATTGCCTTGGCCACGCGCAGAGTCCAGGGGTCTTCCTCCCCGATGCGAGTGGCGATATCGTGGATGTCTCGTTGGCGTTCCGATGAAAGGTTGCCCTCAACCAGTTCATACACTTTGTCAATTGTTACGAGGGCGCCGACCTGACGATCAGCGAGCTTCGTGCGCTCCGACACCAACATTTCGTAGGCCTGTTTGATGATGGTGCGATTGCTGCCGCCGATGTGGCGAGGAGCACCGGCTTGCAGCCGAATGCCGCTGACGATGTCGATGGACAGGTCGATGAAGTGCGGCAGGTAGGGGTAGAATTGGACGAAGATAGATTCGTCGAGATCCGTCTTGCGAGTGGTGCGTTCAAGCCGGTGGGCCGTCTTGAGCTGCCCTTCATGTTTTGCCCATAGGGCCTTGAGAGCGGTCTCCCCCGCCGGGGTTTTGGCCAGCACACGTCGGCTGGCGACCTGGGAGATATCAGTTGGGGCGAGATCAAGGTGACGGAAACGATCGCGGAGCTTGGCAGAGTCGATGCGCTTGTCGTCGATGGCCGCGACGACCTCTTCGAGCTTCTCTTGTGCAGTCACCACGATCCACACTGGAGCAATCGCGGCCTTAGCTTTCACGCGCGCCTTGCCCACCTTGCCGAAGGTTTCGACCAGGGCGCGAAGGTCCTCAATTTTTTCGACGGACCTAGCTACGTATTGGCCGACTTCGTCGATGATAAAGATCAGCGCTTTGCCTGGGCGGCGACGCTCACAAAGGTCATAGGTGCGCTCAACGAAGGAGGCGACGGTGAAATCGGTGCTCTTGGCGCTCTTGGCCCAGGTATCAGGAGATGGATAGGTGCTGGAGTCGATCTCGTGCAGCAGTGCGCTGGCGCGGTTGAGCTTCTGCGCCCCTTTACGGATTTGACGCCACTCGGTGCTGTATTTTGCCTGGCAGCGAACCATGAGCTCGTCGAGCCTTCCCTCTTTTTCCAGTTCGATTTCCAATTCGGCAATATCGAAGTCCTCGGCGTAACCCAACTCACGGAGCAGCACCGAGTACATGATTTCGGTCATGCGCTCTTTGCCGGAGCGGACGGCCCGGTCCACCGACACATCGAACATCACCACCTCGGTGGGGATGGCCGTGTTCACGTAGCTGACCAGCTCTGTCACCTTGGGGTCATTAATTCGCTGCTTAAATAACTCTGATGAACTTTTTCCAAGCACGGTACGATTGCCGATGGCGTAGCCGAGATTCTTGGCAAATGACGATTTTCCCGAGCCGAAAAATCCGCTGATCCAGACGCCAGGATCGCCAACGAGCTGCTTGGGCGCATCAGCAAGATGCTTCAGCAAGAATCGGTACTGATCACGGATCGA
>Ga0302319_10020562_pt1 | contig 11926 bp, 10 predicted proteins | sample Bog_T0_2_FD_203319 | JGI IMG/M metagenome (GOLD analysis project Ga0302319, IMG submission 203319) | Peat permafrost microbial communities from Stordalen Mire near Abisko, Sweden - Bog_T0_2 | ecosystem: Environmental > Terrestrial > Soil > Wetlands > Peat | place: Sweden: Abisko, Stordalen Mire...
CGGGGCGGCTTCGGCCACCGGCGGCGGTGGCTCCGGCGCCGCGACCTTGCCGACAAAGCGATAGCCCTGGCCGGGGATCGTCAGGATCACCGGCGCGGCATCCTCCGGGTCGGTCAGGGCGCGGCGCAGGGCGGAAATCTGCACGGCGAGGTTGTTTTCCTCGACGATCGTGCCGCGCCAGACCTGCGTCATGATCTCGTCCTTGGTCAGGACGCGGTCGCGATTGGCCACCAGCAGGGCCAGGATGTCGAAGGCGCGGGAGCTGACGACCACCGGCTCGCCGGCGCGGCTGAGCTGGCGGCGCTGGAGGTCCAGCCGGAATAACCCGAACGCGATGATGTCGCTGGACCCGCTCACGCTTGCCCCCGGCAGCGAACAACCCGGGCGATCATAGCCCGGCTGGCGCGGTGTGGCACCCCACGGATTCAGAAACTTTCATAACCGCTTAAAGACTTAAACGGCCTGGGGCGGGCATTGAGATGGGGCGCACCGATCTGGTCCGGGATTTCCTTTGCGGGCGCCCGGACTGGCGACGGCGCTAACTCCTGATACGCGGCGCCGTGCCCGGCGCATCGTACGGGCTGGCGGATCCAGGGGCCTTCAGGCCTGCGCGGCTGGATCCGCCAGCAGCTTTTTCTCTCATCCATCGTTGGGGCGGCGCGTTGCAACCCCGGATTGCGTCCAGCCTACGCGGCGGCGATTGCCTCGTGGTGGTGGATCACCTCGCGAATCACGAACGCCAGGAATTTTTCGGCGAACTCCGGATCCAGTCTGGCGCCTTCGGCCAGGCTGCGCAGGCGGGCGATCTGCTGCGCCTCGCGCGCCGGGTCGGCCGGCGGCATTGCCAGCCGGGCCTTCAACGCTCCCACCTTCTGGGTGCATTTGAACCGCTCTGCCAGCAGGTAAATCAGCGCCGCATCGATGTTGTCGATACTGCCGCGCAGCTCGGCCAGTTCCTCCGGTAGCTCCGACATCGTTCCACCCATTCCTGTCAAACCCACCAACCGCGCTCTCGCGGCGGCGTCAAGCATGGCGCTAGAACGGACAGCCTCGGAACGCCGCGTCCTCGACCCACCGAAGTGCACAAGTCACTGTCAAGATTGACTAATTTGAGCGCCGAAAAGCGAGCCTGCACAGCCTGAGCGAACCACGCGTATGGCTCGCGGGCGTTACCCTACCAACACATGGGGTAGGACCCCCCTCAGTGGTTGAGCGATGAGGACCGTCGCCCCGCTTTCGTCCGCCGCCGGCCCTTTCGCCACGTTTGACAATTTCGTGTACGCATTGGAACGGCTCCGCTGTTGTCGGTAAGCCGCGCCGCATGGCAAGCTGAGATCCGAAGAAAGTCTCAACGAAACCGGATGATTTGATTGGAACATGCCATGATCAGAATAATAGGGGCGTGCGGTGCCGCCGGGTTGTGCCTAGCGTCTACCGCATCGGCCAGCAGTTTCAACGTGATCGGCAGCGTTCCCGCCAGGATCGATGGAAGCAATCCAACCGTTAACCTGATCGACTTGAATGGCATTCTTTACGGCACAACCGCGGCGGGCGGCCAGCATCGGGCCGGCACGCTATATTCCGTCGATCCCTCAACCGGCAAAGTTAAAATCCTCTACTCGTTCGCCGGAGGGCCGGATGGTGATGGCCCCGATACGTCACTTACAAACGTCAACGGCGTCTTCTACGGCATAACGGTAAGCGGTGGCGCTAACGGTTTCGGAACGATTTTCCAGTACGACCCCGCGACAAATATCGAAACGCCACTCCACGCCCTCTCTGCGAGCGCCCTGAATGCGACCTTGCTCAGCGTCGGAAGCCTGCTTTACGGCACGACGCAAGGCGGCAACGGTGCTGCGGCGACGATATTTTCATACGATCCTGCATCGAACGCCTATGCCACCGTATATACATTTCCATCGGGTCCCGGCGGTGGGGTAGTGCCCTGCGGGCCACTGACGCTGGTCAACGGAATTCTCTACGGCGTCACCTCGTCGGGCGGCAAAAACATCGATGATGGAATCGTGTTCACGTTCGATCCGACTACCGGCCAAGGAACCTACATAGAGAGGGATAATGGCAGTTTTACCGGCGCCCTGACCTATGCGGGCGGCAAGCTATATGGCTATGCCGGCAGCCAGATCTTCCAGCTCGATCCTGCCAATGGAAACCTCACAATCGTCGCGAACAATATTCCCCAAGGTCCAGATCCCGGCCCGCTGCTCAGCGTGGGCCACGTTTTATATGGCACGGCCTATTATGGGGGCACCAACGGAAAAGGCACGGTGTATGCTCTCGATACCTCAACCGGCACGGTCTCGACAGTGTACAGCTTTGCCGATGGCAGCGATGGCCGTTACCCTGCAGCCGGATTGGCCGTAAAGGGTAAGACGTTGTACGGCTTAGCCTCCACCGGCGGGGCCGGCGGCGAAGGCACCGTTGTCTCAATCGACATATCTTCGGGAGCTGAAACGACACTTTATTCGTTCCGGGCGCCTTATCCATACTATGTTTCCAGCCTGCTGAAGGTCGGCCCGGATCTTTACGGCACGGCGTACGGTGCCGGCGACCTCAGCCAGGGCGCGATCATCAAGGTTAACCTCGCGACCAAGGCTGTCACAACGGCATACTCCTTTACCGGCGGCGCCGATGGCGGCCAGCCAGGGGCGGAACTGATCAACGTCGGTGGCGTGCTATATGGCACCAGTGCTGGCGGTGGATCCGCCGGTCTCGGAACGATATTCAGCTTTAATCCGGCGACAAAGACGGAAACACCACTTTACAGTTTCGCCGGCGGCGCCGCTGATGGCGCTAGCCCCGGCGCCGCGTTACTTGCGCAGGGCAGCCTGCTCTACGGCACCACCATATCGGGCGGCGCCAACGGCGGCGGAACGATCTATCAGTTCAACCCCGCGTCCGGCGCCGAAACAATGCTATACTCCCTGCAGGGCCAAGGCCCGCGGGTGTCAGCGCTGATCAACGTGAACGGTGTCCTTTACGGCACCAGCCAGTCCGGCGGAGCCAGCGGTCTGGGGCAGCTGTTCGGTTTTGATCCGGCGAGCAATTCAATAGTGCAGTCCTATGGCTTTCCAGGCGTGCGCAAGGGCTGGAGTCCTAACGCGGCGCTGTTGAATCTCGGCGGTATTTTGTACGGTACAACCTGGATCGGCGGTCCGGAATACGGCGGCGTAGTGTTCAAATTTAATACCACCGATGGCGCATATAAAGTTGCTTATGGGTTTACCGCCAACCAGGTTGGGTCGTGTCCCGATGCCGCCCTGGTCAAACTTGGACCCGCGATTTACGGCACGACTGGCTGTGGATATACGCTGTACCGAACCAGCCCCCATTCCGGCAGCACGACAACCGCTTACCAGCTGCCTAGCGGCAGCCAGGGTGGCATCCAAACCTCCGCGCTCACCGTCGTTGGCCACGCGCTCTATGGCGCGGCAAGCGGCGGCGGCGACTACGGGGCGGGATACATTTTCGAATACACGCCGTAACAGCGCCCGCGGTCGCCAGCTGCGAGGACCGCCCCTGGTCCGAACCAGAGATGGCAGCCGCGGCGCTCTTTTGCCTCACCGCGTCGGCATGCCGTGCCGGCCGGCGCCGGCGGCGAATCGCGTGGCGCCCGCTACCCCCTGCGCCAGCGCGCCCAGGCCGTGGCGCACTTCGTTGGCCACCGCCGCGTCGTAGGCCAGGCTCCATTGTTCCAGCATCGAGAGGCGATCGCCGCGCAGGGCGGCCTGGGGGAGTGCGGACAGCGATTCGGCCAGGGTTTGGGCGGCATCCAGCGCGGTGCCATCTGGCACCACGCGGTTCACCAGGCCCCAGGCCAGCGCCTCCGCTGCCCCCACGGCGCGGCCGGTCAGGATCATGTCGGTGGCGCGGCTCTGGCCGATCAGGCGCGGCAGGCGGATCGTGCCGAGATCGATCAGCGGCACGCCGAAGCGGCGGCAGAACACGCCTAGCGTCGCACTTTCGCCCGCCACGCGCAGATCGCACCAGCAGGCCAGTTCCAACCCGCCGGCCACCGCATAACCTTCAATCGCCGCGATCACCGGCTTGCTCAGGCGCAGCCGCGACGGGCCCATCGGCCCCAGCGCGCCATCGGGCTTGATCTCGCGCCGCTCGCCTCCGGCCAGCGCCTGCAAATCGGCGCCGGCGCAGAACACTCCACCGGCGCCGGTCAGGATCGCCACGTCCAACGCTTCATCGGCATCGAACACCAGGAACGCATCGAACAGCGCTTGCGCGGTGGGGATATCCACGGCGTTGCGGCGGGACGGGCGATCTATTGTAACTGTTAGGATACGATTTGTAATTTCGGTTCTGATCATGACATCCCCACGATTCCTATTTTTCTGAAGAAAAAGAAGCAAAAAGACTTTTACTTATTAGCTACGTGATAAAAGTTTCTTGCTGCTTTTTTCAAAAAAGCAGCGCTTTGTTACGTCGGCAACCAAACACTAAACGTTGCCCCCTGCCCCGCCTCGCTTTCGATCAGCAACTGTCCGCGATGCCGGTTCAGCACGTGTTTAACAATCGCCAGCCCCAACCCGGTACCGCCGATAGCGCGCGACCGGCCGGCATCCACACGATAAAAACGTTCCGTCAGCCGCGGCATATGTTCGCGCGCAATGCCCGGCCCGTCATCTGCCACCGACAGCACCACGCCCGGCCGCGCCGGATATTTGCCGTCCTGCGGCGCTGCCTCCAGCGCCACCCGCACCGTGCCGCCCTGCCGGCCGTATTTCAGGGCGTTATCGAGCAGGTTCTGCACCACTTGCTCGATCTGATCCGGGTCGGCCGTCACCGGCGGCAATCCCTCGTGCGCCGCGAAATCAATCGTCACGCCGCGTTGCTGGATGCGTATTTCGAACGCCGCCAGCATGCGCTCCAGCAGATCAGCCAGGTCCACGCTTTCCGCCGGCATTTGGTGCTCGGTCAGCTCGATGCGCGACAGGCTCAGCAAATCGTCGATCAGACGGTGCATGCGGCCGGCCTGTTCGGCCATGATGTCCAGGAAGCGGCGTTGCGCCGGCGGATCGTCGGCCGCCGGGCCGCGCAGCGTGTCGATGAAGCCCACCAGGCTGGCCAGCGGGGTGCGCAGTTCGTGGCTGGCGTTGGCCACGAAATCGGCGCGCGTGCGTTCGATGGCGCGTTCGCGCGTGCGGTCGGACAGCACCACCAGGGCGCCGGCGCCGCCGGCCAGCGGGCTGGCCAGCGCGGTGACGGTGGCGTGCACTTCGCGCGGCACCGGCACCGGCACGCTGACTTCGGCTTCCTGCGGTGGTCCATCGGCGCCGGCGCCTAACACGCGGTCGATGGCGGCGCGCAGATCCGGGTGGCGCAGCACGGCGGCCAGTTCGTTGCCGAACGCGCTGCGTGCGGCTTCGTTGGCGCGGCGGATGGCGCGGTCCGGGCCCAGCACGATCAGCGGATCGGGCAGACGCTCGACGATGCTTTCCTCGGCGCGGCGCAGGCGATCCACCTCGTCGGCGCGGGCGCCCAGCGTTTGCGCCACGAAGGCCACTTCGCCCAGCACCTCGGCGGAGAGCGTGAAGGCGCTGCGCGTGGGCGGTGGCGGTTGCAGCTTCGCGCCGATGGCGGCCAGGCGCAGCAGGTCGCCGAGCTGGCGCAAATCGCTGGTCCAGACCATGGCCAGCACCAGAGCGCCGGCCACCACCGCGGCGCCGGCCAGCGCGGCTGGCACGGGATCGAGCTCGCCGCTCCAGACCAACACGCCAAGCGATGCCAGCGGCACGAACGACGCCGCCGCAATGATGCGCAGCAGCGAGAACAGCATGGCTATGAGCCTGGCTGCGAAACATCCTGCGGCGCCGGCTGGACGATATGCGCGCCGCCGCCGGGACTGATTTGCCACACCGCCAGGGCGCGGCGCACATGGCCATCGGGCAGCAGCGCCATGGCGCCGTCCACGCCGGTAAAACCCTCGCTGCGCGTCAACGCATTGGTCGAGAAATCGTTCTCGCCGGCCAACACGCGCGCCACCGCCGCGGCATCGAACGCGTAGTCGGCAAACGGCGCGGGGGTGGCGCCGTAATGCGACTGGTAGGCGGCGACGAATTCACCGCGCGAGGCGGGATCGAGCGCCGCGTACCACGCGCCGGAAAGGCGGCCTAGCCGCATAGCCTGCTGCGACCACAGGGCGGGGCCCAGCACGCGCACCTGCGGGCCGGTGACATCGTAGGCCGGCAGCACATCGGCCGCCTGCACCAGCGTATCGCCCACCACGCCCACCAGCAGCGCATCGAAGGGCGGGGGCGCCACCGGTTTGGCCGCCAGTTCCGCGGCCTGCTGGCGGGCCGAGGGATCGGTATCCTCACGCAGCGATTTCAACCGATCGTCGAGATCGCCGCGGCGTTCGGCGTAGTTCGAGACGATCTTCAGGGCGTCGGTGAAGCCGTTAAAACTGTCGTCGCAGCGCTGCACGTTGGGCGGGTCCATGCCGGCATCGCTGGCGGCGCGCGACAGCGCATCCTGCAGCGCGTCGCCGAGCGCGCCTTGCGGCAGCACGGCGGCCAGATGCTGGCGGCCATCGTTACGCGCGGCTTCGACCAGGCGGCGCATTTGCTGGCCGGGCGTGAGGCCCAGCGTCCAGACGCCGGGGGACGCGGCCGCGGGGTCGCTGGTGAAGGCCAGCACGGCGACATTGGCGGGCGAGGCCACGGTAGCGACGGCCAGGGTTTCCTCGGCCGTGAGCGGGCCGAGAATCAGGCGGTCGCCGCTGGCCAGGGCTTTTTGCGCGGCCTGCTGGGCGCGGGTGGGGTCGCCGCCGGTGTCCTGGATATCGAGCACCGGGCCGCCGGGCGTGAGCATCGCCAGTTGCGCGCCTTTCAGCATGGAGGCGCCGACGGCCGCGCGCGGGCCGCTGAGCGGCAGCAGCAGAGCCACACGCGCTGGGCCGGGTGGGATGACAATCTGCGGCGGTGCCACGGCCACTGGCGGCGTTGCCCCTCCGCCAAAGTCGGCGCATGCCGAGAGCAGCAGCAAGGCCGCGACGCTAAGCCATGACCGAAATTCCATGCCCCGAACCTTCAATTTCCCCGCAAAACGCGGCCGACGATCAACAGCCGGGCCTTGTGCTGGTTTCCACGCCCATCGGCAACCTTGGTGATATGACGGCGCGCGGCCTGGCGGTGTTGCGCGCGGCGGACCTGGTGCTGTGCGAGGATACGCGCGTGACGGCGCACTTGCTGCGGCACTTTAGCATCGCCTGCCCGACGCTGGCGTTGCACGACCACAACGAGGATGCGCGGATTCCCGAGGTGCTGAAGCGCCTGGCGCAGGGGGCGCGCGTGGCGCTGGTTTCGGATGCCGGCACGCCGCTGGTGTCCGACCCGGGCTACCGGCTGGTGCGCGCGGCTTTGGCCGCCGGCGTGCGGATTACCGCGGCGCCAGGGGCGAACGCGGCGGTGATGGCGCTGACGCTGAGCGGCCTGCCGCCGCACCCGTATCTGTTCCTGGGGTTTCCGCCGCCGCGCGCGGCGGCGCGGCAGGCGTTGTTCGGCCGGTTGCGGAGTGCCGAACGCGCTGGGCTGGGGGCGACGCTGGTGCTGTACGAGTCGCCGCACCGGGCGGGGGAGACGCTGGCCGATCTGGCGGCGGTTTTCGGCGAGCGGCCGGCCGCGCTGACGCGGGAATTGACCAAGCGGTTCGAGGAGGTCGTGCGCGGGTCGCTGGGCGAGCTGGCGGCGCGGTATGAAGCGGTTGAGCCGCGCGGGGAAGTGACGCTGGTGGTGGGGCCGCCGGCCGAGGAAGTAGCTGCAGAGGCGGATCTGGACGCGCTGTTACTGGCGGCGATGCGCACCGAGAGTGTGCGGGAGGCGGCGGCGGGCGTGGCGGCGGCGACAGGTGTGGCGCGGCGGGTTGTTTATGCGCGGGCGCTGGCGTTGCGCGGGGCGGAAGAAACGTAAGAAAGCGCTTCTTTTTCAAAAAAGAAGCAAAAACTTTTACATTGCTGTCGCGGGCTAGCGGGCGACAGCCTGGCAAACGTTTTTGTTTCTCTTTTTCAAAAAAGCGTTTCCACTGTCATGTCTTGTAACGAGCTGTTTATTGGTTATTTATTCTTGCTTATTTGCTGCACGGGCAACGGCGGCCAAAGCCGTATAACGACCATGTTCGCTGTCATAGCCGGCCAACAGGCCTGCCCGGTCAGCTGCATTTCGATTTTGGCCAAGCTTCCACTTGCCCTGCAAGCGCGTGATTTTTAGAGTAACACCGACAATTCCCTTTAATTGCGCCTCGATGTAGGCTGTCGGCGCATCGACCACCTGCCACGGCGCAACACGACCGGCCTCGTGCCGGTTGGTCAGAAGTGTGACCAAGGCGTGCAGGCGGTCGCGGTCTTCGTAGAATTCCGGGACGCCTTCGGCTTGCACGGTGACGTAATTCCAGGTTGGCACAACGCGGCCATTCTCAGCCTTGGACGGGTACCAGGAAGGGGAAACATAACCATCGGGGCCTGGGAAGATCGCCAGCGCGGGGGCGCCCGGTGTGGCGTTCTGCCATTGCGGATTGGCACGCGCGAGATGAAAATGCAGCGTGCCGAAATCTCCTTCAGACGGTTCCAGCAGCATCGGCACGTGTGTGGCGCAAGGCGCGTTGCCTTCAAGCGTGACGAAGATCGCCAGGCCGCAGGCGTTGATCGCTTCGTGCAGCACACCGAGCCGGGATTCAGCGAAGGCCTCTGGCACATACATGTGTTTCTACCCCGGCTGGTTAGAAATGGATGGCCCTGCCATAGGCGTCCAGCACCGCCTCGTGCATCGTTTCGCTAACGGTGGGGTGCGGGAACACCGTGTGCATCAATTCCGCTTCGGTGGTTTCCAGCGTGCGGGCGATGGCGTAGCCCTGGATCATTTCCGTGACTTCGGCGCCCACCATATGCGCGCCGAGCAACGCGCCGGTTTTGGCATCGAACACCACCTTGACCATGCCATCCGGCTCGCCCAGCGCGATCGCCTTGCCATTGCCGACGAACGGGAAGCGGCCGACGCGCACCTCGTGGCCCGCTTCCTTGGCGCGCGCTTCGGTCAGGCCCACGCTGGCGACTTGCGGACGGCAATAGGTGCAGCCGGGAATGTTGCTCCAATCGATCGGGTGCAGATCGGGCAGGCCGGCGATTTTTTCGACGCAGAGCACACCTTCGTGGCTGGCCTTGTGCGCCAGCCAGGGCGGCCCGGCCAGGTCGCCGATGGCGTAGACGCCGGGCTCACCGGTGCGGCAGAAGCCGTCGATTTTCACGTGTGTGCGGTCGATTACGACGCCGGTGCCTTCCAGGCCCAGATCCTCGACATTGCCGACGATTCCGACGGCGGAAATGACGCGGTCTACCTCGATGCTGTCGGTTTTGCCGCTGGCCTCGACGGAAACGGTTACGGTGTCGGCGGATTTTTTTGCAGCACCCAGTTTGGCGCTGGTCAGAATGCGCATGCCTTGCTTTTCGAGCGCCTTGCGGACGAAGGCGGAAATTTCAGTGTCCTCGACGGGCAGGATGCGGTCCAGCACTTCGACGACCGTAACCTTGGAGCCCATGTTTTGGAAGAAGCTGGCGAATTCTATGCCGATGGCGCCGGAGCCGACCACCAGCAGGCGCTTGGGCAGCGCGGTGGGCACCATGGATTCCTTGTAGGACCAGATCAGTTTGCCGTCGGTTTCCAGGTCCGGCAATTGGCGGGCGCGGGCGCCGGTGGCCAGGATGATGTGTTTGGATTTGAGCGTGGCCTCGGTCTTGCCCGTTACCTTGACGGTTTCTTTGCCGGCCAGTTTGCCCTGGCCGTCGATGACGGTGACTTTGTTCTTTTTCAACAGGTGGCCGACGCCGGAGGCTAGCTGTTTGGATACTTTGCGGCTGCGTTTGACGACTTTTTCGAGGTCGAAGCGGATATTGTCGGCGGCGAAGCCGAATTCCTCCAGGTTGTGCAGGAGGTGGTTTATTTCGGAACTTCGTAGCAGCGCCTTGGTGGGGATGCAGCCCCAGTTCAGGCATATACCGCCCAGATGTTCACGTTCTATGACGGCGGTTTTCATGCCGAGTTGCGCAGCACGGATGGCTGCCACGTAGCCGCCTGGGCCGCCGCCTATGACGATCAGATCGAAGGATTGGGTGGCGGACATTTTGGCCTCATTTTGCGTTGCGGACGGTAGCTCAACAGAACATCTGGAATGCGGTTGTCGGAAAAGGAAGCAAGCAAGGTTGAATCACAGAGAGCACAGAGCGCATCGAGAACACGGAGAAGGCGCTTTGATCGTGGCGCGAGACTACTAGGCGCTTTACTCCTTCCTTAAACAACGTTACGTTAAAGTTCATTAGGAACCCGACGTGATATCCGGATAATTTCAGGTAGGTTAGAAGCTGTGAGCTATGTAGCCGTGTGAGCGTCTCGACGGCTTTGATTGCAATGATAACGGCAACTTCGACAACCATATCGAGGCGGTAGCCGGACTCCAGAAGCGTATACTCGTAAACGATCGGTAGAATAACCTGCCGCTTGTATGCGATGCCGCGCAGCGAGAATTCTCGCTCCAAACGCCGTTCATAGGTGGCTTCAAGCAGCCCCGGGCCCAGCGCCTTATGAACCTTAGGTCCGGCGTCGATAATCGCGCCTGTCAGATCATCCAGGATCAATTCCGAATGTGCCGTCCCTCCGTGGTCTCTGTGTTCTCCGTGCGCACCGTGATTCATGCCTGCTTGCTTTCTTCTCCTTAAAACCCCGGCCCCCGTGTATCGAAAATATCATTCAGCCGGTTCGGCCAGGGCCAGCAACGCGTCGCCGCTCAGCCGCTGAACGGTCCACTCTCCCATCGGCACCGCGCCAATACCACGATAAAACGCAATCGCCGGGGCGTTCCAGTCCAGCACCGACCACTCCATGCGGCCACAGTTTTCGGCCACCGCGCGTTTGGCCAAAACCTGGAAGAAGGCTTTGCCGATGCCCAATCCCCGTGATTGAGGCTCTACAAAGACGTCTTCAACATAGAGCCCGGCGCGGCCGACGAAAGTGGAGAAATTGTGGAACCACAGGGCGAAACCCACGGCGCGCCCGTCCATTTCGGCCAGCATGGCGTGCGCGCGTGGCACCGGCCCGAACAAGGCACGGTAGAAATCATCGGGGCCCGCTTGCGCTTCGTCGCCGAGTTTTTCGTAGACGGCGAGCGCCTTGACCAGGCGGGTGATCTCCGTCACGTCGTTCGGCGTGGCATCACGCAGGCGGAACGGTTTGCCCGTGCTCACAGTAGCAGGCTGAGTGGATCCTCAACCACGCCTTTGAAGACGGACACCCACTCCGCGGCCAGCGCGCCATCGATGGCGCGGTGATCGACCGAGAGCGTGACCGTCATGACGGTGGCAACCGCCAGCGATCCGTCGCGCACCACGGGTCGCTGCGCACCGGCGGCGACGGCCAGGATCGCGGATTGCGGCGGGTTGATGATGGCGGCGAATTCGCTGACGCCATACATGCCCATGTTCGATATCGAAAAACCGCCGCCCTGGAACTCCTCCGGTTTCAGCTTGCCGGCGCGCGCGCGCTCGATCAACGACTTGGCTTCATTGCTGATGGCCACGACGCTTTTGCGGTCGGCCTGGCGGATGATCGGGGTGATCAGGCCATCGGGGATCGAAACGGCGACGGAAATATCGACGTCGTCGTACAGGATCATCGCGTCGTCGGTGAAGGTGGCATTTACTTGCGGCACGCGGCGCAGCGTGACGGCGCAGGCCTTGATCAGCAAATCGTTCACGCTGAGCTTGAACGCGTCCGGCCCATCCTTGGGCGAGCGGGCGTTCAGATCGGCGCGCAGTTTCAGCAGCGCGTCGAGCTCGACATCGATGCTGACGTAGAAATGTGGGATGGTCTGCTTGGCTTCGCTGAGCCGCCGCGCGGTGATTTTCTTGACG
>Ga0302319_10020565_pt1 | contig 11924 bp, 11 predicted proteins | sample Bog_T0_2_FD_203319 | JGI IMG/M metagenome (GOLD analysis project Ga0302319, IMG submission 203319) | Peat permafrost microbial communities from Stordalen Mire near Abisko, Sweden - Bog_T0_2 | ecosystem: Environmental > Terrestrial > Soil > Wetlands > Peat | place: Sweden: Abisko, Stordalen Mire...
GCCGGTTGTAGGCACCAATGGAGTGCTTGTTCCACCGCCGGAGTACTTCCCTCGCCTGCGCGAAATATGCGACCGCCAGGGCGTGTTAATGATTGCCGATGAGGTGATGTCCGGCTGGGGACGCACCGGTACCTGGTTTGCCGTGGATCACTGGCATGTGAAGCCTGACATCCTGGTCACCGCAAAGGGAATTACATCGGCCTATATGCCTCTTGGTCTTTGTGCCACAACCTCAAAGATCGCCGATTTTTTTGAAGATCATTATTTTTCTCACGGGCACACCTACGAAGCGCATCCAATGACCCTGGGACCGGCTGTCGCCACCATTCAAGAGATGCAGAGGCTTGACCTGGTAAGGCGCGCGGCCGAACTCGAACCCTACGTGCGCGCGAACCTCGACATTCTTAAGGCCAACCATCCGTCTGTTGGCGATGTCCGGGGGCTTGGGCTCTTTTTCGCGGTCGAGATTGTAAAGAACCGCACCACGAAACAGCCTTTCAATACCATGCGCGAAAAGGTTGAGGGCAAGCCACTGGTGGTCGATCGCATTGCCGCGGCGATGATGGCGCAGGGAGTTTCGATCCAAGCCTGGGTCAGCCATTTCGTTGTTGCTCCTCCGCTGATTGTGACCAAGGAAGAGCTCGACCTTGGAATCGCGGCGCTGGATGAGCATTTGGCGATCGCCGATCAGTTAGTGGAGTAAGTGACCTTCGCTGGGTGAATGTCACACAAATGGCAAAGGCGTTCCGCTCAACACGCGTCGTAACCACGGACGGAATGGTTCCGGCGACGTTGCTTGTCGAAGGCGAATGCATCACCGCAGTGATTCCCTGGGAAGATGCGCCCACGAACGCGGCGCTCATCGACTTTGGTGATTTGATTGTCTTGCCGGGACTTGTGGACTCTCACGTTCATATTAATGACCCCGGCCGTGCAGATTGGGAAGGCTTCTCAACCGCCACGCTTGCAGCGGCGTCAGGCGGCGTAACAACGCTCATAGACATGCCGCTGAATTGCGTTCCCGAAACCACCGATGTGGGCGCACTTCAAGCTAAACGTGCGGCGGCGAAAGGCCATACTCTGGTTGACTGGGCGACGTGGGGCGGTGTTGTGCGCGGTAATTCAGAGTCGTTGGCCGCCCTTATTCGCGAAGGCATCCCGGGATTCAAATGCTTCCTTATTTATTCCGGTATCGACGGCTTTGCCTGGGTGGATGAAGCCGACCTGCGCCTGGCTCTGGCCAAACTACAAGGCACTGGATTGCCTCTGCTGGTCCATGCTGAGCTCGCAGAGCCGGTGAATGACGCGACACAAGGGCTGAATGCGGATCACGCTGATTGGCGAAAATATTCAGTCTACCTGGCCTCCCGTCCGGACGCCGCTGAAGTGGATGCCATTGCTTTGCTTATCCTTCTTGCCCGCGAGTTTCAGACGCCAATTCATGTTGTTCATTTGTCTAGCGCAGCGGCATTACCGATCCTAGCCGATGCCCGCGCACAGGGAGTTCCCATCACTGTTGAGACATGTGTTCAATATCTCCACTTCGCAGCTGAAACGATTCCTGACGGCGCCACTGAGTACAAGTGCGCTCCTCCTATTCGGGACGCAGCCAATCGCGAGATGCTATGGGACGCCCTGGAAGATGGTCTCGTCGATATGGTAACCACCGACCACTCCCCTTGTCCCCCGGCGATGAAGCGTCGCGAAGAAGGCCGCTGGGATCTGGCTTGGGGCGGTATTGCGAGCCTCGGGCTTGCCTTGCCCATTATGTGGACGGCGCTTCAGCAGCGCGGAAAAACTGTGGCTCAAGCTGCGGCCAGCATCTCCGCGTGGATGGCGGCCAACCCCGCTCGGCTTGCAGGATTGACCGGCAGGAAAGGCTCCCTGATCCCAGGAGCAGACGCGGATTTCGCGGTCCTCGATCCGGATGCGGTATGGACCGTCGCTTCCGAGCACCTCCTTTTCCGCAACAAGCTCTCGCCCTATCTCGGCACCCAATTGCGCGGACGAGTGCATGAAACCTGGCTGCGGGGAGAGCCGGCCTTCATCGGGAAGGAAAACCGGGGGAACTCCATCGGACCACCTCGTGGCAAAGAGTTGGTGCGATCATGAAAGATCGCGCTCTCCGCGCTATAGCCGAATGTAGATTGATCGCCACAATGAGCGAGGAACCGCATCGCACGACTCGCCGCTTCCTCACTCCGCCCATGCACGACGTGCACAGACATCTGCAAGCTCGCATGCATGAGCTTGGAATGACCACCAGCGTGGACGGTGCCGGAAATATGCACGGCATGCTTCAGCCGGCGGGAACGCCCGGGAAGCGACTCATTCTTGGATCGCACCTAGATACGGTTCCCGATGCAGGTGCTTTCGACGGCGTGCTCGGCGTAATTCTCGGTATAGAGTGGGTAGCTCTCGCCCGGGATCTCGAACTCCCGATCCCCATTGAGGTAGTTGCATTCTCTGAAGAAGAAGGCGTGCGTTTCGGGGCGCCGTTTCTGGGAAGCCGAGCCACTGCGGGAGTCTTTGACTCAGGCCTGTTAGCGGCGGTGGACGCGCAGGGCGTTCGAATGGCCGATGCGATTCGAGCCTTCGGCATAGACCCGGCAACCATCGACGACGCGGGAGTCGGTAAGGATGTTTTCGGTTTCATCGAAATTCATATTGAACAGGGGCCGGTCCTGGAAGGCGTGAATTTGCCACTCGCCGTTGTCGAGGGCATTGTCGGCCAATCGAGATTGGAACTTCAGTTCACAGGCGAAGCGAACCATGCCGGAAGTACTCCAATGCATCTGCGCCGGGACGCCCTTGCTGCAGCGGCCGAGTGGATTACGGCCGTCGAATCGTCGGTGCGCAATGCGGTTCTCCGGCAAGAAGCTGGACTTGTGGCTACAGTCGGTCACATCGAACTCGAACCAAATGCAGAAAATGTAATTCCGGGCTTGGTGCGTGCGACGCTCGACGTCCGCCATATGGATAGTCAAGTCCGCTCTCAGTGGTCCGCGGAGTTAGTTCGAATTGCATCATCGATCGCTGCAAGACGAGAAATCGGATTCACTTTCACGCAACGACTAGATCAACGGGAAGTGAAAATGGACGCTTATCTTTCTTCGTGCCTTCTTGATGCCCTTGGTGCCGCTGGATACCCCCTAATGACCATGCCCAGCGGCGCGGGACATGACGCCATGATCATGGCTGCGAAGGTGCCGTCTGCGATGCTATTCCTGCGCAGTCTTCGCGGCATCAGCCATAACCCCGCCGAATCCGTGCTTGCGGACGACGTTGAAGCCGCGCTGAACGTCGGGCGCGAGTTTCTTCTCCGCATTGCCGAGGATTTTGGATAGAATTCTCAAACGAGGTTACGTTTGCATCATCTTGGAGCAACCCGAAGCAGTTTGAAGGCCGATCACCTGCTGCAAACGCCGGACACGTTCGTACGCACTCCCCTGCCTGGGGCCTTGGACGTCGAGTTCGTGATTCACGTTGCGCCGCAATTGGGTGCCCGCTTTTCGCAAATGACCGCGGAGTTTTCAGAAGCTGGAGTTTTAGGGCCGACCCTCGCCCAGCGATTTCTTTACCTGATCGATGGCGAATTGGAATTAACCGTCGCAGGCGAAACGCACATTGTGGTGCCAGACGGCTTTGCCTACTTGCCACAAGGCACCGAACACACCGTGCGTGCGCTCTCTAAGGCCCGTGCCGCTCTGATCGAAAAGCCCTACAAAATTGAGGCTGATGCACCAGCGCCGGAAGTTCAGATAGGAAACGAAGCCTCCATCACTGCACTTCCCCTCATGGGCGACGACGGTTTGCGCGTTCGCCCCCTCATGCCGGATGGTCCTCCTTATGACTTTGCAGTGAACACCATGACTTATGACCCTGGGGCAGCACTCAGCATGGTCGAGGTTCACGTGATGGAACATGGCCTGCTGATGCTCGATGGCGGTGGCATCTATCGACTTGGTGACGCCTGGTACCCGGTTCAAGCTGGCGACTTCATCTGGATGGCGCCGTACTGCCCGCAATGGTTCGGCGCATTGGGCAAGCGCCCGGCAAAATATCTAATCTACAAAGATTGGCGCCGGCATCCGCTCGGTGAGTGAGGAAAGATGAGTGCCAAATCGAACCTGAGCGTCGATGGGCTAATTGCAGAACTGGCAACCCTGGCGCAAATCTCAGAAGCCGAGCCCCCTGTCGTGACGCGCGTGGTCTTCAGCGAAGCCGATATGTGCGCTCGCATCTATGTGAAGGGCCTCTGCACTGCGGCAGGTCTGACAGTCCATGAAGATGCTATCGGCAATACATTCGCCCGATGGACGGGGAGCGATCCTGACCTAGCGCCCATCGGTACCGGTTCACATATTGACGCGATACCAAATGCAGGTTCCTATGACGGAACGGTCGGGGTACTCGGCGGGCTTGAGGCGATTCGCGTTTTACAGAAGCTCGGATTCAGGCCGCGGCGATCCATCGAACTTGTCATTTTCACATCGGAGGAACCGACTCGGTTCGGGATAGGATGCTTGGGCAGCCGCATGTTGGGGAGCGTTCTTAGTCCATCTCAGGCTCTTGCTCTGCGCGACAAAGAAGGCCGCGGACTAGAAGAATTGCGAGCAAGAGCAGGATTTACCGGCTTACTTGGTTCCGTTGCACAGCCCCCCGGCCGCTTTCACCAGTTCGTCGAACTTCATATCGAGCAGGGTCCGGTGCTTGATAAGGAAGGAATCGATATCGGCTTGGTGACTCACATCGCGGCGCCTGCAAGCTTGCGCATTGACATTGAAGGGGAAGGCGGTCACGCCGGAGCAAGGCTGATGCCGGGCCGCAAGGACGCACTCGCCGCAGCCGCGGAGTTGATTCTCGCACTTGAGTCCGCGGCCAAATCCACCGGTGTCATTGACACCGTGGGCACAGTCGGTGTGTGCGAGGTTTTTCCCGGCGCCGTCAACAGCATTCCATCCCGCGTAAAACTGGAAACCGATATCCGCGACATCGATGGCGCGCGACGCGATCGTGTCCTCGATGCCCTGCGGTCCGCATGCGCGGATACCGCAACGCGGCGAGGCGTAGTAGTTACAACCGAGTTGGTGAACGCAGACCCTCCCGCCACTTGCGATCTTGAAATCGTTGCGGCAATGGAGACTTCCGCAGCGGAGGCGGGCCGTACGGTAAAGAAAATGGTCAGCCGTGCCTATCATGACTCACTCTTCGTAGCTCGCATCTCGCCCGTAGCCATGTTGTTCATTCCCTGCCGAGACGGAGTCAGTCATCGCCCCGACGAATACGCATCGCCGGAGGCAATAGGCGGCGGAGTTCACGTACTGGCGCGGACCCTGGCTCGACTATCAAGTTGAACGCCCCGATTTTGCATCTTCGCGGCGCCGTTGTATGCTATGCCTCAACCTGCACGGCGTCCGAGATAGCAGAAATCCATGAGTACGAACGATACAAACCGCATCGTCGGAGCACCCGTCCCCCGCAAGGAAGGCGTAAACAAGCTGCTGGGCCGAGCAAAGTACGTCGACGACATGGAACTCCCCAACATGTGGCATGGAGCCACGGTGCGCAGTTCAATTCCGCGCGGAATCATTCGCTCCATTACGTTTGAGCCTCATATTGATTGGGATGACTTTACCGTCGTAACCGCTGCGGACATTCCAGGCAAGAATCAGATTCAGCTTATTGTTGCCGATCAGCCGTGCTTAGCCGACGGCCGCGTCAACCATAACGATGAAGCGGTTCTTTTGCTGGCTCATCCCGATAAATACATACTTCGCGAGGCGGTGAATGCGGTCCATATCGAGTACGAACAACTGCCCCCGGTATTCACCATCGAGGAGAGCGAGCGGCAGGAGACGATCGTGGGCGGTGCGGAGAACATATTCAAGAGCTTCCTCTTAGAAAAAGGAGATGTCGATTCTCAATGGGCGAGCGCCGCACACATTGTGGGGGGCGAGTACCGTACCGGTGCGCAGGAGCACCTCTATATTGAGAACAACGGCGTTATAGCGGAGTGGAGCGCAGAGACGGGGGTTACGATCTGGGGCTCGCTGCAATGTCCTTTCTATGTCCATCGATCCTTGCTGTTGGTCTTCAACCTGCCCGAAGAAAAAGTCCGCGTCATCCAAACAGAAACCGGCGGTGCGTTCGGAGGCAAGGAGGATTACCCTTCGCTGCTTGCTGCCCACGCTGCGCTGCTTGCAAGGAAGAGCGGCCATCCGATCAAAATTGTTTACGACCGAATGGAAGATCTGGCAGCCACCACCAAGCGTCATCCATCGCGCATCCTCCATCGTACGGCCGTCGACAAGAATGGCAAGCTTCTGGCAATGGACATCGATATCGCCACCGATGGCGGTGCATACTCAACGCTTTCTTCCACCGTGCTGTCGCGCGCCACGCTTCACTCCCCAGGCCCGTATGTATGTCCGAATGTGCGTGTCCGGTCGCACGCCTGGGCGACGAATAACGTTCCGTACGGTGCTTTTAGGGGCTTCGGAGCGCCTCAGGCCATTTTCGCTGTCGAGCGTCATATGGACGAAATCGCGACCGCCATCGGCCTTGATCCGATTGAACTGCGTAGGAGGAACTTTCTCCATGACGGCGATACGACGGCAACTGAACAAGTAATGCGCGAGCCAGTCATACTTGATCACCTGCTCGATCGCGCTCTCTCAGAAAGCGATTACTACGCGCGCTGCGCCCGCTTTGCTGATGAAAACATAGGGTCCGCAATCAAGCGCGGCATCGGAGTCGCAGCTTTCTACCACGGCTCGGGATTTACCGGCTCCGGCGAGCGCTACCTGAATTCACTTGCGGGGCTTGATGTAACGCCGGATGGAAAGGTGCGCGTCCTTGTCTCGAGCACCGAGTTTGGACAGGGCACAAATACGATTCTTACCCAGATTGCAGCGGAAGCTATCGGTATTCCCTACGACGATGTGATCATGGCTCCTCCAGATACGGGCATTGTTCCTAATAGCGGTCCAACCGTTGCGTCGCGGACTGCCATGGTGATTGGCCGCCTGATTGAACGTGCGGGACTTCAGCTTGTAACCATGCTGCGCGACCACGCGGGTCTCGGCGAGCTTTTCACTCCCAGGGATTTCTTCGTGGCCTGTGAACGCCTGCGCAACGCAGACGGCAAAGTCGAATCCCGCTGCCGTTACGAGCCGCCGCCAAATATTTTCTGGGACGATCAAACATATCGCGGTGAAGCTTACCCTGCTTTCGCGTGGTCGGTTCATGTAGCCCAGGTTGCCGTGGACACAGTCACCTATTCCGCTGAGGTTGAGGAGTTTTGGACTGTCCAGGAAGTGGGCAGAGTTCTTAATCCCGTGCTCGCAGGCGGACAAATTGAAGGCGGGGTTGCACAAGGCATCGGCTACGCGCTCTACGAGAAGGTCCTCTTGCAAAACGGGCACATGGCCAATAATCAAATGACAAACTACATCATGCCGACCGCCGAAGATGTTCCGCAGATCCACGTTTCCTTCGAGGAGATTCCCTTCTCATACGGTGGATACGGCGCGAAAGGCATTGGCGAGTTACCGCATGATGGACCCGCCCCTGCCATTCTGAATGCAATTCGAAACGCCACCGGTATTGGATTCCACTCGATCCCACTTTTGCCGGAGGATCTCTTCGCAAAACTCGCATCGCGCCGGACCGTCGCTGAGGTAGCAGCGGTATGAGCACGCGTTGGCCAAACACCGTGTTCACCGTCAATGGCGAAAGCCGCACGGTTAATGTGCCACCGATGAAACGGCTCTTGGATGTGTTGCGTGACGATCTGAAGCTCACCGGCACAAAGGAAGGCTGCGGTGAAGGTGAGTGCGGGTCCTGCTCAATCCGCATGAATGGCGAGTTGGTCAATAGCTGCCTCGTGCCAATTCTGCAGGCTGATGGCGCCGAAATACAGACTGTTGAAGGACTCGAAGCCAACGGCGAATTACACCCGTTGCAGAAGGCGTTTCTTGCGTGCGGCGGCGCGCAGTGCGGCATTTGTACGCCGGGCATGCTTATGGCCGCGGTGCAATTGCTTGCTGTCAATCCCCACCCAAGCCTTGCGCAGATTCGCGAAGGCCTCGCTGGAAATCTCTGCCGCTGTACCGGCTTCATCCGCATTTTTGAATCAGTGGTGGCCGCTGCGGCTCACGAGAAATCGCCTCCCCCCTTGCAGGCGCTCGATGCGCGGTAAACCCGAAGCCCATCAACTGGTGGCGCCCGGCAGCTTGTCCGCGGTGTTGGAGCTTTTGGCCTCTGCGCCTGGACAATGGATGCCGATCGCGGGCGGAACTGAGCTCATGGTGGCCCATGCGGCTGGTCGACTTGGTGCGCAAAAGCTCGTCAGCCTCTGGGGCATTCGCGATCTTCGCTTCATTGAGTCCACGCCGGAAAGCGTTGTCATTGGCGCCGCCACAACATTTCGTGATCTGCGCGCCCATGCCGGGATTCAAACTCAACTGCCCCTGCTTGCAACAGCGGCAAGCTGGATCGGATCCATCGCCAACCAAAGCCGCGCTACCCTCGGCGGCAATCTCGTCAACGGATCGCCGGCTGCCGACTCAGCGCCTGCTTTGCTTGTTTATGACGCGGAGATCGAATTGATTTCCGTGCGCGGTAAGCGTCGCATTCCGTATTCCGTCTTTCACACCGGCTACAAAAGCAATGCGATGGTCGCGGACGAATTGCTGTACGCCGTGCATTTACCTTCGCGATTTCAACGTCATCGCCAGTACCTGCGGAAAGTGGGTACACGCCGCGCCATGGCTATCTCGAAAGTCGCATTGGCAGGTTCGGCGCTCTTGGAAGATGGTTTGATCCGCGAGGTTCGTATCGCCGCCGCGAGCCTTGCGGCATTCCCTGCACGCCTTCTTGCAACCGAGCGCGCGCTAACCGGAGGGCCAATCGACTCCAACATTATTGAATCGGCAAAAGCCGCGCTGCTATCGGAAGGCAAGCCCATAGACGACATCCGCTCTTCAGCCGAATACCGGATCCGTGTGGCCGCCAACCTGCTCGAGGAATTCCTGAACCAGTTGCGTACTGCGGTGTCGCCCACATGAACGCCGTTCTCTCAACCTGGAATGCGGCCGATGAAGCGTCAGCCACTGAGGCCATGCGGGCTTGCTGCGGCGCAAAGCGTTGGGCAGCCGCGATGGTTGCACTGCGACCCCTTGCAACGATAGGCGAACTGAGCGTGGCCGCCGACCGGCTCTGGAGCACCATGGAGGAGGCAGACTGGATGGAAGCATTCGCGTGCCACCCTCGCATAGGTGAACGGAAAGCCAACCATTCATCGAAGCAGTCTGCCGCATGGTCCATGCAGGAGCAGTCTGCCGCTGAGGACGCTGCGAGTAAGGTACTTGCCGAACTGGCAGCCGGCAATGCACTCTACGAGAAACGCTTCGGCTTCACCTACATCGTGTGCGCAACCGGCAAGTCAGCCGAAGAGATGCTTGCAATACTCAAAGGCCGCTTGGCAAATGATCGTGCAGTCGAACTCCGTGAGGCAGCCGAGCAGCAGCGTCAGATTACTCAGATTCGCCTTGGAAAGTGGCTTGTTGAATGACTATCAACAGTGGATCAATCACGACTCATGTCCTCGATACGGTGCTTGGGAAACCTGCATCGGGAGTCGCTGTTCGTCTTGACATGCTGAGTGATGGCGTGTGGGACGCTGTAAGCGAGAGTGCAACCGACGCCGATGGTCGCTGCGGCTATCTTGCCGTCCAAGCAGCTTCCGGCCAGTATCGGCTGACCTTCTTTACCGAGCCATATTTCGCGCGACATGGTCGTTCGAGCATTTATCCCGAGATTTCCATCACGTTTCTATGCGACGCACAGTCCCGCTACCATCTCCCGCTCTTGTTGAGCGACAACAGCTACACAACCTATCGAGGAAGCTGAAACCATGGCAACACTAGGTGAGAATAGCTACGGAAAATCACGCGTCCGTCTCTCGCGTATTACGCGCGACGGCAACCGTCACGACTTCAACGAGTGGACTGTTCGCGTGCTGTTGCATGGAGACTTCGAATCCAGCTTTACCGAAGCGGACAATAGCAAGATTCTGCCGACAGACACGATGAAAAACACTGTCTACTCCATCGCTCGTGGGTCAAAGGCATTGACCCTCGAGAAGTTCGCCATGGAATTGGGTGACTATCTGCTCCTCAATAATCCTCAGATTGACAAAGCAAGCATCGAAATCGAAGAAAAAGCGTGGGAGCGCATGGAACTCGGCGCTGAACCAGAAGCCACTACGTTCAAGCTGGGGGGCCCCGAATTACAGACAGTGAACGCAGTGCGGGTAAGAGACGGGGGATGGTCCATCACATCGGGGGTGGATGGTCTGGTGATCCTGAAGACTACCAAATCTGCCTTCACGGGCTACATAAAAGACAAGCTGACCACGCTGAAGCCGGCCACGGATCGAATCTTTGGCACTTGTGCCACCGCGACTTGGGAATTCACATCCGCCTCGCCAGACTATGCCCAGGTCCGGTCGAAAGTCGTCGCTGCCCTGCTGAAAGAATTCGCACGTCATGAAAGTATGAGCGTGCAACACACGCTTTTCGACATGGGAAAGGTTGCACTCGCAGAAGTTCCAGAGATTGCCCGAATCAAGCTGACCATGCCGAATCTGCATCATCTGCTGGCGGACCTTAGTCCATTCGGTCAAGACAATCCAAACCACATTTTCGTGCCGATCGACGAGCCGCACGGCTACATTGAAGCCACGATCGAGCGCTAGAGCAATTCGATTCGGATTCGCGAACCAAACACTGCTTGCTCCATTTCCGGCTCCTATGGCTGAGTATCCGTGTCCGCCTGCATCACGATCAGTAGCACGATTCCCACAACGGCGAACATTCGGAAAGCCGCTTCCTGGCCATTCCAGATGTGCGACTGCCACATCAAAAACCATTCCGCGCCCACGGTGAGAAACGCCACCAGCCACATGGACATCGAAAGTGCAAGCGCCATGATCGGCAATCCCTTTGCCCTGTTGAATTCTCTCGCCGGTAGCTTCAGGTTACGAACGAGACGCATGACTCCCCACCAAAGCAGGATCGTATTGGCAGATTCCCAGGCGATGATTCCAATGTAGAAGGCAAGATGAAAGCCGGTCCGTGGAAGAGCTCTCCACATCCCATGGTTGCCGGGGAAAGTGGTATCCATCGAAAGGACATGGCGAACAAATTCATAATTCGAGTCGAAATCCGTCAGGTTGTTAAATACAATCAGAGTGTAAAAAAGAGCGATCCCAGCCAGCAGCAGAATTTTTGCGGATCGAGTAATCATAGATTTCCGCCGCCGCCCGAGAGCTTCCTGACAGAGGAGGTGGAAGCATACCCGGGGATTTCGCTGCGAAACCCGCGGATCGTTATCATGGATCGCTGCATTGACTGATCCTATCTTGGGTCAAACGCCATAGACAATGAAAATCCTATTGGATGCGTGCTACATTCAATGCAAATGTCGCACACTTTATCCGCGGAAGAAAACCTGCTCGCTTCAGGGCTAATCTTGCCGCAGCTACAGGCACCCGGCGGCAATTATCTTTCGGCGAAACGGGTAGGCAGCATTGTTTATCTCGCCGGAGTCATATCCACCGGAGCAGACGGCATTATCAGTGGCACGGCTGGTCGTGACCGCTCCATTGAAGATGGTTACGCGGGAGCTCGAGCGTGCGCATTAACGCAATTAGCGGTGCTCAAGCGCGAACTCGGCTCTCTCAATTTGGTTGCCGAAGTTCTAACCGTCAACGGCTATGTGAATGCTGTTCCCGGATTTGCGGATTCACCCGCAATCATCAACGGAGCGTCGGACTTGCTGGTGCAAGTATTCGGAGAAGCAGGCCGCCATGTCCGGGCCGCCGTAGGTGTGAACGCACTGCCACGCAATGCGCTGGT
>Ga0302319_10020566_pt1 | contig 11924 bp, 9 predicted proteins | sample Bog_T0_2_FD_203319 | JGI IMG/M metagenome (GOLD analysis project Ga0302319, IMG submission 203319) | Peat permafrost microbial communities from Stordalen Mire near Abisko, Sweden - Bog_T0_2 | ecosystem: Environmental > Terrestrial > Soil > Wetlands > Peat | place: Sweden: Abisko, Stordalen Mire...
CGGAACAGAAAAGTAGCATAAGGGGCCGCAAAATGCCGACTTTTGCAAAACTCCTAACATTTGCGAAGCCACTGCGATATAAGGAAATTCAAGGGTTTTTCCTTCGCAAAAATGCCATGCGAAACACCCTCGTTTTGCGATAAGTTTCGCATGATCGCCTATGGCCGCTGTCGTTCCCTGATTGGGTCAATTTCGACGGAAAACCCCCATTATCAGGCGGTGAAGAGCGGGTTTTGACGGAATTTCAGCAGAGAAATTCCTTATGCTACTTTTCTGTTCCGCTCAGCCGCACAGGCCGATATGAACGCCGATCGATGTTCATCACCGCCAACCAACCTTTCGGCCAGTGGGGAAAGATCTTTCCCGGCGAGGCGATGACGCTGGCGGCCATCGATCGCCTCGTGCATCACGCGACAATCCTCGAAATGAACGTCGACAGCTATCGCCGAAAGGAGGCCATCGAAACCGCCCGAGGCGTCGGACGGCCAGCGACACGCGCGACAATCAAAGCATCATCTTGATTGTCGCGGCGCGACAAATAATGCGCCCCGACAAAATATCGCTTGCAATGTTGTCGCGCCGCGACAACCATCTTTCCGCCACGACCGTCAGAGTGCTTTCCTGATCGTCGCCTTCTCACCCAGATTGACGCGCTACACGCGAAGTCGTCCAGCAACTCCGGTTTCAGAACCCTCGCCTGGCTGCCGTTGTCCCTGCGCAAATCGCCAAGGGCCGCGGGACCAACTGCATTGTAGCGTTCCAGAAGCTGTTCGATCCAACGCTGCCCAAACGAGGTGATCTCGGCCGCCTCGCGGGTGGAGTGTCCCTTCGCCAGGAGAAAAATCGCCTGAAAATGCCGTGACGACGTCACGTCCTCGCAGGCCTCATAACGCTCTTCCAACTCCGCGACGCTGAGATGCTCGGCGACCAGGCTCATGTCCGCTTCCCCGCGAATCATGGCCATCCTGTCTATCAGCAGGATCCCCAATCCGGAATCCCCCCAAATCGAGTCCTTCACCCGGAAACCGTATGACTTCGTCAACCGCCTGATAGCCACCGCTCTGCACCGATACAAAATAGCCTCATCTGCCCAGTGAACACGCCCCGCCGCGCAACAACTGCAGGCCCCAAAAAATGTTGATAGAACCGTCCAACTCCAGAGATAGTCATTCCCTTTCAATGAGGCCGGCAGCGGTTGGACCCAGGTTTGATCTCCGGTGCTTAAGCCTTTCTACATGCCTTGCTACCCCACCCTTGGCGATTTCGTCGGGGATGCGCCCTTCTGTCACATATACAATTTCTAGCGGACCAATTTTGTAATAAGCGTAGTCGCCGTCACGCTTCTCTGGACGCAGGTCTGTGACGTCGTTGAACAACTCGACGACACTATCGACGTCCCTGACCTCCACAACGATCCCACGGAAAATCTCCGATGGTAGCGATTTGGCGTCTTTTCCGCCCCCCGGCCTCGGGCCGCCGCCGCCGGTGGCCCCCTGACTTCCTCCCCTTGGATTTGGCCCGCCGCCTGCGGCCTGCCTTTGGAGTCCTCCCGACGACGGCTGATCACCTTGGCGGCCAGGCGGCTTCGGGCGGCGAAGCCACCGCCAAAGGAGGAACAACGCCAAAGCCGCTGCACAGATGATTCCTACGATCTCAAGAATTTTCGCGAAAAGGTTCGGATGCTCTTCTTCCACCTGTTCTGGCGTCGCACTTTGAGTGGGGGTCGGTGTTTGAGTTGGCCTCGCAGCGATCTCTGCAAGCAAGTTGTGGATCGTCCGTTCAATATCCTGGTTGGTCACAGCGAATAACGCGCTGTATTTGTTTGGCGCAATCGCTGGCGGCGCGCCATTCCAGACAGCTTTTCGATCTGAGCCCCAAGTCGTCGTGACCAGGTCGGTCATTTTGTGGATCCACAGCTCCTTGGAACTACGGTCCTGTGGCGGAGCGCTTTCGAGTTGCTCCTTAATCCTAGATTCGAGCCTTTTGACGATCCCCCGTTGCAAGGTGATTGCCGTCTGCTCCTCGGCGATGAGCTTGCCCGCGCCTTCGCGCGCCAATTCCTCAGTTTCGACGAATAGTACCGCGCCAGGATCGGAGCCAACCGTTCGTACCCCGCGGAGCGCCGCCGCCTGATCGAATTTCCCAATGGAGCTAGGCGTCAGCGTGCCATCGACGATCGCCGTTTCTTCGGGCTGCCAAAGGCCGCTTTGCAAAGGACCAAACGCCGTCGCGTACTGTTCGGCGGCAATCCTGGCCCGCGCCTCGCCAAGGGACGGCTGGATTGCGAGTTCGATTGCCGATTTGAGCGTCTGGTTTTCCTCCCCGTTGGGCGCAACGGACGCACGGATGCGGTCACGGAACGCCGTCTCGTCTGGCGCCGACCGCGCTCCAGAAGCGTAGCGCTCGACGACGTCGCGCTCGGCTGCGGCGATGCTATCCTCGACAAACTGGCGCTCACTGTCTTTCGGGTCGCGATAGCGCGCGACGTCACTTTTTAACCGAGCGGTGATTTCGTCTACGCCTACCGCGGGCTTGTAGGTTCGGACATATTGGGCCCAATGGCGCCGCTCCTCCGTGTCGGCTTTTCTAGCGGTCTGTTCTGCGACACTTGGCAAAATGCCGTAGACGACCTGCCCCGGAAGGCTAGCGGTTCGAGCGCTGGCGACCGCGTTGTCGACGGCGAGGCGAAGAGCCGACATTATCTGAGCGGAAGTAATCGCGCCGTCGGGCGCGCCCGTCTCTAGCGCGTCGATCTGTCGTTTACGCTGTCCTTCCACATCCGCCATGACTGCTTTCGCGTTGGTGTTCACCGCGACGTCCGTTTCCTCGAACCGGTCCGGCACCGCGTGGGCGATGCGCGCGCGCGTGCTCGCTTCCAGAGCCGCCAGCTCCTCGGCCTTCCATCCATTCCGATCTGCCTGCTCGACCTCCTGTTGCGTTGGGTAGGCCGCCTGGGTCAATAGCGCCGTCTGGGCTTTTACCGCATCGGCGCGCGCAGCGAGAAAGATCTGCGGCAGCGTCTGGTTTACGAATTTCTGCTTTTGCGTAGCGACGTCATTGTTGAACGGTGCGCCTAGTTCTGAGCGGAACTGAGTGGCGGAGATACCCTGATCGGCGAGCAGAGCACCCACTGTTTGAGCGATCTCGTCGTCGATTCGGGTTTGCAGCTGTCGCTCGACGGTTTCCGCCAGCCGTTGCTGGCTCGCCGTTTTGGTGCGATTGGCGGCGACATTTTGCTGCATGTCCGCGAGCGCGCCACGTCGAATGTCGGCAATTTCGTCGTCCTTAAAAGCTCCCAGCGTATCGAGCGCCAGCCTGACAGTTTTTTCGGCAAGCAGGCGCGCGCGTTCCCGTTGGGCGAACGACAGCGCGGACTGCGGCGGACTATTGTCGTCGGCCAGCGCCAGACCGACAGTCGTCGTCAGAACCAGGCACGCCGCCAGCAGTATCCTTCCCACCGGAGTGTTGGCGCGGCGGATCGTTGGACTTTTCATGGCCTGGAACCCTGTGCTGTGAAGCCCGGCCACGCCCGAACACCTCTCAATCGGCGTTTAGAGCGTCCCACGTTTCTGCTAGGAAATCGATTTTTTGGGCGTGGAGGTCAGCGGCCAAGTCAACGTTGAACTGGCGAGCGAAAGCTGCCGCGCGGGCCTTCCTTTCCTGCTCCGATATACCCGTCTCCAGCATCCGACGCGCCGCCTCGCGGCTGCTCGCGGTCAGTTGTTGCTGTGGCGCATCCAGCAACGCGTGATAAATCCTGCCTACGACCTCGACCTGCAAACGCTGGGCGTCGTCGCGCATTATGTCGCACTCGGCCGCAACTCGTGCAAGGAACAGCTCGCGAACCTGAGCCACAAGCCGATTGGGGTCGCTGGTTGTCGCGGGCACTTCAAAATCGAGCGGATCGGCGCGTCGAGGCCGGACGATAGCCTGAGCGATCTCCGCATCGGATATCGTCGCCTCGTCGTCTCTCAGTTCGGCGGCGGCGATTGCTTCGCCGAATAGGTTTCGAATGTATGCGACTCTTTGCGGCGCCGCGCGACCAAAATACGTCGCCGCATTCGCGGCGAATGACTGAAAGCCTGGATCTGCGATCCGGATTCCGTCCAGCTTCACTTTGCCGCCGTCCTGATAATCTTCGAAACCAAGCTCTTTACGCTGGGCACGCACACGTCGTTCTAGCGCAAGCATCAACCGGACCCATTGGTGTTGCGCGTAAACTTGCCGCAGATCGCGGGAGCAGGTCGCGTTATTATTCTCCATGCACTGGGCAAATTTAGCTTGGTTGTAGTTGCTGATCTTTTGTTCGCGGTCCAGGAAGGCGCCAATCCGAGTGATACCATCGACAGCGACATAGGTCACTAGGATGACTATCGGAATCAAGATCTGCGAAAACAGATTCCACACGAGCGCTTCGCCCCTGCGCGCCTGCTCGCCCTCCAAGCCACTGAAAAAATCGTCGCTCATCGCTTCTTTCGACCGAATATTTTTCCGAGAAGGGACGACCCACCCTGCTGGCCGTTGTCGCCTGGCGGGTATGGGCCACGCGGCTCCGCAACACTAATGTTTGTCTCCTGGCGTGGCGGCCAACCGAGACTTTCGGTTGCCATCCCGCTTACCGTGGTGGTTGAAGAATGCTCGCCTGCTCTCGAGTTGAGTTCGCCATTAAATGGACTCGGAGAGTCGGCGCGACTCGAATCTGTGTAAGGGTTCCACGGCGGAGTTGGGAAACGGGCCGTCGAAAGCAGGGTTCCGAGTTTAGTCTCAAACTGACCAAGCGCCTGTCCAATCTGATCGCTTGAAGCACGGATATAGCTTGCGAGTTCGCCGGTCGCCACAGCCTGGCGTTCAGCGGTCTCGAGAAGTCGTAGTTGGCTCGACGCCATGTTGTCTATCTTCGCGCCGAGCGACTTCACCGCTTCGGCCATTCCGCGCATCGAAGCCGCCAAATCGGCAAGGGTCGGCACGAGTCCGGCGCCAGCCGCCGCGAGACTGGTCGCCGCGCTCCGCGTAGCGGCAACGTCTCCTTGCATCGCGCCCAAATGATCGCGAATAGGGCTCATAGCTTGATGAATGGCTTTGAGCTCCGCGCCAATCGCCCCGGTCCAAGCCTCAATATTCTCGACCTTAGCGTTCAATTTGCTTGGATCGGCGGAGTCTGTGCGCTTATGGAGATCTTCGAGCGACAAGGCAGTTGCCGCCAACGATCCACGCAGTTTGCTGCTTTCGAGATCTGACTTCTCGAATGCGCCGCGCAACTGCACGACCTGACCCACGGCGTTAGTCAGCGCCCCGCGGAGGCGCTCGACCTCAGCCGAAAGGCCTTGAGCAGCGTTTGCGGCCTGCGAGGGGACATCGTGCAGCCATCGCCACACGAAGCGCACCACCGGCGCGGCTACGAAGGCCAGAACGACGCCGGTGAATGTGCTAAGAAGTGCTGTGCCGAAAGCGCCTAAAAGTATCGGCATAGCGTCCGTGGCTTCTTTCCGATTTGCAAGCCCGAAGCCAATCAGCAAGAATCCCCAGATTGAGCCGGCGAGGCCCAGTTGCACGAAGGTCGTTTCGAGAGTCCGGAAAAACGGCAGATAACCGGATCGCGCCCGCAGATCGGCAGCGTCGAGTCGTCCCGCGAGCGAACGGTAACTGGAAACGAACAGCAGCGTGAAGAACAACGACAGCTTGAAGGGAGTCTGCGCTGAAAGGTCAACCGCCAGGGGCCGAAATGTCGCCGCGCTCCACTGCAACGGCCAGAATGTGGGTTTAAACAGGTAGGGCGTGTCGCCGGCATGAAAATGCTCATATATGACGACGACGTTCCAAAACAGAAAGGTGTAGCAGAACAGCATGCTCGCAAGTCCAAAAAGCGCGAGGGTGCCGACCCCAACCATCCGTTTGGCTCCGGCCTGCTTGAGTCGAGGACCCGAAGCGGCAGAAGAACGCGACATACTCATCGATTTTCTCCGTTCGACCGGGGCGTCCTTTCTTCTCTTAGGTCTTAGGCGGCGATCAACTCCGGGTGTCGTGCATTTCTAAGAGCTGCTTTGCTTTTTCGGCGGCACCCGGCCAACGCCCGGGCGCGCTCGCCGCAGCAGCGACTGCGGCCTCCAAGTCGTTTCGCTCCGCGTTCCAGTCGGCGGTAAGCAGGAATTTGATTTGACCCCTGGCTATCAGACACTCGGCGCAACTGGGGTCGGCGCGCAGCGCTTCATCGAAGTAATGCAAGGCCTCGCTAGGTCGATTGCGTTGTTCCGCGGTCATTCCAAGTTGATAGTTCGCGGCGCCAATTTCCGCTGGATCCGCGCCAGAGTCAGATTTTGCTACAGATTGTAGGACTTCTGCCGCGCCGGCGGCGTCTCCAAGGCCGGTCTTCAACCTTCCGGCCAACGCCATTGCCGGCATGTATCGCAAAGCTATCGCAGGCTTAAGCGCTTCAATCGCCGATTGCGCTCGGCCCTCGGCCACATAATAATCTGCTAGAGCCAGGATCGCCGGAGGCGTCGTCGCCCGTTCACGCCAATAGGCCTCATGCAGCCACAGTTCGACCAGAGGCCTGCATCCAGAGGCGGGATACTTCTGAGCAAAATGCTCCGCTTTCTCGTAAAGATTGCGATCGGTAAGCCCATCAATTTTTTGTCGCAGATTGTCGTAATCCTCGCGTGCTGCAATCGTCCTCTGAGCTCGCTCATGCTCAGCGGGGAAGCGGAGCTTTCCTTTAGCTAGCGCCTCGGCCGTATCGGTTTCGCATCGATCGTTAGGTCCACTTTCGATGGCGGTTGCCAGTAACCGGAGCGCATCCTGTCGATGCTGACCCGTCTTGTAGTGGTCCAGATAGTCAATAAGCGCAGGCGCGCCGGTGAATGAGGGATCCTTGGAGGCCTCTTCAAAGGCCAACCTTTCCCGAGACGGGAAGTCGACGCTCGCCTCCACCATAGTGATTGACGGACGTTGCGCCGAAGTCTGGGTCGCGTCGGCGTCGTGGAGTTCCGCCGTTAACGAACTGTCGTCGTCAGCCGGTTGCAGACGAGGGAGGGCGACCACCGCCTTTGCCATGGTCGCTTCGGCGGGCAGTTCCAACGAGACGACTTCGGTCTCCGTAGTGCGGCCGGACGGCTGCAGCTTGAGCGCGATACCCAACCGGACGATTTCCGACGGACCCGAAGGGGAGCGCGTCGCCGTCAGCGTCAAGCGCGGCATCCCGTTTGCCCCTCCATCTTTCCCTGACCACACTGCTTCCACGCGAATTGGCGGAGACGGAGGCGCCACTTTGGACTCGATGGCTCCCGCGGGAGCCCGCGGGGCGACCGTTTGGGCAATTGGATTTCCTGACGGACCGTCGGCGGCGGCCTGCGGCGGCCGCCGCGCCGCGGTCGTAGAAAGGTTCGCTGTTTGCGGTGCTTGCCTCGTTACAACTGCGTCGGGCTTCGCCCAAGGTGTTACGGGCAAGATGGCCGGCGTAGGCGCATGTGCATCGTGTCCCGGATCTCCGACCAAAACGTTTGATTCTGCGCACCCATGCAGCATTGGCGCGATTCCCACCAGCGCCACCACCCACAGGCGAACCATCCAAGCCGTACTGCAGCGACGATGGTTGCGGCACCCAAGAAACGAATAACAAAGAATCTGCATTGTTGTGTCCCCCTAAAACGTTTTGAGGCACCTTTTTGCCAGTGTTTTCCACCCCCACCGACGCGATCGCGATACGCCGTTCGCGAATATTTTCGCATAGCCAATACACTGCCGTCCCGGGGCGGCGGTCAAGGACGAAATCGATGTGGCTCCCATCCCCGCCTCAATGGCGAGCGTAGGCCCGGAGACTTTGGCGCTGCACCAAGTGGTTGCCCTCCGGTGCACTGCCAAAAGAGGGAGGTCGAGCCCTGAGCGGAACGTCATGGTTTTTCCTTCTTGGTGCGAGGCGGGGCGCTCAAACCGCAAAGTAGCAGGCCCGAGGCAATGCGGTTACGCGTCCCGTGAAGAAAAAGGCGGCGCGGCCTTGCGCAATTCGATGCGAAGCGAAACCATAGGTATCGACATTCACGACGTCGTCAATGGGAGGCATCGGCCGTGGATCTGGACTTCGTTGATCTCCATATCGCGCTCAGGCAAGTCGGCGCCGATCGAGCGCCGCCGCCGGCCGCGGCTTTCGCCGCCTATGTCGTCTCGGGCCCTCTGCTGGATGAACAGGGCGAAGCTGTCGCAGTTGGCGCCACCGACCGCGACCGCTCGATGCTCGAGGACCTGGAACGCCGCTATGTAACGGCGACCGATCATCCATTGCCACCGGCTGACTCGCGTCCAGTCCTGGACGACGACGAATGGCGACAGATCCGAGAGGCGGATGGACAGAAATTATTCCAGCTTCTGTTTGGCGGTGGAAGCTTCTTGTCTGAGAGCCTGCGCGCCGCCTTGAGTGAAGCCAATCGCAGCGTGCGCGACAATAGCACCCCGGCTGCGGTTCGGATCAAAATCGACGTCGCCGGACGGCAGAGCGTCCTACCTTGGGAATTGCTCCCCCTAGGCCTTCGAGGCGGAATCATTGGCTACGGCGCCGTGAGAACTTGCGTTGTGCGCTATGCGGGCACTTTGCGGGCCCGGCATGCGCCGTCCGGCGAGGCCAGCCGAGTTTTATTCATCGCGTGTCGTTCCGCTTACAAGTCCCACGCTGACATTGGGCCGCTTGCTCGCCGGGAATGGGAGCGGACCCAGTTCCTACTGCGTGGCGCCGGAATAGACGCAGTGTTCGTCGAAGGTCCGCAGGTGATGACGCGGTTGGCCGAGACCGTTGCCGATGCCCGTTCCGACCGCGTGCGGATCGGGGGTGTGCACATAATCGGTCACGGTGGAACCAACAGCCGCGGGCAAGGTTTCGTATACGGAGACACGCCGAACAGCCAGTTCACCGCGGATGCTTTCCTGTCGGTATTGCGGGCCAGTGCGGGCGCAAGCTACGCGAGCGAGAGCCTAGGCTTTGCGATGCTGAATGTGTGCGGCGGCGGTGCCGGGCTGGGGGGCTTTGCGCGCGCCATCGCTATGAGAGGGGGGGTTCCGCAGGTTCTCGCTTACCGCCACGCTACCCTTCCTGACACGGCCGCCGCCGTAGCGGAACGGTTCTACCGACGCGTGGTGATAGGTGGCGATCCAGTCGAAACTATTGCGCTGGAAGACCAGGAAGGCGGCAATCCTGACGGGCTAGTTATCGTCAGGCGTGATTTGGCTCGCGACGAGGCGGCAAATTTGACTCGGCAAGCCAAGCCCGGCGACCGGTCTGACGGAACCCCTGTTCTGGCGAGGACGTCGCAAAGCGGCGAAACCCGTACAAGTCCTCCTGGGGTTCGGCCCGCTGATCTTGCGAGCCCCCCCGCGCCCTCAGCCGATGCTGGGCCAGCGCGTGAAAACGCGAGCGAAGAGCGGGGGGAGCCTCCGGCTGCGACTTCGCGCCACATTTCGTCACTTGCTACCGGAAGCAAACCGTTTGAGGCCGAACTGACAGATATGCAAATGGTGTTGATCCCAGCAGGGAACGTCTGCCTCGGTATTTCGGACGCTCAACGGGCGGTGTTGTTTCGGGCTTTCGCCCGGTTGAGTCTCAATTCCGACTCGGCGCTCAATGCGCTAAACGGCGAACGGTTAGGCGCCGAACCTCTCCCGCCGTTTTACATGTCCGAAACGCAGGTCACGAACGCGCAGTTCGAGGCGTTCACGAGAGCAACTGGCCACGAAACCACAGCAGAACGACGGGGCGAAGAAAAGACTTGGCGACGTTTCATCGGTTTGGACGGGCATCCGGTAGTTCATGTAAGCCATGACGATGCGCGCGCCTTTTGCCGATGGGCGAAGGCTGCCCTGCCGAGCGAAATGCAATGGAAGCGCACGTTTCGCGGCAACGACGGACGCGTTTATCCGTGGGGCAATACGTTCGACCCGAACGTTTGCAATACCGCCGAGTCTTGCCGCGGTTCGCAGACGACCCAAGTACGTCGCTTCAAGGACGGTAGAAGCCCATTCGGATGTTACGACATGGTTGGCAACGTGGAAGAATGGACATCGACCGCGAGCAACGGTAACTATGCGATCTTTGGCGGATCCTGGGCCATGACTTGCGAGGTCTATGGCCTTCCAGTCCTCCGTCGCCTCGCACGTGCTGACTTCCACGAGGGGGATTTGGGGTTCCGGTGCGTCCGTCCCGCATAACTAATTTCGTGCGCCAAGCCCATGTCGCTCGTCCAGTTTGATGCAAACACGCGGCGCGTATAAATCGTGAGCACGCCAAACTCATAAAGTTCGATAGGCGGGCCTCAGAACCAAATAGCCCATACGGCGTAGGCCGCAACGGCGACCCCCGCTGCGGCTAGCACACGGAACCGCCGCTCACATTGAGATGCATTCGCTTTTAAAAGCGCTATGCCGGCTGGCAAGTCGTACGTCGTCTGACCATGTCCACCAAAGCGGTAGCCGTAAACGGTAGAGCCTCCGTCATATGCCGCTTGCGCGTTATTGGCGATGTCCCCCCAGGAGGCACTCGCCAACCGATGGTAGAAAGCGACGATTATTATCAGCGCGAGCAGAACTATTGCGACCCAGGCCCCTACGCTGGAACGGTTCACGTAAATGCGTTCAACGAAAAGCTTATACCCACGACTGTCGGTCTCGCCAGTCTCATCCCTGGCGGTGACGACGAAACTGAAAAGCCCTGACTTTGTTGGCGTGCCTTGCACCTGGCCCTGCTCATCGTCGAATTCGACGCCGGGCGGGAGATTGTCCTTGCCAGTTGACAACGTCCAACGAACACGGCCGGTCCCGCCGCGATATGCCAGCGCCATCGCATACGGGTCTCCCGCCTGACCAGGCAGCAATACGGTAGTAGCGATTCGAAACGGTTCTGGATGCGTCGGGTTCTCTGAATTGTGCGTTTGCGCTTGGCGCGGCAACCAATCCGACAAACAGACCAGCAATAACGCTAAGAAAATCAGGCTCCCCAACGCCGTCATAAACATGTCGACAAAGCGCAATTCGACAGGCGCGTGCGGAGCCCTACGCGCGCATGAGGCCCGCCAACGCGCGGTCAAGACCCGCTCCCGCGCGTCACAGTGATGTGATAGGGAGCCTGGGCGGTTTGCTTCATAATTGCGGCGGAGTCGCCAAGGCGGACCGCTGCGCCCTCCAACTGCTGCGCGGCTGAGTCTAAGGCCGTAATAGCACTTGCCGCCCGCTCGACCAAGTCGCCTGGCCGCTTAGTGTCAGCGCTCAGCTTTTCTATGGTGGTAAGGATCTTCTGCAACAAGGTTGCGATGGTTGGATCGACGCCAGCTCCGACACTTGGAGGTCTGCCAACCCGTGACAGGAATTCTGCCGAAGCTGCGTCGCAGGTCTCGAGCGCCTCTTCCTCCAAAGTCTGCAACGCAACGGTCGCAACATAGGCGACAAGCGCGGCCGCCAACGCCAGAACCGTAGCTCCGAACGCCGCTGCGAGGCCCGGGATTACGGTTTGCGCCAATCTGGGGACCAGAGTTTCGATCTTGACCGTTTCGTTTAGCCCACCGGCGAACCCCTGAATCGCGGCGCTCATGGCGAGGGCCGTGCCGATGAATCCCAGGACCGGCAGAACCCACGCGTAGACGTGGAAGCCCGAATACGAAGTCTGTAAGGCAGTCGCCTCCAGTGAGGCGGCGTTGGGCAAGATTTCATGCAAGTCGCCCAATCCACGCAACCCATTCGCGATGGATTGGGCTCGTTGACCGGCGCGTGTCCTCGTCCCCAACGCCGTCAGAGCCGACTGCTGCGGCACTCCGCTGAGAACCCCCGCCAGTTGGTTGGATACCCTGATCTCGGACCATACTCGCCGCGCTCGGAGGGCCAACAACACTAGAACCCACCCAAACAATGCTAGTGTCGCGATCGGCGCGACCCTTTCGGTTGGATCGGCTCCC
>Ga0302319_10020568_pt1 | contig 11923 bp, 5 predicted proteins | sample Bog_T0_2_FD_203319 | JGI IMG/M metagenome (GOLD analysis project Ga0302319, IMG submission 203319) | Peat permafrost microbial communities from Stordalen Mire near Abisko, Sweden - Bog_T0_2 | ecosystem: Environmental > Terrestrial > Soil > Wetlands > Peat | place: Sweden: Abisko, Stordalen Mire...
ACTCGACGACTCAGAACTCAAAAGTCAGCAAACCCGCCTCCGCTCGGTATGCGAAGCTAATCAGATGAAGCCCTTCGCGACCTTCGCGCTATGCCTCACGCTCACGGCATCTGCCCAGCAAACCTTCACCGACCCCGCCAACCTGCGCGGCGAGCGCGTTCGGCCCCTCGACGGCCGCGAACTGCCCGTCGACCAGGGAGCCACCGGCCTGCAGCAGCTCCTGCGCAAGCTCAACACCCGCGCCTCCATCCTGAACATCGTCGCGCACCCCGACGACGAAGACGGCGGCATGTTGACGCTCTACTCCCGCGGGGTCGGCGCGCGCGTGGCGGACCTCTCGCTCACCCGCGGCGAAGGCGGCCAGAACGCCATGACCGGCGACTTTGAGGATGCGCTCGGCCTGCTGCGCACCCAGGAGCTGCTCGCTAATGACCGCTACACCGGCGTCGACCAGATGTTCGGCACCGAGGTGGACTTCGGCTTCTCCAAGACCAAGGAAGAGGCCTTCGCCAAGTGGACGCACGACCGCGTCCTCTATGACGCCGTCCGCGCCGTGCGCCTCTACCGCCCGCTGGTCATCGTCAGCACCTGGACCGGCAACGTCACCGACGGCCACGGCCAGCATCAGGTCTCCGGCGAGATTGCGCAGGAGGTCTTCAACAAGGCGGGCGACCCCAAAGTCTTTCCGGAGATGATCACCGAGGGCCTCCTGCCCTGGCAGCCGCTCAAGGTCTACGCCCGCGTACCGCAGCAGGCCATCACCGACAAGGGCCTCTTCGACTACGCCACCGGCCAGTACACGCCCGCGAAGTTCACCAACTACGTTACCGGTGAGGTCTCCACCACGCCACCCTCCACCGACGTCGTCGTCGATGAAGGCGAACCCGACCCGCTGCTCGCCGGCTCCGATGGCAAGCCGCTCACCTATGTGCAGTTCGCCCGCATAGGTCTCGGCCTGCAGCGCTCGCAGATCCCCTCCGGCTTCCGCATGCCCCCGCCCGGCAGGGTCGACATCAATTACCACCGCTACGGCTCCCGGCTCACGCAGCAGCCCGCGCACGAGGACAGCTTCTTCGACGGCATCGACATCAGCATCGAAGGCATCGCGACACTCGCACCCAGCGCTCCGAAGTTCCTGCCCGAATCGTTGGCGATGCTCCGCGCGCAGATCGCGCAGGCCACCACGAGCTTCGATCCGACGCAGCCTGCGAGCATCGCTCCGTTGCTCGCCGAGTGCCTGCACCGCACCGACATCCTGCTCGCTCAACTGCAGCAGGCGAACTTCGATCCCACGCAGCGCGAAGAGGTGCTGAACGAGCTGCGTGTGAAGCGCGTCCAGATCAATGTCGCGCTCACACTCGCTCTCGGCCTGACGCTGGATGCCACCACCCACGGCGCCGATCAGGTCGCCGGTTCTTCCGTTCAGGTCTGGACCACGCTGCGCACCGCGTCACCGGCCAGTCTTTCCGTTGAGCGCATCCATCTGGTCAGCGGCACCGGCGAGGTCGGCGAAAAAGTTCCCGGCCCGCCTGCGAGATCAGATACGGACGGTGGCCGCCCCGACCTTACCGCGGACCACGCCGACCAGCGCACGCTGACCGCGAAGCCTGCCTTCACGCTCGTCGTCACCCGCCCCTACTTCTTCCGCGACAACATCGAGAGCCCGGTCTACCAGCTCAAATCGCCCGCGCTGCGCAACGCGCCTGCCACACCGCCCGCGCTCATTGCCTGGGCCACCGTAAACTACCACGGCATCGATGTGGAGATCGGCCGCGTTGTGCATGACGGCCCGCAAGCCGTCAGCATCGTGCCTCCAGCTTCCATCACCATTCTTTCCCATGCAGAAATACTGCCCAGCCATCAGACTTCCTTGCTGATACCCCTCAACGTCTCGCCGCCTGGAGCACGGGTCGAAGGCGAGTTCCCCGATACGTGGAAGGTCACGCCTGACATCGAACCCAAGCAGTCACCACCCGGCTTCAAACAGCTGCGTCTCAGTGTTCCGATTGAGGATCGCCAGGCAGCGACTCTACATGCGATAGCAGTCCTTCCTAACAAGACAGAGGTCCGCGAGGGTTATCGCCCCGTTGGCTACGGGGACCTCCCGCGCACGAACTACTTCACTCCCGCCGCCGACCGCATCGTCCCCGTCGACCTCAAGCTCCCCGCTGCGCACCGCGTCGCCTACCTGCCCGGCACCGGCGACGCCGTGCCCGAGGCGCTGGCCTCCATCGGCCTCCAGCCGGAGATGCTCACCGTCGCCGACCTCACGCCGGCGAAGCTTGCGGAATACAACACTGTCATCCTTGGCGTCCGCACCTACTCCGCGCACCCCGACCTGCACGGCGCGCCCACACAGGCCCTGCTGGACTACGCAAAGAACGGCGGCAACGTCGTCGTGCAGTACCAGACCGCCGAGTTCACCGCCGATGACGCGCCCTACCCGCTCTCCCTCGGCCGCGACGCCGAGAAGGTCGTCGACGAGACCGATGCAGTAAAGCTCACGGACGCGAACTCCCCGCTCCTTGCAACCCCCAACCGCATCACCTCCGCCGACTTCAACGGTTGGATCGAAGAGCGCGGCCACGGCTTCCTGCACACATGGGACGACCGCTACACTGCCCTCACCGAGACCCACGATCCCGGACAGGACCCGCAGCGCGGCGGCCTCGTTACCGTCTCTCTCGGCAAAGGCCGCTGGACCTACGTCGCCTTCGCCCTCTACCGCCAGCTTCCGGAGGCCGTCCCCGGCGCCTACCGGCTGTTCGTCAATCTGCTCTCGAAATAAGAGAGTGTCATCCTGAGCGGAGCGTCTCGCGGCCTCATCGCGAGATGCGTAGTCGAAGGACCTGCAGTTCCGTTGCTGCGCGGAAGTGCTTGAAGTCTTCACCCAACAACAACGGCCTCCTTTGCAGGAGGCCGTTGTCGTTGCAGCAGCTTGTTTCTAATGGTGGGCGGGGCGACGCACGGGCGGCTTCGGCGCCGGCTTCTTCTTCTCCACGATCGTGCTGTCGCTCATCGTGATCATCAGCGGCGACTGCGTGTAGCTGGCGTAGGTGCCGTCGAGGGTGATCTTGCTGCCGACCGCAGGCACCGGCGTCACCGGCTTCGTCATGGTGAAGGTAAAGTCCGCGGTCTTGCCCTGTACAGCATCGTCGGAGACCGCCACCTGGATGGCGTCCGCTGTCGCGGAGATGACCGTCACGTCGGGGAACTCTGATGCCTTCCCTTTCACGGTGTCGAAGACCTTGTCGGCGTCCGCCTGCTTGCCGTACTGCAGCACGAACTCCTTATCGCTGACGGCGAGTGCCGCCAGGTCGGGCGTGGTCGCAATCAGGTTGCTCACGATGTCCTCCGGCTTGGGCGCGGGCTTGATGCCGCCCAGGAATCCAGCCGGTGGATCGAGGTTGGTCTGTACAGAAGTCGTCATGGCGTCATACCCGGTCGCATCCCCGTGGTACTTCTTGTAGCAGTAGGTGGCCAGCGACTGGATGGGTGCCTTATAGGCTGCGGGCGCGAAGGCTCCCGCGCGCGTCGCATACCACGCACAGTTCAGGTAGTCGGGTGGCGTCGCCGTGTAGTAGGCCTGGGCCAGCGTGTACACATCCTGCAGCACCGGCCCTACGGCCTGGGTCTGGGCCACGGGAACGCCGTCGATCTCCGTCTTCAGCGCCGTGATGGCGCCGGCGTTGTCCTTCTTGGCCAGGTCGTCGTCGGCGATGGCGCTCTCGAAGGTCGGCATGGTCGCGCCCTTCAGTTGCGTGAAGTCCGCATCGGCCATGCCGGCGGGCTTGGGCGCGCTCAGGCCCTTCTGCGCATAGGCGGCCACCGAGTCCAGGGCCGCCAGCTTGGCAGCCGGGTCCGTCAAAGCATCCGCGTCCAGACGGCGATAGTAGACCTCAAAGGTCAGCGCGCGCAGGTTGGAGGGGTCCACCGCGAGCAGGCGGTCGGCGGCGTTCAGCGTCGCGGTCTTATCGCCGGTCTGGCTGTCGGCAAAGAGGATCTGGTTCAGCACCTCGTTCTTCACCGCGGAGTTGGGATACGCCTTCAGATACGCCTCAAAGGCCGCGGCCTGCGCCGCAGGCGTGGTCTGGGTCTTGGCGTTGTTGTAGGCCGCATACTCGTCGGCCGACATCTGGACCTGTCCGGCGGCGGGCTGTTGCGCAACTGTGGGCGACGCTAGAGTCAATGCGCCGGCCACCGCCAGCAACGAAGCAAGTACGACCTTATTCATAAATGAAAGCTCCTCGAACCGATGCGTTGGATTGTCTACTAGGTTATCGCACTTTTCGCGCTGAAATCGCCCGTCCGCCCCCAGCGGGAGATGCTTGAGGGGATGATGCGGATTATAGGAAGCCTGTTGCTCCCGCGCAAGCTCCACCCTTAGGGCAAATCGACAATTTGTTTGACCTTGCGTGAATTCCCCCCGGCCCTGCCCGGCGTGCGGCAGGCTTCACCTGCTCCTGGTTTGGTACACGCTTATCCACAACATCTTATCCCGGCGTGTTGATTCGCCCCTCCGCGCCGCATACGATTCGACCTAGCGGTCCGCTTTTGCGGCCGCCATCCCGCTTCCTGTGTCTGAGGTTCCGCTCCCTTGCTCAAGTTGAAAAAAGTCCAGATGCTCGGCTTCAAGTCCTTTTGCGACCGCACCGAGGTGCAGCTCGCCGGCACCGGACTGGCCGCGGTCGTCGGCCCCAACGGCTGCGGCAAGTCCAACATCGCAGACGCCATCACCTGGGTGCTCGGCGAGCAATCCGCCAAGAGCCTGCGCGGCATCAAGATGGAGGACGTCATCTTCGCCGGCACCCGCGACCGCAAGCCGCTGGGCATGGCGGAGGTCTCGCTCACCCTGGTCGACCCCGAGGTCTACGACGGCAACACCCTCGCTGCGGGCGAGACCGAGATCGTCGGCGAACACTCCGTTACGCCGATCGACAGCCTCAGTGACTGGGACGAGTCTGCCCTGCGCGCCGAGGCCGCACAGGACTCCGAAGAGGCCGTCGCCGAGGCACAGCCCGGCGCCACCTATGAGGCCGAGACCCCCGCAAAGAAATCAGTGGAGGCCGAAGCCTCCGAGACAAGCGGCGCAAACAATGTCGTCCTCAAGATTCGCCGCCGCAAGTTCGGCCGCTCCCCCGTCCGCGCCGGCGAGATCACCGTCACCCGCCGCCTCTTCCGATCCGGCGACTCCGAGTACCTGCTCAACGGCAAGATCTGCCGGCTGCGCGACATCCAGGACATCTTCATGGGCACCGGCCTGGGTGGCGAGACCTACGCCATCATCGGCCAGGAGCGCATCGGGCAACTGCTCTCCTCCAAACCCCTCGACCGCCGCGCCATCATCGAGGAGGCCGCGGGCATCACCCGCTTCAAGACCAAGAAGCGCCTCGCCGAGCTTCGCCTTGAGTCCGCCAAACAAAACCTCTCCCGTGTGAACGACATCTTCGAAGAGGTCACGCGCCAGATGGGCGTGCTCAAACGCCAGGCCGCCAAGGCCGAGCGCTACACTGCCCTGCGCGAGGAGCTCCGCGGCAAACTGCGCATCGTCATCGCCAGCCGCCTCACCCAGATGGATGCCGAGCAGGCCGCCACCGCCGCCGAGATCGCCCGCCTCGCCGCGTTGATTGATACCCAGGCCGCCGAGCTTGAAACCATGGACACCGAGCACTCCGCAGGCGTCGCCCGCGGCTATCAGCTGGACGCCGAGATCCGCGACTCCGCAGCCAAGACCAACGCCAGCGCCGTCGAGCTGGAGCGCATCGCCGCCCGCACCGCGGCCAACGCCGAGCGCGTCGCCGAACTCACCCAGCGCATCGCCGCAGGCGACGACGACCTCGCGCAGTCGCGCGCGCAGCTGGAGACCCTCGCCGGCGAGCTCGAACAGCACCGCAGCTTCCTCGAGACCGCCACAGCGGAGTCCAGCGCAGCGCGCGCCGCCGCCGACGCACAACAGGCGCAGGCCCAGGAGGCCACGCGCAACGTGCTCACCGCCGAGTCGCAGGCCGAGTCCCTGCGCCACAGCTCGATGCAGGCCATGCAGCGCGCCGCACAGGCCAACAACGAGATCGCCCAGACCGAGGCCGCGCTCGCCGCGCTGGAGCAGGAGAGGTCACGGCTGGAATCCGAGTCCTCCGCCGCCCGCACCGAACTCGAACAGCTTGGCGTCGAGCGCGGCCAGGCCCGCCTCGCCTTTGAGGGCGTCACCGAACGGCTCCAGCGCCTGGAGTCCGAGATCGTCTCTCTTCGGCAGACGCTCGAATCGCAGCGCGCGGAAGAGACCGCCTCCCGCCGCCGCGGCGACGAGCTGCGCGCCGAAGCCGCCTCACTCGACGGCCGCCGCAGCTCGCTCGAAGCCCTCATCCGCGAGCATAGCTACTCCACGGACACGGTGCGCGACATCTTCCGCGCCCATGCCCGCCATGAAAACAACGGCGTCGCTCCCCTCGGTACCCTCGCCGACTTTATCGAGGTCGATGGCCGCTACGAGACCATCGTCGACGAGTTTCTGCGCGAAGAGCTGAACTACATCGTCGTGCGCAGTTGGGACGCCGCCGACGAGGGCGTGCGCCTGCTGCAGGCCGACGTCGCCGGCCGCGCCACCTTCCTCGTCCACGATGCTGCGGGTGGCCCACCCACAGATTTGGGTGGCCCATCCTATGCGACTTCATTGCAAAGGGTGGGGTCCGCCGACGCAATCTCCGCCATCCCCCTGCGCGACTGTATCCGCGTCCTCAACGGCTTCGGTCGCTCGCTGGAGTCCATCCTCCCCAAGCTCCGTGACGGCTACATCGCCACCGACAGCGCCGCCGCCCGCTCGCTGGCCGCCGAGAATCCGCAGGCGTTCTTCCTCGCTCCCACCGGCGAGACCTTCCACAACCTCACGGTCACCGGCGGCAAGCCGCGCGAGCAGGGCCCGCTCGCCCTCAAACGCGAACTCGCCGAGCTGCAGAGCAAGGTGGACGCGATCAGCGCCGAACTCGCCGCCAACGAAATCGCCACTGCAGCTCTGGCACGCGACATCGCCGCGCACACTGCCACGCTGGACGCCCGCACCCACGAGCAGCGCGACGCCGAGCGCGAGAGCGCCAACTCCGGCGCCGCGCTGCAGCAGATGGAGGCCGAGACCGCGCGCATCGAGCGCCGCCTGCAGGAGGGCCAGCTCGCCGCCGCCCGCAACCAGGACCAGCGCCAGTCGCACCAGGACCTCATCGCCCGCAGGCGCGAGGAGGCTGCGGCCTTCGACGCGGAACGCTCCGACCTCGAAGCCCAGGTCGCCGAACTCGCTGGAAAGATCGTCTCCCTCCGGCTCAGCCGCGAAGAGCTGCAGGCCGCCGCCGCCGCGGCAGCAGCCGCGCTCGCGGGCCTGGAGGAGCGCCGCCGCAACGCCACAGCGAACTTCGAGCAGACTCACCGCCTCTACGAAGGCCAGTCGCAGCGCATCGCACAGACCGAGTCCCAGCTCTCCGCTGCCGCAGCCGAGAAGCAGCGCCGCGAAGCCGAGACCGCCGAACTCGCCACCCACCACACCGAGCTGACGGAGATGCGCGCCCAGGCCATCGCTGAAGGAGAGACGCTCTCCGCCGAGGCCACCGCGCTGCGCTCCGCCATGTCCGAGCTCGACACCAGGCTCCGCGCGCTGCGCCACGAGACCGAAGCCCTGCGCGAACAGCGCGCCGAGCTCACCGCCCGCGCCGCCAAGCTCACCAGCGACCTCGAGCACCTGGAGACCACCTGCCTCAACGACCTATCTATCGAGGCCCTCGTCCTGCGCTCCGATGAGTCCATCTCCCGCATTGAGGCCGAGGCCCTCGTCGCCGAGGAGGAGGCCGCCCGCGCCCTCAAGCAGCGCCTGGAGGCCATGGGGCCGGTCAACATGATGGCCCTCGAAGAGTTCCACGAGACCTCCGAGCGCCACTCCTTTCTGGAGACCCAGCGCCGCGACCTCATCGAGTCCATTGAGAACACCCAAGCCTCCATCAAGGAGATTGACGACGTATCGCGCACGAAGTTCGAGGAGGCCTTCAAGGCCATCAACGAAAACTTCTCCGCCACCTTCAGCAAGCTCTTCGGGGGTGGCCAGGCCTTTATGCGCCTCACCGATCCCGAAGGCGGAACCACGGACGCCTGCGGCGTCGACATCATCGCCTCGCCGCCGGGCAAGAAGCTCCAGAACGTACTCCTGCTCTCCGGCGGAGAAAAGGCCCTCACCGCGCTGGCCCTGCTGGTGGGCATCTTCGAGTTCCAGCCCGCGCCCTTCTGCGTGCTGGACGAGGTCGACGCCCCGCTCGACGAGACCAACGTCGCCCGCTTCGCCCGCCTCATCGCCCAGCTCGCCGAGACCACCCAGTTTATCGTCATCACCCACTCCAAGCGCACCATGGAGCAGGCCGACGTGATGTACGGCGTCACCATGCAGGAGCCCGGCGTCAGCAAGATCGTCAGCGTCTCCCTCGGCGGCCGCTCTATCGGCAGTGAGGCGCGCAGCCAGCAGACACGCAGTGCCGCGTAGCACGGGTAAGACTTACATTGTCATCCTGAGCGAAGCCTCTTGCACCCGGAGAGGCGCAGTTGAAGGATCTGCTTCTCGTTTGTCGCGGCAAGGAATCCCATGAACGCGCTCGACTGGCTGCTCACCCTCCTGCTCGCCTACTCCGTCGTCCGAGCCGTGCTGCGCGGCTTCCTGCGCGAGGCCTTCGCGCTGGGCGGACTGATCGCCGCCTTTGTGCTGGCCTGCTGGAACTATGAAAATGTCGCAATACGACTCCGCACCCACTTCCACGAAGCCGCCTTCACCTCGCCCGTCGCCCGCTTCGCCGCCTTTCTGCTCATTCTTCTGGCTGTGATGCTGGTTGCAACTCTGCTCGGAACTCTTTTGAAGCGCACGGCTTCCGCCGTTGGGCTCGGTTTTTTTGACCGCCTCTTCGGCGCTCTCTTCGGCCTGGCGCGCGGCGTTCTTTTGGGCATGGCCGCGCTGCTGGCGCTCACCGCTTTTCTGCCTTCGGCATCGTGGATAAAAAATTCTTTGCTCGCACCATATTTTCTTCGCGCCACTCATGCTGTATCCTTCGTCATGCCCTCAGAACTGCGAAGCCGTCTGTTCGACGGTCTGCAACAGATGAAGCAAACTCCAGAACAGATGCTGCACAGCCTCCCCAGGCAAGTTGACAACTAATACTTCTCCAAGTCCAAACAAGGAAGTTGCGCGATTGAAACGCGATCTCGAAAACCTCGTTCTACAGATGCGCTCCGCGGGCCTCGCCTACAGCGATGCCGTGCGTGAGTTCAAGAAGCGCTATATCCTTGAGGTCCTGGCCCGCCACCGCGGCAACCAGTGCAAGGCGGCCGACGAGCTGGGCATGCACCGCAACACCCTCAGCCGCACCCTGACTGAGCTGGGGCTGGACTCCGCGCAGATCCGCCAGGGCATGCGGCGGCCGGTCCGCTCGGTCCGCCCCGTGCGCACGCCGTTGCAGATCGTCGCCGGCGGACGTTAGCCTTCCCGCTCCGTCTAAACATAAGAAGATGCTTCGCCAACCCCCATTCCGCGGCGCTGCTTTGCCGGCGAGCCGGTCTCTTCTGCTCGCCGCGCTGCTGCTCAGCGCCGCCCCCATCGCGGGACTCGCCCAGAGCACGCCAGCCGACAGTCCGGCGAGCGTTCCCGCCGGCGCCATCCCCTCTCAACCTGCGGTGAAGGTCCCCACACCTGTGCGACCCACGAGCTCCGCCAGGCAGACCCGCGAGGCCGACGATGCCTACCTGGAAGGCGCCCGTCAGGTGCAGCACAAGGACCTGGAAGCCGCGCAGCGCAGCTTCGAGCGCGCCGTGCAGCTGAACCCCGGCAACCGCGACTACGCACTCGCCCTGATCGTCACCCGTGAACAGCGGCTCACCGCGCTGGTGCAGCTCGCCGCCAAGGCCCGTCTGCTCGGCAACGACGCCCGCGCCGACGCTCTGCTGTCCGAGGCTCAGAAGATCGACCCCGACAATCCCATCATCGCCCAGCACTTCGGCCTGGACGCAACCCGGCACGATGAACGTCCCACCTCCAGCAGCAACCCGCTGCGCCTCCCGGCGGACGAGATCGCCTCCACGCTGGGCGGGCCCATCGAACTCAAGCCCAAAGCCTTGCCCCAGAGCTTCCATGAGCAGGGCAGCGCCCAGACCCTGTTGCGCCGGGTCTACAACAGCTTCGGCATTCTCACCACCTTCGACCCCTCGGTCCCCAACGACACGCCGATCCAGCTCGACCTCGACGGCGTCGGCTTCGCGGACGCAACTCGCGTCGTCGACCAGCTCACCCACGTCTTCGCCGTCCCGGTGCAGCCCGACACGGTCCTGGTCGTCAAGGACACCCCCGAGAACCGTACCGAGTATCTGCCTCAGATTGAGGAGACCCTCTATCTGCCCGGCGTCACCGGCGACCAGATGTCCGAGCTGGCCAACCTCGCGCGCAACATCTTTGACGTCCAGAAGATCACCGCCAGCGGCACCACCGGCGACATGCTGCTGCGCGCCGACGAGCAGACCCTGCGCCTGGTCAACGCCACCTTCGCCGACATCCTCGATGGCGGCTCCGACGTCCTCTTCGATATCCGGCTCTATGAGATTGACCGCTCCACCAACAACAACATCGGCGCCACGCTGCCCCCCTATGCCGGGGTCTTCAGCATCGCGGCCGAGGCCCAATCGCTGATCAACTCCAACCAGACGCTCATCAACCAGGCCATCGCCGCCGGCGCCCTTACGCTCAGCGGCACGCCGCTGCAGCAGGAGATTCAGGAGATCGGCTTCCTCATCGCCTCCGGCACGGTCAGCGCCAGCCAGTACACCAATCTGTTGGGCACCTTTGGCGGCGGCCTGGCCTACGCCGGCCTCTTCCTCGGCTCCACCTCCAGCTTCAGTTTGCTGCTCAACTCCAGCGACACGCGCACCCTCGATGCCGTGCAGCTCCGCGCCTCCAACCACCAGGCGGCCAGCTTCCGCGCCGGCGAGCGCTATCCGATCGTCACCGCAACGTACAGCTCCGGCATCAGCAGCTCCTTGGCATCGTCCGTCGCGGGCCTGAACATCAACGGCACCAGCGTGAGTTCTTTGCTCTCCAAGTACCTCGGCAGCACCCAGACCACCATCCCGCAGATCCAGTATGAGGACCTCGGCATCACCCTCAAGCTGACCCCGCAGATCCTGCACGGTGGCGACGTCCAGCTGGGGATCGACATGAAGATTGAGGCCCTCGCCGGCGGCACCATCGACAGCATTCCCATCCTCAACAGCCGCGCCATGACCTCCACCATCACCGTGCCCGCCGGACAGACCGCGCTGCTGGCCAGCCTGGTGGACACCAACGAGTCCCGCTCCATCCAGGGCCTGCCCGGCCTTAGCGAGCTTCCCGGCTTCCAGGGCACCGACCAGAACATCACCAAGGGCCAGGACGAGCTGCTTATCACCATCACACCGCACATCGTGCGCCCCGGCGCCGTCCGTATCGCCAGCCGCGCGCTCTCCGCCCCGCACACCACCCCCGCCCAGTAGCGCTACCACAACTTCGGATTCCCTCCGGGTCCTCCGCGCAACCAATGCGCCCTCTGCGTTCAAGCTTTTGCTTTTGCCTGTTCTTAATCCCACAGCCCCGCACGCTTTGCAAATCCCCCACCCCGCCGCTATACTTACCTTTGGCAGGGCGGGAGTAGCTCAGTGGTAGAGTGCTTCCTTGCCAAGGAAGATGTCGCCGGTTCGACCCCGGTCTCCCGCTCCAATTCCCCCCTCCATCTGCGTTACACTTCTTGCTGAGAGCTTTGTATCGGCTGCGCCATGATGCAGCGGTGCAGGTCCATTGGCGCGGTACCCAAGTGGTAAGGGAGAGGTCTGCAAAACCTTTATGCGTCGGTTCGATCCCGACCCGCGCCTCCAATCTTTGCAA
>Ga0302319_10020570_pt1 | contig 11923 bp, 14 predicted proteins | sample Bog_T0_2_FD_203319 | JGI IMG/M metagenome (GOLD analysis project Ga0302319, IMG submission 203319) | Peat permafrost microbial communities from Stordalen Mire near Abisko, Sweden - Bog_T0_2 | ecosystem: Environmental > Terrestrial > Soil > Wetlands > Peat | place: Sweden: Abisko, Stordalen Mire...
TGCGAAAATTGTCACCGAGCGCAAAGTCTCCAAGGGGCTTCGTCGAACTCTCTACCAACAGGCTCGACGTATCGAGTCGCTAAGCAAGCAGCGCCTCGACGAGATCACAGCACAGATTCCAGTCGAGCAGGACGGGGAAGAGTAGCTCATTACCGCAAAAGCTCTTGGGTTTCTTCGATCTCCAGTCGGGCGCCCCATTTCTCGCGTTCTTTACGACAAGTGGGGATTCGACCCGAAGTCGCGCCTCAGCGCGCTGGCATCACGACCTTGGCGCTCTTCCAGAATTTCTTATCGGTGGCGTTGGCGTCGCGGTCGGCGGCAATCCCCTTGCGGACGTCGGCGGCACTCATCCGCCGCAACTTGCTCCAGTCCATGCCAGTGCCGCGTTTGGAAAGCCCGCTTCTTCGCCTTCGTCATGAGACAGCCGTTTCGGCTAGATCGCGTGCCTTCTCCCTGGCTTCATCCTCTGTCGCGCCATAAGCTATCACGCCGGGAACAGCCGCGATCTCCGCGATCCAACGGCCATCATCTTCGCGCTCGGTTTCAACATTTCAGTGCATGTCGTCTCTTGGTGTTGCAAAATCTACGAGTGTTCCGTCTTCCCATCCAACAAGTTCAGCGCATGCGGAATCAGGTCGAGCACAGCTTCCAGCGATTCCACCGCGCCTGTGGGACTGCCGGGCAGATTCAGGATCAAAGTCTTCTCGCGCACGCCGCACACTCCGCGGCTTAAGGCGGCGAAGGGAGTTTTCTTTGCGCCTTCGAGGCGCATGCGCTCGCCTACGCCGTCGATCATGCGATCGCAAATTGCTTCGGTGGCTTCCGGCGTGACATCGCGAGGCGCGATTCCCGTTCCGCCAGTAGTTACGATCAAGCGAACTTCCAGAGCGAGGTGGACGAGGGCATTCTGAATCTGCATGGAATCATCTTGCACAATTCTGGTGGAGGTGACGCGAAAGCCGTGCTGTGTAAGCAATTCGACCACCGCTGGCCCGGAAAGATCGGCGCGTTCGCCGCGCGAGCAGGAATCGCTGACCGTGATCACAGCCGCGTTCAGCAGCGCGGGCGGCGGGCTCTGCGCCGACACATCAGTTGTCGAGGAGGACATCGTCTTCCTCTTCCGCGCGGCCGCTCGCGCTTGAACTGGGGCTGCTCGGGCTGGGATTTTTGGAACTGGCGCTGCTCGAACTGCCGCCGGTGTTGCCAGCAGCGGCGCTGGAGCCGCCCGCGCCCACCTCTTCCGCGGCTTCGCCCGCGTCGCGCTGCGATTCGTCGAGCAGGCGCAGGCCCTCCATCAGCAGGCCCTGGGTGTTGAGCTTGGTGGTTTCCTGGTCGGTCTTGCCTTCGAAGTTAAGCTCGAAGTTGCCGCCGGTCCAGCGCAAAACTTTGAAGACAGCCTCATCGCCCACGAGAGACCCATAGGTTGCGTGCTTGACCTGGCCTTCGGCAAAAAATACTTCGCACTTCTCGCCCGCGTTGTTGAGCATGAGCTGGCAGCTCTTGCGGCCCATTTCGAGCGACTGCATCAGGTCGATCACATTCATCTGCGCCAGGTTGCCGCGGACCACGCCGTCAGAGGGAGCGGTCTTCGCCATTTTCTCCAGCGCGATGCGGTCCACAGTGCGCTTGATGCGGCGGGTGGCTTCTTTCAGAAAAAACGGTTTGGCAATGTAGTCGTCGGCCGCATCCTGCGGCGAAAGACGCTCATCGATGTCCGACCGGCTCGCCAGTAAGATTGCCGAGAAATTCGACGTGGCCGGCCTGCTCTTCAGCTTCTCGACCAACTGCCGCCCATCCATGCCCGGCATGCGGTAATCGGACACCACCAGCTCCGGAGGATCGTCGACCGCCTTCAACAGCGCATCCGCCGCATCGGCGGAAGCCACCACGCGCGCAAACGGCGCCAGCGCATGCTGCAGCATCCCCAAGATCATGGGGTTGTCATCGACGAGGAGAAGTTTGACTTCGTTGGCCATGATTTTACTTTGCGCGGCGGTACTCCCCGCTCTTGCCGCCGCTCTTGCGTTCTAAAACGATGTCGCGAACCTGAATCCCTTTATCCATCCCCTTGACCATATCGAAAATTGTCAGGGCGGAAATTGCGGCGGCGACAAGGGCTTCCATTTCTACGCCGGTTTCGGCGGTGGTGGTGACTTTGGTGGCGATGGCGACGCCATTTTCGCACAGGCGGATGTCGACATCAACGTGGGAGAGCGGGAGCGAGTGGCACATGGGGATTAGCTCGGAAGTGCGCTTGGCGGCCAAGATGCCGGCGATGCGGGCAACTTCTAGAGGATCGCCTTTGGGATTTTTGGCGAGCGCTTGCAGGACTTCGGGCTTGATCTGTACGAAGGCGCTGGCTTCGGCTTCGCGGCGGGTGGCGGGCTTGGCGGAGACATCGACCATGCGGGCGCGGCCGGCGGCGTCGTAGTGGGGGAGTTTTTTCGCCATCGTGAAGTTCTAGTTTACATGGGAGGCAGCGGCAAGGCATACGAGGGGGCTGATCTTTGTGATGAGTGGATCTTTGTGATGAGTGGATCTTTGTGATGAGTGGATCTTTGAGCATGGGGCGGCTAGAAGCATTTAACCGCAGAGGGCACGGAGAAATGCCGCAGAGATCGCGGAGGGGAGCGAATCGTCGGGAAGCAGTGGCAGTGTGCGGCTGGGCACGCAAGATCAGCGCGGCACGATTGCGATCCATTCGCCGGCGGGGATGTGGTCGCGGTCTGGGGGGACGACTATGTAGCAGTTGGAGCGGGAGCGGGCGGCGATATCGCCGGAGCCTTGCCAGGGGACTAGCTCGACTTGCGAGTCTGAGTATTTTCCGGAGAGAGTTGCGGGGAGGAAGCGGGTGAGGCCGGGCTTGGTGCGGATTTCAGATTTCAGACGAGCGTGCAGGAAGATGAGCGGGCGCGGGGTCATGCCCGCGAGAGCTTCTAGCATGGGGCGGGCGAATAACTCGAACGTCACCATGGTGGAGACTGGGTTGCCGGGGAGTCCGAAGAAATATTTGTGGTCTCGGGGAGAATCCGGGGCTGTCGCCCCGGAGCGGGCGAGTCGCCCGCTCCCACACAGGTTTACTCGGCCGAAGACTATTGGCTTGCCGGGTTGGATTTTTGCGCCGGTGAAGAAGAATTCGGCTTGCAGGTCGGAGAGGACCTGCTCGACGAGATCGTAGCGGCCCATGGAGACGCCGCCGGTCATGAGCAGAAGGTCAGACTGCAGGCCTTGTTCGATCAGTTGGCGCAGGCGGCGCGGTTCGTCCGGAGCGATGGGCAGGAGGACGGGGTCGCCGCCGGCTTGCTGGATTTGCGCCGCCAGCGAATAAAGGTTGGAGTTGCGAATCTGGGTTGGGCCGGGTTCGGTGTGGACTTCGACGATCTCGTCGCCGGTGGTGAGCACGGCGACGCGCGGGCGGGCGAACACTTTTAGCTGCGATTTACCGACCGAGGCGGCGAGGGCGATGTCGGCTTCGTTGAGGCGGGTGCCGCGATCGAGCAGCAGAGCACCGCATTTGGCTTCGGCGGCTTGAGCGACGATGTTTTCTCCGGGCGCGATGCTCTTTGTGATTTCGACAGAATCATCTTGTTGCGATGTGTTTTCAACCATTACCACGGCGTCTGCGCCCTGCGGGACGGGCGCTCCGGTCATGATGGAGAAGGCTTGGCCGCGGTTCAGTGCGGGTGGGAGTTGAGCGGGGCCGGCTTTGATCTCGCCGATTATTTTCAGTTTGGCGGGGAGCGTGGCCAGATCGGCGGCGCGCACAGCGTAGCCGTCGCGGGTGGAGCGCGGAAAGGGAGGGATGTCGCGATCGGCGGTGATGGGCTCGGCTAGGATGCGGCCGGCGGCAGCGAGCAGGCCCAGCGTTTCGGTCGCGCCTGGAGTTACCCGTGCGGCGTGCTCTTCGACAGTGCGGCGGGCGTCTTCGAAAGTTAGCATCAAGAAAAGGGTTGGCGGCGGGGCCATGGAGAAATCATAGTGGAAGGATCCCCACTTCTCGCAGAAAACGCGAGAAATGGGCACCTGGCCATGTTCACGGGCCATATGGGATGATTTGATAGTTGCGCAGGTCCACATTGGTAACGGGCTCAATATGAAAGCCCGTTCTTAACACGTTCGCATCCTGGTTGAAATTATCAAGATTCTGAAAGAGCTCGTCACCCGCACTATCCCGTATTCGTAAGCGCAAACTCGGCAACAGAAAGCCGCCGTGGACATAATCGTCCGGCGGAACATAGTCATTCGGGAATTGGCATAACATCAGTCCTTGAATCGATTTCCCAGGTTGGAGTTCCGTCCGAGCATTTTCTGTTAAGAATCCATCATTGGGAATCATTTGCGCGATCTTCGTGGGTTCGCTCAGTTTCGCAATCCAAATCGGCTGCTCGTCCGGCACATTGTTCAGCGCCCACCATCCATGAGGCTTTAACATTTCTACTGATAAGTGCGAGATCAGAATCGGAGTCGATTTGTTGTTAGTGATCACATAAAATTGCATGAAGTCTATTGGCGTTATCTTTCTGGTTCCGGCAAATGGACTCCAAAGCAAACCGTGGGCGAAGCCTGCCGGTGCTATCCAACTGATGCCAACAAGCACCCCAAGTGGCTGTGCATCGGGGCCGCTATGTGCGGTTACGGGCTTTGGGGCCCAATTGTCAACCGCAAGTGCGCAAACTATCAGACCGACAAGAATCAGTATCCGCCACAGTCGTTTGCGCCGTAGTCCTATTGTGATCGCGCATCCAACAGCCAACATGCACAGCGCCATGAAGGCAAGGTCGATTCGCGAGGCAAGTAAATTCACAAAGCCCCGCAACTGAAGAAAATTTTGGAGCAGCCACCCGGCGACCCCCAACAGTGGAAGTATGGCTCCAGCCTTAATGTATGTTGCTGTTTTGGGGGTAACATCCCAGCGTAATATCCGGACCAAGCCCGGATGGGAAGGGGGGATAATTTCAGGCAGCTCACTAGACATAACGCACACCTCTGCTGCGCTTGGAATATACTCCAAGTCGTTGAGTGAGCGAGGGCAAATGACTTGACATCTACGTCAAGTGATTTAGTACCCCCGCAAGCGGTTAGGAATTAAGATCTAACTTAGATTGGGCAGCATAGCCTCGGGCTTCCATACTTGACATAATATCAAGTCTTGCGTTAACATGGTTCAAGAGACAGGCACGATACCGCCATCGCTTACGGAGCAGCAGTTGAAGGGATTGCTCCTAGATGCGATTGATAATACTGCAGATACGGACAATCCGGAAACCTTTCATGCGCTCTTCGGCCACCTTGATCGCGGCCTCCAGACGAACGATGTTATCTACGGTCTGGAGCGAGAGTGGAAGTTTGAACGTCCCCCAATTTTCAATCCTAAGTTCTGGCAATGGAAGTATTACATCGACACGGAGAGTGTCGGTGGCGATGCCATAACGGTTACTGTGGCGGTGGACACTCTGAGAAGAGAGTTTGAGGTGATTACCAGATGGCGACAGTAACGCCCGCAATCGGCCATGAGTGCAATCGGGAAACCAGGAACGAGTTCCGGGCAACCATGGACGAACCCTACCACTTTGTTGCTTGCGGTTTGCCGAATGTGTATCTGGTGGGGATTCGATATTTCCGCTGCGAGTGCGGCGAGGAGCTGGCCGATATTCCCGCTATCAAGCAGTTGGTGAATCTGATTGGCCGTGATCTCGTCGAGAAAACGTCGGCCCTGAGTGGTGCCGAGATAAAATTTCTGCGTAAGCGACTTGGCCAGAAGGCTGCGGACTTTGCGAGGCAGATTGGGCTGGAACCCGAGACGTTGTCGCGAATTGAAAACGATCATCTGCTAGCGTCCGAGCGAACCGACAAACTGGTGAGGCTCTATTACGCCATAGCTTCCAAAGATCCGGTCTTGCTTGACGCATTGCAGGCCAACCTCGACCAGAGACTTATGGCGTGGCAGAGAATAGTTCTTCCGCCAAAGAAGATCGTCGCGTCGGTGAGAGACAATGAGTGGACTCCTGTGACTGCTGCGGTGTAGCGTCTTTCCTCCCAGGATATGGACATGAAACCCGAACAGGAAAAGCTTGAGAGCGGGATGAAGTCGTTGCCCAAAATCTCAAAATCAGAAAATCCCGGCAGAGAGGAACCGGCTGGCGGGCTCGCAGGCAAGACAGAGCGCGACGTGTCTCGCCGCAAGGCTTTGGACGACCTGGCGCGGGCGGAATATAAGGAAGGCGTCTACGATCGGGTGCCGGATGATTTCAACGCGGGGCAATGAGCGAGGCGGTCGTTCCCCTGTTTACAGATGCCCTCTTAGCGGCTAAAGCCGGTCCATAGAACAAAGCCTTTGACGCAGCACTGAAAGTGCTGCTCCACCCAAAAAGCAAAGCTTGCGGCGCGGCTGAAGCCGCGCCCTGATATGAATCTAGCGCGTTTCCGTCTGAATTTGTTATCTGACTAATTCCTGCCCCAACACGGTGGGGTTGCTGGCGAAGGAGAGGCCGGCTTCGAGGTCGATTACGCGGTCGCGGACGAGTTGGGCGATTTCGCCGTCGAAGTGTTGCATGCCTTCGGCGGCGCCGGCCTTCATGGCGTCGAGCAAAGTCTTGCCGTCGCGCTCGCCTTTTTCGATGCACTCGCGGGTGCGGGCGTTGGTTTTGAGGATTTCGGCGACGGGGACGCGGCCGCTGCGATCGGTTTTGGGCAAGAGGCGCTGGCAGATGATGTAGCGGAAGGTTTTGGCGAAGCGGTCGCGGGCGAGGGGTTGCTCGCTGGGCGCGAACGAACCGATGACGCGCTCAACGGTCTTTGATGCGTCCATGGTGTTCAGGCTGGAGAATACCAGGTGGCCGGTTTCGGCGGCTTCGAGGACGATTTCGATGGTTTCGCGGTCGCGCAGTTCGCCCACCAGGATGACCTTGGGCGCCTGGCGCAAGGCGGAGCGCAGAGCGTGGGCGAAGCTGGGAGTGTCGCTGTGCAACTCGCGCTGGTGGACGGTGGAGCATTTGTGGTTGTGCAGGAACTCGATAGGATCCTCGATGGTGATGATGTGATAGTTTTTTTCGCGATTGATGCAGTCGAGCAGAACGGCGAGGGTGGAGGATTTGCCCGATCCGGCGGGGCCGGCGACAAGGACGATGCCGTCGCGCAGCTTGGCCACGTCGGCGAGGTGAGCAGGGAGACGGAGCGCAGCGAGATCCGGGATGGCGGTGGGGATGACGCGCATGACGACGGCGCAACTGCCGCGCTGGATGAAGATGTTGACGCGAAAACGGGCCACGCCGGGCAGGCCGAAAGAGATGTCGCAGGAGCCGTGTTCGCGCAGGGCGGCGACGGCTTGTTTGTTGTCGCCAATCAAGTCGGCGGCGAGGTGACGGGTGTCGTCGGGAGTAAGAGTCGACATTCCCGGCACTTGCACGGGAATGAGTTGGCCGTAGACCTGGACTTGCGGGGGGCGTCCGGGGGAAAAGATGAGGTCGCTGATTTTGTCACTGGCGCGCAGCATGGCGCCCAGCAAGGCGGGCGTGGCTACTTTGCCGCTGCCGGAGTAGCTTTCCAGAGAAACTGAAATTGCCGCGGTGCCGGGAGTTGCCATTGCGTCCTCTTACAAGCCTGTGCTTATGCTTAGGGAATTTCGCGCACCACGGACGGGAGAATGGCGTTAGAAATACTTTACCGGGCGGGCGAAGAAAGCGTAAGGACAAGTTAGGACATAGCCGTTAGTAACCCGGAGGCAGTTGCCGGCCACCAGTTGCCAGTAAGGTCCGGAAAGCTTTGGCGGGGTCGAGACCTGGAGGGCAGAGCAAAGGGCGGCTGTTGCAGCCGCCTTTGGTTGATTCGATCTACGCGCGAACGCTGAACTTTTGTGTTTTCGTTAATCGGCTTATTTCTTTGCTGCGGGCTTCTTCTTGCCGAAGCCGGTTTCGATGGGGGCGCCGATGCTGGCAAGCATTTGTTTGGCGACTTCCGCGTAGGGGCCAGTGGGCGCAAGTTCAAGGTATTTATTGAAGGCCTCGGCGGTACCGGGAGGGGCGACCATTTTGTCGCCTTGCAGAGTGGCTTTGCCGATGAGGTCCACACCTTTCTGGTAATACGCGTCGGCGCGAGTGGGATCGGCGGCGATGCATTTGTCGAAGGCAGCGATGGCATCATCCACCTTGCCGGCGTTGGTGAGCACGGCGCCGGCATTGTAGTAGTAGCCGGCAGCGCCCTCGGGATTGACCTGCGCCGCCTGAGTGTAGGCCTTGACTGCCTCTTCCCCCTTGCCGGAGCGGCCGTAAGCTTCACCCAAGTTGTTGTAGTAGCCGGCGAGTTGCTTGGTGTCTTCGGGCTTCTTGGGGGCGGACTCCAGGGCCTTCTGCTTGATGTCGATGGCTTTCAGGTAGTCGTCGATGGCCATCTGCAAGCGCTTGGCTTTTTCCGCGGAATCGGTTTGCTTCAACGCGGAACCGCGATAGGCATCGCCGAGAAGCGCCCATAGGACATCGCGCGTGGCATCGATGGTGGTGGCCTCGGTCATGGTGGCGATGGCAGTATCGAAGTCGCCTGCCTTCATGGAGGTATTGGCGGCGACGATTTTTTCATTCAGGGCTTTGATCGTAAGGTTGGATTTCTTTATATTCTCCACCGACTCCGTCTGCTGCTTGGCTTGTTCGGGAGTGAGGCCCTGGCCCTTGGCGGCGTCGGCGGCCTGCTGCTTGAGATCGAAGTCGATGGATTTTTCGTCGACTGAGATGGGAATTTTGGCGAAGTGAAAGAGTTCCTTGCCGGCTTTTTGGTCCTCGGCGTTTTTGTAGAGCGTGGCGGTGTAGGTGCCGGGGGCGATGCCGAGCGAGAAATACTCGCCCTTACCGTTGGTGGTCAAAGTGTATTTCTGACCGTTGTCCTGGTTGGCCCAGACGACGACGCCACCGACAATGGGCTTGCCATCGGTATCTTTGCAGACGCCCTTGACGGTCCCCGAAGCCTGGGCGAAGCCGGGAGGCACACAGAGTCCCAGCATTAAGAGAACAAAAACGAACATGGAAAGGTGCTTCTTCATCGTGGCCTCCCGGCGCGGAACGTTATCGAATATTGTCGATTGAGAGATTGCCGATTGTGGATTTGGCATCAGGAGCTTCCCGGTTTTTCCATCAACAATTTTTCAATCACAAATCTCAAAGATCAAATTCCCTTCTCAACATTTTTCTCGGCATAGGGGATCGGATCCCTGGTTTCCGCAGCCGCGAATGCACGCAGGCGCAAGATGCAACTGTCACAGACGCCGCAGGCCCGATCCTCGCGTTTGTAGCATGACCAAGTTAAATCGAATGGCGCGCCCAATTCAAGGCCCAGGCGCACAATTTCAGCCTTGCGCAGGTGGATGAGCGGCGTGACGATTTGGATTGTGCCCTCTTTCGTGCCGGCTTTTATGACTTGGTTGAACGCTTCATAATACGCCGGGCGGCAATCGGGATAGCCGGAACTGTCTTGTTCGACGGCGCCGATGAAGATTTTTTCGGCGCCCAGAACCTCGGCCCAGCTTACGGCGACGGCGAGGAAGTGGGCGTTGCGAAAGGGGACGTAGGTGACGGGGATGTCGTGGCCGGGGACGTGGTTGAGTGGGTCGGCGGTGGGGACGGCGATGGTTTCGTCGGTGAGGGCGGAGCCTCCGATGGCGCGCAGAGCTTCATTGCGGACGAGAAGTTTTTCTTGGATGTTCAAGCGCTGGCAGATGGAGAGGAAGGCTTGCCGCTCGCGGGCTTCGGTGCGCTGACCGTAACTCACGTGCACGGCCGCGGCGGCGTAGTCGCGGGCGGCGAGGGCGGCGCAGACGCAGGAATCCATGCCTCCGCTGAGCAGGACGACGGCGCGTGGTTGAGCTTCATTCATCGAATCAAAGGACGTTCATCGAATCGAGTAACCTACGGAGTGGCGGCCGTGACCGGCAAAACATAATTCACCGGGGCGTGATCGGCGAGGGGACGCAAAGCCACGTCTCCAATCCTCCAGGCGTAATTCTCCAGATAGTCCTTCTCAGCTTCGGTCTGATCGGGGCCGATAGAGGGATCGTCGGGGTCGAGTTGCTTCACAGAGCGGTCGAAATAAATGTAATGAATCTCGCCGGGAATGTGGGCGTAGCCGAAGGACTGAGGAGGAAGTCGCGTCACGATGTCGCAGCAATCGACGTAGCGATGGTCCTCGATGGACCGCAGTTCGTTGGCGAAGATCTGGTCGCCCACGCGCGGAGAGCCGATGGTATACAGAGCCTTGGGAGATTGCAGGGCGGACGCGAGTGTGGCCATGGCCGCGCCCAGACTGTGGCCGGTGAATAGAAAATCATACTGGCTAAACTCTTCGAGCGCAGCTTTAACGGCCGGCCAAATTTGCTGCAGGGCTTTGTCGAAGCCAGAATGCACGTTGCCTAAGCCCTGCCAGCGCTGCGGCTTGAAATTGATGTCGTCCATCAGGTCGGTAGGATCGTCTTTGTCGGTGCCGCGGAAGGAGAGGACGGCGAGTTTCTTACTTTGGTCGAGCGCGAGAAAGGCGTGAGACCCTCCGCCGTCGCGTGCGGCTGCAGTTTCGAAGAATTTGCAATCGGCGAACTGGACCTTGCCGAGGACCTGGCGAATCCGATTCTGATCGAAGGCGAAGCTGGCATCGAGCCGGCAGTAGGCCAGGCGCGCCATTTCTACGCACAGCGCCGCGTCGGATTGCGGGCGGAGGTGAGGAAAAAACACCGCATTCCTGGCGGGATAGTAAAGATCGTCTTTTTTTGCGCTGTAGGGAATATCCATGGGAACCTCCGTTAAACACCTTTAACTGCCGGGTCCCAGACGAATTTGTGGAGTTGCAGGCCGAGGCGGGCGGGCACGTCATCGGCGAGCATCCACTCGGCCAATTCCTGCGGATCGAGCAAACAGTGCGAACTGTCGCGCGCTCCGGTTGCATCCTTGCGAAATGCCGGCGAAAACAACACTGCATTCACACGCTCGGCCAGATTATGGCGGTGGGTGAAGTCGCGGGCGAATTCGTAATCCGCGCGCCCGCTCAGAACAAACTTGACTTCATCGTGCGCCGTAAGCGCCTCCAGGTTCTCGACGTGAAATGTATCACCTTCGCCGGAATCCGGGCACTTCACGTCTACGATTTTAATGACTTCCGCGGGAACCCGCTCCAGGGGCCGCTCTCCACTGGTTTCGAGCAGCACGCGGTAGCCGGTCTCCAGCAACTGACGCATCAGTGGCAGCAGCTCGCGTTCCTGCAGCATGGGTTCGCCGCCGGTGATTTCCACCAAGCCACCGTTAGGGTTGAGCCGCTTCACCTCGTCCCGCACTTCATCTGAAGTCATTTTGCGGCCGCCCTGAAACGTGTACTCGCTGTCGCACCAGGAGCAGCGCAGGTTGCAGCCGGTGAGGCGCACGAAGACGCAAGCCAAGCCGGCGTAAGTCGATTCGCCCTGGAGCGATTTATAGATTTCTGTGATCTGCATAGAGCAGCCGCCAGCCGCCGGCTTCCAGTTGCCAGTCTTAAGACTCGACTTGCCTCGAAACTGATGCCAGCAGTCCGATCAGAATTCGGCCGACCTCAGCACAGGATTGCAACAGGTCGGTCGTTTGTTCCTTCTGTAGATAGCCTAGATTCTCCGCTATTTGCAATTGAGTTTCTACTTCCATGAGGGAGCCTCGCGCTTATCCAAGAAAATGGCGGAACTCCTTCTCGGATAGTCGCCCTTGGCCTTCCGCGATGTTACTTGGAATCGAAACCGCAGCTCGCCGAAGCTGTGAGGTGAGCCCGAATAATTCGCCTTTCGGAAATCCAGCAGTGGCTCGGTACGTTGCTGTGACCAGATCCATCGCTTTCTGCCAAGCCACCAAATCCTAGTAGGATCGTCTCATCCCTGATCCCCATTCGGCATTCTTGCGACTGGCAGCTGGCAACCGGCGGCTGGCAACTG
>Ga0302319_10020573_pt1 | contig 11921 bp, 9 predicted proteins | sample Bog_T0_2_FD_203319 | JGI IMG/M metagenome (GOLD analysis project Ga0302319, IMG submission 203319) | Peat permafrost microbial communities from Stordalen Mire near Abisko, Sweden - Bog_T0_2 | ecosystem: Environmental > Terrestrial > Soil > Wetlands > Peat | place: Sweden: Abisko, Stordalen Mire...
TTTTCATACAACAAAGATAGTGTATGAAATAGGGGATTTGGAAAAAGTCAATGACTTTTGGAATGGAAAAGTTATTTATTTATATGCCGTCAGGCATTACCGCTCGGTAGCACTAATGTTGTAAAGGAAAAAATGTGTCCCATAGGGACACCCCATTATTCCAATTCTTTAAATATATATTGTTCATCAAAATTTATTTCGAACTTTTCCAACATATCCCTATATTCTTCCAGAAATGTTTTCTTATGATGATGTTTCTCTTGGTTTAATACATAGCTTATAACCGATTTGGTTTGTGATTTTGAATAAGAAAAAGCGCCATACCCTTCCTGCCATCTGAATTTACCACGAACCAATTTTTGATTATTAATCCATTCAGAGGAATCTCCTTTTACCAAACGCATCAAGTCAGCTAATGACTGGTTTGGCCTCATTCCAATAAATAGATGAAGATGATCAGGCATGCTGTTTATGGCTAATAATTTATGTCCGTTATTATTTACAATTGCAATGATGTATTTATGTAACCGATCTCTCCATTCACTGCCAATCACAGCATCTCTGTGCTTAACGGCAAACACACATTGTAAATGGATTTGTGTGTATGTATTTGACACCATTATAAATAATTAAGCGATTGTCCTTACAGGACAAAAATAACATTATTATTACATGAGGGCTACCGAGCTTATGTCCCTCACGGGACAATGTGCCGGTGCATAGGTCAAACTTTGAAAGATTGGCGTTATAGTGCCGTCTGGCATTACCGCTTGGTAGCACTAATTTTACCAAATATATAATTGTGTCCCATAGGGACACCCCTTCTATTATAAGCGGTTGTCGCTAAATGGAAATGATTCAATCAATATAAAGTTAGTCGGGTGGTATATAGCCCGTTTTTATTTTTTCAATAAGTTCAAATAGCCTTTGTCGTTCTATTGTATCCGTTAAATCAATACATACAACTTTGTCAATGTACTTAGTATCATCATTTGCAGCTATAATTGCAAACCACACACCTTCTTCAAAGTCATTATGCCAATCCGTCATCAAAGAGTCTTCAAAGTCATCCTCAGATTCAGTGCTATCGCCATTCTGGATTTTCTTTTCAACAATTTCTTCGTCAAAAATATCATGAATGAGTTCACAAGCAAGTCCTAAAGTACAGACATATGAAACATTTTTAGCAATACACTTATCTGCAACTTCACTGTAAAGGGCTATATCTCTTGTATCCCCAACTACTATTGCAAGCCAATCAGATGTTGGGAGTTCATCAGCCCAATTTATATTCTGTCGGGTTGGGAGATAGAAAAGTTGCCTGTCATTATATTCTCCCCAACTTTCCATTCATAATTCGCAAAGTGCTTACACCTTCCCCACCCCGTGGCAGTTCTTATATTTTTTACCGCTGCCGCATGGGCATGGGTCGTTGCGTCCTATTTTCTTTTCCGCTACAGCAGGCTTAACTTTAGCAGGTGCAGGTTTTCCGTCTGCGCCAACAGGAGCATCATCGCCGGTGCGGTTGGTTTCCAAAGGAACATTATCTCTCACTTCCCTCGCTTCCTGAATTTCTCCACCCGGTGCATCAGCCACAGGTAAACATTTCAGCAGGAATGACGAAATATTTTTGTTCATCCTTACCAGCATGCTGCGGAAGAGCTCGAATGATTCAAACTTATAAATAAGTAGAGGGTCTTTTTGTTCATATACCGCATTACGCACCGATTGACGAAGGTCGTCCATCTCGCGCAGGTGTTCTTTCCATTCTTCATCCAGCACCGATAGAAGAACGGTTTTCTCCATTTCGGTAATTACAGCCTTGCCACCGCTTTTATAGGCGTCTTCCAGGTTTGCTACCACCCGCAGTGCATGTATTCCGTCGGAAACAGGTATTTGTATGTTTTCAAATTTCCGTTGGTTATTTTCAAAAACATTTTTCAGGAAAGGATATATTTCTTTGGTCAGCTTTTCACCTTTTTTCAAGTAATGAGCCTGTACATTTTCAAAAATCTTTTCAGAAATTTCTGTTGCAGTCTGCTCCTGGAATTCTATAGCGGTTACCGGAGGTTCTGTTGCCAAAACGCGGAACAGTTCTAATTTGAAACCTTCATAATCTCCGTCCGGTCCGTGATATTCTCCCACCAGGGTTTCACAAACATCCATAAACATATTGGAGATATCAACCGAAAGCCTTTCACCATATAAAGCATGGCGGCGGCGGGTATAAATCACTTCCCGCTGCTGGTTCATTACATCATCATAATCTATCAGGTGCTTACGTATGCCGAAGTTGTTTTCTTCTACTTTCTTTTGGGCTCTTTCAATGGATTTGGTAATGAGGGAGTGTTGAATTACTTCTCCTTCTTCAATACCCATGCGGTCCATCATTTTGGCAATACGTTCTGAACCAAACAAACGCATCAGGTCATCTTCCAGCGATACAAAAAATTGCGATGTGCCCGGATCGCCCTGGCGTCCGGCACGTCCTCTCAGCTGTCTGTCTACACGCCTCGATTCATGCCTTTCCGTACCAATAATGGCTAATCCGCCTGCTTCTGCAACACCCGGCCCTAGTTTAATATCGGTACCCCGGCCGGCCATATTAGTGGCTATGGTTACTGTTCCCGGTTTACCGGCTTCGGCAACAATCTCCGCTTCACGCTGGTGCATTTTTGCATTCAGTACATTATGTTTTATACCGCGTAATTTTAGTGTGCGGCCGAGTAATTCAGATATTTCTACGGATGTTGTACCTACAAGAACAGGTCTGCTGTCTTTAACGCATTTTTGTATTTCTTCTATAACGGCATTGTATTTTTCACGCTTGGTTTTATAAACCAAATCCTGCCGGTCATCACGCACCATGGCCTTGTTGGTGGGAATATTTACCACCTCCAATTTATAAATGGTCCAGAATTCACCGGCTTCTGTTTCGGCAGTACCCGTCATACCTGCCAGTTTGCTGTACATCCTGAAATAATTTTGCAGGGTGACTGTGGCATATGTTTGGGTTTCCGCTTCAATTTTTACATTTTCTTTCGCTTCAATGGCCTGGTGTAATCCGTCGGAATAACGCCTGCCTTCCATAATACGTCCGGTTTGTTCATCCACAATTTTCACTTCCCCCTCAATTACTACATATTCATCGTCTTTTTCGAAAATGGTATAGGCTTTAACCAATTGGTTAATGGTATGAACTCTTTCCGATTTAATGGAATAGTCGCGTAACATTTCATCTTTCCTTTTCGCTTTTTCCTCATCGGATATCTCCAGTTTCTGAATCTCCGCAATTTCACCGCCCACATCGGGAAGAATAAAAAACTTAGGGTCTTCTCCTTGTCCCGTAATCAGGTCATACCCTTTTTCAGTAAGTTCAACGGTATTATTTTTTTCGTCAATAACAAAATATAGCTCCTCATCCACCTTTTGCATTTCCCTTCCCTGGTCGGCTAAGTAGAAGGCTTCTGTTTTTTGAAGGAGCGCCCTGTTTCCCTCTTCACTAAGGAATTTAATAACCGCTTTGTTTTTTGGCAAACCTCTGTGGGCGCGCAATAAAGCAAGTCCGCCTTCTTTGGTGTTTCCTGCTTCTATAAGGGTTTTAGCTTCGGTCAGAAATTTATTTGAAACGGCTCTTTGTGCATTCAAAAGTTTTTCAACACGAGGTTTCATTTGGAAAAATTCGTGTTTATCGCCCCTTGGGGTAGGCCCTGAAATGATAAGTGGGGTACGGGCATCATCAATAAGCACGGAATCGACCTCATCCACTATGGCGTAATAATGCCCGCGTTGCACAAGGTCCTCCGGAGAGCGGGCCATATTGTCGCGCAGGTAGTCAAAGCCAAATTCATTGTTGGTTCCGTAAGTAATATCGGCTAAATAGGCTTTTTTACGTTCCGGGGAATTGGGTTCGTGCTTGTCAATAGTATCAATTCTAAGCCCATGAAACTGGAATACAGGGCCCATCCATTCCGAGTCGCGTTTGGCAAGATAATCATTCACAGTAACCAGATGCACCCCCTTGCCGGAAAGAGCATTGAGGTATATAGGCAAAATAGCTACGAGGGTTTTACCCTCTCCTGTAGCCATTTCCGAAATTTTTCCGGAGTGAAGCACTGCACCGCCAATAAGCTGAACAGGGTAAGGTACCATATCCCATTTAACCTTATGTCCTCTAACTAACCAGGAGCTATGCCAGGTGGCTTTTGTTCCGTTAATTACTATATGGTCGTATTCTTCGGCTAATTCTTTATCAATATCGGTAGCGGTAACCTCCAGTGTGTCAAATTCTTTTAAACGCCTGGTGGTTTCACGCATTACAGCAAAGGCTTCAGGTAGAATATTATCCAGTTCATCCTTTATATCGGCAATAATTTCTTTTTCAAGCTTATCAATTTCGGTATAGAGGTCTTCCTTTTCTTTTACAGGCAAATCTACTTCCGCATCAGCCCTTTCCTTCAGTTCATTTATAGTCTGTTCTTTTTCTTCTATTCTGTCTTGTATCCTCTTTTTAAACTCAGCCGTTTTTGCCCTAAGGTCATCGTGACTAATGGATAAAAGGGATTTTTCAATTTCCAGAACGTTATCTATAACGGGTTGAAGTTCTTTAACATCACGGGCATGTTTACTGCCGAATACTTTGGAAAGAACCCCAACGAAGCCTTCTAACATAATATGATTTATTTATTTAATAAGGTAGCAAAAGTAAACAATTACGCTGACGGGGACAGGTTTAAAATCAAGAGTATTAAAAAGTTCATGATTTTAACAATCTCAGAAGACTATTAAAGACGACCGTGATAAGAATTTATTTTAATGAAGGATATATTGTTTTTTTATTATTTTTGGCTGATTCTTAAATGATACTATAGGGAACATGAGGAAATTATTTTTTGTTGTTATACTTTGGGCTTTTCACTTTTCGTTTTGCAATGCACAAGATAAGGATATAGATACGATTGCTTGCCGGAATGGCCGGATTATACTCGGAAAAGTTACTTCAATAGGGAAAGAGAAAGTTACCTACCTGCTACTTCCCGATTCTACTGAATTACAAATTTCGAATTGGAGGGTAGATTATATAGCTTATCCCGGAGGGACAAAGTTTAACTTTACAGAGAAAGAAAAACCTGCAGTACCTTCTACTACTGATCTTTTTTTATCGGCAGATGGCGGAGCGAGCGTACCTGCCATAAGTTATAGGGACGGAATTGTTGGTTTTCATTTTGGCGCCAGGGCAACCTATTACTTCAACCATCATTTCGGAATTGTTGCAAAAGCAGATGCCGACTTTAATGGCACCGGGCTTGATTATATTGCTTCCAGTTATTGGGGCGGTTTTTATATTTTTCAGCAATACTTAGCCGGAATAACCTATAGAACGGGCGGCAAACCGGGCTTCCCCTTTGTTGATTTTGTGGGACTTGCCGGGATATGTAACGCTACCAATCCTGTTTCTGAACAGGGCGGTGGTGTTGACCCACTTACAATAAACACGCCGGGTAAGGGTAGCGGAGTAGGATATTATTTAGGTATTGACTTCACCAGCAGTTCAGACCGATTTGCATCGGTAACCTTTGGCGCAGGTTGTGTTGGTGCTTCATTTTCTTACCCTAATTTTACAAGTACTGTTGCTAAATATGATCCAAGTACAAGTTTAACCCACAATATTACTTCCGACGGAGTCTCTCAAATGAGTCTTGCATTATTTCAAATGTATGTGAGCGTCAACTTTCATGTGAAAAAAGCCGCACGATGAAAAAAATGTTTTTATCTTTTTCACTTTTGGTCTTTATCTTTTCACTTTGTGAAGCGCAGGACACTATTTTTTTTAAAACAGGAGAAAAAGACGCGGTGACAGTTGTATCTTTTGGAAAAAAGACAATTAATTTTATTTTGGAAGATACATCGTATTCTGTTAATGAATCCAGGATTAGCTCTATTAAATATAGAAATGGTGTCAACTATTCATATAAAGATTTAGAGGCTAAATTCGACAGCGCAAATAAAATTACAAATGCAGAAATGGAAAAGGAAGACAGCGCCGACTTCCGGCCTATTCATATAAGCATTGGAGTAGGGGGAAGCACTATAGAATCGGAAATATTGGGTAGCGATAATATTCCAAATGGTGAGCTGGGGCCATATTTCATTACACAGTCACCTGCATACAATGGTATTATTGATTATTCGTTTATGAGGTGGCTTAGCTTTGGAGTAGGTATAGCTTACCAGTCGGTTACGGATAATCCTTCAGAAGAACTACCGAGTAATTTTTATAATGTAAATCAATCGGAAGTAGAGAAAATAGTTCTGTATAATTATACTGCAAGGGTTTTATACCATTTTTTAAAACACGCCGGTGTTGATGTTTATGCAGGAATAAGAGCAGGTGAATCTACCTGGAAGGAACAGATAACGACAAATTCCCAGGATGCAAATGCAATTATATATAAAACGATAGTGCCCTCTTCCCCAACAGCAAGCGTTCAGGTGCTGGCAGGTTTTATAGTGCCTGTATACCATTGCATAGCTGTAAATGCTGAATTGGGCTATGGAAGCCCATATGTTTTTGAAGCCGGACTTACCTTCCTGTTTAAAAAATAGAAGGTTAAAGCAAAATAAAATATATATTTTGTCTTTTCGTTATTTCTTTATCTTGCAACAATTATCTCATTATGCCCCGCATTGCCATACTTGATTTAGGCACCAATACCTTTAACCTTCTTGTCGCTGAAAAAGGCGAGCATGGTAAACCTGTTTTTATTTATTCTAAGGAGTTACCGGTGGAGCTTGGCAAAGGAGGCATTCATAAAAAGGAAATTACCGCTGAAGCTATACAAAGAGCCATAAAAGCTTTGCACACGCACAGACTGAAAATGGATGAATTTAAGGTGGACGAATATTATGCATTTGCAACATCGGCGGTTAGGGATGCCGATAACGGCAAGGAATTTACCCGCATAATGCGCATTGAAACGGGTATAGAGATAAAAATTCTTTCAGGAGAGGAAGAAGCCGGATGGATTTATGAAGGGGTGAAATATGCATCGATATTAGGTAAGGAGTGTTCCCTGATTATGGATATTGGAGGCGGCAGTACGGAATTTATTATAGCCGATGAAAAAATAATATTTTGGAAAAAAAGTTATCCTCTTGGCGTCTCAAGACTATATGAAATATTTTATCCTGCCGATCCGTTAGCTCCTAAAAAGGCAGAAGTCGAAAAGCATATTTTAACAATGGTGGAAGATATGATTGAAGCGGCAAGAACATTCAAGCCTGTTGAATTGATTGGGTCTTCGGGCTCGTTTGATAGTTTTGCGGAGATGATAATTCATCGTATTTCTTCTCATGAAAAGGCCGTTAACGGGTATGAATTTCCCTTAAAGGAATTTGAAAAACTATATGCCGACCTTATGGTTTCTAAGGTAGAGGAGCGATTACAAATGCCCGGACTTATACAGATGCGCGCACCTATGTTTGCCTATTCAGCCGTATTGACCGATCTTACGCTCAAAAAGCTTGCGCTCAAAAGAATGCGGTTATCGCGTTATGCCATGAAGGAAGGAATTGCAGGGGATTTGTTGACCAGGCTTTAATATACTAAAGCGAGAAATCGTGCTGCAGGTGCACATAATATACCGGGTATGTTTTAGTATAAGAACGATGGATGAGCGGATATGCCGGTGAGAAACTCAGTAGGGTATTAGAATTAAAAATAAATTGTATCCCCGGACGGGCTTCCAGGTAACTTCCCTTTGCCAGTGAAGGCACACCTCCCGTATAAACAGCTTCGCCCTGCTTACTAATGGATGCTGCGCCATACGATTCTCCCATAAACTCCATATAGATATTTACATTTAATTGCTTGTAGTTGCGATAAGTGCCCGGAAGCAGTAAATACCCAAAGGATAAGCTGTAGTTAATGGCATTGGCATAGTTTATGGTTATGTTAGAATCAACCTGTTGGAATTTAAGGGGCATTATATATCCAACCGTTATCGAGGCTGCAAACTTATGAATGAGGTACGTGGAAATCAATCCGGCTGCTGCTCCCGAATTATCTCCGGTTAAATCGGGTTCCGCTTCCGGGTGGGGCTCATTGCCGCCTGCCAATTGCAAATAGGCCGCTAGGCGGAAATGCCTTTGAAAAGCATCGGAACAGAAAAATCGGTATTTGAGTGTTGCCGCATAATTCTCAAACCAAAACGGGTGAGCTTGTCCATACACATAACCATTGGTTTGCAGCCCATTTATTTCCGGATTGTAATAAATAAAATTATAAGGCAGAGAAAGGTCATGATGATTGGAAAAGCTCAGCGTTTGTTCGAGGGAAATTTTTGAACTGAATCCATATATAAATGAATATGCTTGCTGTAAGCGGAATTGGGTTATTTCTGTAAAAATTTCATTCTCCAATTTTATCCTCAGAACCCCTTTAGGTACGTTGCTGGCAGGATCAGTATTGGGAAATAGCTCCTGTGCCCCGCAAAAAGGTGGAATAAAAACAAAAAGTAATAGGAGTATTCGAAACACGCTCAAAGGTAAAAGTATGTAAAGTTATAAAGTCAGGAAATATACCTGTAACGTTACAAACTTTATCTACCTTTACTATCCTCAGATGAAAAGAATTCTTTATACTGTCACTATACTGCTATTGGTCTTTAATGCAGTATCAGCGCAATTTAGTAAAGCCCAGTTGGAAGTTGCAGGACTTACATGTTCTTTGTGTTCTAAATCTACCGAAAATCAATTAAAAAAACTTGATTTTATTGATAGTATCTATACTGATCTTACCCATGCAACCTTTATTCTTTATTTTAAAAAAGATAAAATCGTTGACTTTTACCGGATAAAACAAAAGGTTGAAGATGCCGGTTTTTCCATTGTCATGCTAAAAACAACATACAAGTTTGATGATTTTTCAATCGATGCGAATGGTCATTTCAATTATCAAAATGCGGTTTTTTATTGCATGAATAAAACCCCTCAACTATTAAACGGTAAAATTGTCTTACAGATAGTGGATAAGGGATTTCTCGATAAGAAGGATTATAAAGAACAGGTTAAACAATGGCCTGTAATCTCTGAAAAACAAGGTAATAGTATTATTTACCATGTTGTCTTTTAAAGAATAATAAAGGTCATTATTTAACTGTCTATGGGTTAATATGTACATTTGTTTTCATTATTCTATTAATACCTATACAAAAGAATGTGGAACTGGCTGGCTGATATTATTTTAAGAAAGAGGATACTTCTTCTGATTCTTATTGCCGGAATTACTGTATTTATGGGCTACGAGGCAAAACAGGATAAGATAGCATACAGCTATACCCAATTGCTTCCCGGTGATGACAGCGCCTGGATAGATTATCAAAAATTCCAAAGCCAGTTTGGCCCTGACGGAACGGTTATGATAGCCGGCATGCAAACAGATAGACTTTTCACCGATTTGCAGGTTTTTAATGACTGGTATGCGCTTGACCGGGCTATAAAGCACACGGGAGGAATTGAAAATGTAATGTCCGTGGCATCCCTTTATAATACGGTGAATAATGACAGCCTGAACAAAATTACCGTTGAGAATTTGCTCAGCAAAAAGCCCTCCACGCTGCAACAACTTGACAGTATTAAAAAAATAATTTACCGGCTGCCTTTCTTTGAGAATTTTATTTATAATAAGCATACAGGTTCTACGCTAATGCTTATTACCTTTAAGGAAAATGAAGTTAATACAGTAAGAAGGATTGCTATTGTAGATTCTGTAAAAAGCCAAATGGATGCTTTTGGTGTGAAGCACCACCTTACCATGCACTATTCCGGCATGCCCTACATAAGGACTATCATTTCACGTAAAATAATGAATGAAATGATTATGTTCCTGCTGTTGGCAATTATTGTTACCTCGCTCATATTGCTTTTTATTTTCCGTTCTTTTTACCTGGTTGTATTTCCACTTTTGGTGGTAATTGCAGGGGTAATTTGGGCGGCTGCATTAATAAATCTGTTCGGCTACCAGATAACAGTGTTAACGGGGCTTATACCACCCCTTATTATGGTAATAGGTGTCCCCAATTGCATATTGCTGCTGAATAAATACCATACGGAATATCGCATACACGGCAATAAAATAAAAGCCATGCAACGGATGATTTCTAAAATCGGGATTTCTCTTTTTCTGGCTAATGTAACTACTGCTATCGGTTTTGCTGTGTTTTGTTCCACGCACAGTGCAGCGCTTGTGCAATTCGGACTGGTATCTTCACTGGGTGTTATGTGCACTTTTCTTATTTCACTTTTTCTTATCCCCATTATCTTTAGTTTACTTCCTCCTCCGAAAATCGACCAAACAAAACATTTAGATAGAAAGTATACTGTTTCTCTTCTTGCAAAAATTGATAAGATGGTGCATAATCGCAGGGGCGTAATTTATGGGGTGGTTATAATAAGTATACTTATTTCTATTTATGGGATATCGCGAATAAAAGCATTGGGCTATGTGGTAGATGACCTCCCTCAGAATGACCCGATTTATGCAGATATGCACTATTTTGAAAAATGTTTTGGCGGTGTGCTTCCTATGGAAATTGAAATAGACGGATTGAAGCCCAAAGGCATATTTGCTGAAGGCGGTAAAATAGTATATAAAATGGAGCGCTTGCAGAGGATGCTGAAAGCCTATCCGATTTTCTCGCGCGCGCTCTCCGTAGTAGAAGGATTGAAGTTTGCCAATCAAGCCCTGCATGAGGGCGATCCCAAATATTACATTATGCCTTCCCAAAGCGATTTGCAATCTATTTCTCAGGATTTAGAGGATGCCAAAGGGAAGCAAAATTTAGTTAAAGCATTTATGGATAGTACCAGGCAATTTGCCAGTATAGAACTGTATATGCAGGACATAGGCTCTGTTAAAATGAAAGATGTGCTCTCCGCAATCATTCCAAGAGCAGATAGTATTTTCAATTATTCTTCGGCTACCAAATCATGGCTACCCGAAGACAAGCGCTGTAAAGTAACTTTCACCGGAACCTGCCTTATCTTTTCAAAAGGGAATGATTATTTGGTGAAGAACCTGATTGAGAGCGTGTTATTGGCGGTTATACTGGTATCCCTCGTTATGTATTTGCTGTTTATGTCTCTGCGTATGGTTATAATTGCTACCATACCCAGCCTTATCCCACTAGCTATAACACTTGGATTAATGGGCTTTTTCAATGTTCACCTTAAACCCAGCACCATACTTATTTTCAGTATCGCCTTCGGCATATCATCCGATGGAACCATGTATTTTCTTACCAAATACAAGCAGGATATGCGAAAGTATAAACTCAGCATTTCCGAAATAGTTTCCCTGGTAATTAAGGAAACAGGCGTAAGCATGATTTATACCGCTATTATTCTGGCCTGCGGATTTATGATATTTATTTTCTCGGGATTTGGCGGTACAAGGGCTTTAGGGCTGCTTGTTTCCGTAACATTATTGATGGCTTATTCATCTAACCTTATTGTTCTTCCCTCTTTTTTACTTTCATTGGAAAAGAGAATGAATAACAAAAGAGAAACGAAATCATTGCTGGATGTTGATTTGAATATTTTGGATGATGAGAACATCGAGGACTCTGCCAAATAGGAAGACAAATCAAAGTTAGGAACCTGAATTTTTCTTACTCTACCGTAACCGACTTGGCCAAGTTCCTTGGCTGGTCAACGTTGCAGCCGCGCATAACGGCAATGTGGTAGGAGAGGAGTTGCAAAGGAACAACCGAAACAATAGGAGCCATATGCTCATCGGTTTCCGGAACCTCTATAATATAATTGGCCAGGTCTTTTACAGCGGTATCGCCTTCGGTAACTACGGCAATAATATTGCCTTTGCGGGCTCGCACTTCCTGTATATTGCTCACCACTTTCTCATA
>Ga0302319_10020574_pt1 | contig 11921 bp, 13 predicted proteins | sample Bog_T0_2_FD_203319 | JGI IMG/M metagenome (GOLD analysis project Ga0302319, IMG submission 203319) | Peat permafrost microbial communities from Stordalen Mire near Abisko, Sweden - Bog_T0_2 | ecosystem: Environmental > Terrestrial > Soil > Wetlands > Peat | place: Sweden: Abisko, Stordalen Mire...
AATCGTCCCGAGAGCGAAGTGCAACCCCAAACCGGCCCGCTTCTCGCCTCCTCCAGATCCGATCCCCAAACCAGAACCCGATTTCAGATGGCCTGGAATTCACCGACTTGCACCACGGGCTGCTAGGGTCTGCAAGCTGTGGATCAGCCGAACGGCGCAGTTCCTCCGGACTGTAGACCACTCCGGAGTCACGTTCAACCCAGAACTGGCGGGGCGGTCTGGTGCGACGCCAAGGTAGTCGAGGTAGTGCGCGGCAAGGCAGGACATTCCTATGTGCCGGTCGTGGTGCCGGGCACGCGGTGAGCGCGGAGGGCCGGAGCCCTAGTTGGCCGGATGGCAGGGAGGACGGCTGTGCCGCCAGCACCGATCGCCAGCCATCCAGGTCAGTGTTCCTGGAGGTTGTGATCGTGGTGTTCAAGGTCGTGGGCTGGCGCTGGTCGGCGGGTTGGGCACGTCGGGCATGAACGTACCGTGCGTAAGTCAGCACGGTTGCGAGCGACCTGGTGAGGGAGGCGACGATGCCGGAGCCGTCGGTAAGGTGTCTCCGGCGGGGGCGGCTGTGATGGCAGGGGCTACAGGTTGGCCCACTGACGTTGCGGAAGGGGCGGGAGCGAGCGTGGTCACGGTGTGCCGGGCGGAGACGGCGACGTCGCGGATGGTACCTGGATAGCGAGTGTGCACTTCTCCGTTATGTCGCGATTGCGGGGTGTTTAGTATGGAAGGCGGGCACACCGATCAAGACCCTATTAACTCAGCGAATCTTCGGCCTTTTGGCAGAAGAGCAAAGCGTGTCTGGATATCGGCCATGATGTTGAACGTGTTGTTGGGAGCAATCGCAGATACAAGGCCATAGCTCTCAAGTTTGTGGAACACGCTGTCGAGCGTCGGATCCACTCTATCCCTCCAGGGGCCGCTCTCCCAAGACTGGTACGCGTTATATCTCTCGACATGTGATCTGCCCTCAAGGAATCGGGCTTGGAGACCGACTAGAGCATGGAGGTGGGTGACGTCAACCTCTGTGAGTTCAGTCGCGATCCTCATCATCTCTTCGATTTCATCCTCATCTGGAGGAGCCGGGGCGCTGATAGCCCGTGCAAGAATGATACCGATCCTCTGAACTCTGGCTATTGATCGAGTCGTGGATGCTCTCCTTGCACCATCGACTACCAGCCTAGCCTCTTGTTCATCTCTGGCCTTCTTCTGCTCCGCCGACTGCGACTCGCGGAGTTGACAGATATCCCGGTCGTGCTTGAGAACCTCGTCAGCCACTGTCTTAAGCATGATGGCGATGCGTTCGACACCGTCAGTCCTGATTTTGTCGCTGACCTTCTGAATGACCGATTGCAGGGAGTGGGGGAGAGGAAGAAACTTGGCGAGTTCTGCAGTGACTCTTATAACCACTTCCGAAATAGGCGATTTGGAGATGTCTTCCAACTCGAACTGTTTCCTCAGAACCTCGATGGGATTATCGTCTATCGCCATGCGCAAGAGTATGACAGCGGAACCCTATCCTTGGCGAGTCGTTGCCACTCCAATGAGGCAGTCCCTCCGGGCTGCAGATGTTCGAGGATCGAGGGCATTGAGGAACTGCCAGGCCGAGGGCGGGCGGCCAAGAACACAACGCCAAAGCGGCTGATGTGGTGCGCGGCACGGCGAGTTCTATAACGTGCCGGTGGTGGTTGTGATGCCAAACCGGAATCGACCGCCCTGCTGCGGGAGCCGCGGTTTTGGAGATGGCGGGGGGTGTACGGCCAGGTCACCAACGCTGGACCACCTTCACCTCGGCACCCCGTCGAAGATCCGTCTGGGTCGCCATAGCGGCAACCATGAGGGCTGGCCCGGATGGACGAGGGCGGTGCGGCGGCGATGCCCGGCAACATCGCTGGGCATTTGGATGGCCTACACCCAGCCTGCGCCTACGTGGCTGAAGAAGACGGCTGGAGGGCGGCGGCCAGCTCCGTCAGGAACTGCGCGACGGAGTCGCGCGTTGTCAGGCGGCGGATCAAGCCGGGAGCTACCTTTTCCACCAACGCGGTGACGTCTTTTTCGGTCGGCACATAAAGCGCCTCACTCGGTCCGATTACTGCTTGGGGAATTATCCGAAGCTCGTGTCGTTTTGCCCAGCGGTCGGCGGTTGGGCGTGCCATGTTGTGATCCCGGAGGAATGGGGTCCAACAGCCATTCCGACCTGTTTTTGAGAGTTGTTGCTTGAATTCGTACAACGCGCGATCCAGTTCAGCCTGCACGCGGATTACGCCCTCCTTACTTAGCTTAACGTCGGTCTTATTGCGACCGAAGATTGCCGTCTTTGTCTTGCATTCCTTCCAGAGGGTGATGATCTCTTTCTCCAGCGCCACCTGTTCGGGCAGGTCGTCGCTTAATAAGCGGCCTTCACCGGCAGGGGTTGATGCGCCCGAGGGCTCTTCATCGGATGTAACTGATCCGGCAGGTGCAGGCGGTGTTGCTAATGCGGCCTGTGGGGCCGTTACTGCCGGCTGGGATGGTGCGGTAGGTCTCGGCATGTGTGAAGCGGTGGGTGTGGATGGCGGGCGCACTGCCGTCTTCACGGGTGGTACCGCCGTCGGCGCTGGCTTTGCTGGTGGTATAGACGGGAGGGAATGCACAGGCGTGGGCGATGCAGTCGGCGCGGACAGCGCTGCCTGGACGACGTGCGCTGGAGGTGCGGGCGGTGTGGGGGTGGCCGGTGCAGAAGGGATCTGCGCAGGGGTGGTGGCGGGCGGTACGGGCGGTGTAGATAGTGCTGGTGGTGCGGCTTCGGTTGTGCTCATCGCGGGTCTCCTCATCGAAGCAGGCGATCGGAAACGCCTCTTCATATAGAGATTCGGAAATCGGTTCACTTAATTCACCGCATTAAAGGTCGAATGGGGGGCACTACGCGGATCTTCGTCCACGCCTGACCGCCGGCAGGTCTTCGACAGGACTGGCTACCTTCCGCCGCTGCTGGAACCGCTTCGCGGTCGTTTCCAGCAGCGGCGGAAGGAACGGGTAGTCGTGGGCTTCCGGCCCGGTCATTTCGACACTGGTCACGATGTTCGTCTTGACGCCGATCATCAGGTGGGCCTTGACCAGGAATGGTCGCTCCGCATCTTGCCGTACTTCTCGTCGTACCAGCGATCAAACGTAGAGGTCGCAAATCCCGAGCTATCCACTGCGAAATCTGTCTCGACCGCCTTCAGTGGGCTTGCGCTTTCCTCCACCAGCACCTTGAGAATGAGCGTAAGGTTCGGGTTTTCGAGGTAGCGAAACACGCTGTTGTAGTGAGGGGCCTTGGAGACGTGGCCCTTCGCTTCGCACTCCCGCAGATCAGATGCAGCCCGCCGCCCGGACATGGTGGAGTAGACCTTCATAACCGCACTGAAGGTCACATCGGAGAGTGGGAGACAGGGACGGACCCGATGTTGCGGGGGCTGCACGATGCCTTCACAAAGACCGCGCAGTAGTTCCGCAACCCGCTCTTTTTCATGGGTTTGAGCGGCGTTATATGCGGGCCAATCCTGTCCGTAGGTGACGCGCATGGTCTTGGTGACAGTTGTCGTCCCGTCCGGTGTTCCATGAACCCCGATGCTTGCGCAACAGCCCATGGAAACCAATCCCGGCGGTGGCCTACTTTTACACCGCCATGTACCGCCGCTCACGCGGCGCTACATGGCCTAGTTTTGCACCGGCGCTCATAAGACCCCACTACGACTGTCATCATGGCACTGTTTGGTATTCACTACTTCTATTTGGGAAGGATTGGACTGGGAATCATTTTCTGGTCACTGGAGGGGGTCTCCTCATTTGGTGGTTCATTAATTTGTTCCGAGCTAAAGGGCTAACCGAGAGGCACAATCAACAGAAGATCTCTGAAATCGCGGCTCTCATCATGGCGTGAGGGCGACCCCTTAGACAGGGGATTATCCATGTGACTCCCTCCGGTTGTGTATACTGGGGCGCGAGGAATGACAATTGACAAATAACGAAATGGGCCTACTGATCCAAATGGCAAAGATGATTAGCTCTATGAGTCTGGAGCTTAATCACCATCGCAGTGGACAGGGAGCGGGTAACCCGGGGCCTTTGGCGCAGCAGCCGGGATACGCCACTTTAGCTGCTCAATTTCAAGCTCAACTTCATCTACTTGAAAAAAGTCGTAAAGCGGCTTCGCCGGTGGCGGCCAAGCAAGCTTATACATCGCTACGAGAAATTCTAAGACTTGCAACTGAAGCTGCTCAGGGATAGCCTCCTCTACTTCGACACCAGCCAAATCCTCCATAAACGCCTCCTAAGCTGGATGCCAAAGTCGGTGTGCTGAGTTAAGCCGTTGTCCGAAGGAGTGAAATGGGAATTGTCTGTAGGGCCTGCAATCACTCGAATCGTGCCGGATCTCTAAGCTGTTCCAACTGTGGCAACCGCCTACAGGACGAATTCGCGGACATTCTGCGAGATCTGAAGTCGGAACCAAAGACGCTCATGTCCAAGGGAAGCGGAAACAGGCCCCTATTGATCGGGCTCGTCGTGATCGGTGTAATAGTCTTGGCAATAGCGATTGGCATATCCGTGCATGAGGGTCCGAGTAACGGAGCCGGAGACGTTGGGGTGCAATCCCCGGTGGCCGTGCAACCAACGCAGGAGCAGCAAACCCGCGATGCCGACGAGAAGGAGCAGGAGGCCTTTAAGTCGGCTCAGGAGCAGGGCTACGCGCAGGCCGAGGGTGAACAAGCGGCATTTGCCGATCTACGGAAGACGATCTCAATTGAATCTCCCACAGAGGTTATCTATGGACGGCGCATTAGGGTGTCTCAGTTTATGGCTGGCATGAACTTTTTACAGAGCGTGTTACGCAGTGTCCCAAAGCCGGACTATGCCGACATTGTCTCGATGTATAAAACGATCGAAGGATACGATGGGTCAACTTCCACGGAAGCACTGGAGAGGTGCCGGTCACTGTACGTCGGTAAGTATTACGTGCTCCAAGGCGATGTGTTTCAAATCCAAGCCGACAGGGATTACCCGCTCGATGGCTTGAATCAGTTTTCTCTTTTCGGATGGGTCAATCTCCCGCCTCGCATTGCCGTAAATGTCTCGGCAACTTCGGACGAGAAAATGCCTCCGTATTACATGGCCGCAATGCTAAGCAGGATAGTGGATTTCCAGCTAGGAACCAACCGGGCAGGCGAAACTATCGTAATTCCGGTCGTGCAGATCCTCGTCGCTGCTTCAGTGCGCCAGTTGACAAGTGAACCGGGTGAAGTGGTCATCAATGAACCGCTGCTTATTGCGCAGCTACTCAAATCACATGCTGCTCAGTCAGAAACCGCTCAGTAGGCGAACGCCATTGAGCGCTATATACCGAGGAGTCTCGGGTTAGGATTCAACCGCGTAATCGGTTGTACAATTACGGAATTATGCTGAAAAAGTGGCCAATAATTGCAGTTTCCGCATTGCTCACATCCTTCGCGCTGTCCGGCCAACCATGTAATGCATCCAGCCATGAAAAGCACTCCGGCCAGAATCAATACCTTTTCGTTGTCTTTGCGGACGGCCCAAATGAACATAGCACAGGCGAGACAGATCAGGCCGAACCCGGTTCCGACGCGCCAAAGTGGTACGCAACCTTCGAACACGCCGATGGGATGCTGGTCATTGTCGGATTCATTACATGCATGGTTATCGGCTGGCAGACTATGCAGACCAGGAAAGCTGCTAATGCCGCTATGCTGAGTGCCAAAGCCGCCCTCGATGCTGAACGTGCGTGGCTCTTGGTTACGGTAGGCAAGCTCGACAAAATCGATCCCAAGCCCAACGCGGTAGAGATCATGTGGATTTCTCCCAGGGTAACTAATGAGGGTAAAAGTCCCGCGTGGATGAGTCGCATGAGGCTCCGAGCGCAGCAATTTCCTTCCATGAAGGACATTCCATCCGAACCCGTCTATGAAGCGGAGGGGACGATGCATTTTGACGGCGAGGCTACGCTTCCGTCCGGGGCTTCCGTCGCCCCACTGAGGGTAGGACTCCCCGTAACCGACTTCATCGCCATACGTCAGGGAGGTTCCTTCCTTTACGTCTATGGAATCATTGACTATCTGGACATAGCCAAGCGACCATGCACTACTAGGTTTTGCTTTCTGTACCATGTTCCGGGCGGTTATAACCCGATTCCTGAGGGATTCGTATTCGGAGGCCCGACAGCTTACAACAAAGCCGAATAAGCCAATCGCTAAGGCCAAAATCCAAACCAGGGTACTGCCCAGCGCCCGAATCAGCCTTCCGCCATGTGGGGCAAGCCGACCCGCTCCCACCCCTTTTTGAGGCAAACCGTCGATTTTAGAGGCAAACGGGGTATTTGGAGCAAAGCCGAACCTTAGGATATTTGCAGCTTCAGCAGCGACGGTCGGGTAGGTGGTCCATCGATGCCACTGGTGGTTCTGATCCCCATGTTTGCAGCGCACGGGTTGATAGATAATAGGCCGCGTGGTAACGACTGCGGGTCCACGTGTAGGGGTGGGTCCGTCGGAATCCAGAACTAGTGATCTAGGGTGGTCCACAAGGCCCGTATGACCAAATGGACCTGGAAGTGTAGTACACGCACCGGCCTCCCGGGAAGTCCCCTCGGTATACATCCGATTCTGAAGATTAGCCACGATTCATGTCACTTATCTGCGCTTCGATCCGAGTGCGGAGGACGGTCAGCGCTTGTCGCCATCCAACTTTTATCCAATAGGCGAGAAGTCCATCATGAGGTTCCATCCCCGCCTTCTTACAGCTCAAAACATAGCCTGCTCCCCAAACTGTGTCTACCATCGCGATCGCGTCCTGGGCTGTGCGGGCTATGATCCCGATCGAGTCTAAATGCTTTTTATAGAGGACTTTGACATGGAATTGGGAGAACGGACTGTGGCTGGGATCCGGTCGGAGGTACTCCCAGGACCGCGCCCAGCCCTTCCCGCAGGTTCTCTCTACTTTGACGCAGGCCTCCGGGCCGGTCCGTGCTGACATGTACTTATGGATATCTTCCGCACAGCAGGGCAGAACACGATACCAATAAAGCGGTTCCCCGGTCTCTCTCATCGCTTCGGTTTCCGCCCTTATGTTGCGGGGCACTCCATCGACTTCCTGCGCCCAGTAGAGTCCAAATTCTGTTTGTGCCCAGTCGTCAATGCCGAGATCCTGCTTGGTTCCTGAAGGATCCTCGTGCTCGTGCGTCGGCGGTATCGGTGGGACCAGAGCGGGCGGCTCTTTCATATTGCAAAGGGGAGCATACGGATCAGACCTTTGGGGGCTCGGCGTGACAACTATCCGTGAAACTTCCCCGGCATCCCCTCCTCCGCAAACGTATGCTGAGCCTGCCATTGATACCGGTATCAATGTGCTGGAAGTATCAGAGGGGATTCCCTTGATACCAGGCTCATTGAGAAGGGGTATGACGCCTTTGTTTGCGAGGGTTCCTGAAGCCAAAACATCGGTATCAATCGACGCGGCAGTATCTATGCAAGAGGCCGAGGTATCAATATCAGAGGGTGTTGTACGGGGGATGATGCCCGCACGCGTCATGTTCTCGGCGTGCGTCACGACCTCCAGGTGGTCAGGGTTACAGCAGCCACGGTTGCGACAATGATGATCCAGCTCTAGTCCGTCTGGGATCGCACCCTTTGTGAATTCGTAGGCCAGGCGATGCACGGGTGCGCTCTTTCCCTTGCAGTGCATAAAACCGTATCCATCGGAGTTACGGCAGCCGAGCCACTCCCAGCATTGGCCTTCCACCTTCTGCACATTCGACCATAGTCTTTTCTGGTCTCCGGACGGGTTGGGGTCTTTGGGTCGACTACCGGACCGCCGGAAGCCCGAACAGGCTCGCTTCACCGTGACTTCGCTTATGACGAAGCTCGCGGCAATTTGCTTGTAGGTATCGTCCGGGTTCAAGCGGGCATGCTCACGGATCTGGTCGAGTATTACTGGATTGGTCTTCTTCATCGATGTTCCTTTTAATTGACCTTTGCGCCAAAATGTCCTGTTCTGTAGGATCCTTGATCGGGATAGCTCCATTCGAAGGTAATTACCCAGCACTAAGCGCAGACCGCCCTGTGCGCCAGGATGAGACTCTGTAGCCACGGATACCGTGGCTTCCGTCCAATCTTTGTCAATCGTCCTCCGGCTCCCATCCGACCATGCCCGGCTCGGGAACGTGATGCTTAATTGCGGCCACACTACTCGCTTCGGTTTGCTTGTTGGCTTCCCGCTGCCGCTGCTTGTCCTTCTCCCCCTGCTTATCGCTGTTGCCCACTCTGCGCGTGTGGGGATCAACCGATACCATCTGTGCTGGGATGTCCGCCGTCCGGCGAGACTTGCAGGTGCCAATCTTCATCATGTTGGCCACCTGGAGCTCCGGGTCCACGTAGGCGAACATGATGACGTCACAGCTCTTCTCAAACTGGGAATATTCGAAGATCGCCTCTTTGACGTAGTTGCCCTCCGCCTTCACCGCCTCCGCAACGCCGTTGCGGCTGGCATGGCATGGCGACACCATGGCAGCGCCACCGCGCTCATTCGTCAGATCGTAGAGCAGGAAGTTTTTGACGTCGTCCGCCATCCGGTTGTAGGCGATTCGCGGATCGCGGGCATCCCCTATGTCGAGGCGGCCAAGGTAGTCGAGCACGATCAAATCAAGCGGGGCCTTGTTGTTCTCCATCTCGATGATGCTGCGGATGTTCGGCCATGAAAACGACGCGGGCTGAATGATTGCTAGTTTGTCCCTGAGGTCGTCCTGCATAACGGGAATAACGATCTTGCGGAAATCCTCCTCCTCTTTGTCGCTCAGGCCAGCTTTATGGATCTTTTCCACCGAAAAGCGGCCATCCACGACGCCGGTAAATGCTCCCGGGTTGGCTGCATGCATCGCGGCGAAGTTTTGCAACTCCTCCACATAGGGGAACTCCGTCGGGATGAAGAGGACACGGTTGCCCAGGCAGGCGGCGTTATAGGCCATGGTCCGCACCAAACTTGTTTTAAGGGCACCGGCGGCTCCGAGGACAAAGTTCAGGGTCTTGCGCTCCAGCCCGCCGAGCTGTTTGTCGAAGACCGGGATGCCGGTCGGGATCATCAGGGCATTACCCTTGTTGCGGATCTTGTCCTGCGTGTAAACTTTGCCCAAATCGGGGGCGATTTTCCCCATCCAGCCGCCCTCATCCGTGCGCCCATTGCTGAATAGCGGCGACTGGAGTTTCTCCATGAGATACGTCCGCGCGTCCTTAAGACCGATGCGATCCGGCTCCGCCTTCTTACCCTTTTCGGGGACGGGGGTGATGCCCCCATCCACAATCCCGCGAGCGATATTTAAGTAGTTCCGGAACATGGAGTCGCGGTAGTCGTCGAGGCAGCGCTGGATCAGGCTCATTGTGGAGACCGAGTCGTACGTCCCATGGAACGTGGGGATGTAGTCGTCGTAGACCTTAAGGATGGTCGTCATCACATCGGACTTGTCCTGCCGGTGGACGATCTCGCCCAGCTCGTGACGGCTGACGCCCTCCTTGTGCACCCGCCAGTGGTCCATGATGAGCCCGATCAGCCGAAACTCATCCGCAGTCAGAAACTTGTTAAGGGTGTCGGGCTGCGTGGAGATGAAGTCCATGACACTCTTCACCCGCTCGCGATCGGCGGGGTCGAGCTCACGACGGAGGAGGGCATGGAATAGTTCGTAATGGGAGGTAGTCTCGATTTGGCTCATAGCTTTGTGGTGAAAACCCTCTATTTCCTTAAGTACCGGAAATGTCGAGGCGACCTTCTTATTAAATTGAGAAAATTCTGAGAGCTAGATCACCAATGAGTGGGAGGTTCGCCACAATCGAAGTCAAGACGACTGCATAACCGCGTCCCAGAGTCCACAAATTCTCGATTTACCGTTGACCGTATAGAACGGTGGCACCCCCAAGAAATCTAGGCGACTGCTCCGCCTCCAGGAGAAGACCATGGGCGCTCGATTATCACCGGCGTCCTTGCATTCTTGCTGACCTCGTCTGCAAGCGCCCCGACTGGGTGGTCTTCTGGCCGTTATGGCCACACACGGAAGCGATCATGGCGATCTACGACTCGGTGCAGCGCCGCCGGTGCATCATCTACAACATGCGTGAGCAGATCCAGCACGACGCTCATGCTGGTCACAACGTCATCTCCACCGCCCTGTTTGCGGACGCGGGCCAAGCGTACTGCGTCGACTGCGACGCTTACTACGACCGTGTGGTGCTCCGGTCCCTGGAAACGGAGGCCATCTGATCTATTCGCACAAGATTTAAGGGGTCGAGATCGGGTTTCCGGTACTTCTATGTATGCAGCCCTCCCGACCCACTAATCCGGCCTTGGAACGCCACTGGTCCATTGGCGAGATTGCAGAGGTCTGGAATTTATCCGCGCAAACGGTTACAAAGTATTTTTGCGACGAGCCCGGTGTCCTTAAGCACAGCAACACACCCACCCGTAAGTGCCGGACCTACACTACCCTGCGCATTCCGGAGAGTGTCGTGATTCGGGTTCACACGCGACTCAAGCAGTAGCACCCTTCGGCCACATGCGGCGGTAGCTGTCTGAGAGCTGTTCTTGCCGCGCCCGGACAAAGGGCATGTAGTGCCGCTCCGTCGTGACCACCGACTTATGGCCGAGCATCCGCGACACCTGATCCACGGGCACGCCAGCCAGCAATGCCTCAATCGCAAACGTGTCTCGGATCATGTGGGGGTGTCCTCTTCTGGGGAACTTCGACGCCTTCACTGCTGTCATAAAGCTCCGCCGCCAGACGTTGGCCGCCGTCTCCGGCTTCCCCACTTTGGACCAGAAAAAGTAGTCCTTGTGGGAGTCCGCCAGCGGCTTCACCGCCGCAAGAGCCTCCAGCACGAAGGGTGGTAGTGGGGCGTAAATGTGCACACCCGTCTTGGTCGTGCGCAGCAGTAGGTTTCCACCGGCGATGCGGCGGCGCTGGAGAGTAGTGACATCCAAGATACGCAACCCGGTCCAGCGCATCACCAGGATAAACGCCTTGAGCCGGGCCGCCTTCCTACCCCGCATGCCCTCCGCCGCCTTGATGAGTGCGTCAAACTCGTCCGGCGTAAAATAATCGACCTCTGGATCGTCGAACTGTATCCGGCTGAGCTTGGCCGCCGGGTTCTCGCCGACCCACCCCATGTTGAGACAATAACTGAAGAAGTTGTAGATCGTTCCCTGCTTGTGCGCCTTGGTTGACGAGATGCCCGGCCAGGTCTGACGGTAGCGGTCCAGTGCCTCTGTGTCGACCTCTGTCAGGTAGGTGTAGCCCTCCTGAATGCACCATGCCTTGAACTCCTCCATGCGCCGCTGCGCGATCTTTTGCGTCCCCTCCGCCTTGCCCTGGATCTGCTTGTCGGTCACGAATCTGTCAGCCGCATCCTCGGTCCGCTTAGCCTGCTTCCGCTCGATCGATTCTCCCTGCTCCAGCTTCTTCTTCAGGTCATCAGCGGCCTCCCAGCTATTGGTCCCGAGACTCTTGCGGATGTAGCCGGTTGGGGTGGTTCCCTCCGCCCACATGGGGCACTTGCAGCGCTTGTAGTAGCGGTCGCCGGTGGCGGGGCAGGCGGGGCGGGGGGGGTTGGCCAGGGGGTTGGCCAGCAAGTGGCGGCGGTAGAGGGTAATCATGCTCGTAACTCCATATGGAACAACCATTTCACTAGATTTTTGCTGTCCAATTCCTCAACCGTACACCTATCGTACATGGGAGTCAATGCCGCGAAAATACATGCGTTTTGCTGGGTTTTTTGTGGTTGTATAGATAATCCTCCTTTCCCGTGTCTGGTAAGAATATCCATAATCTGCCCATTTTCGCAAATTCCAGGGGCATCAGAATAACCCCGAGTATCTGCATGGCATCGAGTGGAGGAAGTCTCCCACATGGTACTGTC
>Ga0302319_10020575_pt1 | contig 11921 bp, 10 predicted proteins | sample Bog_T0_2_FD_203319 | JGI IMG/M metagenome (GOLD analysis project Ga0302319, IMG submission 203319) | Peat permafrost microbial communities from Stordalen Mire near Abisko, Sweden - Bog_T0_2 | ecosystem: Environmental > Terrestrial > Soil > Wetlands > Peat | place: Sweden: Abisko, Stordalen Mire...
TTCCCGGCTGCCGATGAATTTGCCCGCCCCCACCCCAAGCGCTCCCGCCGTGGTGCGAAATCACGCGTTTTTGAAACGGGGAAGAGAAGATCGCGACCGGCAATGAAGCACAGTAAGATACAGAAGTGAGGACTGCGTTGGGATGAGCACTTTCTTTTTAATTCTGGCATTATTCGGCACGGCCAGTTCGAGCGTTTACCTCGTATTGGTGGTGGTGGCCGCATTGAGGTACGTTCGTGAACCGCGCCAAGAGAAACTGAGCGCATACAAACCAATCAGTCTATTAAAGCCCATACATAGTGACGAGCCGCAGTTGTATGAAAATCTCCTGAGCCATTTCCAACAGTCCTATCCTGCCGACTACGAGCTGATCTTCTGCGCACGTCATTTCAGCGATCCCGCCTTCAGAACGGTTGACCGCCTTATCGCGGAGTTCCCCAATCGCACTGTCAGGAAGATTGCCTGCGGCGAGCCTCTTTGGGTCAATCCCAGGACCTTCTCTGTCGATCGAATGATCGATGTGGCTCGCTTCGAATCCCTCGTGATTACGGATAGCGATGTCCGGGTCGAAGAGGACTTTCTGGAAAAGTTGACTTCTGAACTCGATCAAAACGGCGTTGGTCTTGTCACATGTCTTTACAGAGGTGTTCCCTCCGGTGGGCTGTGGTCTTTCCTTGAGGCAGTTGGGATGTCTGTCGAGATGAGTTCCGGAGTTCTTGTTGCAAACATGCTTGAAGGAATGAAGTTCGCCCTGGGACCTTGCATGGTCTTGCACAAGAGCTGCATTGCGGCAATTGGCGGGTTAGAAGATATAGCGTCCTATTATGCGGATGATTTTGTTCTCGGAAACCGTGTTGCAAACGCCGGGTTCAATGTATTTCTTTCAAAGACCATCGTGAATCACGTCGTGACGAATACCAATTTTGCACGTTCGCTCAAACATCAACTCGGCTGGATGCGGAGCACTCGCTATTCTCGTCCCAAAGGTCACTTCGGAACATTGCTGACTTTTTCCACGCCCTTCGCAATTCTGGGATTTTGTGTTGAGATGTTCCGGAACAATTGGCATGCCGCGATCGTATTTCTGCTGATTGGCTTCCTCAACCGCATCATTCAATCCATCATGGTCGGTTGGATGGTTGTAAGAGACCGAAATTCTCTTTGGTTTGCCTGGGTGTATCCACTGCGCGATCTGATGGGATTCCTCTTCTGGGCGGCAAGCTATTGTAGTTCCAAAGTCGGGTACAGGGGTGAAACCTACGTTCTGTACGATGAGGGCAGGATCAAGAAATACGTCGGCTAATTCCAGCGCCTTGACGATTGCCGCGCGAGGGACAGCAATCAATCCTGTCTCCATCACCGTCTTGCGCAGAGAGTGCGTTACCAAATAATGCGGTCACCGCCGGCTCAGCAAGGGATTGCACCACCGAGGCGGTGGTTTACGCAGACTTCTTTCAGAAGCGCTGGCGGAAACGGTCATCGGTGCGTTCGTCTTCAGTCCCGCTAAAATAAACCCATGACCACGGCGCCCCGCTATACCGACGAACATGCAAAGGCCGGCCTCGACTTCAAATTTCCCTTGATCGAGACCTGGCAAAACCAGTTTCCCGGCTACGAGATTCAAATCGACGATCCAGAGCTGACTTCCGTCTGCCCCAAAACCGGACTTCCCGACTTCGGCGTGCTCACCATGCGCTACATGCCCAAGGAGCGCTGTCTCGAGCTCAAATCGCTCAAAGAGTATCTGTTCAGCTACCGCAATCTCGGCATCTTTCAGGAGAACATCGTCAATCAGGTTCTTGAAGACATCGTGAAGGCATGCGACCCAGTGTGGGCCGTGGTCAAAGGCGAATTTCGTCCCCGCGGCGGCATCGGCACCACCGTAGAAGCACGCTGGCCGCGGCCGTAAACATTCTCGATATGTAACGCCAGTCTCCAGGCCGGCGCACGGAGGGCCTCCAGGCCCTCCAACCTTCGCGCTTCCTCGCTCCCTGCCTTCTTGTCTCCTTGGCCTCTTGTTCCCTAGGTCCCTGTCCTTGTGATATTCCTTGGACTTCGCGACGCTTTCCATGAAGACGGGAGCCGCTTGGCAACTTTTCTCCGATCGTTGCGTCCCCGCATCAGTCCCGCACTGGGCACGGTCCTACTGCTCATTGGGCTCAACCTCCTCAACTACCTTGACCGCTACATCCTGAACGGCGCGCAGCCTCTTATCCAAAATGAGTTCCACTCCACCGACCAGCAGATGGGCTGGCTCACTACGGGGTTCTTTCTCACCTACATGATCTTTGCGCCGCTCAGCGGCTGGCTGGGCGACTGGTATCGCCGCAAGCCGCTCATCATTACCGGCGCCATCATCTGGAGCCTGGCTACGCTCGGCAGCGGCTTAGTTCACACTTATCTGGGCCTTCTTGTGAGTCGCGCACTGGTGGGTGTTGGCGAGGCCACCTTCGGCATCTACGCTCCGGCCGTGCTCGCCGATTTCTATCCCGATCGCGACCGCAATCGCATCCTCTCTATCTTCTATCTGGCTATTCCCGTGGGCGCGGCGCTTGGCTACCTCGCAGGCGGGGAACTCGGAAGTATGCGCGGTTGGCGCACACCTTATCTGGTCTGCGCGGTTCCGGGATTGCTCATCGCGGCACTCTATTGCGTGTGGGGCCGCGAGCCGGAGCGCGGCGCAAAAGATCGTCTCCGGCCCGTGCCAAAGCGCGTCGACTCCTGGGATGCGCTGGAGCGTATCGTCAAGCGGCGGCTGCGTCTCTTCACCATGGGCGCGTTCCTCACCGCGCTGGGCACGGCTCTGATCACCTTCACCTTCGGCAGCGTCCGCTTTGCGCGGCCGCGTCTGCGCATCTTCAAGAACCCGGCATTTCTCACCTCAACCTTTGGCCTGGCTATGATCACGTTTGCGCTGGGCGGCATCTCAGCCTGGGTGCCCACGTTTCTGCACCGCGCCAACGGCCTTTCCGTGGCCGATGCCGGCCTTGTGGTTGGCGCTATCACGATCGTCGACGGCATTGGCGGCACCATTGTGGGCGGTTGGGTCGCGCACCGCTGGCAGCGCACGAACCATCGCGCCCTCTATCTCATCTCTTTCTGGAGCGTCGTTCTCACGATCCCTTTCGGCTTTCTGGTCTTCTTTGGGCCGCACTCAATTACGATTCCCGCGCTCGTTCTGGCCGAGTTCTTTATCTTCCTCAATAACGGCCCCATCAACGCCGCCATTGTGAACTCCGTCCAGGGAGCCGTCCGCGCTACCGCGATCTCCATCAATCTCTTTTGCATTCATGCCTTCGGCGACGCCTCCTCGCCCACCATCATCGGAGCCATCAGCGACCGCTCGACCTTGAGCATCGGCCTTGGCGCGACCCTGGTTTCGTTGGTCATTGCTTCGTGGATCCTCTGGTACGGCGCGCGGTTTGCTCCGCCGTACTATTCCGAAGCGCAGCTACCGTAAGACAACGCGCGAGCGAGTCGCCTTATTTGCCGGGCAGCGCTTCCTGCTCTTTGGTGTTCATGAAAGCGCGACGGCCGCCCTGACTGCGCAGATTGGGATCGTTGATTGGCGGGCGCTCTTGCTCGGCGTTGAAGCCGTGAGCCAGCAGCGGGTTGGGCTTGAACTTCGGCGGGCCGCCGTTGAACTGCCTTGCGTGGCTCAGAATCATTCCCGCTCGGCCGTGCATGGGCTGCACGATGCCGCGAATCTGGACGTCCATGTCGCGGTACTTCCTGAGCTCGCCGACTTCTGCGGAATCCTCGCGGTAGCTGACGACGGTGAAGCGGCATTGTTCGTCGGCGGTCTCGGGCGGGCAGACATCGAGGAAACGTGTGCCGTCGGGAAGTTGCACGACGTCATAGATGTGGGCGGAAACGCAGACGTCTTTGTTGAGCAATCGCGAGGCTTGCCCGGCAGTCACACACGGCTTGGGTTTGGCGGCGAGGGCGAGCGCCGGCGCGCAAACGGAAATCACCGCAAGCAGGCGGAAGAGGTTAAGCCGCATCGAGAAACTCCACTGAGAATTGCAATCAGCGTAGCGCGATTTGGAAAGAAAAGGAAGCGCGTATCCGATGCTCGTACGGAGCCAGGTAAGTCTACCGGTAGTTCGGACAGTCACGAGCTGTATCGACAGCGACCGAAACGGTTGTCTCGACGCCGACTGCTTTGCCATTGAGAAGATATGGCTTGTACTTGTATTGGCGAACTGCGTCGAGAACCGGCTTCCTTAGAAGGACGGGGCCTGAGACGACCACGGCGTGGCGAACATCGCCTTCTTTATTGAGCTCGAATGCCACGACGACCGTGCCTGTGATGCGCGCAGGCATCGCCACCTTTGGGCATTGCAAGTCGGCTTTGTGGATCAGTAGATTTTGCGCGACTCCCGCGGAGATTTGGATCTGGAAGGGTTGCTCGGCGCCGTGACTTGGCTGTGTCTGTGCGGTCGATACAGAGGCGAGAGACATTGCAACGACAAAAGAAACGGCACTTGCTTTCATGCCAAGCGATTCTACGCCGTCTAGTGCTGAGCGTCCCGAGTCTGAAGTTCGTTAAAGAATCGTCCTTTGGTTTTGTATCAGGGCGCGACTTCAGTCGCGCCGAAAGCGGCTGAAAATACACCAGGCTCTAGCCCCTGAGGGACGCTCTTCGTTCCATGTCCATTCGTCGAATTGTTCAACGAACTTCAGACTCAGGACACTAGCGGGTGCCGACCAGTTCGCTGCTCTTCGCGCCTTGCCCGTAGTGACTCTCTACGTAGTTGTCCAGGATCTGCTTGAACTCGGCGACAATGGTATCGCCGCGGAGCGTGGTGGAGAGTTTGCCGTCGACGTAGACAGGTGCGACGGGATCCTCGAAGGTTCCCGGGAGACTGATGCCGAGGTTGGCGTGTTTCGACTCGCCGGGGCCGTTGACGACGCAGCCCATCACAGCGAGCTTCAACTCTTCAACGCCGGGATACTTTTTGCGCCACTCCGGCATGGAGGTGCGCAGGTAGCTCTGAATCTGCTCGGCCAGTTCCTGAAAATAGGTGCTTGTCGTCCGGCCGCAGCCGGGACAGCTCGTTACCTGCGGCATGAAGCTGCGGATGGAGAGCGATTGCAGAATCTGCTGCGCGGCCTGGACCTCTTCCGTGCGGTCGCCGTTGGGCTTGGGCGTGAGGCTTACGCGGATGGTGTCGCCGATGCCGGCAAGCAGGAGCGGCGCAAGGCCGGCGGTGGAGGCGATCAGGCCCTTCGAGCCCATTCCGGCTTCGGTGAGGCCGAGGTGCAGCGCGTAATCGCAGCGCGCGGCCAGCTTCGAGTAGACGTCGAGCAGGTCGCGCACGCCGCTCACCTTGGCGGAGAGGATGATCATGTCGTGACCGAGGCCGTAGTGCTCCGCGGCGGCGGCCGATTCGAGGGCGCTGGCGATCATGGCTTCGATCATGACGTCGCGCGCAGGCGCTGGCTCGGCCTTCTTGCTGTTTTCGTCCATCATTCGGGTGAGTAAACTCTGATCGAGCGAGCCCCAGTTGACGCCGATGCGGACGGGCTTTTGATTTTCGACGGCGCACTCGACCATGGTGCGGAAGTTGTTGTCGTCTTTGCGGCCGATGGAGGCATTGCCGGGATTGATGCGGTACTTGGCGAGGGCGCGGGCGGTGGCGGGATATTTTTTGAGCAGGATGTGGCCGTTGTAGTGGAAGTCGCCGACGATGGGGACGCGGAGGCCGCGTTTCTCGAGACCCTCGACGATGTGGGGCACGGCGGCGGCGGCGTCTTCGTTGTTGACGGTGACGCGCACGATCTCAGAGCCGGCAAGGGAGAGAGCGGCAACCTGATCGATGGTGCCCTGCACATCGGCCGTGTCGGTGTTGGTCATGGATTGCACCAGAACCGGGACCTCCCAGCCGACGCGGGCATGTCCAATTTTTACGGTGGGGGTTTTTCTGCGTTGAATCTCCGCCATGGTTCTAGTGTACCCGCAAGTGAGGCGCATGAAGTGGAAGCGCAGTTGCCGGTTCGGATGCGCGAATCGGGCGCGGATTGGCTGCTGTTAAGATGTTTGTTGAATATGTGCCTACAACGATTTGAAAATACATGAGTTATTGAATTAGTTTCCACGAGAGCTGAAGCCCCAATCCGAGGGTAGAGCTTGTATTGGCACGGCTAAAGCCATGCCCATTCAAGGCCTCTTACCTGGCGTATCAGGCGAGGATTTTGTCGATTTCGGATACCGTATGGACGCGGATTTGCTCGCAGAGTGGGCCGATATCCATGGGCCTGCCGAAGTGCCATCCCTGGGCATAGCGCACGCCCCGCTTCGCGAGGTACTGCGCCTGTGGCTCGGTTTCAACGCCCTCAGCCACCATCTCCAGGTGCAGCGAGTGGGCCATTTCAATAATGTGCAGCACCACCTGGCTGGTAGCGCCGTCGGTATTGATGGTATCGACGAAGGCGCGATCGATTTTGAGCGTGTCGAGTGAGAGAGACTGCAGGCACGAAAGGCTCGAGTACCCGGTGCCGAAGTCGTCGATGGCTACGCTGAATCCCTTGGCGCGCAATGCGTCGATAATCTCTGCTGTCTGGGGTCCTTGCAGGAAGGCGCGCTCTGTGGCTTCGATCTCAATGTTCTCGGGGCGTGCTCCGGAGATACGAAGGAACTCGTCCATGGCATCGATGCTGCGAGCGTCGCAGAGGTCGGCGGCGGAAAAGTTTACGGCCACGCAGAAGTTGGGATCCATCTTGAGAAACTGAGGCAGATCGCGCGCCACCATGCCGAGGACCTGCTCCGTAATGAGCTGGATCATGTCGCACTGTTCAGCCTGGGGAATGAAGTAATCGGGCCGCAAGTCGGCGATGCGGCTGCGCCAGCGGACCAGAGCTTCAGCGCCGATGACGCGCCGCGTCGACAGCTCTACAACCGGTTGATAGACGACATATAAACTCCCGTCTTTGAGAGCATGGCGCAGCATGGTGGGGAACGAGGAATGCATGCGTGTCATCAGGCCAACCATCAAGGAGAAGATGGCTCCGCAAAGGAGACCGATGGGGATGAAGATGACGGCGAAGTGGCTAATGCGCTGAAAGACATAATTCTGCGGCGTTGCGGCGACCACGCCCAGGTCCCACTGCGTTGAGGTGACGCGGGAAACGAGATAGCCGTTGTTCAAAGCGGTGAAGAGGGTTCCTTGATCGGCGCCATCGAACCAGTCGGAAGGGAAGTCCTGGCCCTGGGCGGCGATGCGATCGCGATTCGCCGACGAGGGAACGAAGACGGCAAGCTCGACGTCAGGGCCCTCAGTGGAAACATCGACGGCCAGGTTGGGGTCGATGATCATGGCGAATGTGCCGATGGCGAAGACGTTGAGCGGATGCGAAGGTTGCGATCCAAGGTTCCTGTTGAAATATTCTGAGACGCCCTGCTGCGTGACGAGATCGGGCTTGCCGAGCGATGTGGCGTTGGTGACCCCTTGCGAGGTGCAGAGGAGGGTGTCGTGCTCAACGCGGCCTACTGCCTTCATGTAACTGGAGTCAAGATCGACCTGCCGCATGAGCTTGAGGTCCTGAGGGGAGCAGGGCGGAAGGTTGGCTTGCGCCATCACCCGCGCGCCCGCTTTCAACTGATCTGAGGCCTTTTCAATGCGGCGCAGGGCATCCTGAGCGTAGGTGAGACTGAACGACTTTTCCGTGGCGTAGCTTTCCCACCAGGCCAGGTAGGCAGAGGCCAGGACAGGCAAAAGAAAGGCGACGAGTGCTGTGAGCAGCGTGATGCCAATTCGCGGTTTATTGGGCATTCGTCAGCCTCTTCTGAATCGTGGTTTAGAGCCGCCTTTGGGATCGGATATTAGCGCAATCCAAAGGTTTATACCATCACACAGACGGTGCAGACGGCGACGCGAAGCCGAGGGTATGCGGTGAGTTAAATCTGGTTGATCTCGTTCAATGCACGCTGGTTAGGCGTGGTCCCCGCTCCTGGCGCTTCGGGCGCGATGTAGCGGCCGTCCTGGATTCTGGCCGGGTGCTCCATCCAGTCGCGTAGCCAGGGAATGTACTCGAGCAGATTGCACGCCGGATGCGCGAAGCATAGGTGCTGATGCACCTGGGACATGTCTCCCACGTGGGGCGCAACGGGCAGATTGGCAGCATGCGCCATGTCGGCGACTTCGAGAAATTCGGTGATACCGGCCAGGCGCACCACGTCCGGCTGCACGTAGTGGACTGCGCCCGCATGAATGAACTCGCGGAAGTGGGCGGCGGTGTAGATCTGCTCGCCGAGCGCGACGGGCGTCCGAATGGCTTCGGCAAGTTGGCGATGGCCTTGCACGTCGTCGAAGGAAATGGGCTCTTCGATCCAGGCCACGTCGAAGTCGGCCAGCCTACCAGCGGTCTGGATGGCTTGCGGCAGAGTCCAACGGCCGTTGGCGTCGGTCATGATGCGAATTTCCGGGCCGAGGGCCTTGCGCACCGCCTCGACGCGGCGCAAGTCTTCAGCCGGGTCAGCGCCTCCCACCTTGAGCTTGACGGCGCGATAGCCGTCTTCTTCGATGAGCCGCTTGCAATCGGAGACGACGGTTTCCAGCGGCCAGTTCAGCCAGCCGCCATCGGTGTTGTAGGCTTCCACTTTCTTAGTGGCCGCGCCGCCCAGCAGTTTCCAGAGCGGCAGTCCGGCGTGCTTCGCTTTCAGGTCCCAAAGCGCGATGTCGATGGCGCCGAGAGCGAGATGCGTGATGCCGGCGCGGCCCACCCAGTAGATGGGCGGATGCTTGTAGAGCTTTTCCCAGAGGGCGGCCACTTCGCCGATTTCCTGACCCATGAGCAGCGGGCCATAGGTGTGCACAATGCAGTCCGTGATCAGGCGGTCCGTGGCCAGATGGGCGTGCGTGCCGCAGAATCCATAGCCGGTGAGGCCCGCGTCCGTGTGGATGGCAACGCCGGGCGCGCCCCAGTGCGTGATGGAGTGTGTGCTATCGGCAATGCCGCCGCGCGTGACGAGCGCGTGAAGGATGAATGGTTCGAGTTGGGTGATCTTCATCGGGAGATCCGGTGCGGAGCGTTCCGCAATTCGTCAATTCATCATAGCGTTTGGAGCCGCAAGCTTCCCGCACGTCGATTGTTCGCAGAATCTTTGCAGAGCGGACAAATACGGTGCGTTACTCTAACTTCGTGGATGAGTCATTGCATCGCGCAGCGAAGAGGGATATGCCTATTGCAGGAGCCGGCGAGGCCTCGCTGCGTATTCGCGGACTGCACAAGGCCTTTGGCGAGGTGCGCGCTGTCGATGGCATCGACCTGGAGGTGAAACCGGGTGAGTGCTTTGGATTGCTGGGGCCGAACGGGGCGGGGAAGACTACGACCATCGAGATTTGCGAGGGGTTGACTGCGCCGGATGCTGGCACTGTCGAGTTGCTGGGGCGAAACTGGAAGGAACACGAACGCGATCTGCGGCAGTTGATAGGGATTCAACTGCAGGAGACGCAATTCCCTGACAAGCTGACGGTGGAGGAGGCGCTGCGGCTGTTCCGGAGTTTTTACCGGCGCGGCATCCCGCTGGATGAGGCGATCGGTCTGGCACAACTTGAAGAGAAGCGGCTGTCGCGTGTGGGCACGTTGAGCGGCGGCCAAAAGCAGCGGCTGGCCATGGCTACGGCGCTGGTGGGCGATCCGGAGTTGCTCTTTCTCGATGAGCCGACGACGGGGCTCGATCCGCAGGCGCGGCGGCATCTGTGGGACCTCGTGGATCGGTTGAAGCTGGCCGGGCGCACAATCATCCTGACGACGCATTACATGGATGAAGCGGAACAACTGTGCGACCGCGTGGCGATTATGGATCATGGGCACGTGATTGCGCTGGGCACGCCCAAGGAACTTATTGCGATGGTGGGCGGCGAGGACATTGTGGAGTTTGCTGTCGCTTTTCCCGCAACTCACATCCAGGAGTCTGCGCGCGCAGCGCTTGATGTGGAGGCGCTGAAAGCAATTCCCGGTGTGCAATCGCATCGCGTGGAGGAGGCGTTACACCAGCTCTCGGTGAGCGAGTTGCACACGGCGGTGCCGCGCATCTTTGCCGCGATTGAGGAGCAGGGCCTGCACTTGAGCGAGTTCCGCACGCACTCGGCGACGCTCGAGGACGTGTTTGTCCGGCTGACGGGAAGGAACCTGCGCGATGAATAAGCTGGCGCCATCCGGTTTGAATCTGACCAGCCTTTATCAACTCACCGCGACACGGCTCAAGCTGACGCTGCGCGAACCGGAAGCGATCTTCTGGATCTTCGTTTTTCCCATTCTGCTTGCGATTGGGTTGGGGATCGCCTTTCGCAACCGGCCGGCCGATGTGCTTCCGGTGGGCGCGACGACACCGCAACTGGTGCAGGCGCTCGCCGCCGACAAAGGATTGCGTGCGACGGAGATGGATGAAGCGGCGGGAACTCGCGCCCTGGCGACGGGAAGCATTTTGCTGCTGGCCATCGACGAAGGTCATGGCGTGGCGTACCGGTATGACGACACGAATCCCGATGCGCGCACGGCGCGGATGATTGCGGATCGTGCGATCCAGGTTGCGGCAGGGCGGCACGATGCGGTCGCGGCACAGAATCAACTGGTGCATGAGACCGGCTCGCGCTACATCGACTTTCTTGTGCCGGGGTTACTGGGGATGAACCTGATGGGCTCGGCGATGTGGGGGCTGGGATTCGCGATCGTTGATGCGCGCGCAAAGAAACTGCTGAAGCGCATGGTGGCTTCGCCCATGCCGCGCTGGCAGTACCTGGCCGCCTATCTGCTCTCGCGCATGGTCATGCTCGCCATTGAGGTGGTGGTGCTGCTGGGTTTTGCGCGCGTGGTGTTTGGCGTGCCGTTTCGCGGGCCGCTTGTTGAGTTGGGCGTCATTTGCGTGCTCTCCTCGCTGACTTTTTCGGCGCTGGGGCTGCTGGTTGCCTCGCGTGCCCGGACGATTGAGGCCGTGAGCGGCCTGATGAATGCGACCATGATGCCCATGTGGATCATGTCCGGTGTGTTCTTTTCGCCTTCGCGCTTCCCGGCGTTTCTACAGCCGTTCGTGCAGGCGCTTCCGCTGACGGCGGCGATTAACGCGATGCGCGGCAACATGCTGCAGGGAACGCATCTGGGGCAAATGATGACGCCTTTGGCAATTCTGCTGGTGTGGTTCCTGGCGCCGTTTGCGGTGGCGGTCAAGATCTTTCGCTGGCGATGAAAAAGCCAGGGCGTTGGGAATCGGGTCGGAGTGGTGCGGCCGAGAGGAGATCGTCTGCCCGTTTTTTCACCCGCGGTGTCTAATTCCATAGCGGATCACCGCCATGGAGAACGATATGCATTTCGCACACAAAGTGCAGACACAGTTTCTTTGCCTCTTAATGGTGCTTACGTTGTTTGGCCTGGGAGGCCCTCGTTGCATCCTTCCCCAGCAGACAGAAGCTACCCAGCCAAAAGTGAGCGATCAGCCGCTTAGCACGGGACAAATCGCAGTCTACAGGGCTGTTCTCTCCACATGGATGTCTGGCGGCAAAGAACCGCTCAATCTTGCGATACGGACGGATATTTTTCCGATGCAAGGAGAATTCGATTCGCATGAGTGCCTGAAGGGTCTCGATCTTGAGCCCGTTGAAGATGATGTGGTTCATCGTTTTCGTCTGGAAGACCTGGCGCTGTTGAAACCTGCAAATGTTCGTCTTGTCGACCGGGACGCGCAGGAGAAAGTGGTTGATGAAAACGATCCGGGCAAGGCCATCCGACAAGGCAAATCGATCGATTCTGCACTGAAGAATGGATTTGCGCATGGGATCGCCTGGTTCAGTGAGATCCGCTTTGACAAATCGCACACACACGCGGTGGTCTTCTACGGCTTTCGATGTGGAGCTCTTTGCGGAAACGGCGGAACGGCAATTCTCGAAAGGACAAACGGGGTTTGGAAATTGAAGAGTCAG
>Ga0302319_10020576_pt1 | contig 11920 bp, 11 predicted proteins | sample Bog_T0_2_FD_203319 | JGI IMG/M metagenome (GOLD analysis project Ga0302319, IMG submission 203319) | Peat permafrost microbial communities from Stordalen Mire near Abisko, Sweden - Bog_T0_2 | ecosystem: Environmental > Terrestrial > Soil > Wetlands > Peat | place: Sweden: Abisko, Stordalen Mire...
AAGCAGTTTTACGAGGCGGTAGCGAATGCAACCCTGTATGTCGTGCGGACCAACGTCCAAGCGCGGCTCAAGAGGCTGGCGCGCGTGTTAGCAAACGGCGTCAAGGAAGGCGATCTGGAACCGGAAACCCAATCCACCTGAGCCTGATCCATGTTGCTGTCGACATAAGACGAATCCAGTCCGAGGAGAAGCCAGTTTTGATTCTGGAGGGCAAAACAACTGGATGATTGTTTAAAGGGGGCAGCACCCAGCGCTTTGAAGTATCCGACGCCTCCCGAATACATCTCGTGGTTTCCGTTGAGCGCGAGGTTGAGCGCTTTGGACTGCTTCGGCCAATCCTGCAGCAGGCGACCGGCGATTTCGTTCGGACGACCCGCGTAGTAGGTGTCGCCGAGATGAAGCACCACGTCACACCGGCCCATTTTGGCGATCTGGTTGCTGATGGGCGGTGCCCCGTAGAGCCCGGTTCCCCAGTCTGCAAAGACTGCGATGACGGTATCGTCCGCGATCGTAATGGCTGTTGTAGGCGGGGCCTGCCAAGGGCTCTTCTTCGGTTTGAACAAGAGAAGTCCCGCCATGCCGATCCATCCGAGCCAGTCGCCGCTATCGAACTTCACCTCCAGCAGTTCGGGCAGCGTGAGAGTATCTCCGTCACTCACAATCTGCCGCGCCGGCTGAAGTTGTTGCACCTTTCCCTGTTCAGTGGCTTGCTCCACAATTAAGGATTGCAAGCGGGACGCGATGCCGTTCTGTGCGGTCGACATCACCGCTGACCCGGTATCCGCCTCCTCCAGCGCTCCCATGCCATTGGTAAACGCGGCCACCAACCGAGCCTGCTCCTGGGGGTCTTCTGCGACACTGGATGCGCTCTTGTCCACCGCTTCGTGAAAATCGCCCCCACTTTTCGCTACCGCTTCCTGAAACAACGAGTAACGAAGAATTACCTGGGGTTTCTTCGTGGTTTCATCAGCCATGAAAGGCCTCCCTTGCCGTAATGGTTACATTGCTCCCGTCCTGTCTTGAATCTGACGGCTGGGGCTGGTTCCGAAAACCAGCTTGCTCTGAATCGGATCACCGTTGAGAACGCTGCGATTGGGGACTGGAATGCTTCTCATCCGCGAAAAATGTCTGGATCAATGCATCTTAATCCTTCTCTGCTACTAATTGTCCAGGTTTTTTGTGAATTCAATTTGTATCGCGCTCACGCGGCAGTCACGCTCAGTTGGCGCTGACGCTAACAGCGGAGCAGGACACCTGGCCGGTATTTCCAGAAGCTCAGTGAGATTTCGACAAACAACGGCTTTCCCCTTTTTGAGGGAATCTGCTACTATGCCCACCGGGCTTCCATTCCCAATTGGCTAGCTAGCAAATTACCAACCGTGCTCGATCGTGGGATACCCTCGCGATTGCGCGGATAGGTGCGAATCATCTTGTTTTAAGGAGAGTGCGCCATGGCAAATAGAAGTACTGTATTTCAACCAAAGGCCATTGACCAAGTTATCCAGAAGAACCTAGACAAGCTGCGAAAACCAGGAGTTCTCACTGTACGGCCGGGCTATGAAGTTGCGGGCGACCAACTCACCGGCAAACAGGCGATCGTCGCGACCGTTCACACCAAAATGAATAAGTCTGATCTATCCAGCAAAGACTTGTTGCCCGAAAAGATTGGAGCCTACCCGGTCGATGTGCGTGAGGCTTCGCCATACCAGCGGCTCCGTGCCACTGATCCGGCATCGGCGGACGTCGCGGAAACGTATGGCCTTCCCGCGGATAAAGATCCGATCTGGCCTAACGAGCGCGAATTGCCGAGCGGCAAACTCATCACCAGCCCGGCCAGCACTATCGGCAAAGCGTTCGCCAGTTCAAAGAAGACGCAGTCAGCGGCGCACCAGGCACTAGCCTCGTTTAGCAAGAAACCAGAGGTTCCGGGTGGGTACGCGCCGCCCGCGACTGCTCCCGCTCTGGTTCGCACCCAGCTGCAGAACGCAACGATTACCGCCCATGTGAGCCCGGATGCGGGCTTCAAGACACTTTCGAGCTTCTTAGCAGATACCCAGAAAACGCTGGTGATCGGAATGTACGATTTCACCTCTGGTCCGATTCTGCAGGCGTTTCTGGCCGATCTGGGCGGCGTAAAGACATTGCAGATGGTGCTCGACAATCCCGCTCCGAACCCGACTCGAGATCAAACGGACGTGCAGACAGTACAAAGTCTCGACTCATCTCTGGGATCGCGGGCAAAGATCGCGAGAGCACTGGTCCGCACGGATAAATTCGCCTCAGAGTGGTTGTTTCCCTCCGCTTATCACATCAAGGTGATCGTACGAGATGGTAATACCGTGTGGCTGTCGAGCGGCAATCTGAACAACAGTAACCAGCCCGACTTATCCCGTCCGCCAACAACGGAGGACCGGGATTGGCATGTCATCATTGCAGATACGGGCCTGGCTCAAACATTCCTGTCCTACCTGAATTATGACTTCAATGAAGCCATGAAGTACCAGGCACCGGACCAAGGTGCCAACAAACCGGCGATTGAAGGCGCCGAGATTGAAAACGCCGAGTTGAAGAAGCAGTCAAATGCGAATCCCCCCGCGAGCAAGCCAGCTGGACCACTGGTGAATCCGGTTCCGGCCAAGACTTTCCGGAATGTCAATTCGTTTATCACGCCTCTCTTGACACCGGACGTAATTGAACCTACGAAGCAACCGCAGTACTTGAGCAACATCATCAATTTAATCAATAGCGCTCAGAAATCGATATATATCCAACTTCAATACATCGAATCCTCGGCGACAGACGATACGAATGCTTTTTATACGAATTTGCTTCAGGCTATCGCAAATAAGATCGCAGCCGGTCTGGATGTAAAGCTGATCGAGAGCCGCCAATATGGAGTCAAGTGGATTGAGAAGATGAAGGCCGGCGGAGTGGATCTTACTGCCAACATCGCTCTCCAGTACAACGTTCACAATAAGGGCTTCGTCATTGACTCCGAGACGGTGGTGGTCAGCAGCCAGAATTTTTCGCCCGCCGGGGTGCACGACAACCGCGATGCCGGTGTAATTATCGAGGATGAGAATATCGCCGCCTACTTCGAATCGATCTTCCTTTCCGACTGGACAAGCAAGACCATACCCGCATCATCGGTGAATTCAACGAAATCGGCCGGTGCCACGAAGGGCAAGAAAGCGGCACCTGTGAAGGGTACGAAGACAGCCGCGAAGAAGGCCGGGAAAACAGTGGTGAAGAAGGCGGCGAATGCTCACGTCGCTCCGACAAAGAGAGGCACCGCGAAGAAAGCTGCAAAGAAAGCGAAGGCGGTGAAATGACGACCATCTTATTGATTCGTCATGCAGAAAAGCCAGACGGCCAGAATCAAGGAGTCAATGTACTCGGAGTGAATGATCCAGAATCACTTATTCCGCAAGGCTGGCAACGGGCCGGCGCACTTGCTGTCTTCTTCGGAGTCCAAAGCGGCCTGCCCGTCCCTGACCAAATTTATGTCGCTGCTCCAGACAAGGAAAAAGTTGCTCCGCACGTCAAGCTCGGGTCGAAGAGCAACAGGCCTCTGGAGACGGTGACCCCCCTGGCCGCGAAGCTGAAGAAAGAGCCAATTCAGACATTCTCCAAGGGTGATGAGGAGGACCTAGTCGATGCAATCGTGAGACTCGATGGCACGACGCTGGTCTGCTGGCAGCACGAGTCAATTCCGCAGATAGCGGAGTTGATCATTGGGTCGAGTGCCGGAATTCCGGCCCCTTGGCCTGGAGATCGTTTCGATGTTATCTGGAGATTCACGCGCGCCGACACAGGCGCGCCCTGGACCTTTGAACAAGAGTGTCAGCATCTTTTGTCTGGCGATGGACAGGCCCCGATCGAATAAAGGATGAAAATGAAGGAGGAACCACAGGTAGATGGTCGAAGCTAGATAATTGCGTTGAGTGCAAATAGCGACAGTCGTCCAGCATCTTCACGATTGTTTAGTTGTTTTCTGAGGAGAAGACTTGCTTGCAAGTCCCGCACTGACGAAGAATTTACGTCTCGGAGTTTATTCGAGACGCCAATTGATGCGAATGAATTCCCGGCTGCAATCTGTTTCAGCATCGGTCTAAGCAGTCACGCCTTTTTCGCGGCCACTTTTCTCTGTATTTTTCGACAACAAAAGGATTAGCACGAGTACTTGGCGTGATCGCAAGTTGCCCCTCCAAGCTTTATCCACGCTGTTGGCTAGATTCATATCGTTTGTTCTTATGTAAATATGTGGAATTTTCTTGACAATGCGCAAATCGGCGTGACAATTTAAGGCACCGTTAGAAATCATTCTTCCTCGATTTTCAAGTTGTTGTTGATGCGAACTCGCTCAACACAAACTGCAACCTGAATCGTTCGTTTCGACCTCTCGACAAGTTGCCTTGATCGAATGCTGCTTTTATCGCTTTAGAGCTGTTTGAAAGGACGCCGATATGGGAAGCCCCGCGACCGCTCAAGTTCCGAAAGTTCTTAGCTTGAGCTTAGAGGACGCGAAGATTGAACTCGAGAAGGTCGGATTACTTATGGGTTCGGTAACAGAGGTGTACAACGATACGATACCGAAAGGAAAAGTCACGAAGACCTCTCCAGATGCGGGCGCGATTGTCAATTCGGGATCGACCATTGGCGTTCAAGTTTCTTCTGGAACGCAGACAGCACAAGGTGCAGCGGTCCCAGGAGTTTCACCTCCGGCGGCCCAAGTAGCAGGAGTCCTGCGTGCAGCAACCGCACCTGCAGTTTCGGGCTTAGCGGTTCCGTCGCCATCGCAGGTTGGAGTGCCTCATCTAATCGGCTTAACTCAAACAGCGGCGGCGGGGGTGTTGAAAAGCGCCGGTTTGACGGTAGGAGCTATAACTACTTCCCCTAGCTCTTTGATTCCGGCAAATGGGGTGAGTGCGACAGATCCAGCTGATGGAACTCTCGTTAACCAAGGGTCCGCGGTCGACTTGGAAATATCCACTGGCCCCAAGAGAGATTGGTCTCAATACATTCCAACTGCGCTTTTTACTCTTCTGGGCCTCATCGTTTTAGGTTTGATCGTATACGGTGTAACGCAAAGTTCCGGAAGCTTCTTAGCATCTCTGGCGCAGAAGGACACGGCAAGAGGACTTATAACGTTTCTGATCACAGTTGCCACCGTCGGCATAGCGTTAATTTTGGCGATTTCTACCATTGTGACTTCAGAGGGCGAAGGAGGAGATAAGAGATTTGATAGAGGCAAGCAGGTTTTAAGTGTTCTAATTGGCGTCTTGGGCACCATTGTTGGATTTTACTTCGGCTCATCTGAGCAACCAAGGAATTCTCAGCCACAAGCTAACGTCGTTGGGCAGGCTGGCCCTTTAAAGATCACAACGGTGTCCTTGCTCGATGCTGTTGTGGGTAAAGACTATTCAGTTACTCTAACGTGCACTGGACAGAGCGGTCACCTGAAGTGGTCTGTGAATCCAGAACTGCCCGCGGATTTCCACTTTGACGAAGCCAATGGGCGGATAACCGGCAAACCGTCCGCGACGCTCAAATCCACCCCATATACATTCACCGTAACGGACGATGCCTCGCCCCCAAACACCTCTCCGCCCACAAAGTTGACACTGCAAGTCAATGCAGCAGGCGCCTCACAGTGAAAAGGCACATTTCTGTCGCCGCAAAAATGTTTCTGCCGCCCGTAAGTGAAGTGTGGGTCGATAGGAATCGTCGCACGAACCGCGCGCTGGTTAGGTTTGAGTGCCCCGGGACTGCCTGAAAGGCAGACAGGCCGGTTTTGATGCGTCGACCTTCAGCTCTTCCGGATCGTCGTGACTTCTTTAGCCTTGTTCCCGGTTGTTGAGTTGCGGTATCAATCGTCTGATTGAAAGAATAAGCCTGCGCGTTGAACAAGCTGCCGCAGCAAATTGTCGCGATAAGGAGAAGGGCATGCTCCGTAACGCGCTCCGGTGCCATGCCATTAGCTTCCCAACCCCAAACTAACCCCAAATACCAATTCGTCAATGCTCTTTAAAGCTATTTAGCACTCTTTGAAACAACCAACCGCGTTCTCTAACTCGTTGAAAATACACTAATTGCATCACTCATAATCCAAAGGTCGTAGGTTCAAATCCTACCCCCGCAACCAATCAAATCAGTGGTTTACGAGAAATCTAGGAATCAGATTCACTCCCACTGACCCCCAATAAGAAAATCGCCACTGATGGGTATTTACTTGGCTCAGGTTTATACAACATCTTGTGGTTTCAGAAGGGCTGCCTCGGAGAAGATTTGATCAAGGATTTGTAGGGAGCAGGCTCGACGGCGACAGCCTGTTCAAGGAGCCTGTAGAAGAGTTTGCCTCGGCTACGGGATTTACGGCGGTTGAAGCGGAACGCGAACTCGTTGAGGTAGGCATCCAGATGTTCCACGCTGACTCCGCCCTGATGGGTGCCAAGCAGCCAGCGCTTGAGCAAAGCAACCGCAAGATGAACGCGCGGCATCAACTCCCAAGCAGGCTCTTGCCGTCTTCGAAGGCGCGTCACCTCGTGCTCATACCCTCTTGCCTTCAACGGATGGTAGCCTCGCCACCCATCGGTATGGACCACACTCCCCGGTTCCACGGATTCCTCGATGAAGGGCGTGAGGCTCTCCGCTGAGGCGTCCAGAATGCGCCGCATCCGAATCCGGCCGATCCCGTCGCCATCTTCTTCCACCGCAACTGCAACTATGGCTTTACTTGCAGTTTGGCGTCCGTAAACCCCTTCTTCTTCGCCACCGACGAAAGCCTCGTCCACTTCCACCCGTCCTTGCAGTCGGTCCCGGCCAGGACGCACCATAGCACGGCGAAGTTTATGGAGCATCGTCCAGGCCGTCTTGTAGCTCTTCAGGCCCAACACCCGCTGCAAGCCCATGGCGCTGACTCCGTTCTTCTGACTGGTCACCCACCACACCGCCCGGAACCACAAGGTCAATGGAAGCCGGCTGTCCTGAAAAATCGTTCCCGCGGTCACCGAAACCTGACGATGGCAACCCGCGCACTCAAACAACAACTCCGACGCCGGCCACGCCTTCCGCCCTCCACAGCGCGGGCACTCGAACCCATCTGGCCAGCGCAGTTGAAACAGATACGCCCGGCAGGCCTCCTCGGTCGAAAACCGGGCCTCCAACTCCAACAAGTCTTGCGGATAATCCTCCACGGCATCAAACACTACAGGGTGCGGCCACCTGAGTCAAGTCAATACCCATCTCGCCACTTATCAAGTCACGCTGAAGCCTTCATGGGCTTCAGCACCATCGTGACGACTTTCCCGTTCGCTTCCCGCTTCGACTCCGGCATCGCCTGATAAAAAACGTTCATGGTCGTCTGAATGGAAGCGCGCCGCATGAGTTCCTGCTGGACCTTCATCGGAGCGCCGGTCTCATCCAGCCATGAGCGGTACGTGTGGCGGAATGTATGCCAGCCGAGGGTCCCAACCCGAGTTCGATCCCGATCGGCTTTAGAAACCGCTTCTGGATCTCCGTCGAGTAGTAGGGCTTGTTCGTCAGGTGGCTGGGAAGTATCCACCCGTCTTCCGTGGCCGGGCAACTTTCCACCCACGCGAGCAAGACCTTCAGCCGCGACTCGTGAATAGGCACATGGTCATGCGAATACTCGGTCTTGACATCGTCCACACGTCCGTTCACCACGCTTCTCTGAACGAGGAGTGTAGCTGCAAAGTAGAAGTGTCCGGTTTCTGCAAAGTTAAATTGTCCAAACTACCCTTCCGAGAGTGATGGCGGAGGCGGAGATTGGATCTTTTACCATGAGTGGGCAGAAACTGCAACGGATCGAAGTTCTATCTGAGGTTCTGGCAAGGCAGGGCCGCGTTCATCTCCTTTGTGTCTGCGAACGGACGGTTCAGTAGCGAATGATATTGAAGTGCCCGAGGGCAAGCAAGAGATCGTTCTGCGCCACTACGCCATGAAGGTATGACCGCATCACTCGCGCGGAACCCGGCAGTTCTACGGCCATTCGCACGCCAACCTAACGACCAACACCCAAAAGGGGTACTCCCGTGTCGCCAGAATGAGTCTTCGACCTAGTGTAGTGCGTCACTCAGATAGGCGTTTATTCCGTGCGGCCTGAGCGCGGGTGACTTTTTCGAGGATGTCGTTTGCCTTAGCTGTCCAGATAAACGGCTTTGGATTGTCGTTGTGGCGGTCGATGTAGTCTCCGATGGCCGTGATGAGTTGTTCGAGATCCTGGAAGATGCCGCGCCGGATGCGGTTCTCGGTCAGGTCGCGGAAGAAGCGCTCGATCATGTTCAGCCACGAGGCGGAGGTGGGCGTGAAGTGCACGTGGAAGCGCTTGTGTCGGGCCATCCAGCGTTGCACCCGTTCATGTTTGTGGGTCGCGTAGTTGTCGCAGATGATGTGGATTTGCTTTTCGCTCGTCACGGTCTGGTCGATCATGCGCAAGAACTTCAGCCACTCGTGATGACGGTGGCGCTGTTGGCAAAGGTGGTAGACTTCGCCGGTGGCGGTGTTGAGCGCGGCGAACAGCGTGGTGGTGCCGTTGCGCTTGTAATCGTGGGTCATGGTGGTGCCGCGGCCCTTCTTCATGGGCAACCCGGGCTGGGTGCGGTCCAGCGCCTGAATTTGACTTTTCTCGTCGACCGACAGAACCAGCGCGTGTTCGGGCGGGTTGAGATAGAGACCGACAACGTCCTCCAACTTGGCGGCGAAATCCGGATCGTTGCTGACCTTGAAGCTTTCAACACGATGCGGCTTCAGTCCGTGGGCGTGCCAAATACGCCGCACACTGGCTTCACTGATGCCCGTCACGCGAGCCATGGTGCGCGTGGACCAGTGGGTGGCGTTGGCCGGAGTACTTTGGGTGGTCTTGGCGACAACAGCATCGACCATCTCGGCCGTGATCCTGGGCGTGCGTCCAGGGCGGGGCGCGTCCTTCAAAAGACCTTCGACGCCATACTCGATAAACCGGCCACGCCACAGTCCCACCATGCGCGTGCTGACCCCGAGTTGTTCGGCAATCTGCTTATTCTGCATTCCATCCACAGCCAGCAACACAATGCGGCTGCGCAGCACCACGCGGGCCTCCATCGAGCGCTTGCGGCTCAACCGCTCAAGCTCTTTGCGTGTGGCTTCATCGATCGCAATGGGCGGAGCGATACGCATGGCGAGGTCTCCTCATCATAAGATGAGACTCACCATATACATGATTCTATTTATGACGCACTACACTAGTACGTGAGCGTGAGTAACTAAACGCAACGCTTTCGACGGCCACACGGCGCAAAGGTGTTGTGGGCAAGTAACTCGCTTTGATTGTTTGGCGCAAATCGTTTGTTCACGGAGGATTTATGACGACGTTCCGCGATGTGCTGCTCATTCGAGAATCTCTGTCGTTGGTCTCGGCGGCTTCCCATGCTTCTCGCTCCCTGTCAGTGCGTAACAACAGTTTGATCGGGTCTGTGGCAGCAATGGCACAGGACAGTGTGTGCCAGGTGAGTCCAACATCGTCCCCTCGCGTGAAACGAGCTTGCGCACCAAAACAGCGTCTTGCCTTCATGTCGCCCGTGGAGACGTCCCGAACGGGAGTCCTGTGGATGCGACAGGCGACACGACTTATCCTATGGCTGCTTCTGGTCATGCGGATGGCGCCCACAACCGCCGTGGGACAGCAAAGCTCTTCCCCGCCGCCGGATTTTCCGAGTTGTGGCACCGCATTTAGCAAAGGCCATGCGGAGTACTGGATGGTGTACAGGTCGGAACAGGCCGTGGTTTGTGTCGACAAAAATATCTGGAATTCTCGTGGGAGTGCCGCGGCAATTGCGGAGTTCTTTCCCTACTTTGATCAAGTAATTCTATTGGACAAGGCCCTCTTCCAGATTCGCACACCTCAAAGACCTTTCGTCTTCGAGATCACTGTGCCTTTCGGTGGTGCGCACACGGGCTGCGACCTCAGGGACATTTCGAACGGAGGAAGATATTGCGATACCGTGACGGGCGACGCCTTCTCAGGCTCCTACAGCGATCCGGTCACGCACAAAGTGATAACCGGATTTTTTGGTTATGTTCTTCCGCTGCATGAATCCATTAACGTCTACACGGGTTTGCTTTCAGACGGGTGGCCATCCGACTGGTGGGCTGACCACCGGAGTCCGTTCCCGAATGCCATGGACATTGCATTCATGCTTGCGTTAGCGGATAACGTGGCGACCGGATCGCCACGTCTGCGAAGTGCTCTGCGAGATTCCGCACACGCCCAATGGGAGCGCTTCGGCAATCCCGGTAGTGTGACTGGCCAGTACGACCCACAGGTCGCCATGTTTTTGGAGCTGCTCAAACGACCCGGCGGATTCGAAGGCTACAAACATGCTTTTTACTATGCGATCGGTCAGGATCATTTGCAGTGGCCGTCAGTTTCCAAAATGCTTAACTTCACGGGAGATGACAATCACAGTGAGAACCTGAGCGAGTACGTCATTGCATACTTGGAACTGGGATTCGGAACGGAACACGATATGACATCAGTGTTCCGCGATGGAGGCGTGGGCACACTCGATAAACAAATACCATCCTATAAGCTCGTGAAAGCCAACATTAAGGCAGTAGCCGACGCGCATTGCTCTATACGTGCCGCCGCCAACGCAGGAATCCGTGTCGATGATCAGCTCCGGTCGTTGCAGCTGGGCAATTTCACGGACGCATTAGCGCAAGGCGGCAAAAGCGAATCATGTCCCGCGGAATGCACCTTCCGGGAAGAGCGATGCGAAGCCAAATTCTGACAGTCTGGAGTTGTACTCTTGACCTTCATCGCCATCGCTGAACAGGTCCTCGCCAAATCCACAATTCAGCGAGATACGATCTCCCACTGTCTCGTCCGTGAGCAGCACAACTTCGCTTCGTCGTCTCAGCTAGCGCGGCTCACAGAATCGGTATAGGCGAGCTTGGCTGCCATCGAGAGCGAGACTAGGGTGCCAGCGCCGACTCTGCTTTCAATATGCAGAACACCGCCTATCTTTCGTGCCCGTTCGCGCATTCCAGAGAGGCCCCAGTGGCCCTTTCGTCCCCCGGCAATGATCTCAGGACTTATCCCCTTCCCATCATCCCGAATTCTAAAGAGAAACCGGGATCGCTCATAGCAGATCTCGACATTTATGCTGGTCGCCTGAGCGTGACGAAATGCATTCAGTAGCGCTTCGCGGGCGATCTGATGGCTATCTTCTCGCAGGGCGTTATTCAGCAAACGTGATGAACCAACTACAGTGAGGTTGAAGTGGATTCCTGAGTTGGTTGCCATCTCTGTTCCAAATTCATTCAACACCTCAGCGAGTTGAGGATTTTCGTCTTCCGAGCGCAGATCGCGAACTCGAGCCCGGCCTTCTTGCAATACCCCATCCGCCCTGTCTAAGGCTCCTGCTAACGAAAGCCGGTGAGGATCGCTCTCCGGCATGCGTGTCACGATCGTCTCGAACACCAGTAACAAACTATAAAAGCCCTGCAATAGTGTGTCGTGCAACTCCCGTGCGATGCGTTCCCGCTCTGCAAGACGCTCTCCGAGTCGTGCTTGGACCGCCTCTGTTGCCTGCCTGATGCGCATTAAATACAACATCCACAAACCAATTCCGATGAAAAGCGCCACAACACCTTTAAACTGCACCGTCTGGTAGATGCTTGGAGGTACAACAAATGACAAGGTCGCCCCCGTCTCGTTCCACACACCGGCGTCATTGCAGGCGATAACGCGGAACTGGTATCTACCAGGTGGCAAATCGTTGTAGAGCGCCGACCGCCGGGTTCCAGCATCCTGCCAGGCGGGATCATGCCCGTCTAGTCGATAGCGGAAGAAGACCCTTTGGGGCAGAGCAAAACTCAAAGCCGTGTAGTCAATCTGGAGAGAACGTAGGCGCGGAGC